>JGI24158J21664_10000209_pt1 | contig 45068 bp, 30 predicted proteins | sample Ectturendosymbi3_FD_21664 | JGI IMG/M metagenome (IMG submission 21664) | reverse complement strand
ATTCTGAAAGGACAAGTAATTATCCGAAGTCGGGCTTTTGCAACATTTTCTGCAACTGAGTTCTCGCGGGCCGCAAGAAAAGATCTCGCGGGCCGTATGTTATGCAGGCCTGACCTAAAGGAAATAGCCAGCTTTTTCTCTCACCGATGGAATGTCGACACCAACCTGGACCCGGCCTACATGAGTTTCATCCAGGATAGCCGACTGCCGGACAGACGTGTTCTACGAAAGATCCCGTGATCACAATATTGGCCTTCATTCATAACGCCACCAAAGCTCAAGTTTCCTGCCTACAGTGATCCCGTGAAGTGTTGGAACTTTCGCAAGGTTGATTGGAAGCACTTTTGCCTTCTCACAGATGGATCCGTTGAGAGATTGCCACCTCTTGGACACATCACACATTGAGAGGGCATGCCAAGATTTCAGCGAGAGCCAACTATTTGCAGCTAAACAATGTATCCCATGTGGCCATCAGAAAAAAACATGTACCAGGTTGGGACAAAGAGTGTGAGACCACCTATCGCTCCTTCACCCGAGCCTTGGTGAAGACAGACTCTGATAGAGTCTGATAGACTCTAGCCGCAAGGTGTGGAGAACCATCAACAAACTTACTGGTAGGTCTGGACGTTCTTTTCACCTGTGCTCCGTCCCTCACCTTGCAAATTCCATCACCTTGCAACTTGTGAAGAACATGGCACACAAGACCGGGGATCGCGAGTCCACCAGGCTGGTCAACAAGGAGCTGTCTGACCAATAGAAGATTCCAACACCTGGGGGTCACAGTATATCTGAACCCTTTAGGCTGGTGGAGCTTGCTGCTGCCCTCAGATGCCTGAAGCCAGGAAAGTCTCTGCATCTGGGTTCCATCTTCCCGGAGTTCACACTCCACGCCGGGTGGGCTCTCAAATCATGGTTTTGCGACTTCCTCACATCCCGCATGTGCCAACTCAAAATTACGAAGATCTGAAGAAGAGCACTAACAGTTGCGATCCCTGAGCCAAGAGAGCCACTGCGGGACACAAAGAGCTATCGTCCCATATCTCTGCTGTGTGTCCTCTTTAAAATCCTCGAGAGACGCATGTACGCTCGTGTCAATCCAATCATCGACCCATTGGTTCCGCAGGAGCAGGCAGGTTTTTGACACGGGAGGTCGACCGTAGACCAGGTCACCCTGCTGACACAGGACATCAAAGATAACTTTTCAGCTAAAAAGAAGGCCGGAGCTGTGCTTGTCGACCTCACAGCAGCCTAGGACACTGTATGGCACCTTGGCCTCACCGGCAAGTTGCTGCAGTTGCTGCCTGACAGACACATGGTCCACCTTATCATAGAGATGGTTGTCAATCACAGCTTCACCCTCTTCACCATAAACGGCAAATGGAGCAGGTTACGAGGCTTCAAGAACGGCATCTCACAGGGATCCGTCCTGGCACCATTTCAACACCTACGTCTCTGACCTGCCAACCACCGTCTCCAGAAAGTATGCATATGCTGACGATCTAGCAATCATGCATGCTGATGGAGATTGGCAGGCAGTGGAAGCGGTGCAGAGCAAGGACATGGCAACTGTAGGTGAATACCTCCGGACTTGGAAGCTATAGCTCAGCACTACAAAAACAGTGTCAGCAGCCATCCATCTCAACAACAAGCTAGCTAAACATGAGCTTAAAGTCAAATACAACAATGAAACCCTGCCCTTCTGCTCCAAGCCCAAATACCTTGGAGTAATGGTGGACAGGTTGCTCATGTATTGCCGACACCTTAGTCACTTCGCAAGAAGCTGATATCGCATCACGCTGCTGAGGCAGCTTGCTGGGTGCTGGAGCATGAATTCTACGAATAGCCACCCTGGACCATTCAACCGCAGAGTACTGCGCTCCTGTCTGGTGCCGCAGTGCTCACACCCACCTCACTGACCCTGCCATCTGCGACATCTTGCGAATTGCGACTGGATGCCTGTGTCCTACACCAACGGAAAACCTTCCAATCCTTGCAGGCATCCAACCAACTGAGCTTTATCGCAATGGAGCCACACTGTCTCTAGGACGCCGTGCCACAGAGCATGGACATATGCTCCACTCAGCTTGTACCTGTCCATCGAGTGCAAACGCACAGTGCCTCAAATCATGACACTCATTTGTACCTGCCACACAACATCTCATCAGTTCATCTGCCAACAACAACATATGTGCGGCACAGTCGGCGATCACCAATGGAATGCGGAGTGGACAGACAATCATACAAGACTCCGCATTTTCATGGCCGACACCGGCACCAGGAATGATCATCCTGCTAGAAGAGCCTGGGTCCGGCTTAACCGCCTCCGCACCGGTGTCGGACATTTCCGCTCCTGCTTGTACAAATGGGGTATGACAACCTCTGCGGCCTGTGAGTGTGGTGCTGAAGAACTCCTGACCTTAACATCTAGTTATGCCACTGACTACTGATTGTCTACATTTTCAAAAAAGAAGTTCATAAAGAACAAGTTTCACATCTTTATGACGGCTAAAGACCTTCACCACTACCTTCTACTCATCACTTCCTTGGAAAAAACTTTAGGTAATGGCCAAGTCGCAAAAAATGTTATTGTTCCCATCAGCAGAACAGTAGTTAATGCTGATAAAGTTTGTTGATATCTGTATCCATGTACCGGATTTTGTATATCTATGTGCAGACTCGCTCAAAAGTTTAAAGACCACCTGCCTAAAATCTGGAGTTTTACAACATCTTTGGAAAATTGTCTCATTTGCTTCGTCACATTGCTTTTCAAGTTGTAAGAACATTCTTACACAACTGATGTTTCTGGGTCATTCCATGTCAAGTCACCCAATGGGCTAAACCCTACCCTTTCAGAATTTAGTGAAATTTGGCATGCATGTTGGTTTCAGCCCCCAAACCTCAAATCTACAACTTTTCAGTGATCGGATCATCAGCTTCCGAGATATGGGAAGTTAATATTTTGAAAATTTCAAGAAAATAAGGGGGGCGCCCAACTTCAAAACACCATATCTTTTGAACTAGTGGTCCAATCTGGAAGAGTAACGCATCTTTAAAAAGGGGAAAAAGCCAGGAATTCTGATCTGACATCACTTTTGTGATTTGGGTAAATTTTGGGGTGATGACCTTTTGACCTATATATTGACCCCGTGGATCAAATTATAAATTACTGATCATCATTTGATATCGTAGCTTTATTTGTTACCTACAACATATCAAAAGGTGGAATACGTAAAGCTTTTTGTTTTTGAGTAATAACAAAAAAATTAGCATATGCAGACAGTTTTGGTTAATATCACGCAAATAAAATGTAAATCTAGTCTTCTAAATGGCATCATTTTACCAAAACCAACATGCATGCCAAATTTCATTGAATTCTGAAGGGGTAAGGTTTAGAATTGTATTTTTTTGGGTGATTTGACATGGAATGACCCTTCTGTTACAACCTCTAAGAGTGAGATTTTTAACAATCTGGTTCTTCTTGGAAGCAAGAATGTTCAATATTGTTGCAAGTTTTTCTGCTGTAAATATGGGTAAGAAAGCGTATTATCAGGTGTGGACAAATTTATTGCATTGCATGATGAGGGGTACTCAGAAAGGCAAATATCTGAAAAACTGAAATTCAGCAAAACTTCAATCCATCAATAATGCCTTCCTCCACTTTTAGGTGGTCCAATCGAGGTGAAGCTTTGCAAAGGCACATATCTTAGCTTTCATGGAAGGTGTAAGCCTGTGTTTTCTGGCAGGTTTATAGACTCTGAGCCTAAATGAATCACTGAAATGACGTTTTTTGGTAGTGGTACTGTCATCTGCACCTGTGAGCAACAAATCTGGTCAAATATTTTTGCTCAAAGTGGTGGGTACATCCACTATCATCTTCTTTTTCACTTTAACTGGTAACCTTGGGCCTACCAGCCCTGTTCAAGTCCTGAAAACTGACAAATGTCTTGAATCTGGCAACTGCCTGATGGATTGCAGTCTTATTAAACTTCAGTCTTTCGGAAGAAGCCTTTCTGAACACCTCACTTCATGCAATGTAAGAATTTTTTACCTCTCTGCAACCGATAACTGCTTTTTGCCCATGTTTTCAGCATCAAAACTTGCAATAACATTGATCATTTTGGTTTGCAAGACAACCAGATCGTTGAAAAGCTCATTCTTAAACATTGGGATAGAAGCATCCGTTATGTAACAGTGTTCTTCCAACATAAAAAGTAAAGGAGAATTTTCCAAAGTTGTTGCAAAAATCCAAACTTTAAGCAGGTGGTCATAAACTTTCGAGCCCGACTGTATAATTGTATTAAATTCTCATGTTGTGTTTTTTTGTTAGAAATATCAAAGACATATCACATTCGTATCATTATATGGGAGTGATCAGACCTCGAAAAATTTTGACATTTGTAACTGGACCCTTTCTTAAAATAATGGAGTAGCCCTGGTCTAAAATAATAAAAATAATTAATTATCCAAAAGCGATTGATCAGTTATTTTGTTGTTTTTAGTTCATAACTTTTGAACCGAAACTCCAGGAAGTCATCCAAAGTATCAAAAGACTCAGATTTTAACCTAGTTTCCAATAAAAACTTCAGCTGAATTCTACTATCTAACGGTTTGGGCCTAGGGCTAGATGAAGCGGGCCAAAATGGCTTAAAACTACTCCGTTTATGACGTCATTCACAAGAAATCTAAAACCCAAAACCATAAGAATTTTTTTAATTGCAGACTTGAAGACTTGCCAGGTTCTTTAAACGTTTGAACAGCTCTCAGCGTGACGGAGATATTCCCGCACAAAAAAAACGTTCTAACTGCTGGGTTTTTAGGCTAAACCATACTAACAGCTAAGGTGTTAATTAACTCCCATTGCATTTTTTCTTTGTACACCTTGATGGTTTGTGTGATTGGTGATAAGTTTGTGTTAAGAAATCATGCTAATTTGATGGATGAAGTCTTACGTATTGTTTTGTTTGATTTACATCAATTGATGTGATGAGCACAAGTAGAAGAAATTTGGTATTCAGCTTGGTTAAGTTTACCCAGTTTTGTAAACATATTTTGGCAATGAAAAGGGTTGGAAGGTTTGTCATATGCTGCAGTATTTGTGATTCTGTAGTTTTTGTTTTTACGTCAACAAATCAAAAAAAGTGCAAAGACTTCATGTGAAGTAATAATTGCAAAAAGTTTTAAAAGCTTGATAGTAATTTGATGTTTGTAATTGAGAATAGATCCAAGAACATCAGAGTTTCGTTGATTTGAACATTAAATGTTCTTGACTTGCAATTGTGTCATTGTTGAATGTTGGCCATGGATCTTGGCATGCTGTAGAATATGCAAATTGAATCATGAGATTAGGAAATATAAGTTTGCCTTTGCTGGACAGCTACTACTCCTGAGCCAACAACTGATGCTACTACTGTACAATCCACTACAGAAACAAAAGGTAAGCAATGCTTGAAAAACTACATAAAGCTAAATTTTGTGAATTCTTGTTGTAGGTATAAAATCGACCAACCTTATTTATCATTGAACCATTCTTTGCTTAAGTTATGGGCTACGTGGACATGGTTTGCACCTTGTATAGATTAGTTTGTTACATTAATGTTGCTATTAACTGCTTATTGAAATGCTCTCAACTTTGAATTGCAATATGGTTGAGTGGTGGGTGTAGAACTTTGACATATTGTAGAACAGGGGTTCCCCCCTCCCGGGAGTACAAACACCCCAGGAGTACATTTGCTTTTCTGAAGGGGTACATTTAAGGTTAGCAATGTAGGAGAAAAATGAATTCACATATTATTTATTTCCAATTATTTATACATATATCAGTGAATGTTTTTTCAAACACTAGTACATTCTTATTATTAGACATATTGATCAATGATCATGATAAATATTTTGTCATAAGAAATATTAGGGTACATATTCAACTGTCAAAATGCTGAAGGGGTACCTGCTGATCTGTCGAATTGCGGAAGGGGTACATGCTCATCTATTGGAAAGCTGAAGGGGTACGTGGTAAGAGAAAGATTGGGAACCCCTGGTGTAGAATGTGCAATACAAAGCAGGAGGTTAGGAAAAATATGTATCTTTCCTTAGCAGCTACGACTCCTGAACGAACAAGTCGTACCACTACTGTGCAATCCACTGCAGAAACAAAAGGTGAGCAATGCTTAAAGAACTGCTCAAAGCTAAATTTATATTGTAAATTAGACAAAAATGACCGGCATAACCTTACTCTTAGTCTTAACACTTTTACAGTCGCCTGGTTTCGGCAATTTTCGCAAAAAAAAACAGCAGTTTTCAGTTGCCTTGCTGTTTTTGAGGCCGAAATCCAAGTACGAATATACCGTAGGCCAGCTCTCAAGGAGTTAAAGAATGCATTGTTTAACCCTTTACGTCCCAAAATGGCCAAGAATGGGGCCGGAACTCGCCAGCTGCTAGAGATAGAGAGCTGTTCAAACCGTCCACGGATGCAACAAGTCTTGTAGCCAAAATCAAAAAAAAAATTTTTTTGTTTTGGGTTTGAGCTTTTCTGGGGGGAACGTCACAAGTAGGGCTGTTTTGGCATTATTTTGGCCATCTTTGCGTGGCCCTGGGTGCCGTCCCAATGGGCCATTTTTGGACTCAAAATTTAGTTGAAAACCAGATCAAAATCCGCGTCTAAAGAGCCCTTGATTGACTTTCTAGCATATCGGGAGCGAAAAATTATGGCTCATAAACCAAAAATTTGCTCTCGGAAAAGCCACTCTGAGGGGCATTTCATCCGAGGCAATAACTCGCCGTGAGATTGAGCTAGAGAGCTGTTCAAACCCTCTGAAGACTCGTGAAGGTATGTAGTTTGCAAAAAAAAAACGTTTCAGTTTAGGATGTCTGTTTCTTTATGTTTATATAATAATAGGCTGTTTATGTTATTTTTTGTTGACGTCAGCATTTTTGCTTGACCTCCCTTTAAGACTTGCAGGAGCCATTTAAATGAAATACATTATTTTTAGTTTAGCTGTTTTTTGGTTACATTTTGGGACTGTGAAGGGTCCGAATGGGTTTTTAGCATTCATGGTTCCAAGATTAGGGCCAAAAAACATTGAAATTAATTAGGGAAATCCCCCAAAAGTATTGAGAAAAGCCCCTTACCAATTAGCTGTTTTTTGGCCTAACTCTTGAACCAGAAACGCTAGAAACTCAATCAAGGGCTCTGAAAACGTGTATTCTTGCCTAGAATCCAAAAATACTGCAAGCCAAAATATTGGCGCATGGGATCGGATGATGACGTCATCAAATTAACCAAAAACATTCTCCCATCATGATCCCCTTGGCCCAAAAACCCCCCATACAAATTTAAAAAATTTTGTTTTATTCTAAACTACACGACGCCACAAGTCATTACAGGGTTTGAATAGCTCTTTAGCTCAATCTGCTGCTGAGTTATGGCCGGCCAAAGTTTGCCCTAAAAGGGCAAATTATGCCTTTTCTGAAAAGTTTGAAATTAGGCCGAAACTAGTTTTTGGCTCATAATTTTGGCTACAGTAATGCTAGCAAGTTAATCAACAGCTCTATAGATGGATTTTGTCGTAGTTTTCAATAAAAATTTAACTCAAAAGAATGGGACAATAGGTTGGGGCCCAGGGCCAGTCAAAGGTGACCAAAATTTCCAGTCCCACAGAGGGCCCCCACTGAAAAGGAAAAAAATTTTTTTTCCTATTCAACCAGAAGACTTGTTGAATCCGTAGAGGGTTTGAACAGCTCTCCAGCGACTGGTGAGTTATGGTTAAAAAATGCCAGCCACTATAGTGGCTTGTGCGGGACGTAAAGGGTTAAGTTGTGGGCAATGGGGAAATGGTTGATGCATTTTGTAGATGAGTTCTTTTTACATAAAGGTTGTAACTGCTCATTGAAATGCTGTGATCTTCTAATTGCATTATTGTTAAGTGGTGGGCGTTAGAGTCCTGTGCAGGTTAAATTTTTGTATGATCTCGCCTCGCACCCACAAAATCAATCCTGCCACACACCCGTAGGAATTTGAGATGTCTTACCTGCTCCCGCCCTGCACATGCTAAATTCTCACCGGTTGCCACAGACTTTAAGCATGGTTAGGAGCTTGCTTTTTTTGCAGCGAAATTGTAAAACTTGGCTGTTTTCAGAAATGGTTTGGCCACAAATATTTTTTCTTTTTTGAGATTTTTTTTAATTAGGCCAAAGTTTGGCCTAATGTGCATGTAGTACAACATTCTGGAATTTAAACACTCTAAATGTCTCCATGTACACTCTCACAGGCATGCTTCCTTCCATTTCCTGACAATTGAAATTACTCAGTTTAACATTACAAATTCAGGCTTGACTATGAAGTCACAAAGTATGCCAGTGGCCTGAATTGTATTTTGGTATGCCAGTGGCCTGAATTGTATAATCTAGTCAGTCAGGCATTATTAACTTGCTAAATTGTGTCAACGAACATTCTTGTTTAAAAAGATAAATGAACACCACATTGGGCCTTCAGCGCAAAGATTTACCCGTTTATTAGAGTTCACCTGGCCATTGTACTGATGAAGTATCTACAAACCCTGCCTTAATCCCACATCCACCTCAAGCACCCTCCTCACCCACACAGTTTTTGCCATACACTGCTAATGTGTGACTGAAAATCACTAGAAACTCATGCAATGTGTTTCATCACTAGTGGCATTTTAGTCAACGGTTCATTTCAATGGCAACAGAAGCTTGTAGTAAAAAATGTAAAATGTTAAACCTTTTCGTCAGCTTGGAAAGGTTCATTCTTGGTTTTGAAAACACTGGTGTAAAAAGTCATTCGCAGACTAACTCTTTAAGTTTGCTCTTCTGCTATTCACAACAGGCATAGCCATAGTAAACACTTGTTCACTAGCAGTGCTAGTTACCATGATGAAGAACATATTTCTTGCAAGATCACTGGTAGCTGGATACTGTATTCTGTGGTCTCACCACCACTGAGAAATGCTGCTACACTTTCGTAAGTTATACCGCAAGCTCTCTGTAGCCCTGAATTTCTTTTTCATGTCACTTTAACATGCATTGTATCATCATTCAGTTATCCACACAAAATTTCTTGAACCTGCACTGATCCGTCTTGCACCAAGTTCAACCCACACCCGTATGCATAGCTCTGTGGGTTCCTGCCCTACAGGTGTGGGGACCTGCAACCCAAGCGGGTTAACTCACCCCATGGAGGACTCTGGAGGGCATTGAACTGTGGCATAGTGTAGAATTTGCAATTTGAAGAGGGAATTCAGGAAAAGTAAGTATACCTTTCTTGGACAGGTACAACTGATGCTACTACTGTGCAGTCCACAACAGAAACAAAAGGCGAGTATTGCTCATTGCAAAGATCAAAGCTATTTTCTGCAGTAGTGCAATCAAATTAATTAGCTTCATCTTGTTCCTAGCAAATGCACATTTAGATTGCAGGTATGATTTGTTTTTGTGAAGATCATCATGGTTTTGATTAGTGTAAAATTGAATATTGACAGAACCTAATTTTTTTTATGGCTACAACTTCAGAACCAGCAAGTGTTGCAACCACTTTGCAGTCTATTACAGACTGAAAAGGTGTGCTTGCTTGTTGGCCCATAATTTCATCCATAATCTGTTTTTAGTATTTAAAGAAAAATCATCCCTACAGACTTAATCATCACATAATAAATGTATTAATTTCATTTTTTTATTTTGATGTGTTTATCTCAAAATCAAAGACAACAGTAATATTCAAAATAAGTTCCACGTTGAGATGATGCTGTGCATGAATTGTGATCTGAGTTAATATTTTTTCCTTTTATCAATTAGGAAGTTAGTTTTTCACAAAGCAATGTGGGACAATATTTTAATAACAAATAGCATTGACTGGAGATCTTGGTTTTATTGTATATTTTGATTGCATGTAAACAAAAGCAAAATGAGAAATGCAAAGTAGTCATGCTATGAACCAATTGCAGTAAAATACAAGCAGAATTTTCTATTGTGTGTGAATCCTTCAATTTTGCTTGAAAATAGTATTTGAATTTCAGGAGCTTGTTGGTTGTATGTGCAGTTTCTGTTCATATATAGCTGCTAAAAAATCAAACCACCCAAATATTGCGTTGCTGTGGCCACTTGGAGCAGTCGATTTAAACAGCAAAAACAACACATTTGCAATTGGTTGGTTTTTCTATAAATAAACATGTAGGGCACTGGATGGTTTTCATGATGCTTGCTTGATGTTGGTTGTCACCTAACTTGCCAGTTCGAATCACATAAATGCAGTACAAAATGGCATTAGATACATTAATTCTACAACTAAGAGAGGGTCATTTTTATTAACTTTGGATTCAGCTGAGTTTCTCTTTGAAAGGTATTGTATAATTTGGCCAAATCTTTGCAACTCCATAACTTGCCAGTCTACTACTAAAGAACTGTTCAAACCCTCAAAACCCTTGGCGGGTCTTCTAGTTTGCAATTTAAGAAGTTTTTAGGTTTTGGGTTTCATTTTTTTTGTGGAAGTATTTCACTCAAATTTGTCGTGGAAACTTGGTAAAAATCTGAGTCTTTTGAGCCTTCGATTGGCTTTCTAGCATTTCTGGTTCAAAAGTTATGGCCAAAAAACATAAAATTGGTAATTTTACCCTAACTTTTCAACCAGAAATGCTAGAAAACTGATCAAAGGCGCAAAATACTTGGATTTTAGCCTTGGTTCCAATAAAAACTTGAGTGAAATACTTTCATTTAGTGGTTGGGCCCATGGCCAAGTAACCTGAGCCATAATTGTGAAAAACCTACCCTATTTATGATGTCACCCATAAAAAACCTGAAACCCAAAACCAAAAACATTTTTTTAATGGAAACTAGAAGATTCACGAAATCTTTTCAGGGTTTGAACAATTCCCTAGCACAATCGACATGCGAGTTATTGAATTACAAATGGTGTGAAATCAGTGGCTAAATGCAAGATTAAAAAATGCAATGTACTTGTACACTGGCTCCCAATGTGTTAACAAATTTTGTCTTATGACCTGCATGCAATACTCAAACATTGCAAAAAGTCTTCACCATATTATGGTCATTTTGATACATCAACTAACTTCCAGTCTACTTCACAACATCTAAATGTAGTGCAAACTGACATTAAATGCATTAAATTTTATATTACACAAGCAATCACCTATATTATTAACAAACTTTATAGCCCAACAGAACTTCCTTCAACAAGGCAAAACTTTTCTACAACAATCAGCTGCCCTGCAACACGCTCTTACTTCGAGCACAGCCAAGTTGGAAACAAACTACCTTCTAGCACTCAACCTTCCACAGAAAACCAGTGTAGTGGATAAATTAGTGCTTTAATGTTTTGTACATTGTTGCTGTGCCATTCTGAGTTATATTCCATTCATGGTTCAATGCAATGTACTTGTTTGTGAACAGTCCAACCGTTGACATGTTAGCCTGCAAACCAATATAACTGCAGTTGGTCGCTGTTTCCTGCAGCACATGTAGGGATAGGCATTTCAGTATAGTTTACTATTCCAGAATAGCTAAACCGAATCCAGAATACCGATTCCTATTCTGCTTTTTTCCTACCTGAGAATTACTAAAAATAAAAAAAAGTTCTTCACCTAAAAACCAAGGAGGCCCACCCAGTACACTCCCATTAAACCAGCACTGGAAATCAACAATTTATCATTTATCACACAAACAATACATTTTCGCAGCATTGAACAACAAATCTTTTTATTTTAATGCAGTGGTACATTTTTGCCAGGCAATGCCAGATTTTTGACAACACTATTTAGAATAAAACGCATTTTTCTAGGCTATAGGTGTCCTCAGACCAAATCAAACTTGGCTAGTGGCTTAGCACAACTATAAATGACTTCAGATAATTTCATACCAGTGAAACACATAAACCGCTTTATCGCATAGGATTCCAGAATCCCAAACCGAAACTGCCCATACAAGAAAATACTATGGTTGATCGCATAACGGCTATTGACATGAACCAAATATCTGAAGGGAAATGTTCTTTTCCTAGGTAAACTCAAATGGATTAACCACATTGTTAACTTTGAAGCAGTGCAAAGCGCACTGTTCACATGGTGTGAAACCTGAGTGCCATTTATTTGCAGCCACTGTTGCCGAAACAACTCCCTTCACTGACGTGCCAAAATCAACACCGCATGTTCAATTTCCAGACTTCAGTACATTTTGTTCAGCGCTGTCTAGTCATGTCTCATCCGTACGAGTGCAAAGCTTTCTCGCTAAAAAAGCACGTTTAAAGTTAATTTTATGGCGTTGGGTAACTACCAGATGCATGTGACTATGTTTAATACCTTTGCACCAGATGTGTTACAGTCTCTACAGAACAAAAAATGAGCACCTGTACTGTATCCCAATTTCGAATTTTAGATAATGCACTGTTTCAACTTCGTTACTTGTTTGACTTCACTCTTTTTGTTTTTTCACATCAGTAAGACTCACTTGCTGAATGTTATAACCGAATGATACATTTGTAAACATAAAAGCCCCATGACACCGCAGACTAACAAATCAGTTAAGTCTTTGCGTACAGCAGCCAGCTGTATCAGGACCAAGAGATTTTTAGAATTTCTTGAGGCATTTCGAATTCCGCAGTTTTGAAAATTGGCCGAAGTGTGAGAAACGTATGATTATTACGGGCAATTATTACATCACACGCAGTGTGCACGTTTAAGATCAAAAGCGTATGGCATGGGGATGCAGGGGATGTGGTCGCATCCCCAACAGGCAAACCCAATGCTGAAAAATTGGCCATAATTCAGGCAAAAATTTTTAACATCTGGACAAACTTTACAGTTGCATTCACATGTAAGTGAAGTAGCATCTATTTTCCCATTAAGGCAAAATAGCAGTCACATTAACGGCAATACATAACAAACGTACTTTATGCGCATTCACAATTCTTGTGCAGTTTAGCAAGATTCGATCTTACAAACCTGGGTGTACACCAGCGAGTCCAGCTGTGCACTTTCTCTGCTCGTCTAGCCACATACGACAAGACTTCAGCGCAGCCTGATTTTCCAGTTGTAAATTGCTCTGACGTGACGCAGTGATGAGTGTATTTTACTCCCCTGTTTTTACATGCAGCCTGATATTTTTGCAGTTATAAACTGCTGTGTCGTAGTGTTGAGTTTCTTTTTCCTCCGATATCATAATTTGGAGGGCTGATAGTTTATATTCAGTGCACTGACATATAAAATAAGGGGAGTGCACGAAGAAGAAATGCCTATTATGTCAACAAACTTTGCCAAAACATTGGTTTGGAAACATGAATATGATATCAAATTGTGATGTCACAAAGAGTGCACCTCAAATACAAATAACCACCATATGCCAGTGAATAAAACCTCCCCCATGAAAATTTTCTGTGTGCGCCACTGCGTGGTAGAAATATAGCTATGATTTTATATTTTTTAGGTTTTCATATTTTCTGTTTGTTTCATGCAACGTATTTCATTTGTTGCATTTTGCCAAAATTTAATCTTTCAATTCAATGCTGAAAAGTGAAGTTTTCATGAACAGTAGCAACTGTAAGTACTACTTCTTGCACTGCATAATTCATTTGTGCTGATGCAGTCCAAGGAAGCCCTGCTTCTTTTATAAAATATTCATCTTGAGGTTATAAGTCATTTGTCATTGGAAATGTGCATTGGTACACATTTCTTGGCAGTTGATCACATAGGCTGCAGAATTTGTGTGTATCAGTCCCACACTGATGTTTTTTTTTTAGAATGCTGTGTTCAGTGCATATTTAGCTGTCTACACTGATTGGATTCTTGGTTTTCATTATGTGACTTTCATAAGCTGTAAACGTTTAAGTTGGTTGTAGATTTTAAGTTCAACACATTGCAGTGAGAGAACAAGATTGCCTAACGTGGAAGGCTAAACTATATGCTATGTATTAAATTGCCTTTTTTCCCTCTCCTTACTTGAGACTTCACCTACTTGCNGNCATGTAATACTTTAGATTGTAACTTGACATTTTATTCCTTTTCCAAATTGATTGCGATTGTGGCCAACACAAATGCACACATCCATGCTAGAAAAAAGTGACCTTAACTATACAATGATTGTGCTGGAAGATTAAGTTTATAACATATATAAAAACTTGAAAATGAAGATTCGTTCCACACGTGATGGCATGAACAGCAGTTTTGGTGGGGATTTTGTTGCAAATAGCCTTATTTTTCAGCAAAATAAATATTACCATTGTACACATGTATCTATGCAGAATATTGATTGCTAGTTGATGTCGTACGACTTTGAACCCCAGTAATTGGTAATTAGGCATGCAAACACCTTGATTTGTTTACAATGTAACAGTTTAGTCTGAACATTAACACTTTTGCATCCGGTCGAAATCGGGAATTCTCACACCAAAACAACCGGATTACATGTGGCTTTATGCGGGAATTTCTCCGGTTCAATAAGCGCCTCAGACTCGGTCAAAAGCTCAAAAGCCTTGGCAAGTCTTGCAGTTTGCACTCTAAAAAAATTTTTTGCTTGGGGGTGGGGATTTTTTGTGAGTGACGTCATAATTGGAGGACTTTTAGGCCACCATGGCCCACTTTACCTGGACCTGGATGCCAACCGTTAGATGGTAGTATTTCGCTGAAATTTTTATTCGAAACTAGGCTACAATCTGAGTCTTTTGATACTTTGGATGACCTGCTGCGGTTTCTGGTTCAAAAGTTATGATCTAACGTAATAAAAACATTTGACCAATTAGATAATTAAATTGTTTATTTTGGATCATAACTATAGAACCAGAAATGCTAGAAAGTCGATCAAAGGCTCAAAAGACTTGGACTCGAACCTAGTTTCCAATGAAAGCTTCAATGAAATACTTTGGTCTAGCAGTTGGGCCCTAGGCCAGGTAACATGAGCCAAAATGACACAAAAACTACTTCAACTATGACGTCACTCACAAAAAATCTGCAACCTCCGATCAAAAATTTTTTTTCAAGTGCAGCCTAGAAGACTTGCCAAATCTTTTGAGGGTTTGAACAGCTCTCTAGCGCAATCGGCGGAGGAGCTATGGCGTTGGTAAGGCAACCGACAACTGCTGGTCTTAGGCCGATTTCCAGGTACGAATATATCGTTACCTGGCTCTCAAGGTGTTAAAGAACAAAAATGTGTAGAAGACTGTAATTTACATCTGTTTCTCTTTTGTTGTTTGGCAAGTTTTCTTTTATTCTCATTTCTTCCCAAGTTTGCTTGTAGTATGCTTAAAATGAAACTATCATTGATGTTTATCAGTAATGTTTTTTGATGAGAGAAAAGTTGTCAATTCCTATAACTACTCCAGTGAATCCTTGCGATGTTTGACATTGTCAGTTGACAAAATTAAGTTTTCAACCATAGCATGGTTTTGCTTAGTCAGTAGTAATGTTCATTATTGATTGAACTATTGTCTGCATTCTGTTGACATGCATTTAACTTGGAATTTAGTCTTTAAACCATCATTCAGTTTTCAGTTGTGTTAATACTTCACTTACACCATTGCTCTTATGTCTGTGTGATTTTATGCAACAAACTACGTGTCATTGACTCTCAGCTTCATGCAGTCTCAAGTCACTCAAACATTGAAGTACTTCTGCTTTCACTTGGCTAGATCAATTCATGCACATGTTTCTAGCAAAATTTTTTATAATATAGTATGTAGACAGATAATGCTTTTTTTGACATGTCAAAAATAGAATGCTCCAGGCTGGTAATTGAAATCTTTCAATTTTTGACCTTGAGATTTCATGCAATGTCATTATTCCCTCACGCTATGCTATTAAATTCAAATTGTAAAAATGGCAATTAGATACAAGTTTTTTGCAATAACTGTTGAATCACACATGTGTGGAATATCAATTTTTCATGAATAACTTTAAGGTTACAGTCACTCAATAAATGGAAATCATATGCAGAGATTCGCATGGGAATTTTGAAACTTTAAAAACATTGCTATTTAAACATACCTGACAGTTTTATTCTCCCTGGTATGAATGTAAAAATTGGTTAAAGATCATGTGTTTTTCAGTCTAAAGTCAGAAAGTAACAATCTTTCTTTTCCTAAACAGCTATAACTTCTGAACCAACAACAGTTGTATCTACAATGCAGTCTGTTGCTGAATCAGAAGGTGGGAGATATTAAATCAACATTTTTATGATTAATTCTAATTTTCATGTTGAAATGGGTAAAGATTGCGTTTTTCAGTTTGATGCTTAAATACAGCACTGATTGAGATGTGGAAAGTGATACCTGGCTGGGTGTAGGAATTTGATTTTATTCATATTGTTTACTTGTAAGTGATTTCCAGGTTTCCTTAACAGCAGTAATTCTTGTTTAAACCAAACAATTATTGTTAATATTGAACATTCCTTTTTAGAGAGTGAATGTGCGTTACCTTGAATGCACAGTGTTCTGAATAGAGAGCTCACTTTCTCAAGTGCATTGGGTAAAGATCATTCATTAATTTCAAATCCAAACTTGAACGCTATATTTTATGTGGTGGACATGGACTTCAGCTTTATGTACAAAAGTAGAGTTTAATTGTTGAATGAAAATGTTACTGTTTTAATTTTCTTAGCAGACACGACATATGAGCCAACAACTGATATTACTACTGTACATTCCACTTCTGAGTTAAAATTGTGTGGCTTGCCATATCTTTAGGACCATAAAGCACATTTAACCCTTTCGCACCCAGGTTAATTCAAGCGTTTCATGCAAAAACAGCTGGATCGCACGTAGTTTTGCACAGGAATTTCTCCGGTCTGGTAAGCACTACCGACCCAGTCAAAAGCTCAAAAGACTCCGCAAGTCTTCTAGTTTGTACTAAAAAAAAATTTTTGGTTGGGGGGTGTGGATTTTTTGTGATTGACGTCATAAGTGGAGGACTTTTAGGCCAACTTGGCTCACTTCACCTGGCCCTGGGCCCAAACCATTAGATGGTAGTATTTCGCTGAAGTTTTTATTGGAAACTAGGCTACAATCCGGGTCTTTTGAAACTTTGGATGACCTGCTGGGGTTTCGGGTTCAAAAGTTATGATTTGAAGTAATAAAAATGTTTGACTGATATTGGTTTATTCTAGATCATAACTTTTGAACCAGAAATGCTAGAAAGTCGATCAAAGGCTCAAAAAACTCAGACTTGAGCCTAGTTTCCAATGAAAACTTTAGCGAGATACTTCGGTCTAGCAGTTGGGCAGTAGGCCAGGTAAGATGCGCTGAAATCACCCTGAAACTACTTCACTTATGATGTTATGACGTCACTCACAAAAAATCAGCTACCTCCAACCAAAAAATTTTTTTCGAGTGCGGACTAGATGACTTGCCAAATCTTTTGAGGATCCATTTGAGCGCTTGAACAGCTCTCTAGCGCAATTGGTGGAGGAGCTATGGTGTTGGTAAGGCAACTGACAACTGCTGGTTTTAGGTCGATTTCAAAGTATGAATATGCCGTAGCCCAGATCGCAAAGTGTTAAAATATTTAATTTTCTCAAAAATCAGAAGTGCACCATATAATGCAGTGCGCCTAATGTATGGATGTAGTTGTGCTTTCTCATCTAAAACCAATTGTATGTGGTAAACAGTGCTATTTGTTTAATTGCTAGTTACAATTGTTTTGTAAACAGACCATTGTGTTATGTAATAAAGCAACAACAAAATTGCAATGAGCAGGGTATATGGTTCCAAGGGTAGCTTGCACATATAGATATATTAGTCCGCGAAGCTCCTGACTACATTGGCATACAATGAATCGAACATGGGCACAACTTTCATTTTATTCTATTAGTGACGAGCGGATTAGGCACGCGTGACCAATCAAACTCCCTCTTATGCATGGTATATTGAGGGAGATTTATCTGTCCGATTAAAGTCCCCCATATGTTAGCTGAGTTTTGCTTCATTTAATGTGCTTTATACCCCAGTGCACCCTATGTATGAAAAAAGAACAGCTAGCATTTAATTTTTTATTCTGCTCCCTATGCTCCAAAAGATATGCTGTATATGCATACATTTGATCTGAAACGACTTAATTCCTTCAGCAAGTAAAAACGCAATTATGCATGTGGGTATGTTGCCCAAATATGGTGTAGTTTTGGTAGTGCACATGTCTTTAATTTGGTGTATGTATGGGGCTATGTTAGCATAGAGTAAAAAAGATCTTCACAGAACAAGATCTTTCTTCATAGTATTGCAAATACTACAGAATTCAATATAAAATTTGAAAATGGAAGTACTCAATTGTGCTGATTGATCTGATACGTGCGTATTTTAAACAGTGATAAGAATCATTCATGCAAGCTCAATACCTAAACATTACATGTTTGAGTACTTGGGTGGCCGCCCATTTTTTTGAAACAATCAACTGTGGCTTTTACTGTGTTGCTCATTGTGGAACCAAGTAGGTAAAACATAATTTACATTGTTGTGGTGTGAACTGTTTCCCAACAAATTTAGAAAAATATGATTTTTTCTTGTAGTTCCTTTCACTACATATTTTGAGTAGTTCTAATGTTTCGTAAAAAATTAGTGTTGAGATTTGATAATGGACATTTCTTTTTTACTGAATAGCCACAACTTCTAACCCAACAACTGATGCTACTACAATTACATCCACCACAGACTTAAAAGGTGCGTTTGCTTTTGCTTTATACACATTATTTTCATCACAAACAACATTATCTTCATAATTTGCATAAAGTTTCTCGAATCCTAGATTTCTAAAATGCTGCATAGCTGGAGTAGTGCTCATGGTTCTTTGCATAGTGGTAGTAATGGGATTGTGGTATAAGGTTAGGATGTTATAAATTTACCTTTCATGAACAGTTACTACTTCTGAAACAACAACAGTTGGTTCTACTGTGAAGTTTACTCCTGAGACAACAGGTGGGTTTGGCTAAATCCACATTCTTTCAACCAGAGTATAGTTTCTTTAGCAGTTTGGATGATCGGCTCAATCTTAGACTCTGAACATGTGCAAGTTCATACCATGGTTTTCATTTATAATTTTTGTACATTGATGCTGCTGTAGACTTCATCTCTTGTGTTAAAGAGTCGAGTTTTCCACTTGAACAACCTAACTCACAACTAAATGCAAATTTGTTGGGAAAGCTTTTGGGACAAGAGTTTTGGCTCTCGCATGTTATAAATCTTTTTTTTTTCTTTTACCAACCATCAGTGCAAGCACTGGAACACTTCTTTCACTGCAACTTCAAAAATAAAATTTTTGCATTCACCCACTCAAATCAATCCTCTCCTTTAATTGTGGTTTTCAATTTTTTTATGAAACAAGCATTAATTTGAGATATTTGCATTTTTATTATTTGAATATACATAAGAATATGAGTTTTTTGGGGGTTTCTCAGTAGATTCATGTACTAATGCAAAGACAACTGATCTTAAGTAATCAAAAAGTGATTCCTTTATGTCTGGAGATAACTTTTCAATTCTTCACAAAATTGTATCATTTGATGATGGAATTTTTCTTACTTCCTCACCAAATCAAGTCTAATCATAAGTTTAACAGCAGTGATGATTGCTGGTGCAAACAGACTTTGTGTTTGAATGCAGTTTTTCACTTGGCCAACAACTGAGCTAGTTTGCAGCTTGCAACCCCTTTTCTGCTAATTTGAGATAGTTCCCACGTTGCTTTCTTGTTTGTCTTAGTGTGACACAGGATTCTCAAATTATTATTTTGGTTTATTCTTCAAAGATGGTGATTTTTTCTAAGTGTCTGGTTTGTTTGCTTGGATCAAGAGCATTGTTTGACATAGCAATAATGCACATAATGCATGGAAGCTGTTGGTAATCCTTAAGGTCAAGAAGCAAAAGAGCCATGCTAAACGAAATTTTCCTTTGTTTACTGTTGATACCTTTGTTAGGTGCTACTTTTTTAAGTGCTCATTTTTTAAGTATTTTTCTGTGGCCAAGTCTTTGCAAACCTAGACTAGACTACAGAAAAATAAAATAGATAGTCAGTGATGTCAGCGAGTGGCCTTTCTTTAACAAGAAGTGGTTCTTATTACCACAGATATTTGTTTATTTCCAAAATAACCTAATGCCATAAAACACAGCATTATTTATTAACTCCTGTAAAGTGCTAAACTAACAGATCAATGAAGATTCATTGTGACACAAAGGTTTCATTATTTTACTACAACGATTCGAGAAAATAAAGCAGAGAATAACCCATAATTTTCCAAGTGTGCTGGTAAAACTAAATTATTATCAATAGATTAATAAAACAGATTTGCATCCATAGTTTCAGCAGGCTGTTACCATTTTCCATGATCATTCCAAATTGATAAACCAAGTCAATTTCACAAAATAATGCCTAATCTGGTCACATGACAACAATGCCATTAACACTTTGAGAACCGGCATATGATATATTCGTACTTAGATTTCAGCCTAAACAACAGCAGTTTTCGGTTGCCTTACCAATGCTCTAGCTCCTCCGCCGATTGCGCTAGAGAGCTGTTCAAGGGCTCAAACGGATCGGCCAGTTTAGTAGATTGCACTCGAAAAAAAATTTTTGGTTGGGGGTGCGGATTTTTTGTGACTGACATCATAAGTAAAGTAGTTTTGAGGTCATTTTGGCTAATGTTGCCTGGCCTAGGGCCCAACTGCTTGGCCAAAGTGTTTCACTGAAGTTTTTGTTGGAAACTAGGCTTGAGTCCGAATCTTTTGATCCTTTGATTGACTTTCTAGCGTTTCTGGTTCAAAAGTTATGATGTAAAATAAACAAATTTAATTAAATAGCTAATTAGTCAAATATTTTTACTAACTTACATCATAACTTTTGAACCAAAAACCCCAGCAGGTCATCCAAAGTATCAAAAGACTCAGATTGTAGCCTAGTTTCCAGTAAAAACTTCAGCAAAATACTACCACCTAATGTTTGGTGCCTAGGGCCAGGCAAAGTAGGCCAAGGTGGCCTAAAAGTCTTCCGCTTATGACGTCACTCACAAAAAACACGCACCCCCCAAGCAAAAAATTTTTTCGAGTGCAGACTAGAAGACTTGCCGTGTCTTTTGAGACTTTTACCGGATCTGTAAAGGACACTGGACCGGATAAATTCCCGCGCAAAGTTACGTGCGTTTAAGCGGGTTTTTTTCCGAAAATCCCCGAAACCAGTCGGACGCCAGAACGTTAAAGATCTGTTAGCAGTGGTGAAAGATTTCCCAATGAATTGTATTTTATAGCCCAAGGAAATTGTTGTTTCTACCAAATGTGTCCTGCATATTCCAAAACATTGGTAGCGCACCTGAAAAACTCCCACATCACACTGTAGTGCAAGGGTGCCAGCTTGGCTTTGCTTGAGGTTGGTTGGCTTAAAAAAATCTTTTTTGACCTTGTCTGAAGTTGGTTGTTCAACTGGCACCACTGTACCCAAAGTGTGCTATCTCACAAACCATGAAAAGTCAAAGAAGCATCAGCAATGAATTTCAGTAAAAGATCAAGAAGGGCTTCATCTCAATTTTGAAGGAAATTTTTAGTGAGATTCTTATAATTCATGTATTTTGGGGACAAAGGAATAGAAAAGCCATAAACAAAGTTTGGCTTTTTTCTGGCCTGTTAGAAAATGACCAAAAAGCTGAACCACTAAAATGAAATACTACAGAAAATAATCATGAAAATCATAAGGCAGCCAGACATTACTTTTTTACTATATATAATTTTAAAAAATTGTAAAATTGTATCAGATCCTTGCAGCTTAATCATTGTAAACAGTAACCCTGGATTACAATTGATCAATTTTTGTCACGTTAATACTAACGTTGGGTGTGCCAGACCTGGTTTTCACAAATAAAAAAATGTACTTTCCTTCAACTGCAGTTTATCACAAAGACTTCATTGAAAATATAAGTCTCACTGAGCAGTCTGAGCACTAACAAAGTTACTTTACTCTAATATCATACGATTCTTGATGAAAAGTAAGTAAACCAAATATAGCGAAGGTGTCATATATACTTGAACTGTACTCGTAAAAAAAATTATGGGCATGAAGAACTTCTTTTGTACACTGCTAACAAGACCGTAGAAGCATGCGCTGAGTGAGTTTCAGCTCTTTACAGCCACCTAGCACTTAGCCCCCTTTAATCATAATGTGGGTTCAGCCTGCCCATGCCACCTCACACTAACCATAACGTCAGATCTGCTAGACCCAAAACCACTGCCTTTGCAAAATCAAAAAGAGCGAGGCTGACCTCAAGCGCACTTTGTAACATGTCACACAAAAAAATGAAGCTACTGAGGTGTGGAGAGCACTCCGACGCGTGCTTACGTAGGTTTCATGTGATGAACTCATTTGACCTGGGTCTGCCAGACCCACGATAGCATTCCAGGGATTTACAGCTAAGCCTTTTGATATTTTTTCAGACAAATGAAGAAAAATTATTTATGCTGCTAATTATGCGTTCATATAACCTTGCATGCAATTTTTCCCCACTGGGAGATTCTAGGGGATTAAGTTATTATTGTTTTTTGGCCATAACTTACCAACCACTAATACTAGTTTATTTTAAATGAAAAAACAGATAAATTGCCACTTGAACTTGCCGGATTAAGAATAGTAGTAAATGTAGCAATTGCTACAGGCCCTGCAGTCGTTTGTGTGAAATTTTTTCGGTGATATATGCAAGGGTGGATATTAGAATTTAGGTGCCCAAGACAAATGCAAGAAATGGGACTTTATATTATACATGCTATAGCTATACAGAAACTTTGGGGGCCCTCATGGCATCTCTGAAAAAGAGGATGTGAAGTGACTGCCTCAGATTTCTTGATGAGAGAATGAGTTCCAAACTCAACAAGAAATTTGATCCTTGCTATATCTATAGACAGTGTAGTCTCAGTATGTGTCAAAGTCGATTGAAAAAAGCAGTAAACCCACTGCTTAAGATTGCATTTTCAAGTTTGTGCCATAGCGAATTTGTTTATGATCCTGGTAGTGTGTATCTGACTTATGCTCTATACTCTTCAGAATCAGGCTGTTCAGCTTGTTTTGTCTAATGGTGCTCCTTTGTTCATGTACCATCTTAAGTGTAGAAAATGAATATTCTCCACTGCAGTCAGTTGCCCTGAGAGATAAATAAGTTCACAAATCATTACCCACATTTGTAAAAGATTAGGGGAGGCAAACAAAGCAGTCTCCTTGTGTCCCCTTTTCCAGAGATGCTGTGATTACTGTCTCAGTACTGTACTTGTTAGCTGTACAACAGTGTATTCCTTCTTGGTAAGAAAAGACATTTATACGTCTTTGGTAAAAATGATATGTAGGCCATAATGTCCACCAGTTGCTATTCAAGACCAGGTTTTTCATACTTAGGGAATTCAATATGCATAATGGTAGTTTCATGGATGCCCACAAAATTTATGACTTAACAATTATTTACTTGTTCAAGTGTTCTTAACTAAGGGCCCCATGCTGTTAATATGCTATAGGCCCTTATCTACCTTAATCTGGAACTGACATCACATCAAAACAAGTTAAAGCATGAAATTCCCTGAGTTTTTAATCAAAACTAGGAGACTTTCTGCTCTTTAGAGGGTTTGAACAGCTTTCTTGTTCTATTGGTCAGCAGATTGTGATGGAAAAAATCCGAGGTGATATATTGACCTCTGCAGTCCTTCGAGAGTCAATCCAAGATCTTGGTGTTAACAGTTAACATGCTAAATATGACTGTTTTTTCTTGAGAGGCATTTATTTTCTGCTTTTTGAAAAAATACCTGTATCTTTTTCTTGCTTTAGAATAAGCTACTCTGTGTTTAGTCCTTTTGCTACACTGAAAATGCCATCACATTTCATTCCTCTATAGGAGTTTTACATGTGCCGTTTTAGAGCAGAAATGAGCTATATTAATTAATGAATTTGGAAGCAACTTGTATGTAAACAAAAATCTTGATGCATTGCCCACACAAGTTGCAGCTTTTCGAATATTACTAAATTTGATTGCAGTTAAGTCACGAAATTCTTGTTTTTCAGCAACAAGTGAAAGTGTGAAAATGTCAACCATGACAACTGATCCTTTTACTTGCCCACCATGTGAAACTACAAGCATTTTTGGTCAGTTTGTGTTTTACATGCCTCAATACAGTTCCATTATTTTTATTGTTTTGCACTGTTCCAGACCGCGAGTATGGTTTTGCTTATAAAATACTCATCAAACTTGAGCTGCATGATGTGAAGGAGTATGCTAAATCTTCTTTTCATTTGGTAATCTTTTGAAATAGTTTCAGGTAGTTGAGGGCCTTGGATGTTGGGAGTGTCTGCCACACACAAACATGCAAAACGTCTATTAGTGTTAATTCAGGATACCAGAATTGTAAGAAACAATTTGTCATTTTATTTACCCAACAACCGTTTCAACTAACCAAATCCATTTTGTCTTTGCCTTCATTTGTACCCCTCTGGTCTCATCCACCAGTTTTGAACTGGCACACACCCCAGAGAAAATCGGGTCCCTACAGATCCATGTCGGGTACCTAACATTTTCCTTGCAAAAAAAACTGTGTAAGCATTACTTTATGTAGGAAAATTAATAACCTTCTCAGCCAAGCAATTCCCTAGACTACTAGCCTATAATGATTGATAGTTTTGGCCAGTGTTTTGTGTAACCTGCATGCTTTGGGATGTAGCGCTTTTGCACTTCATTCATCGAATGTTTGCTGACATTGAAAAAGCTGTTTTTCTTTAAATCTAGCTCTCCTTATGTGTAGATATTTAATTTGATTTAAACTAGATTTCTTTTCTCATCTCTTGCTAAAAAGACTTATCTGATAATAATGTGCATTTGATGTTGTATTATGTATCGACTTTCATAACGTCGTACTGGAAGAAGCATATGCCCAAACAAGGAAAAAAGGATGTTCCACACTTCATATTCATATTTTAAAGATGTCTGTTTTTCACAAATGCTGTCAGAAAGAACATATGACATAAAAATTTTGAAAAGCTTAGAAGTTGTGCATTAAAAAGTGCTGTTGATTAGGTATGAACATGATGCTAATTTTTGGCATTCCTACATCATGCTCAAACAGCAGTGCTATCAGATGAAACTAAGTTGTTCAAGTCAAGTGTTAGCAAAATTTATGTTTGAATTGTGGGAGTGTGGTGTCCTTGGTGGTAGACATGCGTTGCTTTTATGACTGAAGTTGAATAATAAAGTTTGGAAATGTTTTAATTGTCAAAAAAAGCTGTTTGTTGAAACATCCTTGCAACTTTCAAAGTTTTCATATTTCTACAAGAAGTAGCTAACCCTTTAGGGACCCCAGGAGTTTATATATTGACATTGCTCCGCAACTTTTGCGATAACTTGTGAACCGCTAAAGATACGTCCAACCATAAGGTATTGCAAGAAAAGTATTTTTCACCATGTATCTTTTGAGGAATTGGCGATGAGTTTGTGATGTCACTTAAGACCTCAAAACCGAAGAAAAACCTAAAAAAACAGTGTAGCCAAAGAAAACAAGGGGTATGTTGAAAAACGTGTAGAAAAATATACAAACACATTAGAAAAATACATTTTACATGAAAAATGTTGGCAAAGGCCCAAAGATTGTAAAAGATTTACAAAAAAGTTATGCAAATTTTTTAGGGGTTTCAGAAAGGAATTTGTTGATTTTTAGGGGTGTTTTTGTCATTTTTTGCAAATAAAAATTCATATCTCTGGTTCCGAACGCAAAAAAAACTCTGAAACTTGCAGAGCATGTTCACAAGCACGTCCTACAACATCCTGCCAAATTTCAAACGGAAATAATAAGAAAAAAGGTATGGTAATTCCAAATCTAAAAATTTGCTGAAAAGTTGATGAAAAATCATCGAGAAGTTTCGACTTTTTTATTCTGGTTATATTTTTTAGTTCTTTCCAATGGTGCAATGCAAAATCCAGTATCGGCAGTGGTTTTAGCATGAAGCCAAAAAGATCGCTTTTTTTACTTGCTTTTTTTCCCCAACTTCTTTTCCCCCCAAAATGTGGGAAGTGGCTTTTTTTGGTAATGGTGATTAGGTATAGTCTTTGGAATTAGTCGAAGCCAGATAACCGCTTTGAAAAAGCTAAAACGTAGGCTTGGAAAAATTTTTTGAAAATGATCGAAAACTTGCAGTTTTCTCAAAAATTTCAAATGCAAATATACTTGTCTGTCGGACTCATCTGAAAGATCTCGCGACAACCTTTCTTGCATTGTTTTACTTGACGTACCTTCAGTGCTTCGTAAGTTATCGCCGAAAAACCGCCGAACAAGACGATATATCGGGCTTCTAAGGTCCCTAATAAAAGCTGTATCCAAAATGAGTGTTGTTGCAAAGCTTTTAACATTTTGGTTGAAATTTAGGATTAAGCAAAGAGTAAAAGCCTGGTTTTTGAGGAAAAAATTGGCAAACAATAACTTGCATGTATCCTGCTGCTTCAGATTTATCACATTTGCTGTCAGAAAAAGCGAACCGCGTAAAATTCTATGAAACCCAAAAGGAAAGTCAGCAATTTCGGCAAATCCAAAACCCCACTCAAAATATTTGGATGAAGCTTTTTTCACTTCACATATACCATTGCCGTAGACATCAACTTTTCATCTTCCTTACAACTTTTGAATTGCTTTCGGTTAAAGTTAATGACTATATATCGATTTTAACACTGCATAAACTCCGATGGCGCCAGCATGGATACCGTTTTATGCGAAAGCTTAGATGTTTTCTTCAAGATAAGAACGGAGCGAGTAGGGACTCACTGAGAAAGATGGCTGTGGCTTGCACATAAAGCTGAGTTTTCAAACATTGCGATAACTTCTTTTGAAACAGCTGGGTTTGTTTAAAACATTGTTTCAAACTCTTGCCGTTTTAGTTCTGTGAACAGTGTACACCCGTATTGTATGGAAACAATTTCAAGCTTTCCTAGGACACAAAAAGAAAAAGTTTTGGTGGATTGCAGTTTCAAGCCCGGACGCGGAAACTACATCAGCATCAGTCACATGTCCCCCCGCAACAACACAAGAAACGATAACCTGCCCACACGTAACTGAGAAGCCCGTTACGTGTCCCACCTGCGAAACAAACGAGCCGTGTGCGACTAGCACCGAATGCCCAGCGTGTGTGAGCTGTACCACTGGCGCGTCTGAACATGTGCTAGGTACCTGTCACTACATTTTGGTTCATTTTGTAGCGCACGTCTGAACAAATGTGTTTTGTTAATTTGCAGCAAATTTTACTTCTGTTTGGCCTTAGGCAGGCTGGTCGGCCGGCCGGTACGACAAACGACTAAATCCCGTGCATTGATGTTGTGAAATTTTGTGTATGAAGACTTGTGCTCTTTTCACAGTATCTTTGTTTTTCGTAGTTGGTAGCACGAGCAGCAGTAGATGCAAAATTTGCGGAGTTTGTTTCTTAGAACTAAGAACTTTCTGTGCTGTCATGAGATCAATTTGCTTTGCTGACTATTTAAGCAATGAAATTTGCAACCATGATCGTGGCTGGAATATTGCCCCAATGCGCTTTACGTTTGTGTTTTGTATTTCTGCAGGTCTGCCGTCTTCACACTTGACACTATAATTTCACCGGTTTACAGAAATTTTGGCACTAATAATTTGCATACTTTTGCTCTGAAAATTCAGGCAGAGGCTGCTTCGCTAATCATGGCTGGTTGCATGCTTTCATTTGCATGTAGTGATGGCACCATGGTTTTCGCAGGGCATTTGTATTTAAAATATAGATGCTTTTAACTCTGTGAATATTTATATTGCAGGTGACATGAGAATGGTTGCGGCCACCACTCTCTACGCCGTCTCAGGTAGTTTGGGCGGTGCCCTGGCAATCTGTCTGATCATCATTGTAGTCCTTGCTTGTCAGCTTTGCACTAAAAACGACACTAAGAGCATACTGGATTCTGAAGATACTAACATTGAAAAATCGGTGAGCTCCCCAAACTGAAAGCATGTATCCATTAACATTGTAATGATGGAAAGTTTAGACGACGACGTTGTTTAGTTGAGCGACACCGAAGATAACGCTGTCGCGCCTCAACATTCAAAAAAATTTCTATCAAATTCGAACATTTCATCTTTTAGACTGCTTTTTTTTCGAAAGATTCTTTCTTTAAAAAATAATCCGGCAAATGTGTTGGTGCGTGACGAAGACTTTCGATAAAAACACTTTCTGTACATGTGTTTTAGCCTATGTCAACAACGTCATTTCAAGTAAATCAGAGCTATGAAAGCGTTGACGAAACAGATCGCCATGATACAGGTAGGTTCTTAAAGTCTACCTAGCGGTTCAACGAGGCGGAGCGTTTGACTGGATTTTTGAAATGCTTGTGACAATTTGGGAATGATAGTTATTTATTTCAGTGGTGGTGCGTTGGTGTTACATTGTTTTTAAGCTAATTGTTGAAAGCTAATGAACTTCATGCCTATAGCTTGCAGTCACAGAAGCTGTCATCAGGCAGTTCTATTAAAAAAGTTGTGGCTCAACTAAAAATTGGTGCTTAAGAATATCACATCTTGTTCGGTTCAGATCCTGAACAAATTGCCAACGGATCATTGCCTCAGGATGACGACGATGATGATGATGATGATGACATAGAGAGTCACGAAAATCAGTCAATGCAAAACCAGTCTGTGGCAGGTGATGATGAGGCAAAAACTGAGACTAGCCCAGAAAACGACGATCAGACTGACTTGTTGGCCATCGAAAAGTGGGTGAAACCTGTTGCCTGTCATTAATGATTAACAGGTCCTTCATGGCCCATGCACTTTGCATTGTAAGAATAACATTTGAAAACATTTTCGGTAATGAACTGTTGTTTCCTTTGGCATCTGGACGTATATGTTGTGATTGAACTTCGGCAGCGTTGCCTTCAGTAGTTTTTCTAGTAGCGGGTGGAAGACCAAAACTCATTTGTCTAATTTATCATTCCTTTTTTTGGAACAAGTTAGTTCTTCATCATGTGTCGAATTTCAATGTTTTTAACATCTCGATTTTCACTTAGCTTGGGCATTTTTGGCTGCGCATCAACCGTAAATAAAAACGCTACTGGAAGTTCAAAACTTGCCAAGTAATTTTTATGTATTGTATACGTTTGGACTTTTCTTTGACCCCGCGGCTGTTTCCGTACAACTCGTGTTTTGCAGTTTCCTTACAGATTTGTATGGTGTTCATCCATGCAGATAGTTGTCGCGTGATTTAACTTTTTGATGTTTTAAGGAGGAATAAGTAAATGTTATCTGTTTCTTTTTTTAATACCACACTTACACTTTACTTTTTCAAGTTCATACTTACGACTCTACGAATCTTGAATTTGTAGCGAAAACGCAGCAAACGGGTTTGCAGTTGCAGCTGTTGCTGCTGCTGCAGCCGCTGCATACACCGCAATCGATGATGATTCGCCACCGCTGACAAACCAGGATGCCCCGAGAAGTGAAGTGAATGGCGACGAATCGTCAGCAGATTATGGCTTAGCTTACGCAAAAGGAGACGTCAGATTTGAAAAGACACTTGCAGTGAGAATTCTTGCATTCTTTGGCATTTCAAAAAAAACTACCGGATCGAATTTCGATTATCAGAATAAAAATCATGTTTTTTCTGATTGTGTTCTGTTCAAAAACTTGTTTGTACTTTGTACAAAACTTGTTCGTATGTCTGTTACAGGAAGGCAAATTCGGAGAAACACAGCTGGTCACTATACGAAATTACGGTTATGACAAGAGTGATGTGAAAGCAGTGGTTCAAACGCTTGAGTGAGTTTGCATTTCTTTATCGTCCCAACGCTTGAGTGAGTTTGCATTTCTTTATCGTCCCAGCGCAGGTGATTAAAAATTTGTTGAGTTGCAACGTGAAGTAATCAGTCCACAAACATTTGAGCCTTGTGTGGACGTGGTGTCCGTGTGTTAAGATGCCACACGTTTTCTTTTTCGAATTATGTCACAAACAGCTGTCTTTGATTTTCAGTCTCTCTGCAGCATCGACAATAGATCAGAGCAGCTTTGATGCACGAATACGACTGATGAACGCTGTAGGACGAAGCAACAACCCAAATATTTTGGAGTTCCTCGGGTCATACTCTGATGCAGGTATTCTTCCAGGTGTTGCAAGTTGTTGTTTTTTTAGCAAAGCTCCTTTTCCTGCCGCAGGGTAAACCGGGTGCACACCGGGAGCGAGATCCCTGGGGTTTTTATCGAAGTGAATAGTCAAGTGCAAACTGGGAATGTTTTAAGATGTGCATATGTTGAATGAGTGAGCACGTCCGTTTAAACTGTGTGGGATTCTCCTGTTTGAGTGTGGGAAAGTTTTTATGAAAGGTCTATAGGATTCTCTACTCACAGAAGTATACGTTTCAAATGCCCTCTCCATGTTTTTCGTGGTCTTTCTCCTCTTTCTCGTCCATTTACTTTGAAGTCCAACCGAAAACACGTGCTCCCAAACGGACTTGTTTTGTATTGCGCCGATGGTAGTGCGATTGATGGTGTTGAACGTGATTATTTCATCAACGACTAAAGGAACGTTCACATTACGGGAAACACAGCAAACGTTGCGGAGAACACGAGACGCCTCTTACGCGTGTTTTACAACATTACTGGACAAGCATGTCCTTCTCAGTATGCCTGAAAAAAAGCCTGTGACCAACATTTCGATCTCAAAGTATTTCTTTCCAGCCACCGTTCACTACGCCATGAAGCATGAAAGAAACGGTGACTTGCACGTCTACATGTCGTCAGGAGTTTCGAGGCTGGATTCTCGCGAAATGATGCATGTCATCGCCGGAGTTGGAAAAGGTCTTCAGTTTTTGCACGCAAAGTGGGTTGAAACGCTTTTAGGTTGAACAAGTTTACTTTTGCACATGATTATATCCAGTTAGACATGACTATGTAGTTTTGATCGAAAGAGAAAGATAGGCCAATGCCTGAGTTTAACGCAGTTCCTGAGTATCTAGCGTGCTGTGGGTCTGTTTTTCGCGGTTAGTAGGTTGAAATCCTACCTTATTGAAAGGATTTGCGTGAAGCTTTTCGATTTTCAAACCCTTTTTAATTCATTGTGTGTTGGATTGTTGTACGTAACGTTCATGTTGATCTCATGATGCCATTTTATTTTCTGCGCTAGTATTTGAATGGTTTTTATTTTAAATAAAACCACTTGCAACACTTCTTGCCACCAAACAATGCAAGGGATGCTTTATTCATCGGTAGGCGTCGCTTGTTTGCTCTGAGGCGATGCACCATAATTCAACAAACAGCTCATTTATGAGTTTGTCCATCATCTTGGTTAATATTTTACGAGCTTTGAAAAGCTCATAGAATGGATCATCTTTTTGCGAGTTGAGCCAATACCCTAGATTTGCTTTTGAGCGCAGGAAAAGATCATGGTTCACAACCATTAAAAGCTTTCGGTTTGCTGTGAACTTCCAAGTAATCAGCCGACATGACTCTGATCTCTTCTTTTTGCGATGATTCAAACTTGCATATATCTGTATTCAAGTAACTAGTCTCCACAAATGTGACAAACAAGTGAATCCATCTGCGAATTATTTTAATAGGAATCGATTTCACGTAACACTACTCATCCTCAGTCCTATAATCTTATTAAAATAAAATCTTTCTGTGTGGTTCTATTTAAATAAGATTGTAATGCTAGGATGCGTAGTGTTACGTGAAATCTATTTTCGATTTTTTTTTAATTCGCCGATGGATTCACTTGTTTGTCACCTTTGTGGATGATAGCTATTTGAAATCATGGTCCTGAACCAGTTTAGCAGGTTGGCCGATCTTGCAGGCCATATTTTTCTATAAATTTCTTCTCCATTATCCTGGCTTAATCAAAAGTTCGGGTTGTCTAGGGACCCTGCACGCATTCTTCCAGCTGTTTCACCCTGATCGAAGAAAAATGTATACGATTGACTCAGCTGTAACTGTGCTACCGACGAAAATGTGTTTTGCCCCCCCACTCTTGCAGCTCCTGTGATGTACTCAGTTGTAAACCTTAACCGCGAGAGTGTTCTAACTTATCCTTAAAACGAAGGGAATATGAGTACATGCTTTATCTACGCCGTAATTAAGACAAGAATATCTAAGACTAAATTTGTTTGGTTGTATTGCTAGATTTGTTGGAATAAATTGCTGCTGTGCAGTATAAAATAGTAGAATATTTTTGTTCATTTCTGTGCACAAAATATTGTTGGAAGTTGATCTACAAAAACGTCCTATCACAGCTGTGTTAGAATGAAAAGTAATGAAGATGTTGACTCAACTTGTAAAGCTGAGACAAGATTGACAAAAAGAAGTTGACGTTAAGTAAATTTTTGATAATAGGGAAAGCCTTTCGCGTCGTCGCCCAAGGTTTTCCAGTTTATTAGGGTGACACTCGTCCCTGTTGCTATTGACAAGAGATTTCATTAAACTCATGCCAAAGAAAAACCTCATCAAGCAAATGCTTGAAAAGGTCAACTGGGCGGATGGTTTGAATGTTTTATAATTTTATTTCTGTGTCGACAACCCACTTACCCATAAAACATGTATCAGTTTTACAGTCGGTATTTTGTTTGCTCGTTGCAGCAACGTTGTGCATTGTCACCTGCGTGCGAAATGCGTCGTGTTGGACGAGGATATGAATCCGAAAATATACGACTACGAAAACAATGAAGTGTCTGAAAGCAGGGTGAGCGTACTGCGCAAACGGCGCGTTCATCAATAATTAAACGACGCGACGATCGTCAGTTAGCTTGTTGACTCGTGGATACCTGTTTGGAATGTTGCAACTCCTCGCTCGACGATTGTGAAATGCAGGGGAAACCCGTTTGGCAACGTTTAATTGCGCAGCGTTTGTTAAATCTGATGGAGACCTCAGGTGGATAATGCGCGTTGTCTAACGGAAACTTTATGCCTTGCTATAGATTGGCCTTTTCTAAAAACGAAACGAAAGTCATCGGTAACCTATGCATACACGTATAACACGTTTTCAACCTTTCCAACGCTGAAATCACACGCGATCGTAAGCAACATGTTATGGCGACTTCCGCCGGAGGCTTTTTCAACTCATGTGTTTTGTTGATGCAGGAAGACGACGATGAGCGCGAGAGATGGCAAGCCATCGAAGTGCTGCAACATGAACTGTCCACGCAGGCGTCTGATATGTAAGGCCGCCATTTTCATTTCCGAAAAACTGACAAAGCTAACAAAGCTATGCATAATTTTTTGCAGTTGAAGGCATTTAACTGCTCGTTAATTTATAACAGGAAGCCTAGCGTAACGCCTTTCCAACTTCACTGCTGAAATAGTTGCAATCGGTCGTTGGGATCAGACGCGCTTCGCTGTGGTGGTAGTTGCGTTTATTATAAAGATTTCGACGAACTGTAACGGTGGTGCAAGCAAGGAACCCCCGTAGAGAACGATTACGCTTTAAACTAGTGGTCGCCAAACTGTGGGCATCGGCTCAATTGTAGGATATTTGCACTTTTTATTGGGCCGCGCAACACTCCGTTGTGGGCCGCGTGCGGTATGTAAGAGCTACAGTCCTGTGCTGGTTGCGTGGGCTGAAACATAGGTTGCTGTAACAACTATGGAACATTAATTGTTTGTCGTTAACAAAGCATTGTTTTTGTCATTATACGGTTTATGACATTAACGTAGCATTGTTATGTAATAACTTTAATAAGTGACTGAATACAGCTTTAGTTTGAAATTGGGCCTTCAAAAACAAGCATGGGCCTTCAATTACGACTGAAAGGGCGGTTTAGGTCATCAAAACGAAAGTTTGCCGATCATTACTTCAAAACGAAAGTTTTATCTGTTGACATACCTGAAGCAAACAAATGACGTCGTGTGTCGCAACAATCGCATTTGCTTGTTCAGTTGTATTGAGCTGTTTTAATCTCCTCCACGAAAGCAAACAACGCTTGTTGCAAGTATTTTCCCTCAATTTTGCTTTCACTCGTCAGCGTTTTTCGAGAAGCAGCGTTTTTGTGAAGGGCGACGAACGACATCTGTTCCGTTTTTAGACGATGAGGGTTGAAGTGCTGTTTAAGTGCTCGAACGGGTCGATCGCAGTTTTGTGATTGTGATGTTCGCGGCAACGCTCGGTTTCTGTCGCCCTTTGACGCAGTCACTTAAAGACCACTTACAATGTACTTCAGCTGCGTTGTTCGATAAAGTCTTTGGAACAAGGAATGTGCTCATCTAAACCCACAGTGAAACCGAAAACGTTTACACATCTGTATTGCTTGCACGTTATTTAAATTTTTTGAAAAATGTTTTCTGACGAGATGTAATCATTTGCGTCGGAAGGGGAGGCTTTGGTCCCCCAGTATTTTAACATTTTACATTTTCGTATTAAGTTTTAGCAAAAAAGGTTGTTTTCTTAATTTGGAGAAGGTAAAATCACCGCTGTTGTCCCCCACCAGAGAAATCGTTTTGGCTACCCCTGGAAAAATCCACTGTTGGCCCCCCTCGAAAAAATCCTTACGACGCTCATGGTTGTAATCCATGACTTTTTGAGCTGAAGGGTTAGTTCACCCTCTAAATGTACCAGTCCACAACAAAGTAGCTTGATTGATGCGAAATGCTGATTCACGCACTTTTTGACTGATTTATGAGTCTTTCTCACTGCAACGGGACTTTCACAAAATTTATGTCGTTAAGTAGATGAGCAATGCGTACGCTATTAATAAATTACAACTGTTGTTTCAACATAACTCTTGTTTGCGTCATTGATATCTGAGCGTTCCGTGACATATCCTTCTCTGTGGTTACAATGCAGTTGGTCATTCGGTGTCCTGATGTGGGAGGTAGCGACCTGCGGTGGAACGCCGTACGAAGGTGTGGCAATTTCCGAACTCAGTCGTTACATCGGTGACAACAACAGACTAAGGCAGCCACTCGATTGCTCGGACGCGATGTGAGTGCCTGATTATAAACTGAAGTGCTTTGTGCGCGTAACAGCCAATATAGCGAGTTGATGAGTTGTAATTGGCGTTTCGTTCACAGCGAGCTTCTATAGTTCGAATGAACTCGACCCGCCGTTGTTTTGTCGTGTAAAGCGCTGGGATCTCACAAAATCCACTGACACTGCAAAACTTGCAAGGTTTTCATCAGCGGCCATTTTTCTTTCCAGGTTCCAACTGATGGAAAGCTGCTGGAATGCAGACCCCCGTTTACGACCGGACGCACGTTCACTGGACGCCAATCTTTCGGAAAAGCTTATTGAAGAACCGAGTGTAAGTACTCGGGGTGTTGATGCTTGCGCAGCGTTCTTACGCTTTGTCTCGTGAACTGAGGGCAAACCGGGATGCATCGAGGTTACAGTTCAATGTGACTAGCTAGCATTTACCACGCTAAGCTTAGCTTCACTCAGCCTTTCTCAATCGTGGTCGGAATCATTTCTTTGCAAGTATGCGGTCGTGTTGATCAGAACAAAGTAACCTCCATCAACCACATTCAAAGCTGTGAATGTCGTTGCACTATAGTCTTACGAAAAATGAATCGTCGTAAAAAGTGTAAACATTGCGTAACGTTTTAGGGGTTTCACGTGGTTATATAAGAAATTGCTGTTTTGTGACACGATTGCGATGATGAAATCGGCGCCACCACTTTTACATGAACATGTAACAGGATAATTTCCTCCCGCGGGCAACTGCCACCCTGACAGATGGAACATTAAATCGGTAAAACTAGAAAACTGACTCAAAGCTTCACCCATCTGAGCTTATGATTGCAGAAAACACCTTGATTTGCCGCAAAATGAAAAACCAAAACACAGTAGGTTTGTTTGACGTCACATCCCTCCAGTCTTGTGTACATATCCTTGAAGTGTTTTCATAGCTGTGCAACCTTTTCCTCGTTTCTCAGGTTTACATTTTGTTTCCTTAGAGAAAAAAATGCTAAGGGAGGGAATGTTTTGTATTTGATTTTGAGGCTGGTCTTTTCCGGCAGAAAGCAAGTTGTGGCATTGCCGCGTTATCCGAGTTATTTGAATTATGAAAGCTGTTGTAGAGAACCGCCTTTACGCATTGCCATACCTTAACCCGCCTGAAAACGCCATTTAAAGGCGCAAGTACAGTTGAGTCAAGAAAAAAAACTACGTAAGTTGTCAATATGCTGTATTTTTGTGTGGCATATTAGTGGTCGCGCCAGAGGTACACCCTTCGTTGCATTGAAATGAATACCTCATGACAGCAACGCCCATTCTTCGTCTTTTGACCGAGTTGTTACTGACCACCGCTTGGCCACACTAGATCTCGGAACAGGTGTTGAGCAGCCGTTACATGATTGTCCCATCGTCCAGAACCGTCAAGCCGTGCAGAGGTCGATGGATTGAACATTGGAGGACAACATGGTCGACGGTTTGTTCTTCTGCGCCACACTCATGTTTGCGCAAGCAGGAGCGGAAACGTCCAACACCGGTGCGGAGGCGGTTGAGCCGGACCCACGCTGCTCTCGGAAGGGTCATTCCAAGAGGGTGGGTGCTGATGCCAGGGATGAAAGTCGGAGTTTCGTAGTGTTGTCCAACCATTCCGCCTTCCATTGGTGATCCGCCCAAAGCGTCGCACTTCTGATGAGCTGTTGTGCGGCGAGCACAAATGGGTGTTTCGATTTGAGGCGCCGTGCATTTGCACTCCGGGACAGGTGAGCGCTGAGTGGAGCGGGTGTCCAGGCTCCACGGCACGACGTGCTGGAGACAGTGTGGCTCCAATGCGACGAAGCTCAGCGGGTTGGATACCTGCGAGGATGGGAGGTTGTCCGCTGGTGTAGAACGCAGGTATCCAGTCACAGTTCACAAGGCGTCGTTGATGGCAAGATCAGTGAGGCGGGTATTAGCACTGTGGCACCAGACAGGAGCGCAGTACTCTGCGGTTGAGTGAACCAGGGCTAGGGTGGCTATACACAGCGTTGCTGTTCCAGCACCAGAGCCAGCAAGCCCCCGCAAAGATTGCGACGCGTGATGTCAACTATTTGCGAAGTGACTCGAGGTGTCAACTATACGTGAGCGACCTGTCCAACGTTACTCCGAGGTATTTGGGTTCGGAGCAGAAGGGCAGGGTTTTGTTGTTGAGATGGAAGACTGCCAACACCGTTTTTGTAGTGCTGAACTTTGGCGTCCAGGTCCAGAGGTATTCATCTACGGTTGACATGTCCTTTCCCAGCACCCTTTCCACTACCTTCCAGTCTCTATCAGCATGCATGACTGCTAGGTCGTCATATGCATACTTTCGGGAGACGGTGGTTGGCTAAACAGAGATGTAGATGTTGAGAAGGAGTGCCAGGCCGTTATTGAAGCGTCGTAACCTGCTCCGTTTGTTGTTACCGGTGGTGAAGGTGAAGCTGTGATTGCCAACCAGCTCCATGACCATGTGGACCATTCCCCTGTCAGGTAACAATCGCAGCAGCTTGCAGGTCAGGCCACGATGCCATGCATTGTCGTAGGCTGCTGTGAGATCGACAAACACAGCTCCGGTCTTCTTAGCTGAAAAGCTATCCTCGATGTCCTGTGTCAGCAGGGTGACCTGGTCTACGTTCGACCTCCCGTGTCAAAAGTCTGCATGCTACTGCGGGAGCAATGGGTTGATGATTGCTTCGATAAAAGCGTAGATGAGTCTCTTGAGGGTCTTGAAGGGGGCACAGCAGAGACATAGGGCGATAGCTCTTTGGGTCCTTCAATGGCTTTTCCGGCTTGGGCATCGCAACTATTAGTGCTCTTCTCCAGATCGTAGGAATTTTGAGCAAGACGTGAGGAAATCACAAAACCAAGCTTTGAAAGCCGACCCGGCGTGGAGTAAAAACTCCGGGAAGATAGGATCCAGACCCGGGGACTTTACTGGCTTCAGGCACCTGAGGGCAGCAGGAAGGTCCCCCGTGCCGCGAAGGAGCAAGAGATGCTGTTTCCCTCGGGTGTCGGGATCTTCCGTAGGTCGGAAAGCTCCTTGTTGGTGAGCCTGGACTTGCGACTCCCGGTCTCGTGTGCCCCGTTCTTCACGAGTTGTGAGACGATGGAGTTGGCTGAGACGGGCACAGGCGAAAGGAGCGTCCAGACCTGCCAGTAAGTTTATGGGTGGTGCGCCATGCCTTGCGGCTGGAGTGCGAGAAGTCGATGGAATTGACAGCTTCTTCCCATCGCTCCTTCTTCTTCTGTTCGATCAGAAAAAGTAGGGACAATAGGGACTTTATCAGATTCAGTCCTCACTGCGGCTCGGATGAAGAAGAGATGAAGGGTCTCGCACTCTTTTGTCCCAGCATGGCACATAGTTTTTGCGACGGCCACGTGGGATACATTGTTTAGCCGCGGATAGTAGGCTCACGCAAAATTCCTGGTATGCCCTCTCAATATTTGTTGTATCCGGAGGTGGCAATATCTCAACAGTTTCACCTGTAAGAAAGCAAAAGTGCTTCCAATCAGCCTTGCGAAAGTTCAAACGCTTCACCGGATCACTTGGGGCAGGAACTTTAAGCCTCGATGGCGTTGTGAGAAAGGTCTGTGTTGTGACCGCGGGAACTTTCCTAGACCACGTCTGTACGGTAGTCGGTTGTCCTGACCAACACTCGCAGAGGCCAGGTACGGGTTGGTGTCGACGTTCCATCGGTGAGAGGAGAAACTGGCTGCTCCCTTTGGGTCGTACAGCAGTCCAAGGTTGTTGGCTGTTGCCCAGGAGTCCAGGCTCTCACCGTCAGGAGATGTTTTGCTATAACCCCATTTGACATGCTGGTAGTTGAAGTCACCAACATACAGACTGGGAACGTCGGGATGGCCGTTGGTGTGAGTCTCGAGCGTGGAGGTTTGTAGACGTTAATGATCTTATATCCTGCGACGTCTACGCGCAACCAACCACTCAGTCTCTAATAGCTCTGGAGACTGATCTACCAGTGAACATTCCAATCGCTCGTGAACCAACGTGGTAAGGCCATGATTCCTGCACAGGACTGACCCAGCTAGTGAGAAGTTGGAAACCACTAGCTTGTCTGCAGTTGTGCAGTGGGTCTCCTGTAGGACGATGATGAATGCCTTGTTCTTATAGGCTAGCTGCTCGATAACGCTGATCTTTTTGCGGAAAGCCCTCGGTGTTCCACTGAATTATGCTGGGTCGTGGGTCGTCTTCTCTACTGCCGCGCCTTGGTAAGGGTATTCCTTCCCAGCCTGCGCTGAATACATCCAGCACGGGTAGCAGTGGTTGCTCTCGAAGTTACAGGTTTACTGAGCATTTCAAAAAATGCCGCAACAGGGAGGGCCACGTGAAAGCGCCTGTCCCCGCAGCGCCCACAAACAGCTGGAAAGATTTTCTTTTCCATTTTGTGAGCTGGTTGTCTTCCATGGAAACATTTAAGGCTTACCTTGGTTAGCGGCAGGTTTTTTTTTAAGGTTTCACTTTGGTGACCGCAAGGAAATTTTAAGAGACCGCTTGGAGGAATTTGAGAGACCGTTTTGGTCCCTCAAAACACCTTAAAAAAACACTGGTTAGCGGTGTTCCCAACTTCAACAAATACAAGCTGGGCCTAAAATCCGCCTTATAAGAAATCGTTAAGTAACTGATGGGGGCAGAGGAGCGATTCGCCCTCCTAGCAAGCTAAATGTCAAAACTGGGGCCCCACTTACCATTTATTTCGATTTTAGTATTCTTTTAGTTTTCAGTAGGTTGTTTTTTGCGTATTTCGGAATATTTTCTGGTGATTTAGGGTTTTACTATAGCATTGGTCTTTTAACTTCATGCACGCACACGTCGCATAACAGTTCAGCGACTACCTTTCCGCTCTCAAGCCGAACACTTGCCAAGAACCGCTGTTAACGTTGTGAAACAAGGCTAGTTTTCTGTGCAAGATTCTTTGTGTTCGCCTTTGCATATTAAAGTCTAAGACGTTTGATTCATTATTTGCTTCCAGCAACTGATTGCATCTCCACGCACCACTCCAGCCCCTAGGTTTCGTCCACGCCCCGTTAAAGTTTCGCCGGTAAAACTTCCGCCGATAGAAACGTTGCCACCGATCAGATCTCCTGGCGGGTTTGGCGAAAGGTACCGTGTGTGCCTGCCCGCACATTTATGAGTGTTTGCTATGGACTGTAGCGACGAGTGCAATATCAGATCAGTTTGTCTTGCCTCCCACGTCATCGGTTCTTGCACTGTGACGTGCACTGCTTGCGATCTCCGTCTTCCTATAAGGATGCACTTGTTAAAATGGTTTAATTTCGATGTTAAGTAATTTCTGATTTTCAGTTTCCCGGCTTGCGTGTTCAGCTGAAAAGATGGTAATTGCCGTTAATTACAACCGATGCTAATAACGTAATTATGGCTCCGTCTGTGTTGGGAAAGCAATGCCCTTAAAAGCCGTTTGCCGAGCATTGTGGTACACAATGAGAATTGAAGGAAATATCGAAAAGGTTTTTGATCAGCTAAGCGGAACGTCGGGGTGTTAGGTTGTTATGCTAACCTAGTATTTGTGGCAGGCCAATTCCCCTGCAGCATTCTCAAATTTAAATTTTCATCAGACTTCCAACTTGTTTAGTTGTGTGCAGCCTGGGTGAATGCAAAAATTTCAGGCGCCTTTTGCAATGAACGATAGGATTGAGATATGTGGGCCATTTTTAACGAAAAATGCGAATGTTGCCTTATTATTTAACGCTGTCAAGCTCAAGTTGTTGATCACTTGTATTTGAATATCCCAATCAGAAATGCGTACATGTTGGCAGTAATTGTCCGATTTACACGTTCTGCACAAATTTGAGCTAAAAATAGGAAGTTTTCAATCCTTCAAGTATGTCAGCGGTTCGACTGTAATATTGACTGCAAAAAGCATATTGTAGATCTTCGTGCTGCGTATCGTCGATATTTTCACAAGCACTTGTGCAGGAAAGTTTTATGAGCAAGTAGCGGCTTTGATCCAGATTAAAACCTTGGAACTTCACTGAAAATAAACTTTGTGAATTCAACGAAGCCAGACTCTTTATTTGCTGCCTTACATCTGAACACAGTTGTTCAGGAGAAACGCCAGACAAATGCACGTTTTATGGATGGTGCTTTGAAAACAGGGGTGCATTAAATATTTAAATGTTGAGACTCGGTTGTTTTCCCCCCTATTGAATTTTCTAGTTACGCGCCTGCCTGCGCTGTCCGGATTCTATTGTCCTGTTGAAATACCTTTTGATGGCGTTGGCGCGGAATGATGTTGTGCAAAATGCGTCAGAAGTTCTTGGAACAATTTATACTGTTACAGAATTTCAAAAATGTACGGACAAGGCGGTAGAACAGATGTTCCCCATCGGGCGAGATAGTTATTATTTCAGGTTGCATGGAAAGTGGAAGTGTTTTATTTCCTGTTATGACACTCTTATGCTGAGATAGTAGATTTTTTCGCATGTTGCATCTTGTCTGAAGTAGCTCCAGTCTTACACGCACAATACAGGTTTTATGCATGGTTTAATTTGACAACACCACATGGAATTTGGCCATTTTTTAATTCAGAGATATTTGGTTTCACTGCACCGTGGCAGATCTCATTTGTATGCTTTTTTGTTTCGAGGATTAACTTCACCGTAGCAAACTTATTTTAGTGTTAACACTTTCATCACGTGTTAAGGCAGTTGGAAAATGCAAAGTATGGTTATAAGTTTTCAATCATTTTCAGGAAACTTTTTCTTTTACGCAGCTCATTGACATGTTTTCATGACCAAGCACGTTTGCGATCGCCTTAAAACGTGATTGCTGACGTAGAGCTATGCTTCGCGACCGCTCCATGTTAAATGCGTCTCATTACAGCATTTTCCGGAGGAAAAGATTTCAAAGAGAAATTCCGTTGTATTTGGTCAAAAACTGTGTGGTATTGCTGTTACCGTACTTAACACAAAAAGACTTCACTACAGACAGCTAGCTGCATCAACTTTTGGAAAATTTACATTGGTTGGTATCCAAGTGAAGCAAAAATTTTGTTATTTTCATAAAAAATGACAAAACAAAGCAGTATTCGCATCTTGGCAATGCCAAAACACCTCCAACAGATATTATCGTAGTTTCTTGAGTACAACCATTCCGGAACATAAAGCCATTCAAAATCACACTAAACGAATAAACATCAACTGGATTTTATATTCAAGAACGCATACTAAAGCAAAAAGACAATTTAGCATCCTCGGAGAATGCTTTTTTTTCTTAAAAAAGAGGATATATGGTAGCCCTATGAAATTTTGCTGACAAAATAGTAGCATTCCAAAAACATTTGCACGAGCATAATTCGAAGCACTGCACGATGGAAAAACGGTTGGACCTAACATCCGGTGCTGAAGATGCCATTGGCACCCTTCGTTCTTTGCAGCGCTGTCGCTACACTGACATTTGTAATGATAAATGTCATTGTAAGGTCACCGACGTTTGTTCATTGTATTTCCAATATTACCTAATACTTCAGGGTGACTACTTTTCGCTTGACAGGGTCTCATCGGCATGGGAATGACCAGCGGTAGTCACGGCAGTTCACCCGGAAACCTCTATCCCAATCTCGGTTATGACGATGATCCAGGCAATGACCAAGAGGACTACACTGCGTTTTAGCTGCGCGCTCAAATCACACTTAGTTCCTCTGTACCGAACGCAGTGTTGGTCATTTGAAACCTAGCAAATCTGCAGTGTTCACACCATTTAGCGTTGTTTAATTTTTTTGGGCTCTCGTCCATTGGTAAAGTCGCTAGCAGAGAGATGACGTTGTTAACCTCGGTAAGTGTTGTAGCTGCATTTCATTGGGCCAGTCAACAATGTCCTTTCTGTAATCACATCGTGCGCGTAACCTTAATACTCGTTTCCACTGTCCACTAAATGATTATTCGGTGCTGCCTCAGCGTCAATTGCCGCATGGAATGTCGTTTTCAGTGTTGCAGTTCTTTACGCGCTGTGTGGTACTGTCCAATGTTATTTTTGACCTAATTATCTTTGTACTGCAAATTCTTTACATTCTAGTGGTAGAACAACTGCTGTGGTCACGCCCGTTTAATTTCCTTTTATACAGTTTGCTTTCATGTCCCGTTATTTTTAGACTCGTTACTATAGTAGTACTTCAGAAATTTGTCACGACTCGTGCTTATAAGCTATAAATTTTCTCACTGTAACAAAATTTAGCAATCATGTCAGCGTTTTTCTTTTTTTGTTTTTTTAATTCGAGCGAATGCTCCCTTCCTGTGAATATGGTATCAAAGTACTGTAATTGCTTTCTGAAGCTTGATTGTGATTGACTGCTATGTAGGCTACGAACTGCCTTCAACAAGCATTGTTTAAATGTGTGTTGCTGTTGTGCGAGACTCGTTAATCACGATCGTGCATTGTTACTCGTTAATTTTAAGTGCAACGGTGCAATTGAATAAACTGTGGTTTCTGATGTAAGTATGGCAGGATTCCACATACAATTTATAGCGTTAATAGCACCAACGGTTTGAACTTAGCTGTAACAGAAAATCTAACTTGTCTCAAGAAATCAGTCATTTTTCAGGAAAGTTATAGAAAATACTGAATACGATTATAACCAACAACTAGATCAGGGTTTTTTAAGGTGTTTTAGGGACCCTAATCGGGTCCCTAGAATTACTGAAAATCGGGTCCATAGAATCGTAGAAACCGGGTTCCTACAGGTCCACACGCGGTACCGAATATTTTTTTTAAAAAAAAACCTGAACTAGATATAAGTAGATGGGATAGGGGTCACCAACACGGTGCCCGCGGGCATGTTTTGAAAATAGCATTAATATGATGAGTATCGTCATATAGATCAGTGCTCTTCAACCTTTTTTGTCATTGTGGAACCTCTGATATACTTTCGCGTTTGTCATGGCACCCCCATGAACAAAAACTTTTAAAACACGAATTACTTGTAAGAAAATCAAATATTTCGTTATTAGACACTTCAACAAATAAACAGTTTTTACAGAAGTTAAAAAGCAAGAATTTTAATGAATCGCTTGTTCTTGCATTTTTAGAATGTAGCTGCTACATTCAGAATTTGATCATTCCGCAAAAAGAACCCGTATCTCAAATATGTGTCGTCCCATTTTCTAACTTCGGCAATTTAATTACATTTGGTCCGCATCGGATTAAGTGCTTCTTTTATATTTGATCTGCATTGCTCATTATCGTCCACACCTTCGCTGTTGTTATTATTTGCTTCACATAAGAAAATATGCTATTTTGCTTTATCTGACTTGACTAAATAGTAAAAAGTTGGGTTTCACACTGTTGTTACTGTATTCCCACGAAGGTTGAACAGCAGTTCTAGTCTGTAACTCAGTCTGCTCTCTACTACTAGACTCAGGCTGAGTGTACTTTCTACTCAGTCTACTCAACTGTGAACTGCATATAGGCAACATCGTATAACTATCATGCAACAAAAACCTTCTTCTTAATTGCACAACAAGTGACGCAACAACTGTCAATTTTCTTGTTCTGCTGTCTGCGCTCAACCTCCTGTACAACTAACTGGCCTATTTGGAGTCTGAATGCGGCACAGTGATCTAAAAAAATTCATAATGACGCATCAACAAATTGAAGCAAAAAATCATTTCCCCTGATAAACGAGGAACCCTCACGAAACCCCACTACATGTTTTGCGGAATCCTAGGATTCCGCGGAACCCATGTTGAAGAGCACTGACATAGATCAACATGATTACTGATAACTAAAGGTAAATTGAGCAAAATTTTTATTTCAGAAGTGTCTATCAAAGTAGTAGCCCTTAACCTTAATCGGTACCCAAGAAGTAGCTCTCAGTTACATAAAAGTTGGTGACCCCTGAGATAGGATAACTAGAAAGCAGTGACAGGGCCCCGACATGGGGAAGTGCCGTCCCCCCACCACGGAGTTAATTTTGAAAGTGCCTACCCCCCACCTGGAGTTCATTCTGAAAATTTCACTGAAGTTAAATTCCGGGACGGGACACCGGGATAGTCCCGGCCAAACCAGGACGTATGGTAGGTCCAACCTTAATCAAAACCTAAATCTAATTTCAGGTTCATTCTTTAAAGATCATTTGCTATTCCTTCTTTTCACCAAAAGTGCCGCCCCCCCCCCCCCTTAGTCGGGGCCTTGGGCAGCGATAATTTTTT
>JGI24158J21664_10000208_pt1 | contig 45158 bp, 28 predicted proteins | sample Ectturendosymbi3_FD_21664 | JGI IMG/M metagenome (IMG submission 21664) | reverse complement strand
ATCGTGTTATTTCAACCAGTCTCTCACAAGCAATCACACGAAAATAAAGCAAAACTAGTATGAAAACAAAACATCAAAGTTTAATAAAAGGTTAATAAATCATGCTTCAGTGATTTTTTAGCAGTTTGGTCGAAAACTGGAGTTAGTTCTTTCTCGGTTGCTCCCCGCATTAAGAACTCAACCGCAACATGCCCCGTTGGGTTTAACTGATTTATAGCTCCAGTGAGCCCCTGCAATAACTATTATAATCAGAGCTAATTCTATTATGAGTAGGGCTACTTGTCCCTCTGATATTATAATATTAGTCCTGAATATAATAGTTATTGAAGAAAGTCCCTTTGCGCTATAATAATTACTGTAATGTAATTAAAAGTGCTTTTTCATATATTTAGAGCTATTTATTTGTGTCATCAAATATATGCGACATGCACTATTGTAAGTAGTAGCTATTAGCATGCAACCTTGCATACAACAACCAGTTCGATGGGTTCATGAAATTCTAAGAATGGATTCGCGAGAAATGGTGAGAAGCGAATGAATCCCAGCATTAGCATCCAAACATTTCTAACTAACTCCGCTCGTGTGTGAAGTAACTCCGAAATTGGCATATCAAAAGCATACCAACTGAGATTATGTAATCATAGCCCTAGCATCATTCTTGTATCGCTTGAGTAGCCTGACTTGCCATATTAATTTTCTTTACCTTGCTAGGAATAGCCAACATTCATATTTAACAATTTCGGCTTAATTACAAAAACAATAAATGACTACTAGTATGCTTCGGCAAGGGATTCAAAGCTACACCTTGAAAAAATATGCAGATTATCGGTTTACAGTAAAGAACGACGCACATAAACCAATATAAATTTACCTTCACTTTTAAATGAGACAGTTCATTTGTTTCCAAGTACCATAAATTGGTAAAAAGGCTGCTGCTTTTGTGCCAACAGTCACATACGTACAGCACTACGATGGTGGCGGTGGTGTTGTCAGCGCAGCGCCAAGCAGCCAATCATGCAGCAAACTACTCAGCTTTCTGGGGTGGACACCAAAATGTACATGATAGCAACATGCGATCACCTACTTGCATGGCGATTAATCTTGCTGTTTGCATGTTGCGTTGTAGACACTCAACCAACTCCGGGACGCATTCCTAATACGATGGATAATAATTTTAGCACAANTGGGTTACAAGTTTTAGGATTTTAGCAAAACTATCCTGAACTGCAGNTAAAAGTCTTAACTACGTTTTGTGGTTTGGAACAGAACAGTACGTTTGGTTCTAACATTTTAATACTNGCAAAGGAGGTAAATAANTAAAAAATTAAATAAACGATTAGACGTAGCATATATTAGACGAAATTAACAAATAGTGTGAAAAACGGTAATTNNTCGGCCGGCAGCTACATTGGTGAGGGCTTTCAACTCAAGTTTTTATGCTGTGTGCAAATAAACCCAACTCCTTTGCAACGCGGATTTTTTAAAATTAGAGCAAAAACTTCGTTCCTGCAGCATACAAGCGAGCAAGCGCAGATATAAGCCCCGCTAATGTACACGGAAACTACGCCAAAGCACACCTTGCTACAGTGTGGCCAACCTATCCAGCTTAACGAGGCGCGAAAACCTCTGTGTCAACGCCTCCGAAATTTTACGCTTGAACAAGCGCGCGTGATTACGCCTGATCAAGAGAAAAACGCACGCTTTGGAGCGAACGACTCCGCCCACTTACACCACGTTAAGCGCAAAGTTGCTGAGGTATCACGTGCAGAGAAGGCTGGCGTGTGGAGGTGGACTCAGTCGTGCTGTAAAGTAATAAGCTGCGAAATTTTTCATCGAAGTTTTCCGTGTTTGAAGACATACAAGCGAAAAAACAGAGACTACAACATTTCCGACGAGTCAGAGAAAGGTTGAAAATCGATCAGTTGCAGCAGTCTGTTAGAAAGTTCAACCAGAACCAGGCTTTTACAAGCTGCTACACGCACTCAGTTGTACAGTTCAAAGCAACATAGAGCCTGGTGGCGCTACTGCTGTGCAGACCATGTCACATTATCCTGCTCGCTTAAGGAAATGGCGTTGGAGTAAACTTTGAAACCAATAATCTCAAACTACCTCAATCAGGTGGTGTTAGGTTTCTGTATCAGGCGTTGGCAAAACCATTTTGACTAACCTTAGTAGGTGTGTAGGCAATTTCCCGCTTATCTCCAACAACGGAAGTTTGCTGTTTTTCTCCTAGTGCTAGATACGGTAGACAGTGCCTTACTTAATCGATTTGCGATATTTGGTATGGTGGACCAAGAAGTTTCTCCAGAGAGGGTTCGACACATGAACTTCTAATGTAGTTTCTAAATCGAAATTTTGAACTAACTAAAAATCGTAAATTTTGCTACAAAATCAAAGCCAATCCAGCCTCAGCATTCTTTAGCTAAATACCCATGGTTGAAATTAAGTGTTGCTGGGCAAACCACCCTGAACCGACCACTTAACGTGGGAAGGGAGTTAAAGTACAAAGCATAAGTTACAAGCAGCCATCTAAAGGCAAAGATTTACCGATAAACCGCATTAAACTCACGAGCTGGAATAGCTGGTTACAGGTCCCAGCAGAAAAACCTGACGCCTAAGTCAGTCTTTCGCTTGAGTGAATTTACCAGATCAGTGCAACTGGTAGGCTATAAATTTACTAGACATTGAGCAAACACAGCTGTTTACAAAGACGAAGTCTAATTAATTTAAAATAAGTTGAAACAAAACACGTAGTGTGTTGAGGCACAATAAGAGGTTTTGTTTCATGCGTATTTAAACAACAAAACCGCAAGAACCGTGTCTTCATTGATGAAAACCCGGAGATTATTTTATTTGCTTCCCACGCATTTTTCAAGCGTGTCGTGCATGATTATCTTTCTTCGTGGTCTGCAAAACGCAGGTTTATCTTTAACATGTGTTGTTTTTTAAAATTTTTCTCTTCATTCTTTATAGCAAATGTTCGAACAATAACGGAAGTAGCGGACTCAATTAGCGACCAATATACCGTAAATCTTGCGTGCTATTTGCAAAATTGTCGTATTTGTGGCCAACAGTACTAGAGATGTATCCGGAATAAAGCGATAAGGCCCAGCCCTTTCACAAAATAGTTCAAGCATTTTTGGTGGATTACTTGTGAAGTATTGTGGAACCAAATAGGAATGGAACAGACTTAGCAAGGACACTATCGAACCCAAGCACACTACACAGCACAACGCAATAGCATGTAACAACGCAGTGCTTCCTACGACACGATTGGCATTGTGGGTAAAACGATGCAAGGTAGCGCAGCAGCATGTCGACCACAGTTTTGAAATATTCCGCAGGGGAACTCTGTTAACATCACGCTTGCCGTTTTAGAGCGCATCTTTTAACAACGACAATCAGCAGACAAGCCATTGCTTGTCTCCATCAATCGTGGTGTGAACTCATGTGAAAGCTGATACAATCACTTAATGATCACAGGTCAACCAAAAAAAATTAAATTTAGAGAAATTTTGGGGTGCTGAATCCAAATCTGAGCTTAGATTTCCTCTATCACGTTGTTTTCGATCTGTATGTTTCATATTAATAGATTACGCAATAGTTGCTCATTCACGACCTGTTCCCTACAGTGATGAAATACCCCATGCCCATTTCACCGAACTCCCAGACATTGATAATGGGCGACTTCTTCCAAGTCCTCATCTACTTCCAATGAAGAAGAGGATATAGTGCACGACGAATGGTATGCTGATCTAGTCTCGCTGTGTGGCCAGTCTGAATTGAACTATCTGATCCGAGGTTTAAATTGGTCAAAATAATTATGCTGAATTGCTGGCTGCCAGGCTACAGGAGATTTTTGAAACCGGTGCAAACGCTTCATTTTATCGTAACAGATGCGAAATTGATAAGTGCTTCCACCCTGACGGCCAACTTGTCTACTGCGCAGATATTGCGGGTCGTCTTGCTTTGGGTGTGCCCGCATATCATTCAAGTGATTGGACTTTTTATTGATATTTCAAAAAGAAGCCAAAATGTGTCTTCCTCCACAAAGGTAACAGGTATGGATCCATCACTACAGGGCACTGTCATCCTGAAGAACTACACAAACATCAAGGCTGAAAGATTGAAATATTGCGGCCACCAGTGTTTGGTCTCCGTGGATTTGACAATGGCGAATTTCCTATTAGGTCGACAAGGAGGTCGCACCAAACATCCACGTTTTTTATGCTAATGGGGTTGTAAAGCCAACGAGCATTGAGTAAAAGAATGGTCACCAAGAAATGCAATGAACCCGCACAAAAAATGCCAAAATGCCATGAACAGTCACCTGGTTAAACGGAAAATTATCACTTTACTACCACTACATATCAAACTTGGACTAATAACGCGTATGCCACAGCACTTGACAGTTCTGGGATATGTTCGGCTGCATGTTCTCAAGTTTGGCTAATCTCAGTTATGATAAGAAAAAGGCAGCGATATTTGATGGACCTCAAATCAGAAGTGTCGTGCAAAACTTCGTGACTGCGATGACCGCCGACATCAAGATGACCTTCGTGCAAAACAGCTAAGAAATAGAAAATCTTCAGTGACTTAATGACTGGCTGGCAACTTCCAACAAAACTCCTGGCTGGGCCAGTACTAGATGTTTATGTAACCACTACAAAATTGCATGTTTGTAATGGTGACGAATGCACCTTTCTGACTTCAAAATCAAAACGTTGTTAAAGTCTCATTCTTTTCACCGAGCGGCTGATTTGTGACACTCTTATGAAGAAAGATCAAAAGGCCAATTTCTTCCTTTTCCATGTTTACACAGCAAGACATGGCTAAACATTTTCCATTCCCCGAGAGCTTCATCGTAGCAATTTAAGTAAGGTCCGGCAACGATTCTAACTAGCACGATGCGCTCAAAGGTCATGTAGGTATCTGGTNATTATTATCACATGAATCTATCGTTGCCNGCATAATTTAAATTTTTGGTGGATTTTCTGATTTTTAAGAATTCTGTGGNGAAANTAATGGAGCAAAATTTCAAAGATGAGGAGTCGAAAAGACGCTTAATCGCGGAAGTAAAGAAATACAATTACTTATATGATCCCAGCCAAGAGTCGTACCACATAAAACAAACCAGAGCAACTGCTTGGGCCAAAGTATCTGCTGCATGCGGTTGCCCAGGGAGCGGTGAGTGCATTCCCTTAATGAAGCTTCACCAACTTTCAGGTCGTTTTCAAACATACAACGCCGTATATTTTAGAAGACGTTTGTCAAAAAACCTGGAAAGGACTGAGGGAGAAATTCAAACGAGAAAAGGAGAAAGTGAACTCCGCCCGTTCGAGCAATGCGACAAAGCCGAGCAGGTTATGGAGTCTATACTCCGCCATGAGCTTCATCGATCAATTCCTTCACGCACGACCGTGAGTGTTGTCTTGTTCCTGTACTTCGTCGCATGTAGTTTGGTGCTTATTTACTCCAACGGCTTGGTTGGAGTAAATTACTTACTCCAACGGCTTGGTTGTTCGTTCGTTGCATTCCGGCATGTTTTGTTGGAACGGATGGAAATTCTACCACAAGTTGCTGAAACGGATTAAAAATCCACAAATCTGCTTTTCGCAGAAGCATTTCGAACGCCCCTGAACGTGCTAACGCACAGAAGGATAAAAGCACACTCGACACATCCTCAGATGATGGAGGGATCACATGCGCCAGCGTGGAAACGGAGTCATTAGCAGCAGACGCTTGCGAAGAGAACGCTGCTACGACTTCGCCCTTAGAGGTCTCACGTGACGTAACAAAACAGGATGCTATCGATCCATCGCATCCCAAAGCTAGTCCGACCGAGAAAGGTGCTTGGTGGTTGTTACTTTAACTGAGCAATAACTATTTACCGGTAGCTTCGGAAAATACAGTACTTTGCGAATTAACACCAGAAGTCGAAAGCAGTGAAACATAAAAGTAGCATGCGTTTACGAAGTTTAACAAACGTTTTCATAAAATGCAATCTATTACTTAGTTTCTTATGAGACTCGGGGATAATGCACAAAGATGCGGAAGCATTGTAAGAAGTTCGGTTTCTTTCTCACTGAGACATTTCGGTCATTTGTACCGTAACAGTATTTTAAACTCGCCGAAACTGTATTCACTAACCTACCTTTTCGGAAATTATGACCGAATTGACTTAATTTTTTCGGCCATTTAAAAAGTGTGATCTATGACCGAAAATAAACAGGTAGGCAGGTCGATGCCTTAAATTTACTAGTGATCCATCACGAATTTTCTTTTTTCTACATTTTCATTGATTTTCTGATCGCTTTACAAGTGATTTGACGAACAGTTGCACCAATGCATACTAGAGCTGCAACGCCGGTTAGAGTTGAAAAATACCACCAGCTATCATTCTTTATGTTACCAAACTTTTTTATTTCTTTTTCCATTTTAACCACCAGTAGGCTGTTCAGTTCTACGCTGAATTTTCTGTTGCAGAAAGTCAGCTAGTGTTGAAAATCGAAAATAGAAAGCGTAAAGCATCCGATGCGGATACAATTTCCGTCACGATACTCAATACGATGGAAAAAGAAGGTAATTTCCTTAGGTAGAAGCACCAAACTTAGTTGCTCGTGTGTGTATAATTGTGGATTTCGCACAGTAACTCATAAATGCACTGCCATTTTCGTGAAAAAGAAGGGAACACAAAAATTTACTATTTTCAGTTCTTGAGACCCAACTCCAACTGCGTGTCATGACTATAGCGGTAAGACGTTTCTAATGTTTCAATTGTCTTACCTGGCAACCCTCTTAATTTGGAAGGTTCCTTCGCAGTTTAAGCGCAGAGCTATTGCAAATAAGTTGTGAAAAGTTACAAGATTTCACAAGTAGCACAAAACGAATTGCGTTGCATGGCCCAGCATCAATGGCAATCACCGCAAATCTCTTACTTGCAGGAGCAGACAAGGAGCCGGATGCGATTCAGCAGTTTTACTCCAGCATGGCTAATGAAGCACGGAAACTATCTGATTCACGACGCCTCCAATTGCAAATGAACATTCTCCAGCTGACCATTAACGCCATTGAGGCAGAAGGACACTAATCAGAGGGGAAAATTGCAGTCGCAAGATCGATGCGCTATGCTCGGGGGAAAGACACCCGCGTCAACGGGCAATAGTGTCTTCAGAGCAACGTGCACCTGAGCGCATCACGTGATGCATCTGGTTTCCTTCGTGTGGTTCACTTCAAAATTTCCATAAACCTAATTACTTCATGACTGGCAGGCCTGATGGTCAACTGCTGCTGAGGATTTACGCGCTGCACTTGCAACTCTGCGCGGTGGATTGCGCAGCACTAGACCCAGCTGTCGGTGCAAGCCAGAAAGCGTTGAAACGAAACGCAGGATGATGGAAAACCGAAAAAACGTTAACTTTCTACCTAAAAAGCGATTGCCCGAACTGGAGACAGTCCACATTGCACGTTACGCGAAAGTTACGATATTTTAATATTCTCGTTCTTTATCACACGGCAGAGTTGTGGTATCGCATTATTCAGAAGTAGGTACTGTATATGGGAAAATATTTTTGCACAGTAAAAGAGGTCTTATCAAATCAATCCAACCAGCGTTTCCGGCTTGGAATGGATTTGGTGTGCAAACAATCTTGCTGTGGCAGCTGACCGTGACAACATGCTGAGTTTTTGAAAAATGTTTCTTTTTTTCTTTTAACACGACGAACGATAATTCTTTGTTCAGAATTCAAATAAAAAACAAACACGGTTTGACCTTAGATGATTTGTAACTAAAATCTAAGACAGTGGCGGACTAACTACACCCCTTGATGGGGTTCTGTACCCGCCCCCCATGGTGTCACACACAAATTAACATGCAATGATGAGATATTCTGCCAGCAAACTTGCTAAGTAGAATAATTTTACGACCAGAAACATTTTCTCCCATTAAATTGCTTGTGTTGGCTGTCTATATGTTGTATTATTTAATACCGCCCCGACGGACTTTGAAATATGACTTTTTACGGCTCACTGATGCGACCCTCTTATTGAAAAGTATACCCACAACTGACCTAAGGTACAGATAAGTTGAACATTAGTTTCGGTCCCCTTACAATTCCTCCACCTTGGGTAGCTGCCTATCGATAGCGCCGGCCCAGAATGCCATCAAAGATCAAAAGCATGCTCACCTGTATGGATCAATACCCAAGCTCTTGGGAGCCTCCACGTCTAACATGCAACCCATCCTGACAAGGGCAGTGGCCAGAGTCCTGTGACGGTTTCCATCAACAGTTTCACCCCTGCCACTTTCGGGAGAGATGGGAGCTCGCAGTACATGTTGCAGGGCACAGCTTATCTGCAATATCGTGCAAGCGAATTCCTTTAAAATACGGTGGACCAGGTTTAATCCTAGGGGCGCTTGTTGTAGAAAACCGACCACCGAGCACATGTCCGTGGTTCGATCAGCGAGCATGTATTGTGCGAACCGCTCGAAGCACTTTCTCATAAACAAATTTTGTAATAAAATTTTCTTTCAGAGTTGAGAAATTGAAACCGGAGTTTCAGATTGAAAACGTTCAGCGCTAAAGGAGCTTGTGGATCGACACTTATCCACCCACGTCAGGCAAGCAAAAAGTAAAAGCATTGAAAGCACACAGCGGGCATTCGACATTGCGAGATAGGACATTTGTCGAGATGAAATACAGGTTTCATCACCTGCTGCATCTGGCGTTTGGGGGACAGGGGAGCGCCAAAAAGGTCTTCACTTGCTTAAATACCAAAGGTTGTCTGCGACAATCGTTGGGTATCGCACAAAAGTGGTTACCTTTTGTAGGCCAAGAAAGTGGCTATTTTTGTTGGACGAACTATGCGATTGGTCAGGGAATAACCACAGTTTGAAAGCGCTTGTTACAGTATATCATTAATTCAGAAAATGTTTGAAGCGGGTCCCAAAAGGTGGGTCTAGTTTTTCACAAGCTACTGTACACATTACTGAGACCACTGTTGGCGTCCCAAACAATCTCTTGCATCTACAAAATATATTTAAAAGGTATACCCTAAAGCATGCTACGCGCAAGTGTTTGCCTCTGTTTTGGCTATCCGTAGCAAGATCAGTTAAAAACTTTGTCTGAATCGTATTCCTGACCCGGTTAGAAGTAGGATGTTTCTTCTTAAACTTGGAAATGACAACTCATGTTCCACGATAGGACTCAAACAAAAAGCTAAATGACGATCACGTTTCCAAGCGAAGCTTGTGCAGTTACATGTACAGCACATGAAAAACTTATTTACTGCTGAAGCGACAATTAAAGAAAACGTGAGTTAAAGGCTTTTGCTAGGACATTACACCCATTTTATGTAGCTCTGCTGCAGGCCCGTCGCCAGGATTTAGCAGCAAGGGGGGGCAAAAACCAAAAAGAGGTGCCAAAAACCAGAAGGGGGGGCCACATTTTTAAAATACAGTATTGGATGTATGCAACAACCGGGGGACCAAACGTAAAATGGGGGGCCGGGCACCACTGGCCCCCCCGCTGGCGACGACCCTGCTCTGCTGGCTATCGTGAAAAACGATCTCATAATCGCATGGTAGATTCACACTGCGCCTTAAAGCATATTGTCCTCAAATACATCAAGTGTTTAATACCGTTTCACATTTTCGACATTGGATTGCTGATGTGAAGAAAAAAAAACATCAAACCCACCAGATCAGGTTATTAAATACAGTTGTGACACTGTTCAACAGAATTGGGAGCAGCGGGCTGAGCCCCCCAAACTCACAATCAATACCTCCAAAGTCAGGCTCTAGTCTCCTACTGAAGTCATTTTCCAATTCATTGTATACAATTACGAAGCCCCTCAAACAAGCTCAATGCTGTTGATCTGGCGATGGATCTGCTTCCATCCAGCCACGCCAGAAAACACAGATGAGAATCAGCGTATGACCAATTAAAAACCACAAACCTCCGCCAACACCACAGTCACCAGTAAAAGAGTAAAAGTTTGCACCAGAAGATTGCTTTTCTGCTCAAATTTATGCAATGTAAGCGGAATGATGTAACAACCAACGAGCTAAGCATTTTGCTGTCGTTTGCAGATTTGCCAAAATTGCCTTTTCGTGGCCAGCGTGAGTTGTCTACGGGTTTGCAATTACAACAAAAGGATCAAAACCACACAGCCATTAGTCACTGTTGCCAGGCGCGTAGCCAGGTGGGGGCGAAAGGCGCCGTCATTTCCCCAATTTTGGACTGCAAATATTTAAATGTTGAGCAAAAATTGCCTTGACCGTATAAAACCAATTATTCATTCCACCAAGTTGTAGGTAGCTAGTATTTTGGCAAAGTTTCTGCGTTAGAGCTATAGGCGTACGAGGCGGGGGGGGGATTCAAAAAATTTCAGGAAAAACTGGTCGATGCTTGGGCAAGTTGCTTAAGCAGAACCATCGCCCTGCAAAACTTTCCTATTCGTTTTCCTCAGAGTGACGTAAAAATTCGGGCGAATTGAAAATTTTCCCTCCATTAAACCTAAAGGTCCCCGTACGCCTCTGGTTAGAGCTCAGTGCCATGATTTGTTGAGGTGCGTCGCTGTACGCAGTAATTCAGTCATGTTTATGGAGTGAGGAGTTGCACAATTGCATTGTTAGGTCATAATTTTTTGAGCTAATCGAGCACGCTGAATGCATTTTTGTTAGATAGCGGCTAAGTTGTCTGCTAACGTACATCTATAACTTTTCACACGGTGCATTATGGTTCAGAGGTTAGTTCCGCCAAGAAACTCATCTACTCACCGTTATGTTGCAAAACTACGATGCAGACATACTGCGGACTCACGGACCGCACTGCCAGGGTTGCCATATTGGCGAATTTTGAAAGCGTTTGGGTACAAATATTTTGGTTTGGCGAATTTTTGGCCCTGCAGATTTGCACGTATTTGCNTATATGTTCATATGTCCGGTCATTATTTTTTAAGCTTGCTAATGCTTTGAAAATTCGTGATATCAAATGAAAGTGTGATAGTTTTTAAAGTAGGATCATGTTATTAAACACTTATAAACTATGTTTGCAAAATGTTGAAACTGATTATTTAGAAAAATTTGAAAATGTTAAAAACTTATACGCTTTCTGATAAAATACAAGGCGAAAGATAAAAGAGCTGTAAACGACTGATTTCCAGGGAAAAAATTCTCGTTTTGTTAAAGATACGCCAGTTCCAGAAGTTTGGCTATTTTTTGAGGTGAGTTCGGCTACAAATTTTTTTTATCTGGCAATCCTGTGCACTGGCAACAGCCCTGAAACTGGTTTTTCGTTTGAGGCCTCGAAAATCTTGAGTCGGTATAAGTTTTCCATAATGCATTTCTATTTTCATTACTGCCTTTCCTTTCGAGTCTGTCATCAGGCATTACAGAAATATACTTGTAACAAAAATTGACAAATTTTGCACGGCCCAGCGGCAAGCCGAGAACGGCGCTTCGTGAAAGCGACTGCGTTTGTAAACCTAACGCAGGGTTGCCAACCTGTCTTCACCAAAAGAAACAGACCTTGTCCCAAAAAAGTCAGATAGCAGTTTTAAGGCATATACACATAACACATGCATAACCAAACACAAAATAGACATTAAAACTCGTCAGAAACATCGATATAAAACAATTCCTATCTTAGATGCATTTATTCCCTATAATTGTACTGTTGTACATTCGTTTCTTATCAATAACATTGATCATTTTTAGGTCAGAAGTAAAATCTTTGCAATATTCTGTGCACCATGCGTGGTCATAAAGTCTCGTCAGAGGAGATTTTAATGAATATGCAGCTCAGACAGTGTTTGCCAGAGTCAAACCTTTCCGACTGGAAAAAGCCAGATTTTGTCTGGCTTTTCTTGAGTTCCATAAAAAGCCAAAGGCGCTTAAGCCAGATTTTGAAATTCTGGCTTAAAAGAGCCAATCGGCAACCCTGACCTAACGTGAGACTAGACAGTTCTCACGCGGCAAATAACAAAACAGTGAGACTATTACGAAACAATACCATTGTTGGTACCATTCGATAAGAGGTTGCGTAAAGTCCGGCTCGTAAGTCCTGACGTTAACCAAGCGTAAAGCATTGTTTAATTTAATGTACTTTTTATTTTCTATTTCTAGTTTCACGGGAACCAAATAGGGGCGCATTTATGGCAAAGGAGTGCCATTCAACGGGGCGCCACAGACATTTGGGGGGGCAGTTGCCCCAAACTGCCCCTCCCTGGGTCCGCCACTGATGTTACTGAAAGCAGAACACAGCACACTCACCGCGAGTGCTGGAGCCAGGGCGGTTTTGAAAGAACCCTCTTTCGGTTTATTCTTCCGCTTCAGCTCTTCGTTGTAAGGTTGACAGCGATCGAGCTGATCAAGCAAGAAATCAACGGCTGGAAAGCGAAGGCTGCCACTTCCAAGATGAGTCCAGCAAGACACAATGATCCTGCGATGAAACTTTTCGCTGTACAACGCTGCCAGCAGTTCACGGAGCACAATCGTGTCAAACACCAGCGAAACTAACAGTGTGCCGACTTTTCTCTACACATACTCAGCTTTTGCTCTCAGCAATTTTGAAAATTGCAAGATATTTAACATATCGCAAGCAACAAGACACCAAAAGGGCAGCACAGCTAAATCTGCTCACAAAGTGTTTTTCTGGGAAATCGATGTCGCGTCATTTACGCATCTACAGTCTGGTAAATTGCTAGCAAAAGCTTACGAGTGAAATGGTGAACATAAAACAAGGCTAAGAGAAAGTACACGAACTGTAGTTTCAAACACACGCTATACCCTTAAGCCCTGTTATCTGTTATCACCAATGCCAAAAAAACAACTGACAAGTCAGCCGCTCTGTAATTGGCGTTTGCTGTTTTTTGACTTTGGTGACAACAGCATTATGGTCTCGCTGGCTACAAAATCAATTGGACAGTTCCTTACACGACTAGGAATAGCAGTGGAAAACTAAATACACACATGTCTCCAGAGAATGCGATAACTTTCTGGTACTAATATAACCGAAGCGAAAACCTCGTTGCCTGGGTGTGCTGATCGACTGCCACAGAGGACCGAGGCAAACAAACGCATATGCAGCTGATTGGACCTTGACCGCTGTCTGACACATTTCAATTTCGCGTATTTGGGGAGTTGCTAAAAACCTCTAACAGAGGGGTTCTCAACCGGGGGTAAATTTACCCCCTGGGGCTAAATTTTACCTACCCTGGGAGTAAATTTAATGATGCTGAAGTCACAATACTTTGTTTTTTTCTACAGCGCTAGTGAGTAAACAAAAAACAGGGAGTAAATCTTATGTTAGGAAGCTGTCAAGGGATAAACGGGAGAAAAAAGGTTGAGAAACCCTGCTCTTCCTACCCTGTTATAGCTTATTAGGGAGTTTTAATGCAGAACGAACCCTTCGTTCTGCATTAAAACTCCCTAATAACCTATAACAGGGTAGAAAGAATACACACCTTGACACGAAATGTGCGACTGTCCACCTCAAAGGAAAAACAACATCAAATACTATGAATAAATCATTGAATGATACCACATAACTCCGTAGGTGTAGCTTCTTACGAGTTTTTTTTTAATACGACTACGAGAAGACACGTCGGCTTGAACAACAAGGGTTATAGCAGAAGGATGTAAATTGTGGTTATCATTTTATGTTACCAGTAACGTTCTTGCACTTTTTCAGCACCATTATCTCATTACCGCATAAAGGTCAACACAATACAACACCGACCTATCGCTGATGATATGAGCACTGCCATGAACAGCACAAACATGACAGCAGGTGCATTAAATCAAGAAGCAAAAAGAGGCGTGGCAGACTTACTCGTGGTAAGGCAACGGGTGATTGAGAAGAGTTTTAGCGCAGCCAATCAAATGGTGATGCGCGAGGGCCCCAAACAGTTGCAGAATACCAGTGCGGACGTAGGGCTTGGAATCCGGCGGAAGACTTTGGATAGCCAAGAGCAGGTTTGTCGTAATTTCGTCCACCTGTAATGACACGAACAAAAATTTATAAAAACAAATGCGTCCTTACGTAATAACCAACTCATATCTTTACTTGTCTTGGTTTGCGACATGTTAACCCAAGCCTTTTCTCTAGAATTTTGTTGTCCACTTCTAAATGTTTATGTTACAACGATGAGTACAAAATGACACCGTTAATATCTCTAACGGCATGCATGTTTCGGTAATCTTATACCAACGTCTCACTAAACCAACCTCCAAGTATAAATTCTTTGCTACCTCTACTACTGATGGAATATTTGCTTGCGTGGGTTACGCATTTTATCAGGGTGGATAAAAAGTTGCCGTTCTGGTAAAAACAGATAGCCAATCTGAAAGCATAAGCATATGAAACTTAATAACATTTAATGAGACACATTTAAAGCAGCTCAGTGAGGAATGAGCAAGTCTTGGGCATGACGTTTTACTGCAGCCGACGATTTGGCTGCAATTCTGGAGTTCAGAACTGGAATACCCTTCAGCATCATTATTCCCAAGTCCGCTCTGGTCCGGAGTGGTGACGGCTTACAGGGGTCCATGGAATAAATAGCCCCCTTGAAAGGCAAACTGAGCTGTTTAGCCACCAAGGCAATCAGACTAAGGATGGGGAACTAATAGGCAGGTGGGCAATATTTTCCATTCCTGCAGCTGAGCATTGACCCAACATACTGATCACCCCTGCTTTCCTTGGGTCACTCTGGGGCATGCTAAGTGCGGTATACTGATGACTGGGTGGTTCTACCTCTTAAATGGATAAAGTGACCGTAGTTCTCACCCGGGATCGCTTAAGAATTTTTTTAAAGCGATCATCGTTTCTCGCAGAGTTCTGCCATATGCACAGTAAATCGTTACAAAAGGGCGAAACTTACAAAGAAACCGTGCTGCTCTACGGACTGTGGCAATGTCAGGAAATTCGTACGCAGAAAATCTCCACTGTTTGGTTACGTAAACACTTCAACCAAAGGTTTGAGGGGTGTTTTGCGAAAATTCGAAAAGCATTAATATACTCCGAACAAACAGCAACATGGGGGCGAATATCTTTTTCAACTCATCAGAAGTTCCGTTCGTGACGTACCTTACTCGCGAACATTGCTCCTCGGCTGTCAACCACATGGTGGAGCAACATGCACGCCCCGTACGCTGATGGCCCATATGGCCAGATGAGGACGTCCATCAAAGCCATGGTAAATGAATTTGGGGTGTATTGCAGCAATTCGGAAGGGATTTTGAGGCAAAGCAACTGAAAAGAAAAACAAAGCTTCGCTGTCAATGCATCGTAACGCGCAGGAACGACGTCACCCTTTTCAAGCGCTGCTCGCACCGTTCGTTTTTCCTCTGAATAAAAATGGCGGGAAATAAACTATCTAAAACCTTAGCAACAGTTAGAATAAATTATCCAGCAGACTCTGAAATGCTCATAGTTTTCAATCTCATAAAGCGTTCTAACCTTGGCCAAATCGATAACCGCACCGTACATGGAACCCGGGTCCTCGCAGGTGAGGCAAGTAGCGATGACGTCCAACTCTGCGTCAAGGCCGCTGCCATCGCTTTCGACTCCTGTGTCACAGCAAATTAAACGCAAGATACATATACAGTGAAAAACTTATAAAAACGTGGAAGCAGTGACCAGAAAAAACGTGATTCCACACAGCAGCAATCAAGGTAAGATGTGCTTGGGACCAATGCAGCCGATCCTGGTAAAGACGTAGTAAAAAATCTTAGAGAGAAGTTTTGTTGTTGACTATTACGACATTGGTTAAATTGTGACATAATATGGGCAGTTTGTCTTGCAACTTTGACAGCAGCGAAGCACATGCCATGCGAGCAGAATTCTATAACCCAAATATTGCAGTTGAACGCTTTGAAAAACAAGCTGAACTGCAAAAGTCATTCCACTGAGAAGCTTTACAAAAATATTTTATTGGTCGAACGACGTATTTCGACCATTTCTATTAACACGCCTGGGCGTTGTCAACACCCTTGACCCACAAACTCTCGCCTAATGAGAAGAACCACCATCCCGCGTTCAAAGAGACAGCTCATTACATGGCGGGGTTTAAACTTAAAAACCTTTTCGAAAAATTAAGCTGGACTCGCTCTTACGACAAGCGAAGTTGGTCTCTCGTGTCTGCTCCAGCCACAGCAGGGAACGAGCCAGCTGATGATTGTATTTGACATGCTGCTCTTGTACCCCCACGGACCGAGCACACACGCGAACACAGCAGGTAAGAAGCAAGCAAAATGTTCATTCTTAAAGGCTCACTGCGACCCGGCTTTAGATCCTTCACAGTCTCTGTACAAACGCTACATCCATTTAGCTTCTTTCCGGGTGACTCCTGAGAAAAGGCTGAAACACGAACTTAAACAATGCAACACAGAGGAATGGTGGGTTCGCGTTTTTTTGGATCCAGCACCGTACGGCGATAAATCCGAATTTCCAACCGTTGCGCTTTTCGATGCTTACCGTTGTACTTGTTTTGCACGGCAATCAAGGCGTTGATACTGGCAATGGCTTCCACTCTCAGCGACGGCGTTTCGTCGCAGCAGCACGCCACGAGTTTGGCGAGCAGCAATCCCAAGCAGTGTAACTCGGAGTTTGACTGCGCGACACATTAAAAAGTATTTAATGCAGCAGGGAAGTTGGCCAGAAACCAGACGAGTACAACAACGCCCTGATATTTACCGGCTGTCCGGCTCGATTCCTCACGAAGACGTAACTAACGTGGAAGAAAAAGGGATAAAACGTTTATACATCATGTCGAAAAAACAAGTGTTTGCCCAGTGCGCTTAGTGACTGCAGCGTGAATGCATCTGTCAAGGCCGAACTCATTAAACTTACGCGATGCTTGTTTAAATGATTATGTGGAAGCGACAAGATTCTGACAACTGGTACATAGCCCATGTTGAAGGTTTACTGCTCTTTCGCGAATTCTTAGCGGCAAGCGTAAGTAACTGGAGGAGAAAACTGACGGAAACAAGTGAACCTGTGAAGGTACAAACTCGTTGACGTCAGACGTAAGAGATGCATACTTGTACCAACGTTGTCATCTACGCATCGTAAAACGTGCTTCCGGTACTTACATGCGAAACATTAAACACTTTGTAATACATCCTGAATACGGCGTTAATGCTTTGCAAAGCCCGGCGTCTCTTTTCGCTCTCACTTGACGACAGGATAGGTTCTATATGCTGAAAAAACGTTGCAGCTTTTAATTGACCGGACGTTGTGACTTTCGAGATAAAAAACGACTCAACTTGTTTTAAGATCAGCTATGTCCAACCCAAAATTATGTTATGTCTTAACCAGGGCCGCACATTGCATGACATATTATTGAGAGCCGCACATTGATTGGCTTACTTTAATCTTAGTGAACTAAATTTAGCTTAAACTAATGTACTGAAAGCGTTCGAATCGTAATTGCAATGGCAATAGACGGGATAAAGTGGCACTGAAGACCACCTGCATTAAAATGTCAAATTCACAATTATGAAAATAAGGACAGGTTGTTAGTATGTAGGGTACTTTTACTACAACGAACACCTAAACTGGGCCGCACAAAACCTTCGACTAGGTCGCATGCGGTCCGCGGGTTGGACATAGCTGTTTAAGATCGATTGCAGCCCTGGATTCGTAGAAGATACTTCACGCAACAATTTAGACTGAGCCCACATTTCCAAAAATATTAGTTTCGATCAGAGATCATTTTCAGTTCTCACTATTCTGCAAGCTTTTTCTGACTTGCTTAAAGCTTGTGGCAACGTGTTTTCCTACTGCTACATGCAAAAAAAAATTACGAATTTGCCGTAAACTGTTATTTTTCTTGCGAGGATTTCAAATGGATTATCCAGAGAACCTGTGTGACAGAAAACTTCACAATGCCCAACATGTTTAACCTTGTAGGGTCAAAGCTTGAAAAAAACATTAATAAAACCCGTGCACGTGCTGCAGGTACAGACGTTTCCGTTTGCAGCAGCATGTGTTCGTTGCGATTACCTTGAAGATCGAGAACAAACCGGCGGAAACTGGTTTCTTGGTCAAAATATGAAGAAGCAAGTCATGAAGGCTATCTGTGCATTTCGCAAGTTGATTCTGAGTAAAAGGCCTTAATTGTTAATACCTTGCCAATAGTACACAGACGTTTCCTAAGAGATGACAACCAGAAAAACGTCGACGAGAAATAAGCGTGATATAAAAAACATAGCATCAGGAGAAAGCACGTCGTAGTTTTTCCATCTCGCTCTTAAACGGACATTGTTAAGTGGCAGTAAAAAAAGTTGAAGTCAACGTTAATCGAAACTGGCACTTACCTCTTGATCAGAGAGACATTCTTCATTAGAGGCAGCACCAGAAATAGTGATCGGTACGATGGCAGCAATGCAATGTTTCAAAAGCTTTTCCACGTCAGAGTCCTCCATCTCTGGGTCCAGCTTGCTGAGTCAAGCGCGCCGACGTTAAGGCTTCAACGGAAATCGTATAAAAACCGGATCAAGACGCAGGACCTAGTGGACTTTAGCTGCAGCCAAAGAGAAACTAACGTGAAAAAGCGCGACACATAACACGAGATCGAAAATCACGAAGTTTTTCAGATGAGCCGAGGAGCGCACCAATCAAGTAAAACTTTTTTTGGAACAGCGATTGATCGACCCTGGTTTATAAAATGCCGACCGTGCGTTTGAGAGTTTATGGTTTTCTGCTTTTCATTCATGTTTTCGCTGGTCACGAAATATGTAAGCCCCATTGATCAACCAATGCTACTTGGGAGCAACGAATTTCTTGCGCAGAAATGACGATAATAAGTCCATCACCAGGAAGTTGGGTTTCAATAATGTATCTTGAAGAGTTTTGACGCTACAAATTTGTGCAGCAAACCCACACACCTGGTTTTGCGCAGATAATGCCCGATGTTTGTCGGTGATAAAAAAGATATTTATGAACTGTGAAAAGGATACACAAGTGAGGCGCACGCTTCCAGAATGGCAGCCTTCAAACGCGACGGCTGACCACTGGGGTCTTTCTCCAAGTAGTAGAGAAGCTTTGCAACGAGATCATCTCGAGCGGCGAAGACGTAGCGTGGCTGGTCGGGTGACGTGGCGAAGCGGGATGGGTCGAGGGACTGACCAATCAGATCTACCGCTACGATGAGGTCCTCTTTGATGTGAACATCCTGCAAAACAGTCGCTACATTACGCTTTATATTAAACAATAAAATGTTTGTGTAAAGCATCAACCACTTAACTCTAAACTTCGTGGGTTTAATTGCGCAGCAAAATAATACCAGTCAGCTTTCCGCGTGAAAGTGGCGCTCACATTATTGTTTCATCATCACGCAGGAAGTGATTGCAACGACTGGAGTGGGAGCAAGAATACAGTCGGGTGGATGTGAAACTTACCCTGATGCCTTTGAAAAGCGGCAATATGGTCTTAACAATGCTAGTTTCGATTCTGGAAGCTATCAACTCCGAAGGTGCCTGAAAAGCGACGTGTCCGCAACACATAGCAACGGTGCCTTTCGTGTGTTCCAGCTCAGTCAAGACTTTCTCGCTCTGTACATAAAACAAGTAGCAAAGTTGCTTCATGGCAGTTGCGGAACTTAAATCCGTTCAGGATCTAATTAAAAGTACAAAATTTAATTTTGGATAAAAAAAAAGCATACGAAACTTCACACTGAAATACTATCTCTCTCCAACGTAGGTAACGGTAACGACGGAAAGGTTATTCAAATACGTTGATGCATGATTCTGACATCAGATAGCAGTAACTCTGGGCTGCAGCTTCGCATCCATTTATTCCCGTGATGTTTAAAAGGGATTTATTTTATTCCCATTTATACCCGTAATGTTTACTTTTTTAAATGCTCCCCAAATTAGCATTTGCAGTAATACTTAGTGATGTTTAAGAGTAGGAAAAAAATGACGGTGGCGACAAAAAGGATGCAGTCTGTCAAGCAGTCCCATCGTCTTGGCCGCAGGGAAGAAAACACTGTTTGAACGATGAACATCTTTGAAAGCAAGTCATCAATGGAGCATTGGTTTGATTATTGTCGAACATAAAATAAGCGGCCTCCATCATAGTCGCCAAACTTTGGTCGATTAGGGCAGGGGTGCACAACCTACGGTCTCCGATATAACTTATGCGGCCGTGCATGCATATATGTAATCTGTAATCTAAAGTATAAGTTAAGGCGGGGCGGCATTAGCTCAGTGGTAAAGTGTCCGTCTCTTAATTGGAAGGTCGGGAGTTCGATTCACAACGACTGAGTGAATCACCGTAAAATTTTTGCATTAATTGAATAAAAACTGTCTATCTAATATGAGGATTGCTTCGAAGAACGATGGACAAAGACGTGTGGAAGCAGGCTCTCAGTGTGTGGAAGCAGAACAGAAGCAATACAAAAATATAAATATCTTTAACTCACTGGCGGACGTAATTCATAAAAATGTACGCAATGCGGCGGGCAATCGCGACAAGGTTGTGCACTCCTGGTTTAGGCGTTATTCTGGATCCCATACAAAATCTGCACGTTGAGAGTGAACCTCAAACAATCGAAAACCAAGCGGAAAAAGCGACACCAAATCATGGCAAGATTCAACAAAACACATTTCAACCTTTGCTGCCGATAAAAGCAGAACTTTTTTTCGAAACGTCCAAAAATAATTTCATTTCAAACATTGGTTGTTGCATCGTATTTCCCACTTTGTCACACATCTTGCACTTATAAAAAAAAATTAAAAAGAAACATCAGACTAAACCATAGTACCGTAAACGTTACCCTTACGATCATTCGATATGAACGGCTCAATGTATTTACTGCGCGCAACTGACCTTCAAGAAATTGAAGTAGGACGATTCCTTCTTTACAATGTTAGTTTTCACGAATTCATTCAATCTCTCCAATGTCAAGTCCAGGTGAGATGAAGCGCAGTAACCCAAGCACACCGCAGCGCCCTTCAAAAACCAAAAAGTATTTTCGCTATGACGTCATAATGCGTGGATCTTTCATGACGCTCAGAACAAACGTTCTCCAGAATTTCATGTCATCCGGCAATGTACACTTCAACCACTGTATCTCTTGAAGCAAGCTTTACACAAAGTCGCAACAGTCCACATTTTTAACTCATAAGGAAACATACAATATAAAAGCTTCGGCGCTGACAACTTGCGCGGATGTTCATCGCATCTTGCGCTGCTTTGCCACCGTGCCCTGGCCATGAAGGAGTGCCGCTGTAGAACAAGGTCGTTCAATCCAGCAGATCGCAAAAGGCAGAAACTTTATCGTTTTCATACTTCTTGCGCTGTGCAGGATTGAGCAAAACGTTGCAAGATGACTCACGGGTGGCTATACGCCTGAAAGCTTCGATGATTTTTAAATGAAAAAACATGCAGCAGTTTAAAAATAAGCAGTACCTCTCTTTCCTTCCGGTCTGAGTGTTTTATTGACAGGAACAGTGTTGCAAGATAAGATTCAATAAATTCTTTATCTTTCGCTTTTCTCAAAACGACGCCCAAGCACTTGTAAGCGAAATTCTGAAACGAAGGGCAAACGTATTTGTGAGAAACGAAATTCCGAGATGAATATTCAACTAATGGCAAAGAGTAAAAGCATAAGTGGCGGGACACTGATGCGGCGAAGTGCATGATTCCCGAGGAGTAAGACCTCAAAGTAATCGTGGTTGACGCTCACTGAGCAAATGGGCGCTTGTCATTGTGTGCAGCTAAAGCATATCACTCACAGCAAATTGAAGATCGATCAATTGCTTTTGCTTACAACACCGCGTATTGAAAGAAATCCTTTCCCAGCAAAGAATCAGACAATAAGATCATACAGAGTATATATTTTTGCTTACAAGGAGTTTTATCTGATCAAAATCATTATCATCTTTTACAGAAATATAACGAAATGCGATACAATTCTCTGGAATCTTGGCTGGAAAATTAAATTCTTCATCGGCAAAGTAAAAATTTTAAGACTCCGCCTCCGCTAAAAGCTCCGCAGACTCCTCGGCTCAGCTTCCTGGCCAGCCGTGCAGGTTTGACTGTGGAGCTCAAAGCAAACCGCAATGGCTGGACGTAAAGAAACGTACCCTGCACTTATTCATCGATCTCGTCTGTTGACGAAACACTGTAACGTCGTACGAAATTCATGACATCGTTTGTGGCGACACTTGCATTGCCCTGGAATAGAAGCTGGCTCGCACACAACGTAACAACCCAGTAAATAGCTGTATCTAAGTCGGGGTTCTCAAACTCAAATTGCTCCGAGGGCCAAATGAGAACTTATAAAGTAATCCGAGGGCCGCATTATGACGTTGACACAACAATGGCGGTACCAGAACCTTACTAGAAACAGATTTTATATCTTATTTCCTGCGAAAGATATCGTGAGTTATAGGAAAACCATTTCTAACCGTCTCCACATTCGTTTAAAAGGAATTTGTTCACTCACTAGCCGAGCACTTTTAAACACTGGTGAATCAACTAAATAATGTACATGTTGTAAATGTTAATTATTTGAAAATTCCCGAAAAGCATCGCGGGCCGCACAAAACGCCTTCGCGGGCTGCATGCAGCCCGCGTTTTTGAGACGCCTGATCTAAGCTATGATATTCATGTATGTCAAGCCAAAATTTTGATACGGTCTAAGAGAAAACTAGCGCGGAAAAACTGTAATCAGGTTTCAAAGGAATGTGTCCGCTGAATTTAGGATAAGGTGCGGTTTCTCACAAACTCAATTTAATGGGTCAGCGCAGTGCACATTCAACCAGCTGTAATTTTTCAACAAAACGCGCGTTGTTAGAGACTGTCAAGAATTGAATCGCCTTTGCTGACAACCACCTAAACCAGTGGTTTTCAACCTGGTGCTCGCAAACCAGTTTCGGAGGGTCGCGAGTATATATTTTATGTACACTGCTGTGCTACATTTGCTTTATTCGATTTTTAGATGGGGGTCGTTGGGTTAAAGTGGGTTGTTGTATTGGGTCGCGGTACAAAAAGGTTGAAAACCAAGATCTAAACCAGTGGTTTTCAACCTTTTTCATGCAGCGATCCATGTTGCAACCCAATTTAGCCTAACGACCCCTTACCAAAAATTTCCAGTCAGGCATATGTAATGCAGTTGTGTTTACACAATAGAAATTCACAATGACTTATTGACTAATGTTGAACAAAGACTCATTTTTCAAATTCATGCATATGGCAGCATCAGTGAGAGAGACCCGTGACGCATACAAATCACTCCACAGCAACCCTCATTGAAAACAAAAATAACTCCCAAGTTAGCTACCGCATTCAGATATCTAATTTACAAGCACAGCTCATTCTTACGTTACAAACTTGTCCGTGCGTAGCCAAACGCAACAGTAATGTAATAGTTATAATCACACTCAAAACTTTGTAATGGTCATAGTCACACTTAAAACAAATTATAATGAAAAAGTACGCTATTGTTTTTGTCAGGTGATCTTATTATTTTGGCTACGACAAAAAGTGTTTCCATATACGAAACATAAAATAGAGAAGTAATTATGAATGTTTTATCAGAAGCTCTCGCGCCCCTAGAAAAAAGGCAAACGACCCCCACGGGGATCGCGACCCCAGGTTGAAAACCACTGATCTAAACATACGTGTGGTTATTCTATCGATCGACACGCGTGAACACGAGTTCGACCTGACCATACCTTGTAATCGGAGTTAAGGTCATACAGTCGCCACTGTGACGTAAGCGCTTGACCAATAGAGCAAGTCCACTCTTCGTCATCAACGACGTCCAAGCTTTCGCTCAGAAACTGAAAAATGTCTTGCGATCAAAAAACATAAGCACAAACGAAAAGTTACCATTGGCAGTGACATTAACTCCGCACAAAAACCTTCCATGCGATCGTCAAACCCCTTGCGTTCAGTACCACCGTGCCGCCGCTGGAGATAGTTCGCAACTTACCCAGGGAATGAAGAGCCCCGCTGTTGCCGGGGTGATGTTTTATTCCCACAGCATTAAAAACGGAAAAGAATTAATCAAAACCTTAAAGACTGAAACAGTCCAACACCTTGCTACGGGGACTTAATGGCGGTTGCTGTAGCTGCAGAAGTTGCAAGCTGGCTACACAAAAAAAATTCCTTTTCCGGACACAACTTAGAGGCTTATTGAGATGCTGTTCGTTTTGAGTGAAGCAACTCCTTTAAATTTGGATTTTGCTAACTGTTGGGTGAAGCAAGGATTTTGCTAACTGTTGGGTGAAGCAAGGATTTTGCTAACTGTTGGGTGAAGCAACTCCTTTAAACGAGCCCGCTCTGGTTATAAAACTGATTGAAATGGTGATGTGGTCAAGGAACATGAAGTGGCATAGGGACCAGCCAATGCTTCTGACAGTAAGTAAAAATCCAAAACAACAACTGCAGTTTCCTTACCTCTAGCAGAAGGTCTTCCCAAGATTTTTGGGACCATTTCTCCTTGTCTTCGCAATTATCTATACAAGAGACGCGCATCCATAACAGCATGTTTTATTCTATTTCTTTATGATATATTTAACGACAAGTGGCGGCAGGCCGAAACCTGCTTCATGCTTTTATTGGGGGCAGATGAGGTGAACGCTCTTGCCCATGGAGCGCTAGAAACAACCAACAATTGAGAGGCGGACACTCTACCACTGAGCTAATCGCCGCCCCCATGTTTTATATTACCTATTCAGAGCAAAAGTATCTGTATTGGACCATGTATTCGTCTACAATTTGATTTCAAATCTTTTATTGGGTAACTATGTGGGTATTTGGGTGCTTTTCATTATTTCTTTTATTGTTTTCATATTTTTTGATCTTTAATTTCCTTGTACAATATAATAATGCAGTACTTTTCTTTGGCTTTCTGTATTACGTAAGCGTTATTGTACATTTTACTGTACTTCAAACGTTATTGGAAAGGAAATGCAATTCAGTTTTTTTAAATGTTCGTTTACATAATTTAGTTTTTGTTTGCATAGATTTTAAAAGACCCCTAATAATTCAGGTTTTTTCGGTATTGCACTTCTTTATTTTTTTTAAAACAAGTACGGACCAACAACGCGTAGACATTTAAAAAAAAAATGATTAGATTTTTCATTGGGTTTAGATAGCAACAGGTGGAAGTCTGTGGACATTAGTACTACACATATCTTCAACAAAATTCGATAGCACAACCAAATCAAGAAATATTCTAAGCATGCGTACAACTGACGCAGATCAAGAACCTATGCCGCGATCAATTTCTACGCTACGCATGTGACGGAAATGTAACTATAGGAACTTTTTGCAAATTAAAGAGAGTTGCCATACACTCGCTTTGCACTCCTTGTGGAGTATCACGAGTTGTCTGCGGGCGTTCATCCGCTTACTCGGCACCTTTGGCACGAGGCTACTTTCGTAGTGAACGTTGCATTGGTAGCAGGCCAATGGCAGCCATGCGCATGAAGATATCCTTTGCACCAATCTATTAATGCCGAGCACGAGCCTGGTCCACAGAAAGTACCGTCCGGTGTGATCCGACCCAACCTGCCAGCTTCAGTGGCGCGCGCTCTATCCCCCTGCACCACGGTAACGAGCTTTAACTGAACGGGACAAACTTCAAAAATCATCCAATACACTTTCGGACACGGATTATTGTACATCCGAATGGTTAGAATATTTGCATTTCAGAAAAACACGATAATTCTTCTTGCGATCCATACCATTGGTAACGCCAAGAATTAAAACGCCAAATTGATATCACTTCCGATTTCCGAAATCAGTAAAAACAAAATCTTCAAACAAAGAGTAACTGGTAACGCGAATAAAGGTCTTATAGCAGCTTGGGCAAGAAACCTAAAGTGATTCACCTCTACTTTATACGCAAATGGCTTTGGACTCTTAGTTTAATACTGAACACACATCAAAAATGTATCTTATATTTTCAAAAGCGCAAGTTTCAACGAAAAGAACAATCGATTCAAAAACGAACATGCTTCTGTAACACTCCCAACAATCACTTTCAAGACAGTAGGTACAAGTGACTGCAAAACAACAAAAACGCTCACCAGTCCAATAGGATATTATGTTAGGAACGATTTTGTCCCACGTATCGACTACAGCCGCGCTGACATTGACACTGAAGTTTTGTAGCAGCAGCAGGACGTCGACTGGATGCGAGCACGGTTTGTTCGGGTGAGAGACGAACACAAGGATCCGGGAGAAAAGGGCAACAGCTGATGGGACGTTGACTGCATCGGGAACAAATAGGAAAACATCACAGGTTTCGTGAAAATAATATTGCCTCAAACAAACAACGATTTAGCCATTCGCACGTAAGCTTGCAAAATGTCGCTGTAATATTTGGACACAGTTATTTGGATAAAATTATCAATCACGCCACTTTGATGAATGACGTTTCAGGTGCTTTTCTACAGGATCGATATTTGAGTTATTTCATATGGTAAGGTACGACGTTTATGGCTGATAAAAAAATGATGGCCCGCCTTCAGAATGGGGCAGTTATGAAAGTATCACAATTTTATCGTGTTCGCACAAAACACCTTAATGGACAAACTCAATATTACCAAAATGGTGAAAATCGATCAACAGATCAATCGCTTTGTTCTTCCTTTTCTTCTGTGCGATGTGCGAGAGAGATCGGCAAATGACGCCGAGCGAGTTGCAGTAGTGAAGGCTGACGACAAATTCGAACAGGAACGGCCAAAGTACCTGTGATAACCGTCAGTTTGAGGCAGTCGGAATACATCAGCAACAGGTGCTTCCATAACACTGACAACTTCGGGTGACACGATAGGGTGCTGTCACTCAACAGTACAATGTATTTCATATTGCCACAGTAAATACTTTATCTTCGTGGCAAGAAACACGACTTTTCTCTTAATTTAATAATTTCTTCAATAAAAAATCAGGTACAGATGGGCTAACATTTTAACTGTTCTACAAAAGTTTGGTCGAGTCCTTACATTTGAGATTTATGCAGCAAGACACTGCATAGATATTTACCACCAGACATTCTGATTTTTTCAAAACGTAAATCGAAAACGACAATCTAGACTATTTCACCTTAAAGCTGTAAATCTCATTGAACTAAATAATAACAAACATTGATGCTTAGCCAAGATTATGGGATATTTGAAAACGAAATGTATCGCTAATGTCTAATAGCCCTCAAGTAAAAGCATCAGGAGCAAGATTCTAGATAGTTGAATACGATGAAGAAAAGCTCGGTTAAGAATCACAGTCAACCAGTATCGTTTTCCAATGAAAACTTAAATCGAAGCTAGAAAAAAAACGTAACAAAATGTTTCAAACAGCTGATCCTCCCAAGACGAAAAGATGTCCTGACATCAGGCGGACGAGACGGCTTTTCTCAACTATCCGGACGTTAAATGTTTTCTCTAAGGAAAAAATAGGGCTTCGCAACCGAGAAGTTTAATAAATACTTTCACCCTGACCTAGACTGTCATGTGTTGCAACCTCTCCGGTGGCGTTGCGTTGATTGTGTGATTCACCACGAACGGGATGTGCGTGAAGGGATGTGCGTGAAATAACACCATTATATATGTAGCGCGAGCAAGCAATAGTAAGAGAGATTGCAACGCATGATCTCAATTGTTGCTTGCTGCCAGGATGCGAAGCTTTGCGCACATGCTGCTCGGATTTCCGATCGCAACACATGGATTTGGGATATTTCACAGACTACAAAAGATTTTGTCATTTGCTACTGCATTCTGTCGTGCTGCACAATGTGCCGTAAATTTCAAAACTTCTGTGCTTTTGATCTGCTAATCATGTAGTCAACCACGCTAGTATTTATCAGTTACACTTGGCGTTAAAACGTATAAGATCGTTCAATACACTGACCAGCAGCTCACGCAATTTCTGGCTGATACAAGTCATTTTCAAAAGGTATGCTAGCTTTACACGATTTCTTAAAACAACTGGAGTAACGTGACCTCGTTAAATGCGCGTCATGCTGATTCAAAATATTTTGATTTTTATTTCTTCTTTTTTATTAATGTACTTTTCTTTCGCAAACAAAACGGTATAAGTGTCCCGATTGCCTGCGTGAAAACGATTTTCGGCATTGTTCAGATTTAGATACCAGTACACAATATAGTGAAGTGGTTATGAACAGCAGCATATTACGTGGAAACGTTTGATGTTTTTCTTCATTGAACGCTACTTTTAGATCGCCAGGACAATGCTCAAACAAGAGCACGTGATCTCGCCATTAAACCTACCTGATCTAAACCTTCCACTGTTGTGGTAATTAGTTGCAAAATGTCGTCGCAAACCGTTTTCAGTTCCTCGTTTGTTACAGTAGGCACCAGCTTGTCTTTGACAGTCGGCGTGTGGTCCTCCGAACGGCACTGCAGCACGATGAACTTGACGTACTCTTGTCCGCCCTCTTGACTCAAATAGCCGTGCGTCGCCATGGCGACTACAAGCTGAAAATGCATAGGTGGGCCCTGGGTGAGACGAAAACAAAAAAACCCACACCAGACGTCCTTTAATTATCAGTGAGATGAACAGGAAAAAACACCCTGACTGTGTTGCAACCTCTCCGTTGCCGTTGCGTTAAATGTGCTATTCACCACGAACGGGATGTGCGCGAATAACAACACCCATGTATATGTGACGCAAACTAGCAATAATAGAGTGATCATGGCATGTGATCTCTTGTTGCTTGCTACCACAGTGTGAAGCTTTGCGTACTTGCTGCTCGGGCTTTCCGTACCGCAACAACAGGATAAAATCGGCTCAATCCGCCATTTCAGAATTAATAACAACCCAAAACAATCAATCCGTCCAGCACAATGCAAGAAATACTTTTTAATTTTATTTTATACGTCCAACCCAGCATCACTTAACGATTGGTATAACTTTCTCTGAGCGCCACGAAAACATAATGATTTATGTCGTTTAAAACTAATAAGCTAATTGGATCAAGCAATAAAACTCACGCGATTGTTTTACGTACCTTAGCCATGTTGAGATTAACTTTGTTGCTCAGCTCAGTGGTGGTTCGATTCCTAAACCCAGTCACGATCACATCCTTGTGTTTGTCCATGGCAGTCGCTGTAGCATACGCAGCAACGTCACGCAGGAAAGAGAACAGGAAAAAGGAAACTCTTTAGCGCTAGTGAAAATGCTGTACTGTCGGCAGGGTATAAGCTACCGCAGTAGTGTTGATGAATTGTGTGTCAACGGCGAAAGTTGTTTGTATGGTTGCTGCAGCGAGATTCAATTTCTAACATAAACATTGCAAGATTCGCTTCTTTGACTACTTGGCAAGCTGTATCACGACTCACGAGGCATCAAGTGCGCTGTCATGCACACAGCAAGCTAACCGATGCACATTAATAGAAATCGTGGTTTCAAAATTTCACAGCAGCGAATCATAGTAAGCTGCTCGTTCGTTAGACGCCTAATTTTGCGAAGTAGCAGTTCTTTGAGGCGTACAGAGCAATTTATGGCACGACCGGTTTGTCCAAAGCGCAAGATAACTAAGAACATCGCGCATCGGTCGTCGCCCGCGTGCACGGAATTCATAAGGTGCAAAATAGGCAAAAGATTGTCACTCGCTTTTTGAGCGATTAGCCACCTCAGCTCACCATAAACGACTGGCGCGGCAAAAGCACATGTCATTTGGTTTTAGTTGAGAAAAGCGTTCAAACGCAAGTTCTTCGTTTAATTAACAAATAGCTGTTGCTATAAAAGCGAGTGCAAACAGTGGAGTTCGATGTCATTCATCCTGACAAGACAGCCAACTCACGGTTAGCGTTGATTAGATGCCTCAGTATGACCAAATTCCCGGCTCGAACGCGTTCCTCGCGGGTTTCGGCTTTCTGCAGGATCGAAGACAGCAAAACATCCGAGTAGCTCGTCGCTGATAAAAACAAACAAGTATACCGCTGATCATGTATTTTTCAACACAGCGCTAAGTTTCCTTTCCGGTACAGCCGTGGTCCCCTAACGTTATCCCCCACGAACACCTTGTGCACGGCAATGCTCTACGAACACAAACCTTTTTGAGATACGATTCGATCCCGAACAATGATATGCTGTACGTTGCCTGCGTTTCAGTGTTTTCTGAAAGATCAAGCCACGAACTGAAGTAGCACCCACCGACAGTTTATTCACTAAATTTTTTAATGCAAGTTAGTAAAACCCTTGTATCAGGTCACCACGCTAGAAAGAGGAAGTGAATGCCTGCAGCACAAATCTAATTATCGACCACATGCATTGTGAAGGCATTGTGAAGGCATTGTGATGTCACGGACATTGACAGTTTGGCGCGGGAAATATATGACCGGCCGCTTGATGCGAAACACCTATACTCCATCAGGCTCTATACGATGTATATTTCAATAAACGTACTTTTGACTTTGAGAAACGCTTCACGAACCCCTGGGATGGCCTCACACACCCCCAGGTTTACATACTTCGGTTATGGAACCGCTGCGGGGCAGACTCATTTCGACTGGATTAGAACAGTGCGTACGGTGTGAGGACTGGAATTAGAAATACTTCGGCGACACAAAAACGTCCCAACACGCGCATAATGATCATGGCATCTTTATCAAATATTGGCACCCTGACAAAAGCGCTCTTGCAAAACATGCATTAGAGTTACGACACCGAATGAACTGATCACAAACTCAGATTGTTGCGTTTGAAAATGATTTAGGAAAACGACGGCTTACCGAATAGTTTATCAATTCGACACCCAGTGTTATTAATGAAAAATCGTGAGATGCTTATCCACAAGCGTATAAAAGAGCGTTTGGCAATACATGACTTTACAGTGTATTGAGTACTTTTACCCCATTTCTCAGTTCGGCTTAATTATTAGTTATGTCGGACATGCCCTCTTTTGTTGCACACCCTACTTTTCGTTATCTCCTTCGCCTTTTTTCAATGTCGTTATCTCCACGTGAAGGTAACACCGCGTATTTGATGACTTCTTCTTCCCTGTTTCGTGCCATTTGTCTTGACCAGCCATGTCCAACCCAAATGGCTTACTGAGCCAAAAATTATGTCACTTAACCAGGGCCCCACCTTGAATAACATATTAATGAGGGTCGCACATTGAATGGCTTACTTTGATCTTAACAAACTAAATTTAGCTTATACTAATGAAATGAAAGCCTTCGAATCCTAAATGCAATCGGACAGACGTGATAAAGTGGCACTTAGGATCACCTGCATCAAAAATGTCAAATTTAAGATTATCAAAAAGGACAGGTTGTCACTATTTAGGATACTTTTACTGCAGCGAAAACCTAACTGGGCCGCGGGTTCGACATAGCTGGCCTTGACGGAACCCTGCTGCTAGCACGTTGAAACGTCGCTCTCGTTTTCACATAGGGACTGCTGACAAGTGTTGAGCGGAAGATTTTATTAAAATCAGATCAGTATCACGCAGCGCGTCGTGACTGCCTTACGTAAGTTTTTGGTCGCTACAGACAGACTTTCATTCTGCTTTGCAATGGATCTTTCTTTTCAGTAACCGGAACTTCCTGGACTGATTCTGTGCAACAGATCAGCAACTACAGTACTCCTTTTTAAACGCAGAGTGTACGTGATCATTAAAACAAATGCACTTTCGTTTTGCTTATAAAGTGAAATAAATTTGTAAATTATACAATGCAGCGCATATCAGACAATAAATATAACGTGTTCACATATTTTGTCGAGGCAGGCCTTGATTGAAAGAGCAGAAACCAGAGTTGCTGCCGGAGTGTAAGGTCAACCAAAGAACAGATTCTGGGAACTTTGACAAATGATCGTTACGCAGTGAATTCATGCCGGTACTTTGGTGTCTATGTGTTTGATCTTTTGTGAAGTTCGGCACTTTGGAATTATGACTCATGTTTTACACAGAAATCGAAATCCTCAGCTAATCAATACGTGAAAATTTTGATTTTATTTAAATCATGACGTGACAAGGCGTAAATTGTTGTGCTTAGTTGATTCTTATCATTGATAGCTTGGGCAGACGTCCTAGAAAACAACTGACAGCATGAAGTATGGTAACAACTGACAGCATGAAGCACGGTAATGCCCCTAAAAATGCAGTAGAAATAGACTCACCGAAGGCCTATTTTTAAAGTTCTCGTAAAGCTTACAAAAACTTTTATATCTGATTTGTGAAGACAATTGTTTCGCGACCCCAAAATTACATTTCGTGACCGCATATGGGGTCGCGGCCCATAGTTTGAGAAGCCCTGGGGTAGACAAGGGGAGTGGCAAACAATGGCGCAGGTTTCCTAGTTAGAGTTCTGAGCGGGAAAATAGTAGTGAAAAACAAGTAATAGTAATTATTCATTATGCTACGGTGAAAAACTTGCTTCCCATTCCACAAGAAACTATTTGTTTTTGTTTTATTTGCTGCGGAATGGCGACCATAAAGCATCAAAAATAACTGTCTGGTCTTTAACTAGCTCCAGGAGGCAAAACTCGGGCGCTATGTTAACCATGAGTGTTACTTTCTGAAGCCAGAACGCCTATGCGCCGAAGCGCAAGTCGCTGGTTACCTTCAACGGAACCGTTTTTCTTTAAAAACCTTGAGCCGGAGAAAAATTGTAATTGAGCGGCGACAGATTTTGGGAAAAGGTTCGACAGGAGGCTTGAATCTCCATGTAACTCTGTGGTGCTCAACCTGTGTACCGCAAAAGTTTTTCATGTGTTCCGCCAATACTTTCAGCACATTTACTGTATTAATTGTGTGAAATTGTGTCGCAAAAATGTTTACGTTTTTGCAGTGTTCCGCAGCGTTGGAAGAGGTAGAGAGGGGCTGATGCAACTGTTTGGGATATTCTCAAACGCAGAGCTTACCGAGAATTCCAAAGCATCTCAAAACTTCATTGTAGTTTTTGATTTGCGACTGTGACGGATTCTCGGGGGTTGTGCATACCTGAGAAAAGCAAAAAATACAGAAGCCATCAGGTGTATGCCGCCAGTTCGTCTGACAATCACGTAACTTAAACAGTTATCCACTAGTAACAGCGCAAGCAACCCTGGTGCACGAAATGGTTGGGAAGTTCTCTGGTGAATGACTCAAACCAGCAGTGATTCATTTCTTGTTGGGCTGAACTAAAAAATAGCTTCAACTTTAAATCATTTGATGAGTGTGGGCAGCGTGTAGAAACGTATGCGTCTCTATGAACATTTGTTCTTCAACTGGTGTGGTCATAAAAGAAAAAGAATCGAATTAATAAAATTCAAGTGCCCTTTACCGTTTAGCGGCGTCTTGTCTCAACGCTTATTGTCAACGGTTGCACATCGGCCTCGGACAACGTTAAATTTTTCGATTAAACAGTGGATCCTTTCTTAGTTTAGACCGCGCGAAAGCCGGCGAACTAACGGCTAGGTATGGTCAGTGTTCCCTCAAGGAAAATTTTACACTGAGCAAATGTTTTTTAGTGAGCGTGAACATTTTAAGGCTGATATACACGAGTTAACAGAGTTATAAATGAAATGCAAACTTTGTGAATGATTAGAGTAAGTATAAAATCTTACAACATACGAACAAACTACACGTTCAATTCAAAACAAGCTTTCGTCCTTTCCAATGTTTATACACTTCGTTCAACTTTGTTGCTGAATCTTGATATAGGTAGCATGCTCAAATGGACTGGCAATACTGCGCTTTTGCGCACCTCAGAGGGAACATTGGGTGCGGTTAATAGATAACGCTCAGGAACACACACAGGGAACTTTCCAGTGCTTACTACGCAAATACCAAGTGTCGTTAAGCACGAGCAAGCAACGTAAACATGGCGTCCAGACAGCACCTGCGTATGTAAGCTTGCGGAAAGTGCGTCGAGATTTTGCTCCAAAGCGTTGCTGTTATAGTTCGACACCGCTCCAATTACATCGCAGAGGGCAGTGGTCAAAGAAAAGGGCTCCGCTGGACGCCTAGAAAATAGCATTTATTGCAGCAAAAAAAGTTACAAACAATACCAGTTCTTTATCAGCGTTTATCAGCGGAACGAAACCGGAAGTCAAATCCGTTTCGCTGACTTCAGTTAGCCTCTAATGAAACAATACCTTTAGCATATGTCTAACAAAAGCTGCACCTTCGGCATAGTGCGATCAGCATAGCAACCAATCTTGGGGCGTACGACTCAAGCTTTTCCAATTCCATCAGATGGCACATTTTTCCAAGAGCGCCTGCGACCGCAGACAAAACCTGGCATGTGACAACAAAGCAAAATCACAGGACTGAAAAGAGTAATCTGAACAACCCAGTTCCTCCCGTACAGCAAGCCAAACTGCAGCACACATTTAAGCTTCTGATAACCAACACTGATGAATTCGTAACTTTGGTTGTACGCACTTAGAACTGGCAACAGTATATCTTAAGAACTGTAGGCGTCATCCTTACCGGGCAAACACAGAGTTTCTGACAAAGAAGACTCGCGTAATTTTTTGTTCAAATAATTTTTGTTTCCTGGAGTCCAACGTTGAACCAGCATTTAGAAACAACGAAGCATAATTTTGGTGCACCAGCAACCAGCGTTTACAAACACGTTATCTCAGAGTAATGACGAAATCGCTCAAAAACGGAAGTATTTCGGTTTCAAAGGATAATTGCACTATAGTAGCTAAAAACACAATTACATGATTTTTTCTGCTTTCTTTGGTACCCTTTCCCTTTGATAGCTTTGTTTTTGTTCGATTACCCTTTGTTTTAGTGGATTTCTTCCGTATTAATTTTATCTTCTTACTTTTTAACTTGTCCTGTTCGTTGTTTGATTGCGGAGGTTTTGGCTTAATACATTTTTCTTTTTTGCTTTAATTCTATTTGTCGTAAAAAAATTTTTGCAGTGTTTTAGTTGACTGCTGTGCAGTAATACTAATGCTCATATACATTTACACAGATACTGCCAGCAGTCCTTATGTGTTTCAGGTTAGGTTTACGACTGGTAAGCGCTTGCTACGAATGGCTACTACGACCCAGCAACACGCCTCGAAGACAGTCCAACCACAGCATCGTTACCAAGACTCTTCGCAGAGCGTCAATGTTGAACTCTGACTAAAAACTTCATGGTTTTCATCTGCGTTGCGCAGAGATCTGAACATGCCTTAGCAGATGGGAAGACGTGCTATTTGTTGCTTTGCTTGCTTTTTGTCGTTATCACTTATGGATTTCGCTCAATATTGTCGAGTTTTTTACGGTTTTAACGCAGTCTTGCTATGAAATGGAAGGTTTTGGAATGATTTTACTTCCGCTACTTGGGCTTGTTTACAGCCCGTGACCAGCAGTCGCGAACATCCGCAAATTTATGAGTGGTCGCTATTAAGCATCGATTAGGTGTATTTAATCACGTAGTCCTTTGCTTTTGCTAATATTAGTTACAGCGGGCACTTAACACTTGCACATTATTGGAAACTGGTGATGTTCCTTGATGGAAATAAATTTTTCTCTTAAATACAAAATGTGACTGCTTATGTAAACGCATTTCTTGTAAGGACATTGAACGCTAATGAGAACTTGCTTGAAAAAATTAAACACAGACACGGTTGACTCCATGGTTTACTGACTATTATAAAAATGTAATGGGATTCATCCAATTTTCACTAAATGAATTTTCTGCTAATTAATTGTAATTATAATTAAATATTTTTGCAGGCGAGTAATTGAAGTATAATTTTTAAAGAGCGTAACTGCAGGAAAAACTGTTCACAGCATACAGTCGCTGACAAATTGTAAAGAAAGTGACTTGACATCTTTCCACCAGTAAAAATCGTATTGCAAACAATAAGCATGAGCAGGCGGGTCAACCACCAGACACGTAGCCATTTGCAGCTTTAATCAACAGTTCCAAAAAACTTACCTTCATGTCACGCGTTTGCAACCAGTGACCGTACAAAATATCATATGCTCCACATATTTCTGTGGCGAAAGTAGTTTTGCTGATGTGCGGGTCGCCAGAACCTCTGTTGTTGGACACGTATTCCAAAATACTTTCGCAGAAGTTGGACAGCGCTTCAGCGAAGATCACTCTAAAACCGCACAACAAAAAAGTAACTGGAATACCGTTTTTCCTGGCCCCGACAGTTTCAAGGCTTTCGTTATGGACATGCAAGTCGAAGATTTGATGAGTTGAGGGGGAAAGCCACCGAGATTCTCACACAATCACTTGAAAAGTTTGTCACAGCTCGCACCCGTATCAAGACACGGGCATACCTTAAATCAACCAAACATTTGACCGTCCAACAGCCTTTTTCGTATTTTATTTTATAATCAAATGCGTGAACTTCAACCTACTCACACTCAATCAAAAAATTTATTAACTAAGAAGTACCGTAAAAATTTTTTTACTCAAAAAATGCACAACTGCGAAGCAAAATACCCACCCAACTAAAATTAAATCAAATGCACATGTGACTTTTTGCACTTCTTACCAAAGCATCCAACTAAATAAATTATCTTGTGAAGCAAATGTAAACTACAGCTCAGCGAACAGCGGAACACCTTTAAACAAACTTGCCGTCCAAACAAGATGTAAAAAGAAAAAAACACTGTTGACAAACCTTGAAAATTTTACACAACGAAGACGCGGAAGTGAAGTAAATATGACATAAATTGGTAATCTATGATGCAACACGTGAATGACTCAAACTAATCGTTTCGACCAAACTGATAGCTCATATCCTGCTTTTCAGAAGGTTCAAGTCCAGCGACCCATGCGATTGTAAACAAAAACGTAATACTGACAGAAGACAACTTTCAGATACGATTGCAGTTATCTATGAGAATCAGGATTTGAATTTTGTGTGCAACTAAAAATTCGCGCATATATACGCACTTACCAACACAAGCCTGCACAACATGAACTAAACGTATTCAACGAAAAAGGTTGACATGGTAAATGTGTATCTTGGTAATGTAACTCACATTCTAGATTCTGACAGTGCAAATTTTTGAGATCAACAAAAAAATATAAACGAAACAGGAGAATCGAATATATACATTCGCCTGCTGAGCAGGCATTTTCAGCTATCGTTCATATAAAACCAAACAAGAGAAAATGGCCTGGCCATATCGTCCAAAAAGTTCATGCCTATCGCAGTATATTTTTTTCAAGAAAAGAAGTCTAAAGGAGAGTTTGAAGAAAAAAACGTTTTTTCTGTTTTGATCGTCAACATATGTGTATGTGACGTGAACACTATTCGCTAAAAATATAAATAATAATAACTGCTAGAATCAGAATAAGACAAAAAACAATTCCTTTAATTTTGCATTGCTGAACTAAATAACTGCAAGGCAAAAACAACAACATTGTAGGCATGAAAAAAGTTGACAACTTCTTTCCCACAGAAACCAAATGAACCATGTCACTCAATTCATGCATGAAAATGAGTTTGCAGTGGCGCGCAAAAAAGCAACTTATTTAAGAATCCCACCTCAAACTTTCTTGTTTAGCAAGACTGAGAAGTGAAAGTGTTGTGCTTAACAGTTTCCCAGTATAGGCAGCCATTCCGTTCACTGAAAAATTGAACAATAGTGAGCATATTAATCCACATAAAGGTTTCGATTTTAATATGAGAAACACTTCTGTTGTGCATTTTGCACCACTGTTTGTTTATAACGGTATCTAACACATCTCAGCACTCAAACCAAAGACACTATTATGGCGCTAACCAAAAACTTTTCGACCCACCCCTAAAATACCTCGTTTTTCACTAAATTTGCAAGTGGCTGTGAAAGGGCCCGCACTGGAAGTCGGTGATTTTCTCATCGCAACTTGCTGATTACCTTCTACGATTGAAGGGAGCAATATTCAGTGTTTGAAGGTTTGCATTGAAGATACTCACGACATGCAATGCATTTTACTGCGAATGAAACAAATCTACAAGCATAACTGTCTTGAGTTTACGCGCAGCAACAGTTAGTTTTATATTTTAAGTGTACAGAAAAAAAGTCGCATTTTACTAGCTTTGCACTCCTTGTGGAGTATCACGAGTTGTCTGCGGGCGTTCATCCGCTTACTCGGCACCTTTAGCACGCGGCTACTTTCGTAGTGAATGCTGCATTGGTAGCAAGTCAGTGGCAGCCATGAGCGTGAAGATTTCCCTTGCATTCAGCAACCCACCCATTAATGCTGATGAGCACGAGGCTGGACAGGCCGCAAGTACCGTTTTTAAGTCTTCGGTGTGGCCCAACCAGGATTTGGACGCAGCCAAATAGCTTCAACGAAGAAGTGGCTCGCGCTCTATCCAGCTAGGCCACTTGGCCGGTTATGTTGACCGTATGCGTATCAAAAACAATTGAGATAACATGCTTAAGTTTACGTGAAAAATAAAAAGATTACGATTCAAAACAATTACTACATTTCTGGACCTCCACTCTGAGTCAGAGTTGAAAATCGGGCCGGGCTTTTCGGGTCGGGCCGGGTTCGGGTTTAAGTTTGTCAAAATGTTTCGGGTCGATTTCGAGACTGCGTACAAAACCTTTTTACAACATTCAGAATAACGATTTTTTTTCTTTCGTGAAGNACATTTGTTGCGCTCACCGTGGTGATTTCTGTGAGTGAAGTTNTTGTGATTTTCTTCAGCTAATTTTATTTGCAAACACAGCTGCGTTTTGTCCTCTGCTCGCATTAGTTTCACACTCATTTTGAGAAGGCGACAGCGGTGAGGAAATTAGCACGTTATGGCGTTGCGTCGAAAATATCAATCACATGCACGATTATCGGCTTGTTTGAAGAAACGATGGCCTACAAAGCGGTTATTCAAGCTTGTAGCGCTACCCTAAATTGTTTCTTATATGTCTATAGCGCCGTTGTGGATAATTTTGTGATAGTTTCTTTTTTTCTTGAGTAACATTACACTTCGCAGTATTATCCTTATCCTTGACTAACAAGCTAAGTTTGTGCTTGCTGAAGCCTATGCTTTGGTGAAGGTGATTGCTGCGCATATCCAGACTCACTCGGTAAATTTGGCTTTCGGGCCCAAATCGGGCTTCAAAAAAATGTCGGTCTCGGACCGATTTCGGGCTTCAAAATGAGACCCGTTCACAACTCTGCTCTGAGTGTACAGATACCGCCCGATTGGATGTATTTAGTAACAAGGTTACAATCAATAAAAAGTCCTTCGACAGCTATTGAGTACGAAAGCCAACTTACATCATATTCAAATGAACTTACAGTTCAACGAGGTCATCACAGGATATGAAGAAAACATTTACCAAAGTGAAATGTTTTCACCTTTGGATTTTGTACTACTAATTCGCAAATCGATCAAACGTTTATCTTTGATTAGCACAAGGTTGTGTTTTGTACAGGGCTGCGGAATGGTCGTAACAAATAACATGGCTCCTGCTCCGGAGCTCTTCTTTTTATGAACATGGCTCCGGCTCCAGCTCCGGAGCTCTTTGTTAACAAGAGTGTGGCTCCGGCTTCTGTTCGTTTTCACACATTAATATTTTCAATTGTCTTGGTGTGCCTCAAGTTCATTGAAAAATGAGTTAAGCCAAGCACACAAAACCAAGAGCATATACCAAAGTTTTTGAGTAATTTAGTCTGGTTGTTTTTTACAAGCAGCGCTCTCACCATGAGGAAAACAGCGAAAAAACAGCAATCACAGGTTAAGACGATTCAGAGAACAGTTACTAGCAGAAACGTAGCTCAAGGTTAGGGTAAACAATTTCTGGAAAGGTAGTCGATGCTTTTGCCGTCAATGCCTGAAGACCTTTTGTTATTTCTTATGGCCAGAATCAAGAAAATGGCTGTTTGTAAAACTACATTTGTGTCCGAGCTTTAAACACAGACCAGTCCCCATTGACCAAGTGTTTTCCACTCGTTGCATGCTTTGCCAGTTGCCGTCTTAGCGGTAGCAGCTAACAACGCGGCTGGGCAAACCATGTAAAGAACGTAAAGCACATCGTCGATTTATTACCTTTGTACGTCCACACATTTGCATTAACACAAATGCGAAGATGTTTAAAAGCCCTTTGTTGAAAGAAATAATATGATAATATGACTTCCAGCAAGAAATTCACATTTGACTCTTTTACAAAAACTGAAAACATCTGATTTCTTATCTTTTGCACTCGTAATAAACAGTGATGAATCGCAAAGTAAAGCACAAATTAACCGGCAAAGCTTAGGAGAAAATAAGACTGGTTACCGTGCTGAAATCATATAACTTTTTCCACAGATACAAACGTCAAGAAAAGTTCACTTTTATTAACATTGCTTTTTTAAACCCTCTATAATGTACTGCTATGCAAAGCAATGCTAGTTCGCTACGAATTAGTTATAACTTTCATGTTATGCTACTACTGTAAGCGTAATGTTTCCTAGTAAACTTTGCCAGTAATCTCGTAAACTTTGCCAGTAAGCCTAATGGTTTCCAATAAAAATTTCTACTTTACAATTTCGTGCTGTGCATTTCACGCTTAAACCTACAATGTATCATATCTTAGTCATACTCTCTGCAAACAGCATGATTACACAGCTACAAAAGCTATGGATATTATATATATACCTACTCATTATAGCTCAGTTCTTTTTAGATCGCTACACTACTACAAATCCGGTTTGATCATTCCGACTAGAAAGTAAGATGTTGTGGTAGTTAGCATTTTTCTTACTTCTTCAACAGTGGTTCTCAACCATTTCGCTGAAGGGAGACAAATCCAGGCCTACGATTTTGTTATAGAGGCACACTAAAAATTTTAACAAAAGTCAATTGACACGTTTTGTTTCATACAACTTACGAAGTCTGCTACACAAATGATTAGAGAGACTGCTAAGAGCGACACAAAGAATGTTTCGGAGCTGCATGTGACTCGTAGAACAGTTTTTGAGAACCATTGTTCAACAAGTAACACCACGACTGCCAGCTACGGCCTTTGTGTGCTACAAAGAGCACACATAAGTCTATTTGGCAAAACCGTTAGTTTCTAAGACGTGACCCGGAGCAGGAGCTACCCCTCAAATGACCTAGCTCCAGCTCCGGTCTTAAATTTTAAACTGAGCTCCGGCTCCTGATTTTTAATTTGAGCTCTGGCTCCAGGCAAAATGCCCAGCTCCGAAGCCCTGGTTTGTACATCCAGACGCAAACCCATGGCTCCCGTTAAACACATGCAATTCAATTCTTGAAAGAGGTATCACAATAAAAATGCCACTAAGCTTCCTTCTATGCACTAGATCAGGGGTTCCCAAACTAGGGTACATGTAACCCTAGTGGTACATTTGCCTATCTGAAGGGGTACATTTAAGGTTAGCAATAGAAGGGAAAAAATATGTTTATACATTATTTATTTCAAATTATTTATATAGATGAATTTGTCCGAACCATTTCATGTTACTAACGGGGTTAGACCAGGAGGAGTATTGCATACATACTCTTTTGCTATATATTCAGATGATTTATCTTTGAACCAAGCAACATTCAAGCTGGGTGTTGTATTGGTGAAATCTTATCGAACTGCTTGACGTTCGTTGATGACATTTGTGTGTTTTGTTCAAGTGTACGTTGGTTGCAAAGTATACTAGAAGTGTGTCAGGCTGATGCAGGATTGCATGAAATTATTTTCAGCTGCAGCAAAACTGTTTGTATGATGGCTAAAAGTGCAAAGAGCAGGGCCATCCCGTTGCTGACACTGAGTGTACATACTAAAAGTAAAATCTGTTTCCCACTACAAATATTTGGGGATTGTATTAGATATTGAGCTCTCAGATGACAGAGACATTCAGAGACAAATCCGATGTCAATATGAAGCAGTAAACACGCTGCGAGCTTCTTTTCCCAATTTTGGAACGCAGTGAAAAATGTAGGCTACTCATTCGATCCTTCTATAGGTCCATGTACACATCATAATTATTGGTGTGATTTCAGGAAGGTATACATCCCCTGATTGCGTGCGGCCTATAACTTTGGTTGCAGGGTTCTGTACAACCTGCCGTGGCGAGCAGGTGTTGGTAGTTATCAAGTTCAATGCAACCTTCCTACCTGTGAGGCCTTATTTTTTTAAATGTGTACCTGTTTCTTGAACAATGCCGAAAGTCCAACAATGTATGGTTTCGCGCTTTGATGGAGTCAGATTGTTTATGCCAGTATTAGTCCTTATTCTTTGAACACTACAACCGTATTTTACTTTGTGACTGAGTGTCTGGACGTCACAGTGTTAGTTTGAGAATGTGTGCAGGCCACAAACCATTCGCACTTCACCAGGCCTTAGTCAGGGTTGGACTCTATTTCATAACATGTGATTTTCGTGTCCAACTCTGGATGTAGTGTTGAAGTGTTACGACTTTGCCAACAACTATGTTGAGGAAGTGTCTGTAATGTAGTGCTGTACGATGTGTTACAAGTTAGTGAACAAGTATGGGTATTCCTGTGATCCTACCACCAATGCCAATGCAAAATGTTCTGTGTCTGTTATTATCAATCTGTGTTGTGCAGATAGTGCGTGCTTGTGCTCTATGGACCTCATGTCTGGTTCAAAGAGTAAAATATTAAAATAAATATAATTGAATATTATTTTCACAAATCATTGCATGCTTATTGGTGAATATATTTTTGTTATCTTCATCAGCTTTTTTATGATAAGACGTTTCAGGGGCATGGGCTTTGGAAGTGGAGGCCACGGCCGCACCAGGATTTTGAAATTTGACATTTTCCCATCAATTTTTGCAAAAAAAGGTTGTTTTCTTAGTTTCGAGTGGTGAAAATGTAATTTTTCTACTTTTGGCAGCCCCTGCAAAAATATTTTTGGCCCCTCCCTGGAAAAAATCCCTCCAGCGCCCATGTTCAGGGGTACACGCTCATCTATCGAAATGCTGAAGAGGTACATGGACGGGTAAAGTTTGGGAACCCCGGAACCCCTGCACTAGATGAAAGACGTTTCTTTGAGGGCATATAAAAAACTTAAATTAATCATAACAGCTGAAATGAACACAATAATTAGCTGAAAAGCTACACTGGGACAGAACACTCACCATTCGCTACTGCCAGCTTTCCAAGAGTGTTTACAACGTACGGATGAGGAAGAAAAGCTGGTACAAACTTTTTCAATAGCTCATCCATAACATCAGCAAGAAAGCACATCCCAAGTGATACTAAAATATTACTGCAAACTGTTTGCAACTCCACCAGCATTTTCTGCATAACAACAGTGAAATTGAAACAACAGGATGTTCCAACTACATATAATGACTCTTATAAAGTGCACTTAGTCTTCAATTTTATAAGTTAAAGAGTCTGGCTTCACACTTCATTTTCCTGGACCCCTACATCAGACAGATTCTCTCACAAATTTGGCTTGGAAATCATTCACGGATTGTACAAGGCACTTCATGAAGGTTTCATCAATATTCTACACTTTTCCTGAGTGGTTAAACTGAGGAAAAACTTAATGAATTTTTTTTTAATGTTTTCAGACGACTGTGGTTTTTCGTTCATTCATAGTTTTGTTCATTAACAATACTCTCATAAATGATCAAATATGACCACGAAAATACTAAGTACGCAAGGTTTGACAACAATTTAAATTAAATTCAATATTTCCCTACATGCAAAATGCACATCACAAAATAACTCTTCACCTGCTTCACTTTACTGTTATGCTTACCTGGAAAAAAAAATGATCCTAACTTCAGCATAAAAGCTAACAATGCACAACTCACCTTAGATTTGGTAAGGTTTTCTGAAACAATGGTTATAAGATTTTTTGCAGTTTCAGTTGGAATCACACTGCACTGTTCCCTGGCTATGTTGCTAATGCAGTGCAGAAGAAGAACTTGATGGTTTTGATCAATCTNATAAATGCGCAAACAGATTTTATGATGTAGTATCACAAATCAGTTATTCCTAAATCATAAGTAGTGTGCCTAAGACAATTTTTTTCTTTAACTGAAAAAATTATTCATATTTTCGGCACTTGAGAGATGACCACACTCATTAGTAAAGGTGGTAAATCAAGAAAAGCATTTGTTTGTGTTTGTCAGACTAGAACTTTGTAAGTAAAGACAAACAGTAGAAAAATAGTTAATAGCAACATCAACTGTAACTTATGTAAATGAGAATCAGCAAATGCCATTTCAGTTCAACTTGAAACAAATATCGAAGACATCCAGAGACAAATAAATTGCTCTATGCTAACCATGGTTCCTACAGCAATTTTGAATATAGAACTTTCAAGACCTTTTCCAGACTTAACTTTTCCAAATGACATACCCAGGTAGAATTCAGGCACTATAATAGTTAACATGATGAAAGCTTAATTTATCAATCTTGTCAAATATATCACAATGCATGTCAAAAGATCAAGTCTAGAAATTTTTTTCCTTTTTCCATACTAACAGACCAAAGAAAAGTGCTTTCCAGACTGTTCCAGGCTGGAAAATAACCAAATTTTTTCCAGATTTTTCAAGACTCTGTAGGAACCTTGGCTAACATACTTTTATCATATAAACTTATCTTTTTCATGTGAGAAGTGTTTCTTAACACTTCGAGAGTCGGCCTACGATATATTCGTACTTCAATTTCGGCCTAAAAAACAGCAGTTTTCGGTTGCCTTACCAACACCCTAGCTCCTCCACCGATTGCGCTAGAGAGCTGTTCAACGGCTCAAACGGATCAGCCAGTCTAGTAGATTGCACTCGAAAAAAAACATTTTTTGTTGGGGGGTGTGGATTGTTTGTGACTGACGTCATAAGTGAACTAGTTTTAGGGTCATTTTGGCTCATGTTGCCTGGCCTAGGGCCCAACCGCTAGGCCAAAGTGTTTTGTTGAAGTTTTTTCATTGGAAACTAAACTCGAGTCCAAGAGTCTTTTGAGCCTCTGATCGACTTTCTAGCGTTTCTGGTTCCAAAGTTATCATCTAAAATAAACAAATTAATTAATTAACTAATTAGCTAATTACTCAAATATTTTTACTAACTTACAACACAACTTTTGAACCCGAAACCCCAGCAGGTCATCCAAAGTATCAAAAGACGCGGATTGTAACCTAGTTTCCAGTAAAAACTTCAGCGAAATACTACCACCTAAAGGTTGGCGCCCAGGGCCAGGCAAAGTGGGCCAAAGTGGCCAAAAAGTCCTCCACTTATGACGTCACTCACAAAAAAAACGCACCCCCCAAGCAAAAAATTTTTTTCGAGTGCAATCTACTAGACTGGCCGA
>JGI24158J21664_10000207_pt1 | contig 45195 bp, 34 predicted proteins | sample Ectturendosymbi3_FD_21664 | JGI IMG/M metagenome (IMG submission 21664) | reverse complement strand
GGATCACCAATGGAATGCAGAGCGGGTGGACGATCCCACACACCTCTGCATTTTCATCCCCGACACTGGCACCCCCCCAGAATGACCCTCCCAAGAAGAGCCTGGGTCTGGCTTGATCGCCTCCGCACCGGTGTTGGACGTTTCTGCTCCTGCTTGTGCAAATGGGGCATGGTCTCTGCTGCCTGTGAGTGTGGCGTAGAAGAACAAACCGTCAACCATGTTGTCCTCCAATTTTCAATCTATCGACCTCCCCATGGACTACATGGCCTGACGGTTCTGGACGATGAGACAACTGAATGGCTGCTCAACACCTGCCCCGAGATCTAGTGCGGCCTAGCAGTGGTTTGAACAACTAGCTCAAAAGAAGCAGTATGTGAGCGACCTGTCCAACATTAATCTGAGGTATTTGGGCTCGGGGCAGAAAGGCATTGTTTCATTGTTGTAGTTGACGTTTAGCTTCCTTGTTGTTAAGGTGGAAGGCTGCGGACACCCGTGTATGTAGTGCTGAGATTTAACTTCCAGGTCTGGAGGTATTCACCTACGATTGCCATGTCCTTGCTCAGCACCACTTCCACTGCCTGTCTGTCTCCATCAGCATGCATGATTGCTAGATCGTCAGCAAATGCATACATTTTATTACCAACCATCTCCATGATCATACAGACCATGTGTCTAATAGGTAGCAATCATACAGACCATGTGTCTATCAGGTAGCAGCTGGCATGTAAAGCCCTGGTGCCATGCAGTGTCATAAGCTGCTGTGAGATCGACAGACATAGCTCCAGCCTTCTTAGCTGAAAAGCTGCCCTCAATGTCCTGTGTCAGCAAGGTGACCTGGTCTACAATCAGCCTCTCATGTCGAAAGCCTGCTTGTTCCTGTGGGAGCAATGGGCCGATGATTGGTTTGACACGAGTGTAGATGAGTCTCTCGAGGAATTTAAAGGGGCACGCAACATAGCTATAGGGTGGTAGCTCTTTGGGTCCTCCAATGGCTTTTTCCAGCTTAGGGATTGCAACTATTATTGCTCTTCTCCAGATCTTTGGAGTTTTGAGTTAGCGTGATGCATGATAGTTTTTTATGACCTTCATACTAATTTGTTTAAAGATTTTTGAACTTGTAATCAAATGTCGCAAGTATTCTATGCCTTTGTAGAAGTGCTGTAATAGTTCAGGGTTACCATATCTGATGAGGCACAATTCCTGGCAGATTTATGTTTATCACTTTGACCAATTTTTAAGATGAAAACAATTTTATTATGGTATAAATTCCGGATGCATCCAAAGCACATTGCAACCGACACTTTCCTGTTAGAGTAGGATAAATCCAGAACAAAAGGAAAACAGCAAAAATTGTTGCATTTTACTAAACTAAATGCCACTTTAGACTGTATACCATAATTATTCTAGTCAAAATACTGCACAAGTACTGGAAACAACTCTAATCCATCATGATTGCTGCCATATGTAGCAATTGCCCAAAATTCAATATCATTTTCTTCAAAACTTTCCATGGCAGCATCAATCAAATACGGTGCAAGTACAGATGTAATAATGGCTTCTGTCTTAGTTCGGGCACAGGAAAACTTTTTTGCGAAATCAGAATCATGGAACATTTTTTACAGCAAAGAGGATGAACAATCCATGGATTAAAAGCTATTGTGATGCTTAACTATGTGAAAAGCATAAGCGTCCTTGGCAGCAGTAACTTCATCTTCTATTTTACATCTGTTGTAATAAAGTAATTCGTCACTTTATTTGATGAGGTAGCTCCACTTACTGCTTTGCAGTGTTTATCAGAACTGAGATGTGGTTTTAAATCCGTGATACTTTTGTATGAAACAGAGATGTATGTTCCTTTTTTACAAACTAAGCATTCTGCTTCCCATTCATTTCTACTTTTCTGGAAGCATCAATGTTTTGCCTTCATCTTGTCAGTAAATTTACATTTTCACTTAGCCATTTCTAACAGTAAAAAATTACAAAGTTTAATCATTAGCACTAAATAATTCTTACTGTAAAAACATTGCAGTTAGATTTCATAAAAGACATTATTCAAAAATCCTGGACATTTAAGCACTTTTTAACATTTCTCCCTGATCCCTGATGCACATTTTGCTACAAAAATCCTGGACATGTCGGGAAAAACCTGATGTATGGCAAACCTATTGCAGTTAGTATGCTGCAAAAAGTGATACATATTATTTGTGTTTATTCGTAAGACATGGCCAAATCTAGTTTTCGAAACATATGTAAATGATTGCTGTTAGGCATCCTGATATAAGGTGACTGAAGAGCAGTATATTCATCTGCTTTGTCTAAGACAAAACAATGTGAAAACTGAAAAGTTACAATAACATCTCTGGAATTTTTCAGCATGCTGGAGAAAAATCAGCAGTTTGGCATGAACACCACGCCACAATGTCTCCAAGTCAGAATATAGTTCCGCCAACCAACTTCAGCTCAGGATATGTTGGTGCTGGTCAGTTTATTGTAAAAAGTGTTTGTTATATATATGTACCTGGTGTGTACTGTATGCTGATCACCACCACCAGTAAGTAGATGTTGAATTTGTTGACATTATTAATTAATAGATCAAAGTGCAAAACCAAGTAGTAAGGTGCAGTGAAGTCATTTGTTACATTTGATATTTATTTGCATGTAGATCACATCATAATATATATATTGCTCTGTGCTATTGTTATGGTCCTTGAACATCCCTTTTGTCAGGGCATGTTGATTGTTCAAGAGTGTCTGTCACTCTTGAGTTATGTCTGGTGCCCACCACTTGTTCCTAAACATGCTACTGGATTTAGGTTTACTACTGAGTTTACAACGCCTCATAATGTCTGAATAGGTGGACTAGTGAATATTGTTACACCAAGTGTAAATACTATTATGGGGCAAATGACCGAACTGTCTTAGTGAAAAAAATACGGACAGATATGTTAGAAAAAGTTGTTTGGAATTTTACACATTTAAGAAAAGGTTGATCTTGGATCCCTTGTTTGCATTTCAATTCATGCTACAGAAAACAAGTGGTTATCACTAATTCCTACCAAGTGAGTAGTTACCAGTTCCACTAATTCTCATCAAGTGGGAACGTAAAATTATTACGAACAAGGCCAAAACTTCGCAAAAATCGCATCAGCCATAATGTAAAAATCAAGCTTTAAAAATGTCACATTACCAGCTACTTTCTTTCATATTGTGTTATGTGGTTTGTGTATTTTTTTTGTTTGATCTAGGGCAGGGTTCTCCAACCTCTTGTCAGGGAGCCACATAAGCTATTACACAACAGTTTGAAGGCCGGACATCTTACATAATGTGCAGGGGCAGATCCAGCCAGCAAGGTTAGGGGGGCAATTTCAGAAATATTTGGTAGTCAATCTCATAATGGCTTCGCTACTGTAAGAGAGGTGAAGTATGCTTCACAACACTGCTGTGACAAAACAATGGCTGACAAAATGGTCTTATTGTGAATGTTGTTTTCAAATTATACAAAATCATGGTGAATAAAGTTACTTTTCAAGGTTTGAGGGGGCGATCAGCAACTCCCTTGATCTGCCCCTGGTCATGTGATTGCTTTGGGATATGTTATATTCTACCAAATCAACAAGTTTTTCAGAAATACATTAATGTTTCATTATTGGGCAAACTATCTGTGGCTGGGATGAAAATGGCTTATCAGGCAGGATTTGGCCCATGGGGTGTAGTTTGGAGACTCAGGATCTAGGACCATCATGTATTAAGACTACTCCTTAATTACTTTGTACCTAATGTGACCCTATTTTAACATGCATCAATTCAGTTTCAAAACACTCTTTTTCAACTGCGCTAGCAAGGTTGATCATTGACCAATTTAGTAGACTCTGCACTTAACATTAGAAGATTTGCCAATCTGTTTCCTGTAATTCAACTACTCTAGCAGTTGTTTGTATGTAAGCTAAAATCAGCAGTATCCTTATCACACAGTTTCTCTATTTCAGGCAATAACACTGCTGGAACACCCGAATTTCTTCATCCAAGAAATACGCATGCTTTGCAGTGGCTCATGTCTCCACCAGTTGGTGGAAATGACCCCAACGTTATGACCTATACACCTTATGCAACTCCTCTTCAATCACCTATCACTGCAGTAAGCAAAAAACTTCTCACACCGGGTGACTTTATTATTCCTTCCACCACACTAACACCTTTGCACTCGAGTGAAGTTTTAGGAGACTGCTTCCAAACAAGTATGTGTGCTATTGGATCATGTGTAAGGAATTGTCATGCAAATTCCAGACCACACAGCTGTGTAAGAAGTGCTCAAACAACTGTGACATTTTCAGAGAAACTACCAGTGGTGTCATCGGTGGTTACAGATGCACAAGCTGCTACTTCACACTGTGCAAGATGTTGTGTTTCTTGCAATGCTGTTTCAGACTCTGAGTGTAGCAATGCAACTTTGCTATGCGACAGTAGTGTGCCAGTTGGATCTATGCCAACCTGTTCATTGTCAGACAGTGTGTCAACTGGGTCACCTTCTGTTGATTCTGGGATACAAAGTCAATCAAACTGTTGTAAGATGTCTACGAACCTGAAAAAAATTGGTGGCACTGTTGAGTTTTTTGAGCACGTATTTCTACTCAGTAAACACTGTGACAGTGTCGTTGAGTTTGAACAAGCACTGCGTGATTCATTTCCACAATTTGCATGCACAGCTATGTTACGTCTCCTTTTGGAGTTTACGATGTCACAGCACTTTGATGTCAAGCACTTGTCTCGGCAGGTTCGTAGTGGTTTGCGTTTGGTCCCCCACTGATTAATCGTAGTTTTAGTATGTGTAGTATCAAGTTAAGCGGCTTTTACCAAATTATCTAGGGGAAGAAAACAAGTATTTAATTGCCATGCGATAGGCTTTCTGGAAATTGAATTTAATCTAGGTTTCTATTACAAAGATCAGCTGATTTGTTGTGATGTATCTAGATAATCTGCTTTACTGAAGGACTAACATATACTATCTATACGCTCGCATACGAAATGTCGTAGTGGACCTAACGTATCATGCTGATATGTCATTGTGTGTAAGTTTTTATGTGTGCGCGCCCATTTGAGTGTAATCGTAATGTACATGCTCAAATTTAGAATACGAAAACAAGTGATGTAAATTAATTTTTTCAATTATTTTCGGGAGATTTGAATGGCATATCAATACTGTTTAACAAAGTTGGCCACCTGCCTGCAATCAAGAGTTTCGGCTTAGTCGTGGGTGTCCCTACAAATTTAACCGTAAACTTGTCGGAAAAACATGCTGATTCACTCGGTTCCATGACTATTGAGACCAAATCATTTGAGACCACAACATTTGAGACAATTTTCATTTTAGACCTATTCATTTGAGACCACGATCATTTGAGACCATGATCATTTAAGACCACGTTCTTTTGAGACCTGTTCATTTGAGACTTTCATTTGGGACCACGTTCAGTGGAGACAACATTCATTTGAGATCACATTCATTTTACGCCACATTAAAGTGAAGTTGTTTTGATGTACTGTGAATCACATTTTTATCATCTTCCACTACTTTGCCGGAGACATGAAGTTTTGCAAGATGACTCTTCATTTGAAGTTTTGCAAGATTACGCCCTTCCGTGTACAAGTTGATTCACGCTGCGTTGTAAGTGCACTCGCACTTTGAAACACCGCAGAGGCCAGCAAACTCTTCATACCTCGGACTTGGAAGGAAGCGTTGCACCTCTGAAATGCCATTTTGTTAGACCAAGTCAAAGAAGTGTGTGTTTTGCGTTTCTGTCCATTTCCTTTATCGAGGCACCGCAATAGTTTCAGTTTTTAAGTGAGAAGTCAAAGACGAGAAAAGAAAAATGTCTTTTTGCGTTGGTCGAAACAATCACAAGAGAACGAGTCTTACATATTGAATGTGTTCTCAAATGAACGGGTCTCAACTCAACAAGTCTCAGATGAATGCGAAGTGAATGTGGTCTCACATGAATGTGGTCTCGAACGAACGAGCCGCAAACCTACAGGTCTCAAATGATGTGGTCTCAATTATCTGCACACCGATTCACTATGCTGTGTGTAAGCGGTTTTGAATGACCAATTTTTGGCATATGCAGCTGACACCAGGCTAAAAATAATAGGAGTGCAACCTAGGCGCAATCGACTTTTCCACATTCGACTTTTTCCAAATGCAATGTTTAGATTGCTGATGCAGTTAGATCGGAGATGACAAATTGCGTGGCTGATGAAGATAAAACGAAGATGTATCCCATTGGAGTTTTTTGGGATATCGAGAACTGCTGTGTTCCTACTGGAAAATCCGCGGCAGCGATCGCAGAAAAAATCAGGCAAACTTTCTTCCGTGGTATGTGCTGCAGTTTTGTGCTTACATTCATTTATTCCCTGCCTACGTTTCGTATTTCCACACGACAATTTTTTCTAGGCAGTAACGTAGCGTTTGTTTAGTGTGGGTAGCAGCGTTATTTTCTTGGAAAAATTGAAAAAATCCCAACTTTTCGCAGTTTCCTCTTATGCCGCTCGCTAAAGATTGTCGTTAACATCGCTGATGGCACTCATGTTGGGAATGCCACTTTGTATAGCTGATATCGCTGGAATCCAAGTTATCACTAGTGTGACAACAGGCATCCATCTATATACTAGTGGTTCTTAACCTTTTTTCCAGTACCCTTCCCTTCAGTAATTCTCCTTTGCTTCAAGCCCCCTGACTTTAAGTAAGCTGTAAAAACAAATGTATTCAATGGTAAATTTATTGATCAAACTTACTGTTTTGTAGGGCGCGTAAGGGCTCGCGTCTCCCTGGAAACTTCTTGATGCTCCCTGGGGAGGAGCGCCCCCTGGTTAGGAACCACTGATCTACATACTTTATGGCCAGATCTAGCGGTGATTAAGAAATTCCTGCGAAATTTATGATAAATCCAGTGAAGGTAGACTAATCGCTGCCCTGGAAGTGCAGCTTGAATGCATCAGGTGTGAAATGAATTTCGTTGACCGGCTTCGAGTCGGCAGACTCAGCAATAGGTCCAAACTATGAATGTATCATCGTCAACACGCACTGCGTGAATCAAACTTGCTTTGGTCGCGGTTTCTGTTTGTCATATGTTTCATAATTAACATGCTTGTATTTCAGGTTAAAAATCTGTCGTTGTTTTAGCTTTTTACAAGAACTCTTAGCAATATTTTTTGCATTTCAAAGTGCTGGAGTGCTTTCTTAGAAACAAGCTGAATGTTTTTGTAGTTTCACGCACATCTGAATTCTTCTGAGGTCGATTGCAAGACTAAATTTTGTTCTATGCGATGTTCTAAATTGATAAAATCGTGCGTGCATAAACGTTGGCCAAATTTTAATTCGTGGTGTGTTTGCCGTGGAGGCGTTTAACGCCGTGCTTCTCGCAATTTCAGATCATGCTGAAGCAGAGTTCATGGCCGTCTGCGATATCAATAAAGAAAGTCGTCAGGTTATTCAGGATTTGAACAATGCTCAGGTATTTGGTTTTCATCCTTGTTAAAATACAGGTAGGGAACTGTATTGATTACTTGAAGTGATACATGATGCGCACGCTTTGACTCAACATTCAGCACCGGGGAGCGTGTAAAATCCTGCTCATGTTGGTCATTAGCAGTGTTCCCTCTTAGAAAATTTTGCACTGAGAAAATGCTTGTATTAGTGCGCATGCACTTGCGCAACCATGCAAACACACAAACAGTGAAGCGTTTCATGCATCACAAGAGCTATGCGATATATAGACCATATTAAAATTTGGAATGCTAGAAGTGCGCGAGAATGAGATTCCACTGCGCACTGTGCAAATGGTCTGGTGGTACTGCGCATTTGCGCACCTTAGAGGGAACACTGGTCACCAGCAACGTTGCGTATTTGCAAAATGGGCGCAGAAGGCAGAAAAACTACGGTAAGTACCGGACGTGCAAACCTAATACTATGCGCTAGAACCTCAAGTATGCTCCAGTTGCTGTGGCTGCTTACAAAAGGCAAAATTGAAGACAGCTGGCACTGATAAAGCTCTTGATTTATTTTTCTGGAGAAGTCCATCGAAACGCATTGCTGTTTTGCCATATGCGTTGGCGGTTATCACAAATAGCTCTTTGTTTACAGTGCTTGAAGCGTTCTGATTTTATAATTACTGGAGAAGCGTGATCTTAATGAAAAGATGTTTTGATTCCTGATGAAAGAATATGTTGCGGAATTAGAGAGGCTTACTGCCGTTGTGCTCAGTTCCAACAGTGCCACTCCTAGTGTTTTCCCACTAGATCTAGTGTTTTTTATGGCTATCTAGTTTTTTTTTATGAGTGAGCTGAATTTAATGAAATACACCATTTTGTGTAATTGTAACAGTAATTGAGACCTTTTGATTTAGTGCAATTATAATTTGCTAAATGTTCTACTTCATTAAATTTTAAATTACACAAGACAATATAATATGTTTTGATCTGCGACCGCTGCGAAGTTACTTGGCCATCTGTCAAAAGTTTCAGTAACCTGTACAAACACACAAATGTTGCTGCTTTCTCCCGTTTTCTTTCTCTCTGGTTTATAGTGAGTTGCACATGTCTATGGTTGGCATTGCAACGCATTTTCTGGGCATTTTCACTGTGTGTAAGTTTGATTTTGTAATCTAGTGTTTTTTTCTGAAGTGTTTTTTTTTATCATGAAATCTAGTACTTTTCTGTAAGAACAGAGTGGCAACACTGCTCAGTTCACCAAGCTGCGAAAATCTCTGTTTGAGAACGCATGCTGCATTCGCAAATCGCAATTTCAACGACGTAGCACACCTGTATCTAACGCGTGTAGTGAACGAATTGGGAACTGGCAAGCACTGCTGTCTTATCGTCATTTACTTTCGAAGGTCAACGTCATCCATGTAAATGCGACTGCCAAAAATGCTGCTGACGACAAACTGCGACAGAGCATCCGAAGATACGCTCAAACTCACAGCGCTCCTGCAACTGTGATTCTTGTGACAGGTAATGGTTTGATCTCGCTTCATAGTTCGATTTCAAACAGCGTCTGGAATGCTTCACAGCCAAATAAGTCTGATGACCAGCTTTAGCGCATCTCCGACGCCTACGTATGTTTTTTTTCCCTCATCTGAGTTCATAGACTGGTAACGCACATGGCTTTAACTGCAGTTATCGATAGTGCATTCACATTTACAAATAATCCCTGAGAAATGTGTAGCATGCATGCGGCTCAGCTACTCTGTGCATGAATGTTCAGTGAAGAAAAATTAATGGCTCGAGTTCAGTTCTGTCCAACGCAACGCTACAAAGTCATCAGAAGTCATAACTTGAGCGAAAGTGTGCAATCGTGTGGGAATGCCTCTGCTTACAATCTTTACGCTTAATAGTAAACTTTTTTCAAAAGATCTCAAGTTTTTACAGCATGTGTAGAAACAACTCAAACTCACTTCAATAGTAAAGGCGTTTTGTGTGTTGGAGTGTACTTGAGCACAGTCGAACAAAACTGTATAGCAAGGATGGAGAACCTGCCGACTGCGTGAATGAACAATTCAAATGGTCTGTGCATCAGCAAATGTATTACCGTAATTACAATACAACATGCGCCAGAACGAAGCTCTATGATAAGCAGAAGTTTAGACAATTAGTCAAGAGAAGTCTTCGGCGCTCCTAATAGTTTTCTATCCTTTTTTTCCTCTGGAAGATTAAGTTAAGAGTTTTTGCATAAAATTAATTTTTTTGCGGTCCGCCAGCGATATTCCACGTTTCATGCGGTTTGTGAGAGATTTATATGAAGAAGCACCAGCTGCAGTACAGATTTTAAAAGTGCCACAAGTTCAAAAGGGAGGTTTTTCGTGTGGGGCCAAAGGATATCGGCTATCACCAGTATCGGAAGAGATTGTCGAGAATGTTTTGAAAGTATTTGTTTGGAACCCCAGCACGTTCATAAGAACACACGTTTGAATTCCTCGTATAGATAAATCTTGTTCCATTTATCAAGTCTGTTTAAAATATTTTGTGGTTACTCAGGTATATACATCTCAAGTGACAACAATTTCGTGGAACATTCCGTACAATTAATTTACTGGAGTATGCGAAACATCTATTACTTGTGTAATGCAAGTCTGCAATCCAATCTGTGCGCTTTGCGATGTTGTTACGGAGGCTGGTGACTGGTTGCAAAGTACACCGGAAGCTCTGTCACAACAGATATTGCGCTTGATTAATTAATTTTCTGTGATGATAACTTTGCCCGAAAACCTGCGTGACCCTCAGGTCGCAGAAGAACAGAAAAACACAATTGCAATGCTGACTTTTTGTGGAAGTGAGCTACGACGTCTAGAGAGAACTGTGCAATTGAACCAGAACGAGAACATGGAACTGCATGTTTACATGGAGCTTCAGAACGGCTGGGTTGTGTGTTCTGTGCTGCGGTCCTGTTTTTTTTTTCGCTGAGACATGTTGGTCATTTGTATCATATTAGTATTGGAACATGCCGTAACACATTAGTCCATATTTCTGACGGAACTGACTTTTATGTTTTTCGATCATTAAAAAAATATCGGTCTATGACCGAAAAATAACCAAAAAACCCGCTGCGGTCTTTACGCGAGAGGCACTATCTTCACGAGAGTAAACCAATTTTTTGGTCGTTTTAGAGCTGCAGGTCTTCCAGTTTCAAATGACAAACGAAGATCAGTTTTCTGCGACAGCATTTACGTGGCACAGCAGTCATTAGCCCTTACCTTCGACAAAGCCCAGCTTGTCGGATGATAAAAGTGAAAAACGAATTAGGCAAGCAACACCAATCGTTTCCTTGCACAGACTACTTCAACATTTCAGCATACGTCAGGCAAAACGAAGGGATTATTACTTTAAACTGCACTGATCTACCCTGCAGATGCCTACTACAACACCCGGTTTTCGACAGTTAACACACGGCCTACTTAAGATATCTTAAGTAGGCCGTGGTTGACACACGATTAGATATCATTCCAGCAAACATGGTGGCCTGCGGTACTTGCTTTGGGCAAACCAACATCAGGCAATTAGCCTAGCTGGCCATTAAATTTTTGTGTAAATTTCAACAGCATTATTGAACGGACAATACTGACATTGGAATTATATGCACGCTGCAACTTGATTACGTTCTTCGACCTGTAACTCACCTTGTTGATACTATTCAAAACTAAATAACGCACTGTATTGAAGCAGTGGTCTAGCCTTTAGCGGACTACAGTCCAACCGATCATGTTATGTAGCCTACACAGTATTTCACTGCATTCCACACAGAGGTTTAATGTGGTTGTTACTGCAATTTGGATTGCCAAACTTAGATAAAACAAACACGATGTTCCATTTCTAAACATCAGACGCGATTTAAATTAGTTCTTGCATCATCCAACGAAAAGCAGGCGTTGAAGGGACTACCAAAGCTACGGAACTTTGCGAACACACTTTTACCTAGGCCCTCCTAGGGAAGAAACCACGGCCTTCCTCTCTTTCTAGGAGGCCTTGCTTTTACCAGCAAGCTCACTTGCGAACCAAGCAACTCCGAGCATACTGTGCTCACTTTCCCGAAAGCTCACTCGACCACTCAAGCGTTTGGTGATTCAGCAGAAATCGTGTTAAGTGACCTGAAAAGTGAGCTAATGAGCTCATATAAAGCGTCATGCAAAAAGCGGCCTGTTTGCGTTACGAAGTTCATTGGCTGATTTGCTGCAGCAAAAGTGAAGTTTTTGTACACGTACGCAAAAGAATGAATAAAAAGTAGCGAAAGTAAGTGTGGACATAACAGTAGTTACGAAAGAGTTTGTATACCGACAGCGATATCGTAACAGAAAAGTCAATCCAGTCAAGCAATGTAATCGTTTTTCCTTTAAAGTGTCCAGACCCTCATAGGGGTCTGCAAAATTTTACTATGTCATTCAACACGTTTATTTTTCTGCCCAGTCAACTGTGGTGGCTGCGGATTTGCGTTTCTCAAATCTTGGAAGCTTCTCAGTTGTTTTTCTTATGGGCCAATTCAAGTGTTCCATTAAAACTAAGGGAAATATATGATGCTGGTGCTGCAATTTGCGTGAGTTTGCTCTAGTGTCGAAATTTTGAAAAGACACCTGCAACATCAAAACAGCAGGTTCTGAACAAGTGCCTCAACTTAATAAGGTTAAATCCTCAAATGATTAGTAGAGAGGACATATGTTAGTCAGTGGGGGATCCAGAACACGAATTTGGGAGGTCAGTCATATAGGGGGGTGAAAAAGTTTTCACTTCTTCATATACCCCAAATTCTCTCTGACAATTGTTGGATATCATGCAAAAGTGGTTACTTTTTGTAGGCCAAGAAAGCGGCTATTTTTGTTGGTTGAACTGAGCGATCTTTCAGGGGATCACTATGGTTTTAAAAATGGAATAAATAGTTAAATGATAATCACCTTCCAGACTAAGGTTGTGCAGATACATGCACGTGGAAAGCATATTTATTGTTGAAATGACAATTCTAAAACAAAAAATTGAACGAACGGCATTTGCTATCACATTGCGTGCACTTGAGGTAGCTTTGCTGACTATCGTCTATCTCATAATGCATGGCAGATTCACACTTGGCCCAAAAGCATATTACCCTAAAATACATTTCACGTCACTAATAACGGTAGAATTTCAATCAAGTGTTTAATACCATTTTACATGTTTGGACATCGTACTCGTGATATGAAGAAAAAAACATCAATCCCACTAGTTTAGGTTTTAAAAAAAATTGTAACACTGTTCAATAGAAGAAGACACCGACAACCCAATGTCTAATAATAATTTGCATTACATACATAATCCAAACCTTTTTCCTTGTGCCATGTCTGTCTAGAGACATTTTATCATTTTTTCAGAACTTAAAAGTTTTAGCTATTTGTTGATGTTAATTGTTTATCTGTTTTAATTTAAGTGAGTTAAATAGCAAACAAGCTGAGTATTGGCTGCGGACTTGGCAGACTACATACGATTTGTCATTTCGTTATCTTAGGTAACTTTATGAGTCACAACGTAAATGTCTACTGCAACAGAAATACTTTTGGTATTTCTTGATATACATTAAAAACCCAGCGCTGATAACACAGTTACCGTTTCAAAGCAAACTAGGAAAGTGCCAGATTTTCCAAGTAATTATAGTACCAGATCCTGTAATTTGGACAATAACTTCAAATTTTAGAGTTGCACGACCTGAGTAAGGACACGCTTATCTCTGCAAAATCTGTCGAACACATGGCCAGTTGCTTTCAGAACGTGCTTACGAGTTTTCTAGAACCTAGCGTCAGTTATGAGTTTTCAGTGTTGCCTTCGTATTTTCACTTCTGCCTTTACCTTCGAGGCTGCCACCTGGCATTAAAGGAACTTACAACAAAAACAGACCAATTTTGCACGCCCAGCGCCAAGCCGAGAACCGTGCTATACGTTAGCGAAAGCCATTACGTTTGTAATCACCTGAGTAAGGCTGAGTATTTCTTATGCGGGAAAGATAAAACGGAACAGTAGTATCATCTAAAAGGATAGCATTGCTAATACTATGCGATAATACTAAAGGCTGGGTAAAAGTCCGGCACGAAAATCCTGCAGTTCCAAACGAATTTTAATGCATTGTTAGGTTTTCTCTGTTTCTACTTGTATTGTCTCCAAAAATGAACGCATTTGTATGAAGGGGCGCCACTGATCGATACATTACAGACGTTTGAGGGGGAAATTGCTCCAAACTGTCCCCGTGGTTCCGCCACCGACGTTAGTGTTTCTAATTCATACTTAGATTTTATCAAACAGTCGCGTTTTTTGAGGGAGATGGCCCCACCCTTTCGCTAGGGGGTGATTGCATTCTTGATGCGATGATGTTGGATGTTGTTTAAAGATAAGCTATATTTGAAAACATGAATAAACAGCATGATCCAAACAGTATTCCCGAAAGACAAATCATTATGAAATTTTTGCTCGAGTTATTCATTGTTGTCTGTGCTACTGCTTTGTGAAAAGTGCATAAAGTATGTAACGACTGGTGGGCTTGCGCCTTGGCTGCAATTTTAACTGCATGGCACTTGATATACAGGGGACTGCAATTTCATTTCGGAAGTGAGCGATCTGCGTCACCGTCACAAATATTTCGTCATTCTCATCCACCCTCAATCTGCAACGCAGAGCTTGATTCAAGCTGCAAATACCGCCGTGTCTTTCGAAGATTTTGTGTCAGCATTGCCTGTAGTCTACCGTGTTCGTGTGAGTTGCTTTGCTAACATCAGCATTTGTGGAAGAGATACGTTGGTTGTCGTTTCAACTCCTGGATTTACAATGTTCTTGTAATGCGAGTTTATGACAAAATTATATTCATGTTAAGGTTTGCTATTGGGAAAGAGGACAGCGGTGAAAATGCTTCGATGTGAAAATGTTTGAAATTTTGTTTTCTTGAAATTCTTTTTTTAACAGCTTTTTCGTCTATTTTTCAACACATAGTCAATTAGTCATGTTCAACAAAACGTGTACGTTTAAGAGTCAAGGCAGTTTAACTCTTTGGTTATGAAATTTAATCTGTCACATTTCTGAACATTTCATTGTTTGTAGGAACAAACGTATGAGGCATACTTGCACGTGGCCAACCTGCCTCTGCATGTTGACGTGAATGTGATCCGGGGCCGATTAAAACAACTGTCAGAAAACTGCGGTGGTAAAGTGATGAGGATTACGCTTCCCACTGCCACAGTCAAATTCCACACGGAGGAACTTTCCCGAAGGTATATTGTGTGTATTGGTTGCTTGATGCTGTTTTCGTATTGACGTGATTTTAGTGCGCTGTGGTTGACGTTTTCCACTAGCTTCGAGTAATGTTATTTGTACTTTCAATGAAGGGAAACAGCTGCTCATTGCAATTTTGTATTTTTAATGGGAACATGATTACTGTAGTTTTTTTCCTGCAGTGCAACCGGTGCACCACCACATCTTTATTTTATGTGTGCTCTAGTTCCGCTTTGATCATGATATGTTTTCGTCCACAAGATATACTGATTGCAATCGTCAGTTTTCGAGATTTAATTTCCCTTCGAGTTGCCAGGCTGTGACCCCCAGAAGTATTCTCTCGGTTGTGCAATGTTCAGTCTTCGGAAAATTATATAACTGTAATCTCTAGTTCTTCTTGCGTGACGGGATCTGCAACCTACTCCGCCACCTTCCCCCCTTCTTAGCGTCAATAAAGCAACATGTCTGCCGGTTGCAGGGCAATGAAGAGGATGAACGGTGAGGACGTGTGCGGCCTCAGGATCATAGTTCAACCGAAGAGAAGTGACTTGTCTCCCCATTCGAAGCATTTCACTCCGAGAAATCGACCTCACCAGGTTTGGCGCTTTTATACGACATTTATCGAGGTGTATGCATGCTGCATTGGCATCATAGATAAAATTTGCTTTCTTTATGGAAGTGAACGTGTTGCATGCTTGTTGAACAAATCTGTCAACGTAGACGAAGTTGATGGATGTATCATCGGATAGATTGCCTCAATTGGTCGCTGGCATCTTAAAATTATATGTATTTTTCAAACATTTGGAGCACTTGTTGGCGTCTAACTTGCCCAAGCTGCAGCTTAAATCTGTAAATAAATTGAAGCTGCTTTGGTAAATCTCTCAACTCAGAATATGCACAAATCTGTTCTGGAGTGTGATTGTGCGTGCTTGCTTTGGCGAGATACGTCTGTTTGTGGAGAAGATGTAGTCGTAATGCTGTAGGTTTGTTGCTAACTGTCGATGTTGCTTTAGATGTGCAAAATGTGTGTAGTATGCCGGACATATTATATGCTAAAATAATGACCGGGTTGGAAATATGCTAAAAGCGCCTTCCAGTGCCTTTCGCAGGTGATTGTCAAAATGCCTGGAGGTGTAAAGCGGACCTGAAGCTACGATACTTAGTTCTAGTTAGTGAGTTTTTTTCTACTGTCGCGTTGTGTGTATTGCAGGCAGATGCAGACATCCGATTGAGGCGAACGCCATCGTGAGTAAAACTTTTATGGATTTGTGAACCCAATGAGGACAAAAACTAATGCTTTTATAGAAGCCTGCGCACGATGGTACATGATGATGGTTTTTGTTTGATTCAAAACTGCAAAAGATGACCTAACCGCTGATGTCCAAGCCCGGAAACATCTCGAAAAACTGAAGAAGTATCTTTGACAGAGTGGCAAAAAAATCAGACCGTTCAGAAACCTCAATCAGGATCTCTCGTATAGCCCGCGCCCTCGTTATAGTAGAGAACTGTTAGTCCCACTAAGTAAATCGTGCGTGATTAGACCGGGCATGCGTTGAGGCATGTACGCGTGAAACGTTCCCCAAAGCGCCGAAGCGTTTTCAATGCTCTTGTCACGTAACGTTACAGGTGCAAAGGTTGTAGTCGTGGTGCAGGTTGAACAGAACTGTTTGGTTGGAAATTTTGCAAATACAGTCGCGCGCTCTGCTTCTGTCATGCCAACTGCTTTATACAAAACCCAGGGAGGTCACCCGCTGCCGTGCTGTTTAATCATGCGTCTCAAGTTAGCCTGTTTGATATCCCTGAAAACTACTTACTTTTTCACAGCATGCGCCTTTACGCAAAGAGCAAATTAAAAATTTAATCTTTCATACACCATCTGGTTAAGCTGTGAGTTTCGTTAACAAATCTTTGCTTGATTTGTTTTTCTCTTCCATGTAGGAGGCCGCGACACTTGGATTGCAACAGCGTTTATCCAAAACCACCAGCGACGAGGACTTTGTCGAAGGATTGTGAGTGCCCTTAAATCGATGCCGCGTCATTGCATTTTGCAAAAATCGGTTTTAGTTGCTGAGCCCCGCCTTACCAAAACAAGTCGTTTTCTATGCGGCAAATCGCGTTATCTTACTTTCAAAAAGGACTGCTGGACGGGCGTTTCCGGCAGATACGGATATTATTTGGTTCGGCTTGGCTTCCAGCAGCGGCTGCTAACCAGTGTTCCCTCTAAGAAAATGTTGCACTGAGCAAATGTTTGCTTTAGTGACGATGCAATTGGGTAACCATGCAAACACAACCAGTGAAGCGTTTCAAGCAGTAAAATGTTATGCGATATATACGATATGAGATTTGGAATGTTGTTAGTGCGCGGGATTGAGGTTTCAGTGCGCAAATGGTCTGGTGGTGCTGCGCAATTGCGCTCTTCAGAGGAAGAGTTGCTGCTGATCTGTTATAGTTTGTGCCGTTGTTTCAGGTCAGGAGGTGCAGCTGACCATCAGCAACATCGACTCCAAGCTCGGCGTCAAAGCAATACAAGAAGCCGTTTTGAAGATGATCAGTGAACACACTGTGGTGGGTGCAGAATGTCGGAAGTGCTTTCGAAAGTGCCTGCCTATTCAGATATATTTTTCATACCAATCTCCGTTCGCAGCAGGAAGCGCTCCATGAGCGAAAACGATGATTGTTAGTTCTCGCCGCGGAAAGGCCCAGGTTTACTAAAGAACTGAGTGGTTTTCGCCGATGGAATATGGTCTCCATATTGTTTTCGCCAATGGAATGTTGATACTCCAGCAGTGGTGTACGCGGTGGAGGTGCAGGGGGTGAAAGCGCACCCCCAAAAGATTTGATTTGTTAAAAAGCCGTGCAAAATCCCTAAAAATCCGAGCAAAAATGGCACCCAAAATTTGATTTTACTCCAAAACGAAAGAAAAACACATGATGACCATTTTTTGGAGGTCATACCAAAAGAAGGTCTTCTACGAGAGAAAATTTTAGAAAAAATCGCAACAAAAACTTTTAGGGCAAGTTTGGGGAAATTCGGGCGAAAATCCTGCGCGTCCCCGAAAATTTGCTTGCTCCTACACCTGTGGTCTCCGGGCACTACTGATAAGTCGTTGTTGTTCCAATAAGCAATAACTGTTTGACTAAGGCCAACAGTCCTTTCTTTCCCTGCGTAGCTTTTCGCTGCTTACACCAAATTTATCTCACAGTGTTTCTTATCTCACGCTTTTAGTTTTTCGTTTCGTTCTATGTGACGACACGGTGCATCGTATTATAAAAAATAGTTATATTTGTTTCTCCAGGTGTTTAAACCTTTATTAAAGTTTTCTATTCAGCGTATGATTCCTTTTGTTGTAAACTGCTGCTTTTGCAGTCTTTATTTTCTGTGATTTGCGTTCCACCCCTCTTCGGTTGGTTTCGCAAACGCAGCTATAGCTCTTCCCAATTTTACCCGCGTCAGACATGACATTGTGCACGACAGAACTGCATAAATATAAAAGAAATGAGACGATGAGATGTATCCCATACACTCTTGTCGTTCGAAGCAAACGCTGCGCTGGGCTCAGCTCACTTCCTTCGCACCGATGGCCACTAAACCGACACCGCTGAGTGCTGTCTACCTTATGTGAAAGCAGTGTCAGCATTAACTTATCTCGTCATCACATTTTTTCGATGCTGATATCCGTGCGATAGTTACTGCTAAAAACGAATGGAAAACTTTTGTGATATCTGCTTGCTCGTAGTTGATTCCTTTCACGAAAACGTTGGCCTTTTTAAGTGACAAGTTTTGTACAAGTCTTCTGCTTGAACGTTATGGCGGGATTTTTGATCCGTCTGTCACTGGCAACCGTGATTTGAAACTATTTTTTAACGTTTCCACACCCACACAACGGGAAACAACTCACACACCTGACGATAACAAGGAGCACATAAGCATAAATGAAGAACACGAGTATAGATATGTGGCGGTAGCAAAAAAAAGCATTCGCGTAGCTTAGCATCGTTGCATAGTGCTACCATAAGTTCCAAGTAGACTAATTCATAAAGTGTATGTGGGAGCATGAGGCTGCGAAGGACAAGGAGTCATTTCGTGAGGCGACGAATTGCAGGTTTGAGTTGGAAATAATGTGTGTGTGAAACATTGCAATCTGCGCGTTGAATTGTACTGCTGTAAAGTGTGTTTTCCGTCTCTTTATTTCACGCAATTCTTGGTACAAAACCTGCAAATGTTCATCCCTGGTGTCTGTCACATGCTTCCCAGTACTCTTCTAAAATGATTAGTGTTTGATCTTTGTTTGGTGTTTGTTTATTTATTTATCAAATAGCCGCCCTCTTCTATTACTCCTCTTTTTTTTAGTCCTAAGACTTCTTCCGCTTGTGACCAGTGCGTTGACAGCAAGCGGGGCAGAATTTGCGCCAATTCGCTCAATTCAGTTACGCAGTGTGGTGTTTGCTCGACGTGCTTCTATTGCACCGTTCTCGTGTGTTCCGCAGGTGTTGAATCTTCAAATTCGTCCGCACAACCGATTTACCGTCATGTGTGACGTCACTGTTCCTGACGTGATCGCCGCTTCTTGCGTTCTGCAACACCTTCACCGACGCAAGATCGGCAGCAAGCGAATTCTCGTCACAATTTCGCAACGACTGGATGGTGACATCACGAGCTTGAGGTAGATTTTTCTGCAAAGTTTGCATCTGCAGTTGCGTTGCTATTCTCCCAGTGTTTGCTGCTGCTCTGTTATTGAAACAATGTGGTCAAGTCACAAACCTTTTGAGTCCGAGTCTGTCGAAAGACATTTGAACATTTTAAAACTTTGATAGACATACAACATACTTGAGTCACTTCGAATCAAGGAAGTTATAGCTCGAGTCACGCAAAGTCAAATGTGTTCATCATTCCTTTGACCAAGAATTTTTTTGCTCTTGATTTGGCAAAAATGCTACTCAGATCCAGTCACCGCATCATCTTCGCAAATTCGTGACCCAGTTACGCAATCATTGCGCTGAAACGCCGGGCAGTTGCTGTATCTCTTGAACGGAGGCCACGCTGACTGTTGCAGTATGACCGTTCAGGCATAGATTTTCGCGACATTTGTAAAAATAATATTTTATGCAGCTTTTGGAAGGGTCATCTTTTTCTGCTAGTGGTTCTAGTTCCTACTCTTAAACTAAACTGACAGAACCTTCGCTTTATCAGAGGATACGTTTTTCCATGTCTTGCGGAATATCAATCCCAGCAGCTACAGTTTTTTTTTATTATCTAAAATGCCCAAGTATAGTAGAATTAGTGTTCTGGCGCAACCGCGTGGCTTTTCAAGTTTCTTGCAGCTCGTGAGTGTCATGTATTTCAGAAAGGAACTAACTGCGTTGTTCGAAGAGGAGCATGCTAATGTTTTAAACTTTCAAAGACTACAATTCCTGTACAGTCACAGGTGAGTTTTGTTACATTTTTGACGCAAGAGTTTGTAGAGTTGTTGAAATGTTTCCTATTGGCGAAGCATGACTGTCGAATTCCGCACAAGATGTTTACCCGTTGGTTATTGTTTCTATTTTTTGGTGTTCCTTCTGTAATCACATCTAACTGAAAGGCGCTGCTTTGGTTGGGAACCAGCGTCAGTCTCAACCGTTGCTTTGTAACACGTCGTTCCATTACATGGGCTTCAATGAAAGTCGCATTTTCTGAAATCAACTCCTGCTTTAAATCTCCGTGCACTGTCTTGCAAGTAATGGACTTCCAGACTAATGGTGAAAATTCAAGAAGCACGCGAAGATTCAAACGTGACGTATGGGACCTCAATGCAAGTTTCGTTTGCAGGAAAGCTGCTTTCAAAATGCACATTTAGGGCCATAAGTGTCCTTTCTCTTGAAAATTGAAATGAAGCCTCACCCTACAATGCTTAGCCCCCCCAAACGAAGCACCAAGCCCCTCAAATTGAAATATGAAACACTATAAATCAGTGAAGTTTTTATCAATTTCTCAATGTTAGCCCCCTACATAAACAAAGTCTCCCTATTGAAGACTTTCTGGCGGCGGTTCTGAGTGGTATCGTAAGTTATTTTTTAGTCATTTTGATTTTCTATTGTGCAGATACAACTGCATTACATATGCCTGACTGGAACTTCTCGGAAGGAGGTCGTTAGGTTTAATAGGGTTGAAAAATGGGTCGCTGCACGAAAACGGTTAATAACCGCTAAACTAGACTGTAAAAATGTATGCTTTTTTATAACTTTTAGGGCGGATCTCCAAAGAGAGATGCGCGTACGACTACCCACCTTAATCCTCGTTACAACACTGATTGTCATTGTTGGCAGTCGCCAATTTTGATGCAAGTGTTGTCGTTCAGGATTGATACGAATTGAATTTGGCAAGCCTAATAAATCGCATTGCAGCTTCCGGGTTCAAAATTTGTAAGTTCAATTATAAGCCACCCATACAGAATGTATCATCACAAAACAAGATGGCAGAAGCGACAGGAGAAGATATAGCAACAAGAAGAGCAAGGCAGAAAAGGGAAAGCAAACGCTCTTCCTCATTTTAACTAGTAATCCAAAGCACATCTTAATTAGTCTTCAAGTTAAAGATTAAGTTTGATGTTGTTATCTTTTAAAAAGAAAAGCAGGTTGTTTTTCTTTCTAAGAAATATTTGTGATTGCATTCAAAATAGTTTTCCGAGGAGTGAATCAAATGTAAATTATGAGCTGATCCTTTGCTGAGATTCTGTGTGGCATTGGTGAAGTCACGTGACGCTGACGTTTGTTTCGGCTCATGGTTTGTAAACTGGTCCAAACGCCGTTTAGTTCTCTTTCGAATGCGACGTCATCTATACACTTGCAGGCGTTGCACGCTGATTCACAGCAGTTGTTTTGTTCAGGTATCAGAATAATCTTTCGCTTGACGAGTTACAAATGCTGGGCGACTCGTTCGCGGTGGAAGACAAGCTGCATGGCGTTTATGTTTATCTAAACAAGTGAGTTACCGTGGTTGGACATGTACGGAAGCCATGTCTGCTCGTTTCAAAATCAACTGCGCCTATGTTTCGCGTGCAAGAGCACATGCAAATATTTCGTGGAGTCGACAAGGTTCCGGTCGTAGTGTTTAGTTTAAAATGTGCTTTCGCCACGAAACAATTTGCTTTGAAATTGAAATTAACGCAAACAGAAACGTGGTACAACAATCCAGTTCAAATTTCTTTTTTATAATGGTCGATTCTCATCCTTTTACTGACATTTGCAAGAAGAACTTGATTATCAACAGTGGCAATGCAGCTGATGCAACAGACAAGGCACGGCGCGTTTAATATATGATACTTTGCTTAGCTTCTTTGAGCCTATGCTCAGTTTTGTGTGGTGCAGTACACCTCATGACTCTGTAACGAAACAACTTTAGTGCAAATGATTACCCATCACAGCTCATATCAACATGCCTATAATGCACGTAAGAACGACAAGATTTTTGCGGCAGTAGCTATTACCTTGAAAGTTCACAAAAAATCCTGTGTATGGTGACATACACCAGGTGTCATTTCGTTCAATTTTAATTTATCCACGGGCCATCAACACTGACTAAGGCAGAAGGAATTTCGTTTCAAAGGTTACTTACAATGAGAGGCCTGCAGGAGCCGGGCCGAAAACAGCACGAGCCGAAAGTAAAAGCGTTGATACCTACACGACTGTAGCAGTGCATTATGAACAGCATACCCAGTTACCCACGGATGCATCGCTTTATTTCATATGAACGCCTTTGCACAAAAGCCCAGCTTATGTGCACCTGCGAGTTCTTTGAAAAAAACAACTGCGGGCCGGGTTGGGATTAAAATTTCAAGCCGAGCAGGTCATGGGCAGGCCTGTAACCAGGGGTGGTTTCCCCCCTGCAAATTTTTCCTCCCTCCCTGGAAGAATGTGTTGGACATAAAATTATGGGCTCCTCTCAGAAAACTCTTTGCCCCACCTGGTGTCCCAAGTTGGTAACGGGCCTGGTCATGGCGGGCAGGGTTGTGAAGAAGCCTGGTCGTGCAGGCCTTTGGTTTAAATGCTGGCAAATTGCTTTATTTACATCGTTGCGATGATTTCCACGCAAGCTGACTGGTTCACGTTCTCTTCAGGAGCACGTCGCGGCAGTCCACGACCTTGTGCCAGTTGCACTGCCGATCGGAGAGGTAAGAAGAGAATCGTTTGATATTGTTATGACTTACTGCGGAAGAATTTGCTGAAAGCCCAAGCTAATAAAATTTTGGAAACTGTTGTAGCCGTACTATTTTAAACTTGGCTGTTACAGAGCTTCAAAATGGATGTTTGTTTTATGTAAATCCAGAGTTTCAATAGTTTTGCATGCATATCTTATCAGTGGACAAGTTTGAAAACAGTCTTGGCGTTGAATAGCAAGGCGACCGCCGATATGGGATGACATCTGGCATCTGCTGCATGATCACTTCGCATGAGCGGGACACCGCTTGACATTGCATGATTTATTATCAAGATCTTTGAACCGCTGCATCCGCTCTTTTTCAGAGGAAACATAATCGAAATAACGTCAACTCATAATGGCGATCTTCGCATCCAGAAAGCAGTGGCCTTGATTCAAATTTCGTATCGCGCCAATGTCTGAGTTTTGTATCAGTGCTTCGCCTTTCGTAATTGTGTTTTTCGTCACGTCCAGCAAATCCCTTTCGCTTTCGAAGCTGCTTCCACGAGCGTGCGATGTGCATATTTGTGTGTCTGTTGATGGATTCCTGAGACAAAAACTGGTTTCGTTCTCATTCGTGTTCAAAGGATAAAGCTTTCGTTTTTACAAGCGTTAAAGTTATCGTTTTTTTTTTCAGGTTAAACTCCAACTCCTTCATCAAAATTGAGATCGGTTTACGGGAGTTCTCGGCGAAGCTGCACGCACTTCTGCATTCCCACAACGGTTCTTTGTTTTTGGATGGGTAGGAATTAACTTGCTATTTTTTGTGTGTGCCCAATTTGAATTCGACCCTTTGCCTAATAAGCGGAGCGTGCTTTCAAATGCGATATCTCAGTACGCACTCTGATGCCACGCATGTTGTGGTATGCACGTATTTCGATTATCTTGCCGTTGATCCTCAAACTCATGCTTTTGGATCTTCCTGACTGTTCGGCGCCACACATTCATAGATATAGTTCGTAAAGGTTTAAAAATTACCTTGTTTGTTTGTTACTTCGAATCAGTTTGTTTTGAAAAAATGGTGTTCTTCTTTGATCTGGTGTCAATATAAGGATATTTTTTGAAAATTAGTTTTTTGCTAGGTTGGAACAGTGCTACCAAGCTGAGTTCGATGTGTTTCCTTACCCACAGGTAGGGTTTAGTGTGCATGCGATGTGTTCGTGTTGCACGTGGAAGTTTTTAGTATTTTTTCTGTGGTTGCTCGAACAGACGAAAGTGATATATTTTGTGCACTTGACGTAAGAACATATTTGTTTTGGCCATGTATGAAATTTTTGACGATGGTCAGAACCACCTGGGACAATGTGATTATAATAGGAATGTTTTCTGCCAGTATGATTTCTCTTAGGTAGGTACTCAAATCTTTCGGGAGGTCCACCAGAATTTCGGCCCTATCCCAAAATTGGAAGAACAGAGCAGAGTGTGTAGAAAAAACGTCTTGATCGCTGCTCCCCCCAACTTCGTGAGAGCAAACATTCAGTTGTACCGACCAAACCCACAGTTGGTTTAAATCTTTTTTGTTAACTTTGTTCAAGCTGAAACTTCGTGTAGTGTATTGTGTATATGAGCATTCACGCTATCGAACAATCTGTCATTTTCGTAGCCAGAACAATCTTCTCTCCGCAATCGAAACCGGATTGTGTCTGTCTGTCAATCTCCCTACTAAACATTCCAACGCCGCGCAACCATACTGTGATGTCATAGACGGAAAAAGATTTGAAATGTAATCTGTGTCGAAAGATGAGTTGTGCAGGAAGCCAAATTCTAAAGAAACCAATGGAGCAATTGCATGCAACTGTGAACCTCAGCTTGGTTGGGATAGGAGTTAAAGCGAATGTTTGACAGTTAGTTTCCAGGTAAAATGACGTTGGCATGTTGATTTTGACGTCAGGATACCGGCGACTGCGGCGTGTATCTGGAACATCAGATATCCTATGTCCCAGGTGTGCAGATCGTTGATGGGACCCCGAAGACCATTGTCTGGTCTCAGCCGCTGAGTGACGCAGGTGAGTGGCTGCAGGAGTTGTGGTTTGAAAAAGCTTTCAGAAAACTGCTCGACTAAGTATTTTCCCCAAACGTACGTAGTTACCACCATGTCGCTGTGTAAAACTTGTAATACTAGATAATGTTCACAAAGGCCATTAATTAATCTTCAACAATGTGTTGAAGCAACTGTTTTGAACCTTGAACTGCACATAGATTAGCGACTATGTTGTGCGATTTTCTGATATAGGATGACACCATTATGTTCACACAGCTTCAGACACAACAAGCGAGGCTTCCAGCACATCACGTTCGAAATCGTCGAACTTGCTCAACTTTTCCCGAGAAGTGATCGAGCTGTTAAAGGCAAGTTATTTCAAGTGTTTGATCAAAATTTGTGCAACATCGTCATTATTTATCCTCGCATTTCGGTTTCTGTTTAGTCCTTTAAAAAGTTTACCACTGGCGTTTTCTATTGAGTTTATTCGGCTTCTGACCGTGTTATTCACTGCAATTAGAATTTAGCGCAACTTGCAAAGCCGCATCGCCTTGTTTATGGGTGACGTTGACAGTGGGCCAAGCGCAGTGATGAGACCGATGAAGTTTTTGTAAGTCTTTAGCAAGCTGGTTTGTAACAGAATACAAGTTCTGCTAAGATGTCTAAAATGATTACTCTTCCACCTCCAAAAAGTGGTTTCGGGCTGATGTTAAGCCGTAAGCAATTAACTATTTAGTGGTCCCTGTCTTTCGTCACGCTAGAAACTGTAATTAGGCATCGACACAACGGTGCGTTCCCACTTGCAGCTGGTGATCATGACATCGTTCTTCTTGCCTGTTCGGCATTTTAACTCCAGGTGTCCCCCCTATGTTTTTTTAACGATAATTTAATCCAGCAAGCCTCGGTCCGGTTGACGATTGCGATTCCTTTCAATAAACACGCATTGTCAGCAACCTCACTAAGTTAATTCACATTTTACGTATTTGTTTTGTGCGTGTTACCTTGCCAACCAGTCTCGATTTCGAATGCTTTGATCAGCGCAGCTTGTTTAACCTTCCTTCCCTCCGCGTTTGTCCCCCGTTTATTTCAACTTGCACGATGCGCGCAAACCAGGTTCGTCTAAATTGCTCTCTGTTGCTTTAACACAGACCTTCCCGCACTGCTGCATGGAAATGGACGAGTTCAAAGGAGCTTACCAAAAACATTTCGGTCATGCCTTACGTCTAAGCATGTTCTCAGACGTCAGCGAGCTGCTTTTCGCCATGCCTTATGTCGTTCAGGTATGTGGCTTGTCTGAATAGCTTCGCCTTGGAATGCCAATTATTCACGAAAGTCGCTGCTGCCTTTGGAAATTAAAACGCAGTCAGTTCCAGTTGACCGTGCCGTTGGGCTAGGCTGTCTTGGAGCAGCCCACTGTTGAGCATGGTGTAGACAAGTGCGCCGCGCGTCTCATGTATGCGACTTGCGACTATCTAAATATCTAAAATTTCCACTTTATTATTGCGCCCAGACTGCAATGTGCTTTACCTATGTTTTCGCGCAACTGATCTAACCGTGGGCGTTAATTCGTTTCTTTTGAGTTGTTCTGTCTCCCCAAGCTCAAGTCTTTGCTCCTGAGCACCGTCAGCGTAAAAATACCTCAATTCTGCAACTGTGTAGTCGGAACTACAAGAAGCATTCACTTCTGCCAACATCTACGTGTATTAGAAGGCTCACACGTTACTTGCAAGTTATTTACACGTAAAAGTTAACGTCATCGAATCATTGTTGTTAGCAATGGGAAAGAAGCAAACACTACACAAAAAAGTTTCAATTTACAAAGTCAGCAGCAATATTTTGTAACCTGACCATTGGATTCAAATTGTTTGTTAAAACTTTCTTTAAGGTAAGATATAGCTATTGGAATGATTTGTAAGTTCATTTTTAAAAATTTTTGATGGAAGGAATCAGCTTTTTTTAAAGGAAAATGTTAGGTACTCGGAATGGACCTGTAGGAACCTGATTTATCTGATTCTAGGGACCCGATTTTCTCTGGTTCTAGGGACCCGATTATAAGTTTCGCTGATTCTAGGGACCCGATTCGGGTCCCTAAAACACCTTAAAAAAAAACCTGGAAGGAATAGACTTTACTGTTTGGGTATCGTAAATGAACATCTAACAAAATGAATTTTGCACATGAATCAATACACTTGCCAAACTAAGCATCAGTACAAGTGTATGTCTACATCAAGCTATCTAACAAATAATTATGCACCGGTGAAGCCAGCGAACAATGAAGGTCTGTTCATTTGGAGGAAAAAGAAATTTCGTTTGACAGATTGTTGTTACAGATTTCCACCTGAACTCAGCGCCAAAAGCTAAACCTACCTGGTAACACGAGGACGTGGAAGGCTATAAAGATTAACTCTTGTGCATTCNGCAATTTTGGNTTGGCAAAACTATTCATAAGTAATGGACGCGCTGTAGATCGACACAGCACATAATGACGTGACGGCAACCGCCTTCTAAACGGCTGAGCGAATTCTGCATTGGTTTCTGTCATTGTCGTTCGTATGAAACGATTATTTTCGCTGATACCAATGCAGAAGCAGAACGAAACGGGTATTTCAAAGTGCGTATGCTGCAATACGTAGAGCGAAGATAGGTTTGATTTATTCCTATCATTCAAAGGAATTTGCAAACATGAAATGCGCTTTCAAATGCTGCGCTTTCCGGCATATGACTCGTGGCTTTTCAACTCTCAGCTATCACGTGATTACTCGCAACCAAACCGTTGGTTTGCAACCAGTAACACGTGTGTAAAAAACTACGAAATCGTGCAAAGCACGGTACGCACTAGCTCCGGCAAACTACAACAAAAACGGAAAGAGGCAAAAAAATGTACAAAAATGTTAAGTTTCAACAGCCGTAATCAATTAACGCGCAGGTGGTTGGATAACGCACGCGCTGGGATCGCACGCTGTTGTCATTGGTGAAAACGGCCGCAACAAATTCGATCATCTCTTTGCCGCACACGAATCTTCTCCCTTGGACCATCGTTTGCACGCTCGTGTCGCACGTTTGTACCGCGTAGGTCTGGTACAGATTTTCAGCTGAAAGATAAATTTTGGACGTGGAATTTACATTGAAAGTGCATTGCTGATGTCTACAGCGGTTGACAGGCGATGCGTGGTACTGTAGTTGATGGGAACAGGGCGTCATGCGAACGCTTTGCGACGCGAACTGCCATCGTCTCCGCCTCCATTTGATCGCGCTTAGTTTTCGTGTGCGGCTTCGCTTCTGGCAAATGTTTTGAATTTTTGCTACACACGTGGATTTTAAAAGTTGGAGTGAAAGCTGCTGAGCGCAAAACATGCTTGAGTGTACAGATTGGAACCAAAGGTAAAATCTCGAGACCAATTTTGAAACATTTCGCCTCGGGGTCGGCATTTGAACGGCTTAGTGTTTGCTGGACACTCGCTCAGCTTTTTGAAAGATCAAGAAAAGTAGCTAAGGAGAATGTTTTTTTTCACAAATAAAGTGATTTTTTTAAGTTTAAGCGTTCAGGTGTTTTGAACTAGTCGTGCGTCTGAGCAAAGGATTAAAAAACTGCTTTGAAAAATGCGAGACTTTTCAGAACATTGAAAATGACTGCTGGGTATGGCAAAAAGGAAAAAAAAACTTACAAATGAAGCCTGCAGCAGATCAGCAATCTGCTAAAAGGGAAGAGTAGATGTAAAGCAGTCTCACTTCAGAGTATACAGAGCACATGCCTAGTTGCGTAGACCAGATCAATGACGAGGAATGTAAAATGTGCTCGACTCGATGCTTTGCAGTAAAAGGTCCTACGCAAACGTTCAAACAGCGACGTTTTTGCTTCCGAAACAATTTTCGAGCGAGTTTGCGCCCTTTAGTAAAGACGCAAAATGCCTCTGCCGTACACTGTGAATGCAGGGACCTGGAAAGCCGCTGCCTTCTACTTTAATGTTTATATTATATGTTGAGACAGTCTGTTTGCTCGACCTTAACCTACGTAGCGAAATCGAGAAACGTTGCCAATTGATATGATAGCGTGGTGCGATCTCAATGTTGTCTCTAGTCCAGAGTTGTAAACGGGCTTCATTTTGAAGTCCGAACCTGGCCCGAGCTCGAAATCACAAGCCTGAACCCGGCCCGAGCCCATCATTTTTGTCTGAAGCCCGATTTAGGCCCGAATGCCAAATTTACTGAGTGAGTCAAGATATGCGCGTATATATGGCGTATCAGAGTGAACATGCCTGAATAATTCGCAAGTAATCATTTTATTAAAGATTTAATCAATTCGATTGCTTCAACAGCAACTGGCGACAAGTGTCCATCGTTAAGAAAAATTTTCTGTATGCAGGCCCGAAATCGGTCAAAACATTATGACAAGCTTTAGCCCGGCCCGACTTACAAATCTGCTCTAGCCCGTCTTCTGCAGTACGAAGATAGGTAGTCGGCTCAGAAAAAAAGATTTCCGGCGCCCAAAGTATTATCCTTGCTTTGTTACCTGGATTGTGAAGCAGCTCGTAGTATTCGTCCGTACCGTATTGAGCGTCCTGCGCCGCGTATATGATCTGCGTTGTCACGTACCTCATGCACAGATTGCAGTTCGTCGAGCGCTTTCTCCTGGTGTGGTTGCCAGACTCCAGCGATCTCTTGTCAATGACCGAAGCTGTGAAGTGATGTCAGGGTTATTGCCGGGCTTTCGTTTTGTTGCTTAGACATGCTGCTACGATTTTATTTTTAAATGCAACCAGCGACGCTTTTTTGAGATTCATAATTTGCAGTCTTCGGCAATTTATGAATACCTAGTGTGTGTTAGAATAGTAAGCAGTCATTCACTTTTATATAAACGTGGTTACGTTCTAAAAATAGGGCAATATTCCTGCGACTGTTGTTGGTGAAAGTCCGGAAATGCGTGCGAGCGCATTCATTTGGTGACCATGTCGTGCATATCGTAATGAGGTTTTTCACTTTTTTCAACTTCATCGTTAGCCCTGCTCACCTTGGCCATCTATGGTGTCCCGGGAAGCACAAAGAAAATCTTGGGTCAAAGCGATGAGCTTCTCTGGTTCCTCCACGGCAAGCTTGCACGATTTCAATTTGTTGTACGGTTCCGTCATGCATTGCTCCATCGTAAATGGGCAAAACTGTCGAAGAGCATTTGTTGTGAGGTTTCACTTTCCACGTGCACTTTTGCGATCTCACACGAACTTACGCGATCTCAGACGAACTTACGCGATCTCACGCGAACTTACGCGATCTCACGCGAACCTATGCGATCTCACATGCACGAACTTATGAAAATATCTGCGCTCCTGAGCCGAGGAGGCTTGGAAGAGTTTTCTGACGTGTTTCGTACAAAGTTGCGCTGTATAAGCATTTACTACTCTGAAATTTTAAAACTTTGCAGCATTTGAGCTGATGATGGATTCACATAAAAACACGCAAACCAACACCTAACGACATCAGTGAGTTTGCACTCAGCTTTACATTTACAAATTACTTTGTTGAGAAGCTTCTTTTCTTCATTGGCGATGCATAGAGCGCACAGTCCGAGAAATAGTATCATGCGAAGGCCCTGAAGAAAGTAAGCCATAGCTCAGTACATAGCCAAGCAAACCAAGTCACACTAGAAAGAAACTGCTTTCTGCAACCAGCTGAGATTGCCGTTAAAAATTTATCTTACACTTTAAGCTTATATTAGTACATACATTGCAAGTCTGCTTTCTGCGTTTTGTCCTGTACCAAAGTTGGACAAGATTTTGAACGGTCTAATTTCCAGGCTTAGACTGCGATTTGTTCGAATCGATATTCAGTGCCTAAAACTTACCATGATTGCTTGGCAGCTGGAAAGACCTCAAACATCCTCGTGCGTGTGTACATATATGGTCCCTCCCATTGTTGGCAGAACGCATGGCGTATGAACACATCGATTATGAAAGAAGCTGAATATCAAAGAAAGGGATTTGCTCTGGTGCACAAGTGGAACATCATCTAATTTTGTTCAAACAACACGACTGAAAGCCCCCAAAATACCTGGAACCGGTTGTTTGTTCTTTGGTCCACCCTTGATGCGGTTGCTGCCAAGTTCTCGATTAACAACCAGCACGTGATTTTTATGGAATTTCGTTTTGGCCTCGCATCGTGCCGTCGTCTTTTCGTATCCTGCACCCAAGGTGGAAGTAAATCGGTGCCGGGCACGCATTACCTGAGTCGTTGCGTCATTGCGCTTCACTCGTGCCCTAATGGAGTTCAGCAATTGCGAAATTTACTGCGGTTCTGCGGTTGGAGCGACAGACGTTAAAAAGAGGGGCAGCTGTTTTAAAAAATATCTCCGCCATTGTTTAACCACAGCAGTTGCTCACCGAACTTTTCGTCTTCCGATTTTGGTGCTGCATTGAGCTCTTCATTCGTTTATTCCGTTCTAGCTTTTGCTATGTTCAGCAAGACACTGGCTCTTTTTCGCGTTATTGCAAATTGGTTGTGACGCTGCCAGTCACGTTTGCTCCTCGTTTTTGTAAGTGACGTATTTATTCGCTGATCTTGGTGGTCTTTGCGCACTAATAAGAACCGGCTCTATTTGCCCATGCTGTTCTGCGAAATAATACAAGCGCTGCATTTGCTTCTACTTGGAATGTATGTTATCTTTCAGGTGATGGGCAAACCTCCCAAGCAATTGATCACCCTGACTCACCGGACGCAGGTCAAACGCTTCACTCACGAAATCGTTAAGATCTTAAAGAACTCGCCAGACAAAGCCATACTCGTCGCGCAACTGCCAGATATGTACTTCAAGTGAGTTAATCTTGACACAGGTGTTGCTGCCACTGAGCAAGATGCTCGACATATTTTAGCTTATTGCAGTGAACTCGAAAACCGTTGTTGTGCATCATACGTTTCTCACCAAGTGAATACAGCGCATTATTTGCAACGACTCCGCCTTTAGATTGGACTTTTCCCGAATCGTTTGTCTGCAAAAGAACGCTGCGAAAACACCCAATTGTGACAACAGTAGGATGCACTGCTAATGGTTGCTTTGGTAACAGCAAAGAGATGTCAAGCGCTGTCGATTGTTTGCGGTTTGTCATTAAAAGCGGTCCGAACAACACGTTTGTGTGCGAGGTTTTTCATTAAAGTCTTGCGTCGTTTGTCGTAGAACGTTCAAACGCACCTGGAATCTTCGCGATTTCGGCGTCAGCGTCCTCTGCGACATCCTCGACGACATCCCGGAAGGGAACATCTGCGTGACTGGGGAGGGGGACAACATCGTTCTCTCGTTGCCGGTCCGAGGTACAAAAGCACTGTGCACGTGTGCTGCACTGACACAGAACACAGAAGCATTGCGTGCGGGTGCTGTGTTAACACGAGACAAAACAGGTACGCTCGTTCTGCTTCGATGGCCGACTCGCTTGATCAGGTGCCGTCGAAGTTGTGCAGGAAGTTGTTGTATGATTTGAATAAAAGTGTTAAAGCCTGCTGGGTGCTACCCCGCCCGACCTGTTGCATGTTCTGTCGTCTGGTTTCGCATACGAACTTGTCAACATGAGCCGCGATGTTGTTGCAATTAGCGTTCACGGAAACAAAATTCGCGGTTTCGGTCCAAATCACAAACTTCCGGTTTGACTGAATGGCCTTCACTTACAGTTCACTGACCTTGATTGGCTGCTGTGTTTGCAAGTGGCGTTTTACGTAGGCCTGCTTTGGTAATTGCGAAGCACTGGCGATAGGAAAACAGCTTCATCTGAATTAATGCTATCCACGCACCCGTCAAGTCAAGGATTTAACTGCGCTGAAGCTTGTCGTATTGCATCATTTTCAAAAGACTTGCCTGCATTGTTCGTGTATGATGTATGTTCCTCACTGCTTCCTCAGCACTCCGATTGTGTGCGTGGCTCGACATCGGTTTGCAGTAAACCTAAAAAATTGGTACATCAGGCATTCACTGGGAGTAAACAGTATTAGGCGATAATTTTTTCAACTGTGCAAGTTTTACCACAGATGATTTTCAGAAATCTACTTTGTTTATGTGTAATACGGAGCAAGTTCACATTTCAATAAGATCAAGCAATGGTAACACGTAGAAATATTTCGATCGGAGCTGCAAGGCATATTGCTCTTTAAAAAAAGAGCTCGTTGACATCATGATTGATGTCAGTTTCGTCCAGTCACGAGCATGTTGCAGAGTAACTAAAAAATTCATCGTCGTTGCATTAACGTCTACTGCGTGTTGGAAGTTGTTTAACAGCGTTCGGTTTTCTCCAGAACGATCAAGCGAGGAAATCGAGCGCACGAACCAGTTCGCGAAGGAACTGGTGGAGATCCTCAAATCGCGCCCGCGCTGCCGCATGTCCTTCACCGACTTCGTTCCCGCTTATCATCGACACTTCGGCCGGCAGTGCAAGTTGTCCAACTTCGGTTTTTCGAAGTTGTTGGATCTGTTCGAGGCGCTTCCGCACATAGTGGAGGTATTGCGTTTACGTATCGTACTTTTGGTTCTCTTAAACAACTTCTGGTCTCCACTTTTTGAAAGTTTTACCGCTCACTGAGAACTAAGCATCCGTTTAAAAATAGGGTTCATGTTTTTTCGCGTTATCAGCCCCCATTTGCGTTTTCCCTGAAGTACTTGTCAAGTTCGGGTCATAAGATCATGAATCTTGAATCATTCAAATAATTGCAGCTCAAAAAAGCTTGTGTCTTATTCTTGAGCAAGTGACTTTTCCGAGCTTGTCCGTGGCCATGAGACACATTTTTATGCCCTGGGATTCCCACGATCCATGGCCATGACTGCCCCATCCCACGGGATCCCCACGAAACTACTGATGCGAAGCACATATCATGTCCATGTCTAGTCTCTACAGAGACGTGGCTAAAACATACCAAACATTCCAATTAGGAGATCCAATAAAAATTGGATGACCTTTAAGTTCTCACCCGAAAAAGGGTCCCAGCAACCTTAGTTTCGAGACCCTCGCACCACCACGCTATGGCACTGAGTCTCTACGTGTAACACTACTGGGCTGTGAGCACACAATGATAGTTTTCAACATTCCTGCTGTATGACGTAAAATTTCTGCCAATGGGATGTGAACAAATTCAAGTCCACTGTCACATCCCATGGTCAAGCGTGAGTCTTCCGTTCCCTACCTATACAGTTTCTTGTTGCGTATATTTGTCCAGATCGTGGATGGTCCAGACAAGTACCTTCAGCTGACTGAAGGCGAGAGGTTGAAGGTACTGACGTCACTAATCATCGGAATATTACGTCAGTCCGACGGCGAGATGATAGAGTTGCCCATCGATCGAGTGCAGGCAAACTTTTCACACAAATATGGCTTTGCCCTGGTTCCACATCACTACGACTGCAACAATGTTGAAGAACTGTTGAGAAAACTTCCACACGCTTTAACGGTAGGCTGCCTTCGCTTACGGCGGTGAAGTTGCTTGTTTTGTGCAGTTTTTTTTGCATTGTTAAGAATCACCATGTGCTCCCAGGGCCTTGGTAAACCATCTTTCCTTGATTATACTTTCCTGATCATACTGACAACATTTTGCGGAGTTTGCGGCTTGCGTTCCAGCATTTCAGTACAGAGTGAAACCGTGCCCTTGCTAAGGCTGTTTTCAGAATCACGAGTTAACAAAACGAGTTTACCTTGTGGAATAGAGTTGCCATACATTCCTAGCATGTCTCGTGGCACGGTTCCGCCTTTTGCACTTGGCCTGGAACAGAAAATCGTGTCGTTTAGTGAAACAACATCTCATCCGCCGATTGATGCTGTGGTTAATAACATAAAGGTGTTGTTTTTTGCTCATCTTGCTAATATATAATCTTACAACACGATTTTACAATACGTCAGGTTTCGCAAACCCTGGACGGCACTGTCGTTGTCAGGCAAGCTGAGCGCAAACCGATCCGCCTCCTCTGCGCTCAACTCCTTGTTCTCATGCTCGACATGGATGTCGACAACATGGAGATCGAACAATTGCACCAAGCTTACAGGACGAGGTGAGCTTTGCCAAAATGCTGTATAGTTTCGGTGAAATTTTAAAGTTACGATACCGAATGAAAAATGTTAGAATGCTGTGCTGTTTTTGATGCAATGTGTATTTTTCTGAAACTGTTTCGCTGTGCAGTTTTCAAAATCATTGACCACGGCGTGATTCGCTGTGGATTTCGTTGAATATAAACTCGACCTCCCCAACAAAAGACGCTTTGTTGTTCGACCTGTCGCCAACCGCCGTTAATCAGATGCAAAAATAACAAAGATTAAAAGCGACCCGTCCTCTTGCAGAAGGATTGGTAGATGTTTCCTTCTGTAGTTTTAGGCGTGATGTTGTTTTGTTTGTGCAAGCTGTTCTTATTGTGAAAGAACAGCACCAGGTCGTCTTCAAACCGGTAGTAGCTGGTCTGCTTGGGGCGTTACTTCTTGCGATCCGAACTTAAAACTCAGTGCTTAAAACTATTTCCCCGAAGTAGACCTTGTCAAAGTCATCAGCAGGCTAGAAGCACCGAATAGTTCTCGTCACTGAGAGCATACGTGGGGCGCCCTCCAATGGCACCGCACACGGAATTTACAACCGTGCGACATTTTAGAGACAGCATGCACACAGAGGGACGGCGTGGAGGCTAATGCAAGTGTCAAACTTCTTTAACTGATTAATCTGCTGCGCACTACACTTATAGAGTTATTAATACGCTGCTAGTAATAAGCAATTCAACCTCTACCAGCAGCTTACAGTCGCCTACGCTGGTTACTCCGTCCGACCAGGCTATAGTCCAGGGGTTCTTAAAGTTTGGCTCAAAACCCCTAGGGGGTATTGAAATTAGATGTTGGGGGTATTCAACAGTGTTGGGAAGTAAAGCCCAAATCCGGACTCCACCTGCTCCCATCCAGATTGACTTTGACTTGATATCCATTGAATTTGTAGCGACCCCTCGATTTGAACCCGATTTTGACGTTTTAACCTCTTAACGCCATGGGTGCTGAATTCGTCACACAAAATGTATGTTGAATTTACAATTTTTGTTATTAAACTTTGTTGAAAAAAGGTATCCAGATTGACGAAAATTTGACATAGGCGTTGAACCTTTAAGGACCATTGCTATAGTCGATCGCGAGATCGGTTGCTTCCGCCATACTGAGTATGATGTAATAATACAAAACAGCGCTTCCTGTCCTTTGACCAGTAAGAATCAGTTGTTTGCGTATCTTCTCACGTAATAGCGCAGGCCAGCGGGTATTTTCATTCAGGAAAGGTCTTACACCAATACCACCCCAACTTCGTTGAACGGTGGTCNCCCAAGTTATGACTACGNTATATTTTATCCCCTTCTTGTAAATCCGAGTTCAGTCGATTTTACGACGTCCTGAAAATCCAACTAAAAATTACGAACTTGAGTCTGTTGTGGCTACAAACATCCACCTTTTTCGATGTCTACTCAGCTTGAGAAACTCTGACTCGGCATTAGATTTGTTCGTTGATCAAGAGAAACGGTGGCTTTTTTCTTTTTTTGAGCGATCACGTCACTCCTCTCGTTCAGATACAGCGAAGGCATCGAACCTGGAGAATACGGTTTCATTTCGCTCGGCGACGTGATCAAAAAAGCTACCTCTGGTTTCGCCAAGGTNATCAACAGTGCTTGGCAACCAGGCTTGTGCGAATTGTATGAGTGGTTGCTATCGCGTTCTTGCTTCATAACGCGTGTTTTGTGTTTNANAGTAAGAAGGTTTACTGCGTCTTGTACAGCTTTCCTTGATATCTTTGTGACGCTTATTGACTTGTATAGTGTTGACATAACGAGTTTCGAGTACGGATTTTCTTCAGCTTTTCGCTTATTCAAGTTTATCCTCTCTTGCTCATCATGACCTTCTGTCGAAAGTTCTAAACGTCGCTCGAATTCTGCTGAAAGCAATGCACGCATCTTATCTCCATTGCATTTGAAAGATCTGCTCTAACCTTCGTATTTTTCTGTTTTGCTTTTCTCCAGATGGATGTCAGCAGTCGGGAGGCGACGATTTCGCTGAAGCCGATCTACCAACGAGCGAAGCGGATCAGATCTATTTTGCTGACTCGAGGTGGATCGATGACCCTGGGGTAAAAAGGACCGTTGGTTGAGCAGTTCGAAAAGAAGAGTTATGTCGTTTCAATTCCGGAGTGACGTAAATCAAAAGTGGATTGTACCGCTGTGTTAATCCATGCGTGACCGGCGTGATAGTTCTTTGCGTGCGCTTGCATCTAACCTCAGTCAACTATCATTTCAATTCAACTGGAAGAAGGCGCGATCACCATATGAAGTTTTTCAAATTCAAGTTTGTTTTTGTTGTCAAATTATCAAACAAATTTGTGCGCCAGTCATTGGCGCGGTCGGGCTGCTTTGCAGTTCCTTCAAAGCAGTTTTTCGAGCAGGTTTGACTAACTGAATGTTACGCTCTCATTTGACGACGTAAAAGTTCATGCGAACGTTATGTTGTTGAACGCCCCCCCCCCATGCCCTGCTTCGATTCAGAATTTATGGCAAGATATGATTAGACGTTGGATTTAGCAACTGAGTTAATGCATCGCTCTTGCTGGTTTCCGTTTTGCAGTGAATTCAACCACGCCTACCGGTTACGTTACGGGAGGCCCTTGGACGCAGACAGGCACGGGTTCAAGTCTTGTGAAGGAATGCTTCGAGCGCTGTCGATGGTGCTCGTTGTGAAAGGATTTGGCATCAAAAAGACCCTGACCCTGCGCAACCACATGCAGCGTAAGTTGGTCAATCGTCTTAATTGCATTGGGCGTAAGCGCCTACTCGTTTCGAACTATTTCGAGAATGTGCTAATGTGTGGAAAAAGAAGCGAGATTGTTTAATCATTCTTATATTTTAATCCCTGGTGAATGTGTGCTGCTCGAGTGATGAGAAGTGATCCCTAATCTGCAAACGATTATGTAGATAACCTCTTCTCTGATGCTGCACGCAGTCGTTCACTGATCCGGTTTGTCGCCTCCTCACTGTATTGGTTTCTTATATTTTGCGTCTGATGCATAACCTGTTTTTATTTGGTCAACGCCATGTTGGTAAACGCCGATTTGAAATGTGCAGTGAAATACTATACAGGATGTTTCACGCCTTGCGGCAGAATATTTTTCTCCAAAATTAAAGTTTTGTTGGAGACAAATGCTGAGTGTTCAAGGCTTCGGTGTAGAGCCTGTATGTTTTGTTTTATACACTTAATCCAAATTTCAGCGTCCTTGCCTGGGTTTCTAAAACTCACGTGAGTATTTGCTTCTTTAACCGTCAATTCGCCTTTGTGTAGAATGTTCGCATGCAGAGTATCTGATGATGACATTATGCGCACACGGCTGGTCAACTTAGGTTCCAGGGCGCAAATATCTTATCATAATGAAAATTTGACACGAATGTATTGAAGGATAGCTCAGAAGCGTTTTACGTTGGAAAACAGGCTTTCGTGACGTGAACCATTTTATGTTATAATTTCTTTGCTGATCCTGTATAAAAGAGTTTCGTTTCCACTTCCAGGCGGGCCGCTGTCTGCTTCTGTGGCTTCGTCATCAGATACAGTTTCCACGGAAACAAACTCAATCGCTTCCTCTGATGAACCAGCCAGGCCTCCTCGACCTCTGCCGGAGATCATTGCCGCTCTGAGCTCGGTCAGTAGCTAATGAAAACCTTGCTCTGTTTGAAGTGAATTTTTCGATCCACCTCATTTGATGATTGGACATTGGGTGAAAATAGACGTTGCTGACACTTGGTGTTCGAGAGAAAATTACCAAAGCCTTCATGCAGTTTGCCTGCCAGTATTCCAAGCTCTAGTTTCCGGCGTACTTGATTGGGTTATGATCGCTTTGCCGCTATTTATGATATACCGCAGTGTTCAGAATGGTTTTCGTTTCGCGTATGCGACAGTTATCCAACCAGGCAATTGCCCTTCCCCCAAATTTTCAAAAACATGTTTAGTTGTTACGTACAACAACAAGTTACAATCACTTTGCCCCCCCGAAAATATCAGCTGGTTGCGGCCCTGCTATGAAACAACCCTTTTTCTCAGCGAAAGCGAAATCGTACGTCATAAAAAGCATTGGCGACACTGCACTGCCCGAAGATCTGAAAAGTGTAACTCCTTTATTTTGTTGCCTTGGCAGCCGCGAAAGCTCCACAAGTTCGACGAATCTTCGATGGGAAACGATTTGGCAAATTATGACAACAGCTATCGACCACTTCAACGAGAGACGCACAATGACTTGCCCCATCGCGCTCCCCCTCCAGTACCGTCTGTCATTCCAGGGGGGCACAACCCCCCGCCTGACATGAATACTACCTGGAGTTACCCCACTCCAGGTAGTTTTGGAGCTGTCGGTTCCAATCCCTGCTGCGTGTACGAGTCTGACATCAGTCATTATCACCAGTATCAGTCATCGCTTTCCGAGTCGCGTGGCAACGACGTAATCGATTACGTCACGTCCTACGGCGATCAGTACCAGCATTTCAAGAAGAGCCCTTACCAGTCGTTCAGCAATTTCACGCCGTTCAACAACGCAGGCATCTGTGACGCCAGAAGTGAGAGTGGGTTACGCATGACCGGCGACGCGCTCCGGGAGCTTTACGAGCAGAGCAGTGATTCTCAGAGCGGACGACGGCGATTCAACCTGAGCGTCATAACCCTGCCTACCGGCACAACCTCTATTTCTTCAACCCCTTCGCCTGAGTCCACTCTTTCTGTCGATGAAGGTAACTCGTGTTTCTGGCAATTGCAAGAGTGTGCTCCTCATGCGCAACGGCACATCCTCTCTCTTGCGCGAACCATTGCGTTGCTACATTCACAGTGACGCTGCACGTTACTGAGGTAGTGCCTGCTTTGGTTTGGGTTTTGTACTTACACAATCGGCTGGTTAGTGAACCCGTATCTAAGGTAAACTCAACATTCTAGCTGGGTGTAGAGCACCTGTGGTTACTTCTTGGTTAAAGTAGGCGTTTGTGAGTTTGCGGCTAGTGAAAGATTCTTTTAACGCGGAACTGCTTTCCAGGGATGGCCACGTATCCGGAATGCCGGAGTAAAAAATTTGTGCAAAAACGAATCCGGAGTCACTTGTCATTTTCGGCAATATCAGGAGTCTGCGTGTCTTCGTACATGTCATTTCTTAAGTAAAAACATTGCGGATTTCGGTTGCATCGATGGCAACCGGAGTCTGAACAGGAGTCGGATTCTCAGATTTGAAGAACTTTCGGAGGGATTCAAAAATTTTGTAACAGGAGCGGAGTCAGAGTCTGAAAATGTGACACTGGCCAACTCTGCTGCTTAAATTGTCTTCACATTGCTGTGTAGTGCTTGGTGCGTCGCAAACCCGACGTTAAAGTTTTGCTGCAAACAGGTGTAATCCGCACGCAGGGGCGTACTGAGGCTAGATGGCACCCTGGGCAAAAAGGGCTTGGCGCCCCCATGTTTGAACGTAAGGTCTTTTGGGAGTAAATGTACTGTATTGAAAGAAGTACTTGCCACATTGTTGGGACTTTTCGGCGCCCAGGGCATTGTTCCCCTTTCTCCCTCGTTACGCTCCTGGCTGCACGGTCTCCTATCGGCGGAAGTTTTGATGTAACCAAACGATTACATGTAAGGCTCTTTAACTAGTGATCGTCGCAAACATGATACGGGTCGTATTTCTAATTTTGAACTTTACTACCTTGCGGCAGTGGATGAACGCCCAACTCCACGACGTACAACAGGTCTGCTTTATAGCATCGTTTCCTTGACCTCGTAACCGTTGGCGTTCTTCGTTGTTTGCCAGACACAAAGACCTCGTCGGACGAGTCTCGTTGCACAGCAGAGAGCAAGAAGCGAGTCTCCCCGGGTCGTTTGCAGCTCGCTGCTTCCTTCACTACTCCGGCCATCTGAAAAGCGTTCGCGTTCTTTCTTCGCGCAAGATCAAGGTGCTTTTGTACTTACCTCGTGCGGTGACCAAACGATTTTCTTACCATATATTTTTCTTCATCGAATTGAAATCTTGTCTCGCGTCCAACTCGCGCGTCGCAGTGGTCGGCGACGTTTCTTGACGACTTCTCGCTTTTTCGCCGTTTGTTTCGCTCATCGTGCATGAAAATAGTGCGTGTTGTTGTTGCGTGTAAACTGCTATGCGCCTGAAATTAGTCTTTCCACGTTCGCTGCCTATACCGACCTAGCCATAGAAGCTACTGCCTTGTGCAAGCGCAACGCCAGTTTCGAATAATGAAGCGGACCGAATCCGGGGAACCTGCTGGCAGGTCTCATCCGGATTCCAGTCGCGGAATCCTTCAACAGTTTTGCCGAATAGTGCGAACAGTGCGCGATCAGACTCGACAAAATTAGCGGAAGTTTCGCCTGTGAACGGCTGGAGATGCGGTTATATTTTTTGCGTGTCAGCAGTTCGTTGCTGGCAACATCACGTTCTCGTTACTGTGTGTGGTTTTGCCGCGCTTTGAAATCATCGTCGATGTCGCCTGGCTCAAACGTTTACGTCAGTTTGCTTGAAGCGGTTGCGATTCTTTTGCTACTGTTCGCTTCAGTAGTTCTCGGGGCGTTCGTCCAGCACTCGCTGCGACCAGCAAGCTGGTTATTTCCCCTCAGCAGCCGATTCGCTTCTCACGAAACTCTTCACGAGATCGCTTGTTTTTGCGCGATGTTCAGTGTTAACGTCACCCCCCGTTCTCTCTCTCCGGCACGGAGCTTCGCTGTGTTGTCCGTCACGACTTCCTTCTTCAAAATTTCGCTGTCGCCGGAACGACCTCGTCTCTTCGCGTGCGGCTGCGTGTTACCTCTGTGCAGTCAGGGTCGACTCACTCCTGTTGCGAAAAAGAACAGGCCTCACTTTTATTCATCTCGCAGAAACTGCACCTTAGCTAAAGCCGGTGAACCCCCTTCGCGCGCGAGTTCACAGTGGAAAATCTGTTTTCTTGGTGGTACTTTCGTTTCCTTGCACTTGCGCACCGGTACGATAACTTCGCGATTCTACATAATACCGAATGTTTGGTTCCGTCTCGCGATACCAGCGCTCTGACGTGTGCGAAAACGAGGCCTAGTCGCGACCATTCCGTCAGTTCAGATGCACTNTGNGGCGTTGTTTAAGTTTTTCGTGCGTGCGAAACCGCGGCGTGTAATTGTGCGACGAAATCTTGCTTCAGTGTCTGGCAATAAAAACGGCGCAGTCGCTGATTTTCTGCCGTCGGAACAAACAACCGACGCTTTGTTTTGCTGCAAGGTCGATTTTTTTCCCTGCAAGTCTCTCCCGCACCGTCGTTTTGATCATCAGGTAGCACTATTACCTGCCCATCCCGCTTCATCAAAGAGCAACTGTCTGTTGAACAAACTCTTGCTCTTCATGTTGTTACTGTTGTTGAAGCACGCGACTATGTTCTGTGCGCGCTGCTTGCGATTTTTGTATCATGTGTCTCTTTCGCTGTGAGATTGTTTTGCTTGCCTATCGAGACGATTGACATTCCTCAGCCTCCGCTCGAGCTTTATGTGGCTTTGCTCACTTGTGTTTAGATTGCTACAGGCCAGGTATTGTGGGTTGAGGCTGTTCCTTTTTGCTTCTCCATGTATTGTTTCTCTTTAAATTTTTTCTCATCTCGTTTACTTGGCGCTTACTGGTAGATGCCAGCCTTAACAGACCGATTTCTGACCTGAGTAACTCTCGCTACACCAGCCTTGGGTTAATCGTTTAACAGTAAGATGTTTGCTAAGACAAAACATAACTTTGGGCCGCGTTGCTAGAGAGATTTTTCTCTTATGTCCGCCTCGTCTCAACCAGCAACTTTTCCTGTCTTCTGCTTTGTCACCGTTACTTTGCCGTAGCTGCCTTTCGGATGACCAAGTCCTAATCGGCCGATAGTGTTACCTTTTTTGTTTTTCAATACATCTCCTCGCATCAAAACTGCTACTGGCTGTGAACTACCTCAGAGTTTGCGTAGTTCCCGAACAATCTTCAGACTGCGGTGCAAATTGAAGTTTTCCTGCAGCTCATCAGGACAAGTCATTCTCGCTTTCAGGACAGAGAGAATTTGGCAGACTTGGTGTTGGGCCCGTTGTCGATGCCGTTTTACCGTCGCATTTAACCTGCGCCGTGTTTCAGTGGCCAAGGTACAAACCTTTACTTCAGATTAAGTTAGGTATAATGTGAGAAGAAACTTAATCTTATCAGATGTTCGAAGCTGCCTGTAAAGCGACAATACTGAACTTCCTGTTATCGCATCAACATTTGTAAGGGGATTTTCTTTCACAGAAAATCAAACACTTTGGGAATAGACCTCGTTTCGCAACTTCAAATTTCCAGGTATTATCAAACATAAGGCCCAGCGACACGACACCTATTTTAACAAAACTAGTAAATTACTGCAGTTATAATAGATGCATTATTCTCAGTGAAATGGTTCTGTTACCTCCCGAATAACTTTTTTTCGGACAATTGTACTTCATTGTGAGGCGTCTGTTTCAAAATAATGACTAATGAAAAATATTTGCCTTTTACCGGTACTTTAAAACCTTTGGTATTGTAATCGTTAATAATTTGCTTCCGGAAGTAGGAAAGGTCCATTGATTTCAGGGCTCTAAGCTGGCGGGCAGTGATATACCTTAGCTATCATTGTGGGTTTCGCCCAACGTCTTCTTATCGCTGTTCGTCCATTTGGAAATGCTGATATAAAAACTACAAGCATCACTTTTTGCCAGAAGATGATATACATTTTATTGAAAATGAAGTTATGCTTTTGCAAACAACAGCATTCAGGACGAAATTACCTGTGTTTTCTAAACCCACAAAATGATTCAGGCAAAGCTGACGCAAGAGCATCCAACATCAGTTTAATCCACCAGTGCATGAATATGAATATCACCAGAACGCAGTGATGGATCGCGTGCTGGGAAGGTTTAACGCGTCTTCGAGTCGATTTTTTGCAACCCCCCGTGAAGATTGCTCTCGATAATCGGACCACTAATTTCTTCGCGTTGCGAATGAATCGCTAAATTCTCGAGAAATAAATTAATTCCCGAAATGAAACGTCTTATTTGGAAGATGCTGTACAAGGCTTTTCTTGCCTTACACATTCGGATTTTTTCGTTGAGCGATCACTGATAAAGAAAAAGTACAGTGCAACTGAAGGAGGACTTGAACATGAATACAAGTGCTTAAATCGATAAACAGAATTAAACAGAAACAAGAAAGACGGTGCTGTGTTCAAACATCGATGCTGCTACTGGAAACTTGCTGAACTAATTTTGTCCTTGACATTGGTTTTGCTCAACATTCCACGATTGGTTGGAATCTCGAACAACGGTGACGTCACACGTTTCAACCTGCAAGCAAAATGCTGTCAGTAACGGTGTACAGTGGTGTATGGATTGTCGATGGGGCTGGTCTTTGAAGTGTACGTGGGGCATTTGTTTCGTACTGCTTGATTGCATCCTAAAAAGCATTACGTCTCTTTCAAGGTTGTAGCCTGAATTATAAACGTGGAAAAAACTAATGTTTTCGAACTAATGCTTAAGGTAGTTACTTTTTGCGACTAGCCTTGCTTTTTCACCACTTTTCTCAAAGTGCTGATGTTTCACTTTCATTGTATCCGGTACAAGCCTACACTGATTGCTAGCGATGGAGTCGCAACTGAAACTTGATTAGAACTTCAAGACCGACATTGAGACTTTGTCAAAAAGGCCGGTTCCGGGAGTCGACGCCTGAAATTTAGTTGACTGACTCAATTTTTTAAAAATATTTCTCAAAAAAAGGTCATCAACACTTTCGAGCTTTCATTATGTCACATTTTACGCATTTTTGCCACCTTAGTTTCTTCCATCAAAGGTACGAAAAACAGCGGAGTTTGAAACACGCAGCTTTTATGCCACGTGGTGTTGATGGAACATTTTATGTCTCAAGACAACAATCTCAAGACCAAGACCTACAGCATTCGAAATCGGGATTTATAAAAACGTATCTCGAGACCGAGATCAAGTATCGGGCTCCAATACTGCTCATTTTTGCTTAGCTACGCGAAAATGAATAGATTTCAATCTGTTTTGAGGTTTCTGGATCTCGAGATCGTGCACTTTATAAAGTTGTAGGTTTGATTTGCTGCAGCTGCAAAGGTCACTTGAGACTGGATGTGTACGTTAGACCATTCATTTTTATATGTTAGTGCGTACAAAGTGCTGTAAGTGTAGAATCTATGTTTTTTCAAAATGTGAGTGTCAAGTGATACTCCCTTAAAACTTTTTCAGGCTTTGCTTTCTGGCGCGGGCCACTTTTC
>JGI24158J21664_10000205_pt1 | contig 45320 bp, 31 predicted proteins | sample Ectturendosymbi3_FD_21664 | JGI IMG/M metagenome (IMG submission 21664) | reverse complement strand
ATGTTGTATTGAAGAAGAAATGAGGATTTGTCTCTCTGAAATACGTCCTAACATTGAAACCGTAGCCAAAAAACATCAAGCACATTTATTTCACTGAGAGATTTGTTGCACTCTTATAATAAAGACGCAAGTACACTAAATTTCCTGGGAACTTAAGCAATATTGTCTTGATTTTACGTTAGGATATGAAAAAGTTACATAAATAAATTTTTACAAATAAATTTTTTATTCAAATGTTCGAAGTGCGCCAAATAATTTCTGTTTTTTCCAAAATGCGCCTTGAAAGAAAAAAGTTTGGGAACCACTGGTCAAAACCAAGCGTTTTTGAGGCGCCGTGCTTGCAGAAAGCAGGTTGCTTGAGCCGTTGCACACAGCTTTCAATTTCGAACATTGCTGCTGCGGTCACGCGTGACTGGTTTGTCATTCGGTCAAGGGTCATTGCTTTGTCTTGCAAAAACAAAGTCAACAACACTGCCGGCCCATCAGTTATGTCGAAAACTAAGCCGTGAAACACACCTCCAGCCAAAATTACAAAGTGGCTTAGCAGATAGCACATTTCAATTACAAATGGCTGTCAGAATTTCAATCGTGTTACTCTGCTTGACATCTGCAATTTTCAAAACGTTTCTGCTTTTAATGCCTTGTAAGTCAAAAAGTTATCTTGTATGAATCTGGTCGGTGTTACAAAAGAAAATGCTGAAAAAAACAAACTCCTTCAAAAGAAGTTCCAGTTACGTGGTGTTCTGAAGAAAAGAAAGCTTTTGAGGGAAGATCATCATTTGTCTGGCAGAAAACGAAATGTTTCCCTAAAAGCTTTTTTCAAAGCGCGTGTGACAACATGAAAAAGAGTCTTCGATTTTTCACTGCGGAAACCTGACTTTTCCACTGCCTGCAGTTAGCCTTGGTGTTCACAAGCAATCACTGACCAGAACACCGAGATGGTCCAGAATTAAACGGGACATACTGTCACTGTACAAGATGTCAACAAACATGTTTATTATGCTGACGAGAAAGCGCTTCAGAGACGTCAAAAAAGACCGGTTTCGTTATCTTGAGGACAGCTTTCGTAATTGAGAAAAAATCATTTGTAATCAAAATGCTAAATTTTTCGGATGCCATCAACCCATTTGAAGCTTTGAAACGATGAAGACCTTCTTTGTGATAAGGGAGAAAGCAGCTGAGAAAATCATCCAAGTGAGAACACAATGGGTTTAAGAAATGTGTTTCACTGTTTCCCTGCCAATCTACGATGTGACTTCTGCTTAGACTTAGAGCAACAATTCGATTCTTGGTCTTAGTTTGCATTTTTTCCGCACAAATGCTTATCTCTTTGGTGATAAGTGAAGATGTCCACGGTTTGCTTTAATGTTGGGCTGCAACTACGCGACCTTTATAAAATCGTTCTTTTTCCCATGTTTAGTGGGTACTTTGAAGTTTTTCTACAGCGTTTTTTTTAACTGGATCTGTGTTCCTCAGATATATGGGATGCCTTTGAATGCTACGTAACAGCTGCCCAGCAGTAAAATTAAGTAATTCGTTTTTCCTTATGAGTAACATAATAGACGAGAACGAGACAATTAAGGACTGCCGTACGAGGTCGATGTGACTGTAAGCCACGCTGAGGTAAGAAAATGTGAAAAGAAGCTGCATTACGAAAATATTGTCGATTTTTGTTAGGCAAACAAACTGCACATGACTTCTTCCCCGCAAGCGACTTACTAGCATTAAAGTTGCCGACAATCTTTACACGAAGACCTATGCTCTGTTTTTGCAAGCAAACTTTATCATCTTGAGTTTGCTGGCGCAAGCAATCAATGCTTTTGCTCGAGTTGCACTGCAGAAAGAGGAAACTGAAAACCTGTGAACCAGGTTGCCGGTCGAGCAAATGTCTACCATTAATTAATTTTCTTCCCAAATTAAAGCTGATGGCTGGATCGTGGTTGAATGTGGTGTCGCGATGAAGTGAAACGAAGACAAATTTCATATGGGTTTAGAAGTCGTTTGATAATTATGAAACACTAATTTTCAAAAGTTTCACATTTGTATCAGTTATTTATCGACACCTTGGCCACCACAGATTGCAAGAAAATATAAAAAATAATTTTCTGTTGCTTCAGTGAAACCACGCTCTACTCAAAGACCAAAACAGTTAAGCTGTCTTGTTGTCAGCCATGAAAATCTTCTAATGCAGTTACAGTAGTTTTAGTGCAACTACAATAGATTGGAAATTCTATGAAAATATACAACGATTTGGAATCATTTGCAACAACAATAAAAACACGATCAAAAGTTTTTTGTGATTTAAAGCTAAGATGAACAAGACACAAATAAGCTACAGTCGTGACAATAATTTCAATAATTTATGTTTGCCTAAAAGTGATTATGACGAATGCCGCTACAGTTGTGACAATAATTTAACCTAGGCTGCGGGTTGGCCCATGCTACAGTCGTGACAATAATTTACTACAGCCGTGACAAATAATTTAACCCTATAAGTAACAGCCAAGCTACAGTCGTGACAATAGCAGAAGCTACAGTCGTGACAGCTACAGTAGCAGAAGCTACCAAGCTACAGTAACAGAAGCTACAGTCGTGACAATAATTTAACCCTATAAGTAACAGCCATAAATGCAAAAATGTGCATTTTTTCGGTCTTAAAAACGTGTGTAGCGCACTTTTGACCGGTCGTGACTGCTTAAGTTTTTTTGTGTCGACCTTAATAGCTCCCTACATGATATTTAAACAGAACACGGAGTGAAAATTTCGAAGCATTCTTTTTCACCAAAGCTTCCTGTTCTCCCCGCCATAAACTTTGCTCATACCGCCCCCGAGGGCTTTACTGGACTCAACCTGGCAGGAGCGTGATAAACTATGTCGTCACAATAGACCCGGCGCATCCGTAACGTCAGCGTTCTTGGCCGCAAAATTTTATTTTTTGTTCATATCAAGGTCAGTTTTTGCACTCAGCAAAAGGGAGCAACCTAATGCCAGNCCCGTAGCCAGGTTTTAAGGTTCGGAGGGGCAAAATACACTTTAAGGGGAAAGATTTTTATTTTTGTTATATGTTTGAAACAAATTTTTCAGGGCATGACAAAATTTTGGGGTCCACAAAAAAATTGGGTGGCTCTGACCCCGAATGTCACCCCGTGGCCACGGGCTTGTCTAATGCTATCTCAGAGGTACTACAGTTTGTGGCAAGGGCTGAGAAAACAACCAAACCACGTCGTCGTGGAAAGCTAAGTATGATGAATGATGTAGGTGAAAATTGTACATACACTACTATTAACTATTCCGAAAAGCTTAATTCGAGTCAGTGATGCTGCTTAAGTCAATTTGGTTTCAAGACCATCTGATATTTTAAAAACTCAACGTCGTTAAGACTAGATCACTAGAATTTTACCTGAAGGCCACCGCTGTCTACCTGATTCTCCAAACATTTTTCGCAAATTGAGAAAAGCGCCTTATTGATAGGTTTTAATGTTTGGTTTGCCTGGTGTAGGCGGTCACGTTTTTCCAGATAGCCTGTTGTATCGCTACCATACTTGATCGATCGTATATAGCGGTAGCGGTTTGACCGAAACCGATGAATGAAACAAACACGCAAACAATAAAAACGCCGCCCAATTGTAATAGCGATCGTTTTGTCAACTTGACAAAAGTTTGGCCAGGAATTATCGCGACGCTGCGTTTTCTGCAGGTGATGAAATGTGGAGAGGACAGACAAAATCTCATCCAGTCTAAGTCTTTCTATCATACCACGCATCAAGCAGCCGTGTTCTCTATAATGCAATCGTGCATATCTGACCAAACGCTTAATGAATCTCGTTTTCGTCACAAAACGTGGAAGACACGTCCATTTCGGTGTCACAGCACAACATGGTAATCCCCTGACACAAGGCCTCATTATAGTTTTAAAGCTGGTTGTTACTCAAGACATAACACCTTTATTTTGAGTTTTACCTGGCGCTAGGTTAATTTTCATGTCATACGCTTTTGCAGTGATTGCATATTATTGCCGGTTATGCGCCGATCGATCCAACATTAACCGCAACCCCCCACTCATTGTAGCGACGTGGCCGCCACTAGCGGAAAAATCTGGTCTGGCGAAGTCATCTCGGGTTACAAGCAAAATTAATTATCGCAATTATCCGCAAACTTGCAAAAGATCAAGTAAACTTTGCGCAAATTTTTGACTTTTTGCAAATTCCAGGGTTGCAAGTGCACAGTCTTCCCCATTCGTCCCACCACTGGCTGTTCCGACGTAAGCAGATTCTTGGCTGTACATCATCACATAACAATTCATAACAGGAAAATGCGATGTTCCACGTGCGCAGTGACTTCGGCATCAATGCTGATAATCAGGCAGATTCTGAGTGTTGTGCAACTGCAGCTCGAAATGGGATGATATGTCGCTGCAGGTGCTGATGCTTTTCGTGTCCAGCACGTTTACAACCAGCAGCACCTGCGTTTTGAGAGGCGGCCTAATCCTGGCTGTGAATCAGTAGTTGACTTGTAAGAACCAACCGCATGGGCGAACCCGCAGCCTTGCGACGTCACTCTGATGCTGACTTGGGTCCGCATTTGGCATGTGAGACAGCAGGTGTGGAATTTATTACACGTAGGAATTTTTCAAACACATGAAAGTGTTTTGTGAAAAGAAATGAACCCAGTCATTTTGTTTTACGTAACACGTTTCAAACTGTTCACTGCATGCTCGGAAACTTTCCAGCTAAAAATGAGTCTTGCACAAAGAGCTACTGCACGTACTTCGAGATACCACAGTTCCGTCGTAAACAAGGCGAAAAAGCGTTAAGCCAACAAGTCAAGAGTGGCGGTGTACGGTTCCCAAGAGCATTCCACATTTGCAAAGCGCTCGATTTAAAGAAGAGAGCATGCGGAAAAACAAACGAAAGCGGTTATCTTTAGTATTGTTTTTCAATATAATGCCTTTTTTTCGCAATGAAGCAGTCGAATATTTCGTCATAATCACTCTCAAGGCAATTTTGATTGAGCAAAACCCACTTCAAGACAGTGTGAAATATATTATAAAGTAGGAAGAAAATTCATCGCAAAAAGTAAACTAATTTGGAACACTTATTACGTGGAAACCTGACCCGGCAACTCATTTTCCAATCAGAGGACCATGCTGTGGTGTCCAAATCGGCCACGCAGCTGCACTACTTGAAGTATTTATACCATCAAACAGAATAACAGTCAATCAAATGATGATATCTTCAATTTCGGAATAAAAATCTGCTTCGCAAAATATGTGCTCGCTGCGTAACTACCACAAAGCCGGTGCTAACAGGATAGCTGGGTAGCCACACGGTTTTTATTTAGATTCTATCGAGGACACGCAAGAAAACCCTTTCGAAACATAGTCTTAACCTGCAGCATTAAGCCGAATTATTTTGTATTTTTACTAGAAGAAACATCATTCTCCTTCATTTTAGCTTTGTGGCATATAATCTCCATAAAAACAATCGCAAGCGCTGTATTTTTTGGCACAACGATTTGCTCTCTTTACCGAGAATTACCTCCTGAACCGTTGCGAGACGACAAAAGGAAAGCGATCATACACGGGCATCCTCCAACGTATGCAAAGCATAACGGATCAACAAAGTTGCCATAACGGATCAGCGAAGTTGCAAGTTCTCTTTCGAGTTCCGCCTGCTGACTGACAGCAGTTATTGTTAGTAGGATTTACTGCTTAGGCCATGAGAGGTCGGCGAGACATGGATAGGTCAGATAGGTCCAAAACAGCAAGAGGGCCGAACAAACCGCGCAAGCCGCTCCCAAGTGGCTTGTGGCCGTGCGAAGGAGAGCTTGTTCGGACGGAAACTTTTAATTGGCGTGAATTTTTCGTAGAAGACCCGGACCGATGTTGATCTGCTTCGTTGCGTAAAACATTGTGGGAACAGCGTTCGTACAGCGCGTACGTGCACTTTCCGGTCGTAAAACCGAGAAAGTCCATTGGCTTACATTATTTGCGCCCGGTTTCACTCTAACTGCACTGCAGTGACGCCATGCAAATAGCTCAAGCAATAAGACAAAGTGGCGCTCAATTTCTTTATCGACATTCGAGGTCAACAACTTTTGTTGTATTTTCCAGCGCTTGTAATTTTATTCCGTGCGCTTTAGTATAATACTGCGATCTCTTCTACAGTGTTTGCGTCCGCCGTTCGCTTGATATATGACACATTTTATAGCCTGTAAAACGTACACATGTGCGAGACTACGCACGCACGAATGCGACTCACTCCTGGCGGTGCCGTTTCGATCTTCGCGGTTACGTCAGCAGAGCATCGAACAACATTAAAGCCCGGAACACCGGATTAATCATGGCTCTGACGAACCTTTTATGGATTGCACAATAACATCGCGAGCAAAAAACTTACTTCAGGTTGCCATGGCGAAAGTAGTGGTTGATCGCCGCAGCGACAACGATAAAAAACGACGTTCCGCCCCAAACAAAGCAGAAATCAAATATCCTCAGGCAGGGGCGAAGAAAACACGCCGTGATAAAAGGAAACATTTAAAACGTTTTCTTATCGTTGACATTTAGACTTTTGACTTGCGCTCAGCCCAGAACAATACGCCTGGCGCCGGTACAAGGTGGTTGAGTTGCTACGGATGGGACACTGGCCAGTACGAGCGCTAGATTTACTTTTTTCCTTGTAAAATTAACATAAGCGGTTTGTTCGTCAGAAAAGAAATGTGATACAGACCTCAACATACTATGGCGTACTGCGGAGTAACAAACAGTCCCTAATCTGTACGTTGTTTATGACATCATTTCACAGAATTAGAATGGAATTGAAAACAAGGGAAATTCAGGATTGTTTCGTCACAATACTAAAACTGGTTATCGCGGAATCTAATTTGGAAAAACCATCACGAATCAATTTCACTGAAGCGAAACTGACGTATTTTTCGAAACTCGATTTACGGGGTAATTGCTTTTGGTATTGTGGCGAAACAATCTTGAATTTCCCTTGTTTTCAACCCTATTCTAATTCTGTGAAGTGGTGTCATGAACAACGTGCAGATTAGCAATCGCTTCTTAGTGCGTAATGTGCCGCAGTATGTTGGGGTCTGTTTCACGTTTCTTTTCTGACGAACAAAGCACATATGGTAATTTTACAAGGGAAAAAATAAAGCCAAGTCCTGGTACCTTGCCTGGTATAGCAGATCAACCACCTTGTACCGGCCCAGGTTCATTGTCCTGGGCTGGAATCGAGTCAGAAACAGTACTTCCACTTTATTTGAAAAGCAGTACTTCAATAATGCCGAGCGGGAGCTTTGAGGGAATGACGGCGTTTCAAGAAGTCCTTTGCATCTTCATAAAACTGGACATCACACAAGAAACCTTGTTTTGCAGTTAGAAAACATGCTGAACGGTTCACTCATGACTGCAAAACCAGCGGACTACTAAATACTTAACGAGGAATGGCTACGAAATGCAAACGAGCGTTTCCAACTTTCCAACTGCATCCGATCCTCAGTGCCCAAAATAGGCAAGAACAGCGGTAGAGATAAAAGCGGCATCTCAGTGGTTATGAAAAAAAAACGTACGCTTGGTTGGCAAACATTTCTGCACTGCCACAAAATCGTTCGCAAACGTTTGCAATTCCTTTCCACCGACACAGCGGCAGGCGTACAATTGCCAGAAGAGGACCACGCACGACTGACAGTTTTCGGGTTGCGAAAGCAGTGGTTTTGCTACCGGTGGTTGGACTGCCGCCATTCGAACACTCATCCGCACTCTGCTTAAGTCGCTCTGTGGAGAAATTTTTGGGACTGACGACAGTCGACCGGCAAACAGCCGCCGATCTTTTTCTCTTACTGCAGTGAAGATGTAAGGTTTTTGGGCAATCGCGTGAGGGCAGACCGGGCAAATTCAAACAAACCCTGGTTTTTAGCGTGCACTCTTGTCCGTTGCTTGTTCGTACAATGCATGACCCACGCGACCCGGGTTCGATTCCCGGTCTGGGAACCAATGTAGCGGAACCAATGTAGCGGAACCAATGTAGCGGAACCAATGTAGCGTTCCCAGACCGGGAACAGACCGGAAACACTACACCATCACGGGCCGCATGAATTGTGCGATGTCGCTGGTGGACCGCAAAAATAATTAATTTTATGCTGCAATTGTGACTTTAACTTCCAAAGAAAACTAAAGATAGAAAACTAAGAGGAGCGAGAGAGACTTCTCTTGACTAACTGTCTAAATATCTGTTTATTAATGGGAGTTTCATTTTAATGCGATCTTGTGTTGTAACTTAACTTAGGTAATACATTTTCTGATGCAGGCCACTTGAAATGACAACTCGGGCCGCATTTGACCCGCATGCCGAAAGTTCCCCACCCTTAGTATAATGCATAAAAAGTACACCGAATTTTTTACCACAACGGCGCAACTTATAGTTCGGATGTAGAACCCACTTTTGCAGAAATTTTCGACTACCCTTTGGAATCACTGTTTTGGTGATTGAGAAGACAAGAATTTTTCTTTTTTGTGTTGTTGGTATTGCACATTTCGGTTTGAACCTATTTTAGATGCTTTCCGCATGGGACTAAAGGATTTCTGCCATATACTGTAGGTGTCAAGTATATTTCTAGTGACCCCAAATATATCACAAAAATATGGTAAGAAATGCTGAAAACACTTGACATAATTTCTCGTAAAAACCTTCAAACGCGTCCAAAATTGGCAATAGCTCAATCATAAACGATTCCCACCATAGAACATTTCTTGCTGATCCATGCTCGCGTGGATCTCAACCTGAAGAAGTAAAAAAACGACGAAAAATCACAGATTCTGATGAAATGGTAATGCCATTTTTAAAAACTGCTTTTATCGTCGGCAAAATTCAATGGCCGAAGAGAAAGACGTACTGGATGGCAAACGCGAAACCTTGAAGGAACAATTGCCGAGATGCAAAGACATTTGAAAGTCAATGTGCACCCACACAACAGCACGGCACGACTGTTGCACGCAAATTGCACGCAAACTGAGACACCCAAACGTACACGCTGGGTACTGCATGGGCACACCACGAAAACAACATTTAACGAAATTCGTTAATCTATCCGTGCTGTGGTTTTCACTACCTACCATCGTGGTTTCCAAGGCAACAAACCAATTAGCTAGCCATTGTTCTTTCTTTTATCAGCCCATGGAATAGCGCCGGCTGTTACAGGAAGCGCCTGACCAAATAAAACCTTTGCGAACACGCAGCATAAACGGATTTGCAAGGTTCTGCATTTGTTTTTAGCATATAATTGTTCGGCCTTGGTACTTTTCTGTCTCACGCAAATGACTTTGCGTTGTGTTTAAGTGATTCCAATAACTTTGACAAATATTGTTCGCGGAACATGCAGCGATGATTTTATTCTTAGAGGAGTCGGATTGGTTGAACAAGCTCTTCAACTCTTCTTTGCTCTTGTCCTGGGCTAACTCGTTTGTGGTTTGTGTCCGATATCTTAAATTGCTGTCGATGTGCGTGAATCCGCAATCAACTGAAAGATCCGGTAGAAAAATGCCTGAAGCTTTTAAGACGCTCCCGAAAACTAAAAAACGTTTTCTGGAAGGAATTGTGATGTCCCATGACATGTGAAGCCCCAATACGCAAAGCGTTAAATCTAGCTAATGCCAAAAAAGGCCCCAGTGGTTCGTCAATACTCAAATCTAACACGGCACACAATTTACTGTAGCTCAGTACGTTAAAATTTAATCGATTGTAAATTTCTTGAGGGTTTGAGAATTTAAAATCGTCCATTTCGTCTAAAATCGGTTGCTTTATGAGTGCGGCCAATAACGTCCACGAAGTTTTCCTGTAAATACCGTTTCAGTTTAAACTGGGCTGAAAATCCAAACAAGGCAAGAGAAACAAAGTGCTGGCGTGTAAGCAGACTGCCTGACATATCGAAAAGGCTTGCTGTTAAAGCAGCTTAACACACGCGCGCAATTACCGGTTGATTGCGCACCGCTTCCACAGGTTTAGATCAGCAAAAAGCGCGTTTCCAGTTGAAGACTAGGCCAGACATGCCAAAGAATGCCGCAGTCCCTCCTCAATACGCATTGATATTTGCAAGGTTCAAGTGATGGCGTACACACCAGAGGTGCGTGAAAGATCAATGGCAAATTAAATTAACAGTATAAGTCTTCTGTCGACGAACGCCTTGTCCGAACAAAACAAGCACATCCAGGCGGGCGGCGGGCACTTTGTACAGATGCTAGTTACAATTTCCCACAAGCCTGACATCTGCACGCTTTTAGCTGTGGTGACATCATTTTACGACCGGGTGGCTGGGAACGTTATTCTCGGGAGGTGTGCGCAAACCCTTTCGCATCACAACCGCAGCACGCAGAGAGCCTTGGAAATTCCAAGTGCCGGGTTTGGGCACAAATCCCCACGCGAGAACTTCCTTGAGAAAGACGGCAGAGGTCATTACTGACAGAATAAGGTTTTCGTCCACTGCAGTGGACAACTCAAACGTTTTTAATATAAATTCCGCAATTCTCAACCCCTTCCAGGCCCGTAGCCACGGGGGGGGGGGCACTCGGGGGCAGTTATCCCAAATTCTTTTTGTGTCCCCAAAATTTTGTCGTGCCCAGAAAAAATTTTCATGAAACTAATAATAAAACAAAAGTCTTGCCTCTCTAAAAATTTATTTTGCTCCCCCAATCCTTAAAACCTGGAGACGGGTTTTCCCCCTTCCACCACGAAGACATTTTAGTTATTCGACGGACTCCTAGCTCAAGAAAGCAACTGAACATATTTCAAACGCAAAACTGAGGTACTGGCAGGGCTGTGGAGCCAGAGCCTGGAGTCGGTGACCGAGCCCAATCTATTTTAGATGAATGGAACTGGAGCCAAAAACTTGGCGGAGCCGAAACCATTTTACTATTTCATTTTTGTCAAATGAATGTCGTGCGTAATTCTGTAACATGTTCAGCACATTTAGACGATTTAATTACGTTGTGGATCTGAAGAACACAGAGTACAATGCGCCGTATTTAAAGGTAATCGAAGCTTGTTTTTAAAACAGAACTGTGGAGCCAAAGTCCGAAGCCGGAGCCCAAGCAATGTTGGATGGTTGGAGTCGGATCCGGAGCCAACAGCTTTTGAAGGTCAGAGCCGGAGCTGGAGCGAAAACGTTTTAGGTGTCTGGATCCGGAACCACAGCCGGTTCCTGAAATTTTTTTTTGGCTACGCAGCCCTGGTTTCTGGAGTTTTGCCAGTCATCAATGTTTTCGTTCATTATGTTAATAAATAACTCGAGTCTGCAAAAAACCTTGCCGGTAGGGAAGAGCGAAGCTAGTGCGCTGCCTGAAAAGATTGAGAATCACCAGGTTTGTTTACACATATCAGAATTGAGCAGACCAACGCCCTGAAAGCATCTTCCAACTGACTCATTTCAAAGCAAAGTGCAACTTTCGGCGCGTTAATTTTCTATTATGCGGTCTTTTGATGAGCTTAACTGATATTTATGTTAGTTGTAAACGGGAAGGTATCAATCGGATCATGGCTGTCATGTCGCCTGTTGGAATTGGAAAAATAAGCCAAGAATCAAATGCCGTATCTTCGTAGGAAATTCTCCACGCATTTCCCGACTAATTTTACCCCAAACAAATATTATTTATGAATAACGACATAGTAGTTATAGCAAATAGTAGTTATAAACAATTAAAGTGCTTCACGGTGGATTTTCCACGTATTTCGTTTGTTTTACGGCTAAGCAAGCAGGTACAAACAGCAAAGATTGCTTTGTATTACCTTCCGAGCTTGAACAATTGCGTTTCATCTCGGAAATATTTTGGCATTAATTTTCTGCAACGCAGCTCAACTCTTGGTTGATACCTCGCGGGCGCCAGGCAACCGACGTGAGTTTGAAAAGAAACAAATACTCAGCTATGATGACCCAGCAATAACGCTCGAGGGGGCGCGGTCCGAGGTATTGTTTTTGTCGTTATTTACAAAAGATAACCGGGCCCGTTTACTTTCGCGTGGGAAACCCAACCGGGCACCTGTCGTTAAACAGTTACACGTTTGGCGCTGTGGTCCCAGGGGCACGACAAAACGCTTCGCCTGGACGTAGAAGCGTATGCGCCGCGTGCGGTATGACAAAGTGAATCGTGACGTACGCTGCAGCGGCAGATGGCGCGCGCGTGAGAAAGTCGAAGGCCTTCGCGAAAGGGCGACGATTTATCGTGCGCCCGCTCTAATCGTTTTTCTTTGATGGCCGAATCGATTTGCGCGACGCCAGAAGTTTGTACCGTTTGTCACGTGACAGATTCTCTTCCTGAGGGGAATTCCCGTGACCCGAGGTCGTCTCCAACATTTGCGAGACGCTTCCCGCGCAAAACAACGAACGAGCGATTTGCAAGCGACCTCAGCGGTTGCACCGCGTGACGGTTTCACTGACCACTTATTCAATGCACAGGGGTGGAGCGAGTTGGGGGGATGATGATCGGTTGACTAAAAACACGTGTCGTGAACTTGATCAATCCAAATAATCTTCAAAGAAGACAAGTTGTGAAATGCACATTAGTTTGGGAAAATAAAACCTACTTTCAAGATTTTTTTCGCCGGTGTCTACGAGCCCATTTCATTTTCTAATTGTCCATGTCCTGATGCTAACCGTCGCCTTTGCCGCGGGGCAAAGGTCAGTTGTTTTTGTGGTAAATGGTAGATAACAGTTTCCGAATTTTGCTCAAGGAAAATCATTTAATGGGCCAGATTTTTTGCCGCATCTGGGTCGAAAGTATAACTTTTGTGTTTACGAGCCCAGAATGAAATGTTTTTGTAGGAGTTTATTTTTCAGATAAATGTAAAAGGTTTTACCAGAAGTCTTTTATGCTAGTCTGATGTTAGCTAAAACGCAATTTATAATCGCTTAAATTTGCTACCATTAAAAATCAAGCAATGTCAGTGAAAGTATGATCGGCAAGAAAAGAAAATTAAAAAAATTGAAATTGAACAAGTTTGTTGGTAGTTTCAGTAAGTTTTTTCTAGACACCTGCACAAAGCAAGAGCTAGTGTTTTACTTGAATTGCGAAAAATGTGGCTGTTAGTCATGTTCTAAAAATCAACGATTTAATGAAGCAAGCAAGGTCGTGTTTCATCACCTAAAATGACGATGAAGTGCAAGACATGCCAACTAATCCCATAATTTCCTCTTCCTTGAAGTTGCTGCTCGCCATTCTATTGATAAATCTAACGTGCGCTGCAATTTTAGCAGATAAGAAAATATTTTCTTGTTCGATCTTCACCATATTTCTCCAAAATGATGTACATCATGCGGATTGTTGAGTGCAGATCCGAACTGAACCAAGTAAAGACGGACACAGCAAACCTCTCGGTCCTATGTATTGATTGATCTTGGCATCGTGAGAAAACACAACACCAAAAAACTAGTATCAAAATCATTAGAATGATCAAAAATGGTTTTGGGGGCTTTAAAAAATATTTACCAGCTTTGACTCAAAATCCAACAGGATAAAGTGATGGACGTTACGGAAGCCGACGTACAAAATGCACGAGTCTGACCCAGCAACAAGTAACTGTATTCTTACTTCGATCACAAGAGATGATTACAGTTTTGAAAATCAGAGCTTTAGGTGTGGATCGCTTGTCGTACTTTTCACATTCGGGTTTACAGACGTTTTTCAATTTATAGCCGTAAGTTAAGACGCGAAAAACATGCTTCTGGGAAACTTGATTGACACGATTAAGAACAAAGCAGATGCTGTGGTCCTTCTTTTTGGAGTAGAAAACACTTTTAGCAGCTTTTTCTGTTTTTGTCTTAACCAGGCTCTCGAAGGAAGTCTTTCAAAGACTTGATCCAGTTCTGGGAAAGTTTGGTGTTTTTTTAGAACGCAAATATAACGAAAAAAACATTTATCACGTATTAAATTTGCTGCATCATTTCACTAAACCGTAGTTTTCGCAGAGTGATACACTCAAAAACAGCCTGCAAACATCACCGTTTGCGGAGCAACCTGAGATAAACTTCAAATCAGGGCCTTCTCTCAGCCATATTCGTCATAACAAGATAGACAGGCTGGTAAAGGGATGGGAAAATATGATGCGAGCGCGTGCCGGCGTTCCTAACCGACGGCCGTAATCGCAAGGATGGCGATGATAACAAACAGATTCCCGCTGTTGTCACGCGTTGAAACGCGCTCAACTCAGTTCCCATTCGGCGAACAGCTGCCGCCTTAACTGCCCCATACATGTTCCCACGGTCGCACGTCTAAAGGTGCTCTCGAAAATCGATTTGATTTTGCCTAGTACGTCGGTTTGCGCCTTCTGCCTCACTAAAAGGGCGTGGCACTCCGGTTAGCGAGCTTGGATTGGCAAGCATTACCGTTTTTTACCGCGCGTAAATCGTTTTCTGCTGCAGCACGCGCGCGGCAAGAACCTGGCCGTCTGGACTCCACACGCTGTTCGCGAGCTGACTGACCTTCGCGCGGTAAGACACGCTCTAATTCGATCGCAGGGCAGATGATTGAAATACATGAGCGGCAGGTATTTTCGTCGCCGATTTTGTTGCGCCATTGCCGATCAGCTTCTAATTGTTATTATCACCAAGTGGCTGCAATGAAAGCTGTCATAAATCCTGTCCACTGCGCATTAGCATTTTGCCCATTCCACAATCCAGCATGACGCTCTGGAGGAAAGCGTCTGAACTATGTTGTGGGAGATTACAGGAGAACTGCTGAAAAATGAAAAATGGTGTGAAAAAATGTCAGCTCAACGATTATCGTTAGAGACCAATTGCCAAACCAAGGGACGTTTGCGGCAAAAACAAATCAATCAGTGATCAAAACCCGTTATTCGTCCTATTACAGAGTCTGTGAAGATTACCCCCAGTGACCTTTTAAATTGTTTTGCTACTGATCAGCCCCATTCAGAAGTGCGTTTGTGTATGCAGAAATTATGCGTCAGTTAGCTGAACGATGTAGGAGCTTTAGAATCAGCGCGTACTTTTCTTTCTGCAAGATGCCCAGTAAAACGTTTTTAATAATAATCTTTTCCACACAGAAAAACACCGACAACAAAGTGTTATTTGGTAACAGTTTTTGAAAAATAAAATTAAAAAGAGCTCACAGGTACATTACGTCATAAAATGAGCGAAAGTCTTTGGGACGGAGTGGCTTGGGCATTGTTGCTTGCTGAGTTTCACTAAGAAACTTGTCTTTCTCGCCTGGAGAAAATTCTGTCTATATGAACGTGTTTTTAACGTTTTTTTCCTAAGACATTTTATGGTTCAGGAAACGGTCAAACGCTCTATTTAGTCGGCTAGCGTTAATCGTCTACTGTTGTTTGATAGCAGATAAAGCATCAGCTTTGAGGGGCAAAAGCCTAAAACTGACCTGAATCGTCACCAGCGCTCGCACTTACAATCAACAAGAAAAAAATGTGAGGCAATTTTGCAAGTACCGAAAAGAACGTTGACACTAAAGCAGAAAGCCACTCAACAAGTACTTGTGAGATTGGCAGATGACACCGGGAAATGGGCGAATGCACGAATTGGTTGTCAACTGCTACTGTTGAAGGCAAATGTATAAAATAAGGCCACGTTCTGTGGACGCTGTGATCATTGATACCAGGAATCCACATTTTAGCATGTGTTGGAGACCAAGACCATTGTTTCCGTAGAAGTAAATTTGTTTCAAACGTGCTATTTTAACAATATCAAGAATAATTTTATCAAAAACGCATCAATTGTTGGTATTGAAAGAAACCAACGCAGACGTCCCTATACACTTCGGTTAGCTTTGCAGACTGACAACCGTCGAGGCAAAGGTCAAGACCAGAGATTGCAGTTATAACATATTGTCATAACCGGAATATAATGCGCAGTACATGGTCATGAAACGGCGCGATTCGAACACTGTCTGCAACGATCTTTCCCACGAGCAAACCACCTGTCCAAGTGTTTATTGAGGCGATACGCGCGCGAAAGTCCCTTCCCACGCGCCGGCAAGCGGCCCCCAGGGACCGTCGGAGCACCTTTGACACCGCTATCTTCAAAGTGCAAGTTGGCACATGATGACTTGCTGTGCTGGCGAATTTTTAATAGGCCGCCTTCGCTGTCCGCAGTCGACCTTTCGTCGTCGCTACAGTGATCCTCGCACTTCGGGTGGAACTCCAACGCGAAGCCCGTCCAACGAAATTATTCCTGAAGCGCGACGTTTCTGCCGCGACGAGCAACGCTCTGTACCCCAACAAAATACCACTCGATTTTGTCCAGTGCTACGGCTGATTTTTGACTGGATTTACTGGAAATCAGAACCGTCGCCAGAGAGTCTTCAATAGGGGGGCTTTACGTTTGTGCAGAGGGGCTTGAATGCAAAAACTCTATTTATTTATAGTGTTTCATATTTCAATTTGGGGGGCTTAGAGCTTTGTTTGGGGGGGCTAAGTCCCCCTGGCGACGTGATTTACTGGGAATTGTTGAATAAAATCAGACTTCCGCTTTTTGCGAAACTAAAATCACGTTGTAAAACCAAGTCAGGGCGCCTCGCAAGTGGCAAAGTGTCTCCACGTTTTGCGATCTACTTTGATGACGGTATGACAGGTTGTTGTGGGTCAAGGCAGCACACCACTGTCGTGTTCCAGGATAAACGAATGACACCAACCACTAACTAAACTGCCCTCAAATTATGCAAAGCATACACACATCGCCAAACTGTTCATAAATGCTTACTTGAAACCAACGTGAGAGACATCGACTGAAGAAACGCACATCAAGTGCCATTTACGCTCTCGACTGACGCCCTGCAATGGCCTGGCTGTAACGAGAGTTTTCGTCTTTGTGAAAAGACGATTTTCATAATTATCCTGCACAGTTGAAAGCCATTGCTCATTTTGTTTTAAATAATCGAGGCTTGTTTGGTCACGCTTCAGTGAAAGCTGAAGTGCGATTGGAGGGAAAACTGTTATATGATTTGTTACATTACCTGAAGACCGCAGTGACTGTGGGAAAGTGGTGACACAACGTGGTCCAACAGCACCTGTGCAATGTTTGTGCTGCCATAAAGCCAGTCTGCGTCCTTTCAGATAAAAAGACAAAACAGAATGAATGTCAAACAGGATCACCACATTTAATATTGCGTCTTATGTATTGACAGCCACGATCACGTACTTAATTCACGAACTTGTCAATTCAAGAACAAAAAAATGAATTATCACGCAGAATGCGGTAATAATTGCAAGTGACTAGTGTTTGGTGTAGATTCTGAATGTTTTGAAAGGATTTTGCATGAATTCGTTTGGAAGGGCTGGGAGGCGAAATGCATATTTCAATATTTGCAAATACTGTAATTGCAAAATGTATCAACAACAACACTGCTGTTTCTGTCAAGGTTCCTTGAGAGACTTCAGAAGTGTTTAAGTAGTTGCCGTTTTTTCACAGATGGCAGTTTTACCACGGACTGGATGAAATTTCTTGACAACACCACGTTGTAACAACTGCCTGCTTAAGAGTGAGGCAGACTCCCGTTTCCGAGAAAGGGTACCGTCCTGTTCGATCAGAACATTCCCGCAACATTTGGAGCTGACTGAAACGATAAGAAAGCCAGGTTGCAACTCTGCTGTGGGAGCAATAGAAATTCATTTTGCTACGATTTGCTTGTTTCCAAAACCAGCCAACAGCCGATCGTCTTTACAAGCACATTCCACAGTGGGGAGTATCTTGCTGACTTCCAAACTAGTATGGAGCAACAAGAGCGGATCTGTTTTTGTTCTGATCTATCGTTTCTCGGTGATTCCAAGCGAACACACGTTGGCCACTAAACTTTGGCGTTGTTGAAAGACGATAGACACGAGTTTTGCCTGTCTGGTAAAAAATTATTGCTTTGCACAACGTTTTGGCAAATCCAAACGAAGCCGTGCGACTCACAACGACAGCTGCTATAACCCGTGGACTTCTTTGCTTGCTTACAATGGGATCGCAATGCAAAATATACTTATACTTTTGTTAATAAAGCTCTCCTCAGGTCGCCTCAGAGCAAAGAACGTGGGGGCATGGCGGACTAGATTTCAATACTTTTTTAAAATTTCTGTTGGCTCAAACCAGCTCCCTGGTTTGTGTTCGTGAGCATCTTGCTATTGAACGACATCCTTTCTGGTAAACAAGAGTGTAACAACCGAAGATCACTTTGGTAAATACTTTACCAACAGTTTGACAATCAAATACCATTTTGAATTGTTGATTGCAAATGCGACTGTAGTGTTTGCTTCCTCGACCCGCCATAAAACCATATTGTGTCTGCTTAAAGCGTGTGGCATGTTTTGAAAAGACCTTCTTGGGACTTTGCTCGGTTATCTTTTCTGTTTGTTTGCTTTTCAAAATGCCCACAGGACAATTAGACAGCACGCTTGCTGTTTACTATTTCGTCGCCCTTTTCAAGCAAACGTACCCTTCTTCGGCATAATAAAAATCCTCTCTCTCTCTGAAGAAAAACGTTAGGAGACAAACAAACGACTAAAATGAAGGTTAATATCAAATGTAACTTTGCTCAAGGAATATAAAGAACAATATAAAACATAGCAAAGAATTTTATTGCTAAAGTTCTTGCCCTAAAAATTTTGTACTATAGTAATGGCTGACTTACCGGGCATCGGTAGCTCGCTGTTAATTGCACCTTCCGCAGCGCATGTGGTCTTATAAAGCCCCTTCCCTTCACAGTTTGTTTCACATATTGTTTGACAAAAATTATGCGACAGAAAAATATTTCGGGTTTGCTTTAAAAAGTTTGCCTGTCGGCATACGGTTTGTTTTTGTTCCTGAATTCGACTGCTTCATGCCATTTAAGGATTTCCGTTTATTAATGCTGCGCGTAAACGCGGCAATTTGTGAAATACCGTTGACGACACGAAGACGAGGTTGTCTTATCGCATGGTTGGTAATGCGCTTAAATAAGCTACCATTACAGCATTAGGGCAATGCGTCATAATCGTATTATCAAATTATTATGACTTGTTTGCGAATGACTTGACGGGAGCATGCGCTGTATAGTCACTGCGAGACGACTGGACGGAGGTGGCGAAATTGTCATCCCGGACGGCCGGCCTTTCGCCCGAGCACTTGAATTGTCCGGAGGAGAAGTGGGCGAAAGTCTCACTTCGGCTCCTCGGCTCATTATCTCCCTCTGTTTGGCAATAATCGAGCGTGGGGTTCGCGTAGTTACAGCGCTACATTCCAGAGAACCGTAGTTTCCCACACGGTTGCCATCTGTCGCCCCAGCGCGCGGGCATGCGTTGCAAAAACTCTCCTTTTAATAAACCGGGCATCAGTTGACGGCGAAAGTGCTGTGGTTTTGCGTTCCCAGCCGCAAGACAGCAGTTCTTGACGGGTGACTGTTTATTTCAGGATGGAAAAGTTGTTGGTTCTGCGTGCTGTACACGAAAGCGAGACGGCTCCCACGTAGACTGAAAAAAAAACCAGGCGAACGGTTTATATGAAACCGGTTTATTAAAAGTATTTGAAATTCAATGTGATTCGCAGCGCTGACCAAGAGCTTCGATTTGTTTGGAGATTTTCTCCCGTTATATATTATTCTGTGACTAATGTATTCACAGATGATCTTGCCACTCTGGTCACACGAGTTGGCCGTAATTTTAATGGAGTGTCTAAACGTGACTTTTTTTAGATCTGAGAGTGCAGACAAAAATGATTAGCCTCGAGGAACCGCTTCGCCATGTGAAAATAACAGGAAGCGATAGAGTCTTTATTGAAACAAACTGTTGAAGAAAATGCCTGTTTTAGTTTTTCTGTTTAATTGTTTGTTCGCAACATCCGGTGTGCAAGTTCCCCGTTATCCGGAAGTCAAAGACACGTGAAAACAGACTTGTCGGAAGCCTACGTTTCTTCAAGGGGTTTCCAAGTGGGTGGTGGGAGCCAAGGATAGGTTAAGTAGAGTTTGTCGTTGTTTGATACGATTTCCTGCTCGTGCTCGTATCGTTTGACGCTTAAAAATGGATGTGTAACCTTAGAATAGAAGTTTGAGACGTTACAGTCTTCTTAACTTCGCGGTTGATATTTATGAGATTATTCAATTTTGTGTATTGGTTTGTCAATGGGCTCACATTCAGAAGTGCTAACTCCTGTCAACACCACTCGTGGCGACGCATATGCGTAAAACCGCATGACAACCGTCGGGCGCTGAAGTGAAAGAGGATTTTTACTTTGACTGAACGTTTGTCGAACTCGATTGTTGATTGCACAAAAACCCTGTAACAATAATTGCACAACCTTCATTTTTTGCAATTCAGGGAAGAAGCAGCAACATTCATCCAATCGTATAATGACATGCTGTACGTGCCTAAATCACGTTCTGCACCTAGTCGAAGTGGTCCTGGAGCATTTCAGTTTATATTAAAATCTGGCTTTTTTTCTCGAGAAGATTGCCGGCAGATTGATTCTGATATAATCAAATGTTCGCGAGGAACCCAAAATACCAAACCAGCTAGCTGAAGTCCTCAGTAGGGCGTTTTGTTGCTTTTCCAGATACCTCAATGTCTCGAAGGAATGTCAACACGAAACATGAACCCCAAGCAAGTTAAGCATTTCTCCTGAAACCGTTTAATGTTTTGTGTGAATTGCGCGGTCCATAAAATGTTTTTGGAACGTCTAAAAATATATTTTTATTGGAGTTTGTTTTCAAACAAACTGAACTCGCTGGAAATGTTTCTTTTAATGACCAAAACTACTTTAGCAAATCGGGTTGTTTTATAGAAAGTGAAGACGGCACAATGCCAACGAGACGTTCCGGCTTCACGACATTCACTTGGCCATATTTTGGCAGAGCCTCGCTCTTTTTAAAGAACTGACACTGTAATTTTGTGTTTTCTACCCAGTCAATCTTTTTAAAGCATTTCTCGTTTGACGCAAATGTCGGCGTGTTTCTCTCAATGATTAATGCTGTTAAAAAAAGTGTACGGAGAATAGCGATCCTTCACTCGGCTTCTGCATTTTCTGTAACGACGACGCGGTCGCATCGACGAAAATCCGCAACTTGGGCGAAAAATCCGGTCTAAATATACCGAAGTGTCACAGGAAACGTTTCCATTGGACGATTAAGACCGGTTCGGCGTTCGGTCATTCTCTCGGAATGATTACACAACGACCAACGCCATCAATCAGCGTCAAGAAGACTTTTGATTGTCCTGCACCCTCTCGTGATTGGCTCGGCCGACCTGCGTTCGATGACGCAGAGAGGAAGCGTTTTTTTTCACGCCCTCCGCCTGTCTCTCTCTTTTATCACCAACCTCAAGCCTCTCCCTTTCAGCCGGTGGCCAGTGGCGTCGTTGCGTCTGCGGTGAAGTCCTTGCTGGACGTTGATTAGCGCATTTTGAGAGGCCAACTTAGCGCTGATTCACTTTCGAACCGGAGCAACCGGCATTTACTCGCTGATGAATCTTCCATTGACTGCTTGGCCTGTGGGTTGTCAGACTTCGAATGCCGAGAATAATTGCTGTCGCTCCACGTACACCAGCAGTTGCTAAGCAACCGCTTGTAATGGCAAGATCACCAATAGCACCCCCCATAAAACAATTAAGAAAGTCTTCCTCTTTCGCCGAAACCCAACCAAACAAAAAAATACAAACTGTTTTTTTCGTCACAAAATTCACACAACGCCATTCTGATCACGGTCTTGGCAGATTGTGCTCGCTGCGATCACTTAGCCGCAAGAATTGTTTGTTTTCCGACATTTAATTCTAACTAAGGCGTCAGTACTCCGTGAAAACGTGTTTCTCGTTCCAATAGGTTTTCAACTTGAAGCGCGTGAGATGCTTAACGTGAAAGATACTGAACAAAAAGCAGACGTTTTTTTAAGAATTTGAGCAACTGAAAACTACGTCTTGTTGAAAATTCTGCATTACAGAAGTTGTAGGTTATCGAATGATAGCCATTGTGAAAAAAAGGACAAAATACAACGGTGAAAGATTCGCATTTTGTGTTCTCCGTCAAGTTCTTATCTAATGAAACAGANTTTCAAATTGGGGAGTGGTAACTTGGATAACACAAACACTCAGTAAGGCTATTGCGAAAGTGAAACAAATGCCCATAATATATCTCTTCGTTTTAAAGCAATCACCAAAAACAGATCTCACGGTCACAATTATTAATATTCCAATTCATAAAGAAATCCCACTAACCCTAAACTCATTCGTTCTTGAACGTATGCATTTTCAAGCATTTCGGTGATTTTGCGTAGAATGAGATTAACATCCACGGGCTGACTTAGATTTACTTCTGTGAACCAGGGACAAATGAAGATGCATGACATCACTCAACTTTACTGAAGATTTATCTCCGTTTCTTTTCGCACGGTAGTTCTCACGATTTCCGCGTTTGTACAATTGACAAACGAAACGAAAACCAGCCACCAATAACATGTCTCTTTTACCGGGCGTGATGCCTTTGAGGGTAGACCCCAGACGGGGTTCAACAATGAGCTTACAGGTTTTCTTTAGGCAGCTTATTTTAATATTTACAGACCGTGCGGCTCGGTTTTGCGTTAAAATGGAACAGCGGCGATTCGAAGTCGTGGTCCAGAGTTCGTTGCCTTCACATTTCTTCGGAATTTCCAGAAAAAGTTTGGGTTTCTCATCAGGTGGTATTCTCGGATTTATTGCAACGCTATCACGTGCGCCCTCAGCTGCGCTGTGGGTATCGATTTGTCGGCAATTAAGCATCTCGTTGAAGTCGCCGACACCTGGGCCGTTAATTTGGTTCAGCGAAAAGCGGCGATGTCACGTGACTTGCGTAAGATTACTCATACGTCGGCATCAATCCAGCTGCACCGGGGTTTTCTCTTGTTAGACCAGTGATGTAACGGTAGCTGAGAGCCTTCTCGTAACAGTCGACTGGTTGAAGAAGGGCACTCCAGCTAAGATCAATCGTAGCCCAGGTGGCTTCCTCGAGCACTTCGCCACAATCATCATTTAGGGGTGATGGTCTTCGTCAAGACAAGACGGAAGATCACGCATCCCACAATTCTGGCGCAGATACCTGGTCTTGGGAAATGATCACACTTTTTGTAAATATTTTCGGTAATTCGACGCATTTGTAACTCTTGCCATCACGAACCTTCCTGAAATTGTGTATGTTTATATTTCACCAGGCCTTTAACGTAGGCTACGTCAAGGAAGTTCTGTCATCGGGTTTAATAAGATATACTCTCCAGCATGACGTCTTTCCGTTGATCACACTGTTGGCCTGGTACAAAACATTGCCAGAAAGTGTGAAAACAATTCTCCTTCTACGAAGCTGCCAGCACAGTTTGAAATGTACAAACCTGAGTGCTCTCTGCGTTGACGCTTTTCATGACGCACCTGGCAAGTTTTCGTTTGTTTTTGACTTTTGTATCCGTCGCGTAAACTCTTCCCGATCAAACATGTAGGTCATCAAAAGGCTTTAAATTCCTGTGGAATAGTACATAGCAAAAACATGAAAAAGGTCTGACTTGAGATCAATGACCAGATTTAAAACACATACACAGGTTTTCTCAGCTGCCCAGTGCCCATAACGCCGCCGTTTCCGACTGATCTATTGGCATGCATCATTGATTATGGGTACGTGTTTGTTTCTACGTTTTCATATCATCAACATAAAATGAAAATAATCTGTTGCTGGCAATTACCATGCTCTGGTCCGTTCATCCTGTACGGTACAACTATGCAAAAGCAATCCCGGAAAAATCGGTTTTACATTGCAATCCACGACCACCTTTCCCACAAATCCATTTTGTTTGTCATTGAAAGTCTGCTCACTAATAGTTTTCAAACACTGTATTACCCAAAGCCGTTTTGTATAAAATAAACTGTACAAAGCAGACCCGTAGCCAATTCGGGGGTCATTCCCCCAAATATTTTGCGCCCCCAAAGTTGTTTTGTTCACAGACAAATTGCTTTTAAACATAATAAAAACAAAAATCTCTCCCCTTTAAAAGTGTATTTTACCTCCCCAAAACTTAAAACCTTGCTGCGAGCTTGATAAAATGCAATGCAACGAACAAGGTCTGAGACAGTAGTCTTAACCTTTTTTACATATCTTACGCTTTTATCAAACAAGACTGTCAGATTAACCCCCAAAACACTCAGTGGTGCTCATTTATTGAAAATACGAAATTGACAAATTCTTACAGTTTAGAATGGTTTATAAAAATTTATATTGGCTGCAATTTATGGTTCAGTAAATTTATCCCCTTGCAAAATGAAATTTACCTCCGGGGGTAGATTTACCCCCAGGTTAAGAACCACTGGTCTGGGACTTTCAAACACACCTTTTCACCTCATGACGATTGACAGCCCGTCAATGGTTTTTCCTGCAGCGTTTTCTGATTTGTTTGACATTTGGCTGCTACTTTCTCGCGGATTAAATTAAACTCTCTTGAAATTAATGCCATCGGCAATATTGGGGCTTTTTCGTTAGTAGGGGGGTGCATAGAGAATGTTCTAGGGATAAGGGCAGCGGAACAATTTTTACAGTGGGGGCATCGGGTCCGATCTAGGAGTACTACCTTCATCATCGTTGATTGTGTGACGTCAACGGTAGCTCCAACAGGTACATGGTCCTTTTTCAAGCAGACCCGTGGTAGAAAATCCTAATTTGTGTAAAGAAAATTAGTACAAATTCTCAAGTACTGTCGGTTTTACAAGGCAAAAAACATTCCAAAAACAAATTTTTTTTTATAAGAATTTATATTATTAATTACCATATTATTTTATAAGAATTTATATCCTCAGACTCTGGACTTCCATTCCTTGTGCAAGTAATCTGCATTTGGAAGTGGAGAGAGCATGTGTATATGTACTGTGTAACGTCTTCAAGTATGCAAAATTTCAAAGTTTTACTGCGCACACGACCATTCCGAGCTTCCTCGCTGCACACAGGCTGTTCAACCGGAAAGCTTTCTGTAGACTAATGCTACAAGGACAACTGAAAGAGGCCCTTAAATTAGTGGATAGTGCCAATGATATTGATGGAAAACATGACACTACTAGAGATATTATAAAGAAGCTTTAAGATGAAGCATCCAAATGCAGAGGAAATAAAATAATCTGCCATAATCGATACCCCCGCAACAAAAACAGAGAATGTCATCTTTGAAAACATGACTCAAGATCAAATTGCATCAAGTGCAAAAAGCTCATCGGAGTCTGGAGGACCAACGCAGATTGACATGGAAACTTGGAAAGAAATGATATGTTCCAAATCATATGGCACCCATTCACAAAAACCAGCTGACGAAATCACCACCCTTGCCAGACGTCTGGCGACAGACAACCTTCCACACCGGTACATTTGTTGCAGAGGTGTTTGTATCAGGATAAGCTTGTCTTATCCAAGAGATCATGCACTAAGCAAAATTTTGAAGTTGCTGTATCTAATAACGAAGAAGTAAAAATGCAAGAGAATAGTGGGGTGTCCCTTTATCTTTGACCCCAATCCCCTTTGTTCTGCCGTCCATATCTGGAAAGGAAGCTATAAACAAATCTAGTCGCATCCCGTCGTCAACAACCGACTGGTGAAGCATTGTTGAGCGCAAAACGTAAAGAGGCTTTTTGTAAATCTAAAATACGAATCTTGATCAATGAATGCACTAATAACCTTCAGCGAGGTTCTGCCATAATGATCGGTAAAGGGAAGAAGTTTTGTCCTCGGGTCATGCACATAAATGCTTGCAGAACATGCCGAAAGACGTTTTCTCGCACAAGTGGCCCAATCACCAAACCCACTTTACGAACAAGCAAAAAGTTCAGCGGCGAAACAGTGACAGCGCTTTGTCAAGATCAAACAAAAACGAGGAAAATTTCATTTGATTAAGGTTTGAGTAGAGCATATCTGGTTAAATAGCTGATGTGCAGTCGGATGTTTGCTTAATTCATATGGATCTTATGTGATCTGAAAGTTCTTATCAGATCCTTGTGTGTTGAAAAAAACTTTTTTTAGATCAGTGCAAACAAGGCATAGTCCATAAACGTCGGCAACCCTTTGGATGATGAGGCACTTGCTTGACAAAAAATCAAGCCTTGCCAGAAAATCTTTCCTTCAAGCCACTAAGAACTAAATCGAAAGCAGCAACTGAATGCAGCAACCTACTGAGCTTCTCAACTTGTCAAAGAAGTTGTATTGTGGTGCTTCGATTGCGATAAAAGTACAAGACAAATCAAATTAATCTCTACACGTCTGTTGTGGCGAGCGCTTTTCAAAACTTGACAAGTTAAGTGGAATTTCACAGTAAAATTGAAATGAAAAGCAACAAGACTATCCCATCGCGCAACAGGTGTACGCCCTCCGAACCATGTCCGGCACATGTTTTTAATACGCGAACAACCCGGCCGGAACCTTGACAGTTTCGGATTGGCGCAGGAAGAGCTGATGAAGCACTCGAGCAAGTAACACACAGCTCTCGGACGACACTATTTTTGCCGAGCGCATGCTGAAAGCTTGAAGCCCAAGGGGTCCGCTCTCGTGTCCACAGCCGCAAGCTGTCTCCAGCACGGCCAGTCGTGAAAGCGTTTTTGGCAAATTTCGTTTTCCAGTTCCTCAAGTGAGCGATTCATCAATTTTCTTTGCGATCGGGCGCCGAAAACTTACAATACCAAGTGACGACATCCGCCGGGGAGTGCGTATTTACCGAAAGCCCAACAAAAATCTGGTTCGGCCAAAACGCACGTGCGATCCACCAGGCCCAGGTGCGCGCAGACGCCAGCAAGTCTGGTCGCGTGTTTATGCTCTCCGCGCGAGCGCGCTCCCACTGCGCGCTCGTTAANTTTCTTCTTTTATCACGGAGCGCTTTCCAGCACCGGCTTGCCCTCTCGCCCTGACAGGAAAGAATTTNTTTAGGAATGATTTCTTGATCGTGTTTGCAACGTTGGCGTTTACGAGTGTTTGCCAATCTCAGCTTTTGGCTGCGAGAGAAGCGTTTCAAGTTACTAACTGGGAGGTCGACGCAAGACCGTGACCCTGACGTGGCAGAGCGCTGGTAACTGTGTGCAACACAGGGGTGGGAACCTTTTCGTGGTCGCGGGCCGTTGAATATTCAGAACGTCTTTTGTGCCCCACACGGTATGCTTGAAAAAGCGATTTGCAGCTGTGTTCACCAGCAACTTGCGTCGAATGTGAAAACAACTTCAAAAGGGACGGTTCGGGCTGGGGCTTGAGTCGTCTTGCACTTTGATCACCCTCTGGTGTTCTCTATTCTCCGGTGTTATTTTTTCTTACCACGAAACTACCTCTGCGATTATGGAAAATCCATTTTCGCGTTAATGAATTCAAAACATTCACCCCAAAATCGTCGTAACCAGAATCACAGATCTCGAACAGTATTTACAGCATGCGCCATAGGGCAGAAAAAGTCATAATAAGTGAAAAATGAAAAATAAATATAATTTTGAGTTGTTTCTGCACACGTTGTCGAAGCTTCAGATCATTTGAAAAACATTGGCAAAGTTTGAACTGCATATTGATAACAAATTCTTTGGAACCCCCAGAAGAATTGAGTCGTTTTTAGAGAATATTGCTGTTCGGAATTTATCTGTTCTAAAAAAGTTTTCAAAATTAAAAATCAGTTGATGTGCTATTATTTTCTTCGTAAGTAATTTTTTGTATTCTAGAAAAATTCGATTCGTATTCTAGAAAATTTCGGAATGCATGCTTCCCACCAAGCACCATTGGGCAAGTTACATAAATAATTTGTTTTGGTTTCCGATTTTTTAACACCAATATGCAAAACGCACCTGAGCAGATTGGAATATAATGGGAATGCAATTTGAACTTCAGCAGAGTGGAATTCAGAATAACTTTGCAGGAAAACTGGTTAAAAGTTGGAGCAGAGTGAAACTGGAAAGTCTTGCATATTCGTGAGTTTCGTTTAAATCGTTCGTCATTGTTTCTGGTTAAACCTGCAAATAAAAGATCTGGGAAATGGTTTTAAACATTGTCATTATTCATGGATATACAGACAGGGGCAGAAATAACAACACACCCGAGAGTAGTCTTAACGCTATCTCAAGCTACTTAGAAAACGTGGCGTGCAATGACCAAGCTCGCCGGTAAATTCAGGCAGAATGCATCGGCCTCACGGGTATGCAACCACCAGACGCAAGGGGTAGGGGCAATTTTAGTGTTGGATTCCCAGTTTAAACATTTATGAAACCCATGTGATTGCGAACTTTATTGATAAACTTTTCGATTTTTTGGGTTTAGTGCAAAAGTAACGCTTTGGGCGGAAAATATCACAAACCTAAAAAAGCTAAGCCTGCATAGATTTACCGTGGCGTCGGTTTTCGTAAAAGAAAGAGGCTATAAATTCTGTTTTTGGTGAGAAAAGTTCATTGAGTTTAAACATGTGTGAAGAGATGCTTGATGTGATTAGGCTTTTAACCTAAATATGTAGAAAGTAGTAATCGGGCATCTACATTTCGGTTACAACTCCCGAAAAAATCCAGTTTCTAATTATAAATGCATGACATTTTTAGGTACTTTCGCTAAGTCGCAGACCAGCCTCAATGCACCGCGTTCAGTGAACGCTGGATTTTTGCCGCAGCTGCGCGGCCAGACCGCCGTCATCATTAACAATTTCCGTTGACAGTTTCTTTTAAAGCAAACCATGCCAGATATGGCTTGCAAAGTAAAATATGTCATACGGGGAATAAACGCTCAGCGTTTTCTTGCGGAAGGTAAACGGTTACCATTGCTTTCCAGATCTATTTTTGGAATCACTCAACAAGAGAAACACTCATCGTTCTTCGCTGGTGGCAGTCGCCAACGCGGTCAAGGGTGAGTCTGGATGCGCTGTGGCGAAAAAGATAAACTCTCCGAAGATGTGTGTCAGGGAAATTGACGGTTGGCACAAGCAAGACACAAAAATTGTCCACGATTGCGGCGAAACGATCCCCTCGTCACGGATCAACTCACAGCGTCACGTGACAAGCTGACGCATTGACCTGAGAATCTCGGGGCCCGCTCGCCTCTTTGCAGGTGCGCGGGCGCCTCCCAGTCTGCGAAAGTGCTGAAGACCGAACGGGATGCAACGAAAGTTGTTGCCGCAGTGAGGCGGCGCCGATGCGGCTGAGTGGGGCCTGCGACGCCCGTTGTAATTACGCTTAATTTCTCGCGGGCGGTCCTGATCTGAAGTGCTGCAAGCGACCGAAACCGTTACTTTACCTCTTGTGTTACAGCGCTCCGGCTCCCGCCTGGCGCACGACTTCGACTCATGTGTGCCAACTCTTCGAGTCGATTGGTTTTCTCGTCAGAACGTCACAAAGCGGTGGGATTTGAATAACGTTTTATCGGAGCCGCCGTTTTGTTTCAACTTCTAAGATGACCACTGTCAGTGGGAGTGGCCGTCTGCGACGAAGGTAGTGCTTGTACAAATCAAAACGTGTTCCATGTTCATGTGTTCATTTGCTTCGCTGCGGACTCTAATTGTTGCTTTTAAAAGATGAAAAGTGACGGACTCCCATTTGCGCATCGACAGTTTTCCACGGAAAGTTGTCAACGCTTTTGTTTTCACGGAACAGTTCATATCTTTTAGACGTAAATCAACTTGTTGTCTTATTAATGTCAAGCCATGGATTTACTGTATGGGTAAAAATAGCATCGGCCAAAACGGACGTTCTGAGTGATTTCAATTACTAAGATATTTAAGAGGAATTTACGTTACGCACATGTGACATATGCTGAGAGAGTGCCCTTCAATTGTTAAAAAAATTCTGCATAAATTTGTTTTAGGCTTGTTTCATTTTCAAGGACGTATTTTATGGCTTATCACAAAGAACTCATGCTGTCGGTATTTCAACCTAACGCGCAACATCGCGAACGGCGGTTACGGAAAACCCTGTTTTTGTCCAGGCAAGGTGCACAGACCTAAAAATTAACCCTGGCGTTTCGCACTCAAGTGTTGAGAAGCGGCCGTTGAAAGTAGTGTTCTGATATTTCATCACAGCACAGGTGTTCATGCTTCATAACCTGAGATGCAATTTCGTCAAATAAGACGCGACTGAAATGGAACATGCGTTTGCTTTGTTTGTAAACGTCATGAAAAAGAAATTTTCGGTGCCTCGTTGTGGTCTTTCTTACTGTTCACGCCAACACTGGGGCGACAACAGCAGGTGGTCTGGACTATATTTTAGTTGCAACAAAACTGCCAATAAACTAAAAAAATATTTTCGATTGTCATTACGTGCAATTACCTGTAATACAAAAGTCAGGACATTTTTGGCAATCGTGTTGAAACCAGCTGCTGAAATCGAGCGAAATTGATCGGGCATCGTGTAATTCGAAAAATGATTTTGATCCAAAATAATGAATGATTTTCATCTGAGAAATACAACAATTTTAAATGTGTAAAAAGGTATATGATAACATCGGTCCAGATCACTTGATTAGAGTTGAAAGCTTTAACTTTCTTTGCATACCGCGATTTTACGTCACTTGTGTATTCTGGAGCAAATGTCTGGCTGTGACTGCAGCCTGACAGAACTGGATCATTTGCACGTGCTGAGTGGCGTAGTTTCCTAAACTATGTTTAACCGTCACCCCAAGCTGTTGTTTACGCAAGTACGAGAACAGAATAGACGCCCTGCACCTGCATGTAGTGACTGACGAGACCGCCTCACCTGCTGACGAAAAAAACACGCAGCATTTTAAACGTCCTCGACAGTTATTTGAAAAATTCCCCGCTGTGACGTCCACTTCACGTGCCGTGGTTACGAAGATAATGACGTCAACCTGTGCAAAATATGCCTGCAGCTTGTGCAGTGACCTCAATTGTCGGTAAAACGCACTCTCGCAAGTCCGTAAAAATAAACAACCCACTAACCACCGGTGATAATTTTGTTGAAGATCCAGGACAAACGTTTCTAAGCCACAAATTCGTGAGACTCAACCTTTCACTAGCTTGATGTATTAGAATTTTCCACATGTTTTACGTGTCTTTTGTCATGCATTCCACATGCCCTGTATATGTTGGATCAACAAGGGCAGTTTGCAACATGAAATTTACTTTTACGTTAAGTCCCCTTGTATCTGAAATTACCTAATGTCGGTCATGCTACCTCCTCATCAGTTGTTAACCAAGTTACTTCTTATGAGCGAAGCAAACGCGACTTTCAACTATTTCTTCGTATCCTTTGCAACTTGAAGGCAACGAACTCTTTCCCCCTACTTTCAACCTAACCTACCCAATGCGTATCCTACCGTTCACAATTGAGAAAAACAAACATCCAGTACTCAAGTTGACGCGGAACGGGCGCGAGAACAGAAAGGAACTTCACCTTGAACAGACAAGAACCCTTGAAGTATTGTTACCAGCAAGCTTTGAATCAAAGCTGCAGATCCACTGCGCTCACCGCAATGCTACGCTTTAAGTTTCTGCGCTGAACAACGTTGCAATTGTTTCAGTTAAGGTTCAACTTGGTTTCAGGCCCCTCATGTTACAATCAAGCGCAACAACCGAGGTTTTTCCCACCTATTAACCTGACGTTCGGCTTCAACGTATAGACGCGGCATTATTTGAACTCCTGACAATAGATGCGAATTCAGAAACCTGAAAGTCAGCATTACCCCGACTGTGGAAGCGCTTTCTGTAGTTCCTTACATGGTGGCGCTCGTCCGCTTGGCGTTGCAACTTGTATAACCCTAGCAATGCGTATATATTTGACGACACATTGCCAACCGCGACAACTGATTTTTTGAAACCTTCGCCGTGCTACAGGTGCGCGCGAGACAATTTGCGTGGCAAGTACAGGTTTATTTACAAGTCATTTTTTTATACATATCACATGATGCACATGCGGCGACAATACTGTCCCCCGCAACAGTCAAAATGCTCGTTGTATGTGTTCCCAGCCGTTCTGCACCATCTGCAAGCGCGATGGTCACTTTTCCACCTTCGTCTTTTCAACTGCGGGCCTCCACTGCCCAGCCCAGGCCGCGATCTTTCCGTGATGGCGGAAAATCGGAGCTGCATTTCCCGCTGTCGCGTTCATCGCCTCGAACACGCATCTCGGCGAGCCAGGTGCTGGATTCAAATACACGCACAAGCTGTGGGTTGTACCGAAGTCTCATCTGCAAAATAGAAAACTCGAAGTTAGTCACACACGTCGCAAAATCGCTGTTTGAGTTTCCCTCAAAACGCGTTACGACTAAACGAACCGCGCATTATCAAAACCGTAGGGACTTCACCGTTTGAACTATCCACAAAAGTTTACCTCACAGCACTGGCGTTAACACCTTCAGCACTAACGTTGCAAATCGCCGATCTGAACAAGCGCTTGTCTGTGTAGAAACATGAACTTACCGACTAATGTTGTTGTTTTCACGTTCAGTACACTGGCGTCGGCAGGGGAACGGATTTGCAGGCTGGCTTCAAACGCATTTCAACACGGTCGGGAATGGTCTCCTCTTCCGACATAACCGAATCAGAATCAAAATTCGAAGCCGGCGACATGGAACTTTCCTGAGCCAGCACGTCGTTCAATCCTTGAATGTAATGGATTGCATTCTCCACAATGTCCAGCGTAGACAGATTGCTGTTTGCGCGAATACTTTCTGGGAGCAGAGAGTTAAGCTTGCTGAGCAGCTGGTCGACGTTTAACTCTTGCGCACTTCGACAAATGTTCACGGAATTCACGTTGAGGCTGGTGCTGCTGCTTGAAGCGCTGCGTCTGCTTGTGCTTGACTTCACCATGTTGATGTATCAACGTTGTAACGGTATAAAACAATCTCGTTCAGAAAACCTCTCACTTTCTTGCTGGTTCAAACGTGCGTTATGCTTGAGCCAAACGACCGCAGAGATTTATATACCGCAGAGGACTCCGCTTGTTTTTCTCGCGTCGTCGTACTCAGCCTTTTCCTTGTTATCCCACTCTTTCTTGAGGCGGAGGATTTGACTCATTTCTTTATTTTTCGCACCGCGCTCCTCTTGCTCTGAACGCGCTCCATCCGAGGAGAAGCCACTCCTCGGTGCACGTGCAGAAGCTATTCAGAGATTGCGTTCGCTCAGTGGACGTGGCGACTGGCCGTCGCCATCGCGCACCTGGGCCAAGCGCGATAGAATGTCGCAGGGAAAACACAGCGGTCGCGGTTGAGATTGCGCGACACCTTGGCGCCAGCGCACCTGTAGCAACGGAGCGCTCTATGAGAATCACCGTTCGAGCGCGACCGCCCGACGCCGCCGCGCTTACAAAGCTGTTGTGCCCCGGCGAAAGGTAATTGTACGCCCGAAGCAGATAAACAGTGATTGTATTACAAAGTGGCGGCCGAAAGATTCAAATCATGCTTTAGCGAAAGCATTAAGAAAATCACTCGGTTCCCTATTTGGGGCGAGAATACTGTTTTAATAGGGTAGCTGGTAAAGCAGCCTAATCAGCACTGCCCATCCCAAACCCAACACTTGTTTTTTTAGGAGTGACTCCGAAGGCATCAGATGCTTGAACGAAATGTGGGCTTTGTGTTGAAGAAAATGCCAATTGTTAAACTTTCTTTTTTTCGAGCACACAACCCGAAATTTCCCACTTCCTGATTGCAACTTCCGGCACAAGGCCAAGGTTTATGAAAAAAAGAAACAAAGGAATAAAAACCTTCGAGTGTCATTGGTCGTGACCGCTGCCAGCTGTTCGTTTGTGTTCGCAAGTTGTCGGCGAAGGTGGCAATTGCGAATAACGAAGCGGAAAAGAATGTCCAGGTGTTTTGCTGTTAAGTAAAAATTCGGTTTCAGCGGTAACAGCTTTGATCCACATTGGGAAGATTATGCCTATTATGTCAAGTGTACAAAAGCCTGTAAAAACGCTTTAAGAATTCCTTGTGGAACTGCAGTTGGTATTGCACTTTGAAAGAGACCTAATGTTGACGCATTTGTTTTTCTGGTCCTGTCTGTAAAGAATTTTCTCAGGCTTCAACCTTCCGCTTTTTTGGTGCCCGGGCGTCTTTGCAATGAGTTGTTGTTAGTGTTGGAAATGCCCAATAATCGACAAATGAACCATGCATTTGGCAACATCAACTCAAAACTTTGCAATTTCAATCTTCAATATTGATGTGACTATCAGAGACTGTAACGCATCAGTAGCGTCACGTTGGTTTGCAAGCCATGGAAATCTAGTGGACCCACTAGGGTTCAATCAATTTTGTGAAAGTACTTATTATCTGACGACTTTATCAAAGCTTTTACACCTTTTTGTCGGTAGCATTTAAAATTCACTGTACACAATGAACGTCACCTTTCCTTCTGCCAGTGTTCCCAGATGTAAACTGGCTTTAAACGATTAACTCCGATTAAATACCTGAACACAAACGTTATATTGTGCAGTTCTGATACTAGATGTTATATGCTTTTCTTCTTCCTAGAACGTTTTTCAAAGACCGCGCTTGTGTGTTTTGCATTATAAGTTTGCAACTTTGAGCAAATGCTTTTTGTTTGGTACGGTTTTGTTTGAGTGAGTGCGCTTCAATTCGCAAAACAAGTTAACAGTATTTAACTCATTTCATTTTGATTTTTCTCTTTCTTACTTCTTTTTCCACCACTGCATTTTTGTCTGATTTTTTACTTCAATTATTTTTTCATGCAGTTTCGTTTTTCAGTGTTCATTTCTTCTCAATACGTGCCCAATGTGCGTCCGGGTACACGAACACAACACAAAAGCTACTCCAGCTGCTGTCGTGGGATGGGACGTCGCTGCATGTTGTTCACTGCCTTGCATCGCCCAGAAAGGTTATGCATCTGACTAATAAAACATGTGCAACAAACAGGTCACGCAAATAACGACAAAGCCATTGCCAAAGTGGAATTCGTTACGTTATCGAAAGTGTAAACAGTTTTGAGTTTTCATCATGCCACAAAGTTTTACTTCTGTTTATGCCTTTAAGCTAAAAGTTCTAAACATGGGACTTGGATTAGATAACGACGAGACGATTTGAATGCTTGCTAGCAAAATTTAACCAGCTATTCAGTTGCTGAAGCATATATAAAGATATAAAGGAAGTTTTGTTGCTTACTTTTTTGTTTTTGAGGCTTGGCGAAACACATAAAAAATATTCGAAGAATTTTGCAGCAAGGGTGTACAACACAGAGCACAGCACGGATGTATAACACAGAGCAAACGTGCCCAACATTGCATGTCATTGGTTTGGAAATTGCTTGCGAATGATTTGGCATAATTCGCGCTTATATCGTAATAATTAAAATAAACAAGTCTGTTTATATGCTAGATTCTGCATTGTGCATTGACGTTCCTCCTTTGAAGCCACATTTTTCAACTTAGGTACATTGTAACATCTTCAAAGCAGTGGTTTTTCCACGCACGAATTCTTATGTATGCTTTTGTAAACAGTTGTTTGATTAATAAAGAAGTTCGTTTTTGCAAATTCAAGGTTGCGAAGTCGGAGAAAAATGTCCGACTCCGACCTTTCCAAAATTTCCGACTCCGACACCGACTCCGACTCCCGACCCCGACTCCTTAGCATAACATGAAAGAAGTTTTGCTGTCAACAATTTTGTAGCAACTATCAATCGATGGAAATCGTGGTACAGAGCAAGAATTCTCAGTTTCAATAAAAAATTCAGTTAGGATTCCTAACTTAGGAGTGCAATGTATAAAATGATTCAATTGGACTTCTGGAGTCGGAGTTAGATAAAAAATCCGACTCCGTTTTTTAGTGATCTTAGGAATCCGACTCCGACGCCACCCAAAAACCTCCGACTCATTACGACTCCGACTCTGGATCCAATTCCGCAACCCTGCTTGCAGTAACGGGAATAGACTGAATGAAAAACTTTGGCTCGTAACCCCATTTGGGTTGTGCGTCTCTGATATGCAGCATTCTCGCTGACAGTGTAAGAAAAAGTTGCAGTAAATGTCACCAGTTTAAGTGTCATCGCCAGAAGTGCATAATGAGGCTGTATGTGTTTAAAGTCAGAGAAAACTGAAACGAAAAACCTGTATACGTAACTTACCGCTACATGCTATTATTTCAAATTCTAAAGCTTTTGAAGCGCAAATTGTGGTAAGCTCGTCAAGGTAGATTTTTTGATTTTTCTAAGTCTTCATTCTGAAAATTTTGGGAAAGGTTATAGCTGTTTAGCGGTATTTTTTTTGACAAAACATAATTGAGGTCTATTTAGTCCGTGCTGACTACAAATATATCGGGTAATCTTCACCGCAAAAATGAAATGCCTTGCAACTACTGTAGCATAAAGCTGGCGGAGAGAAAGCCTACCTTCAACAAACCACGAGGCTTGTATGCATCTATCAAATTTTATATGGTGCAATCGTTTTTTGGGAAGGTGAAATTACTTAATTGCCCCTTTCTCCATCCGCCTTCGGATGTGAAGTCATTACCCATAGCCGCTATTTGTATTCTTCAGTGAAGGTACGCATGCCTGGTATAAGACTTTTCTCTTCTTGACATCTACCTTATTAGAAATGTAAAAGATCCGCAACTCCAGTATAACTGTTGGTTCAAGTTTTTCACAGGAATGACTGTTGAACTGAAGGGACGGCTGACCAGTGACCGTCGTTACCTATCATGCAATTAAAATGTACGCCGGTTCCACACTCGTCATGAGCGCAGATAAGCGGCTGCGATAGGCCGGAAATGAAACAGCAATTGTAGACCACCAGAGTCATCATCAGCAAACTGCGGTTCAATGAAACAATGAAACCCTGCGTTGGCAGACTCTACAATGCGATGCACATTGAACACAACATTATGGGTGAGAGCACAGTTTGAAAATATCCTCTTTTCGTGCACACTGCTCAGAATCTGGCAATCAACGTTGTGTGCGCTGGTTTTGGTTAAAGGTACACAAGGGTAAAAATGAATTTCCTGTCAGCAAAAGATGCATACGGTGGTTACGTGAGGTTCTGAGCAGCATACCAGCACGTGCTCTTCCAGGTGTAGCGTTTTGGTGTGGGTGAATCGTTGTAAAGCACAGGAAGTAGGTAAATAATATAGAGCTGCTGTTTAACTCACGTTTCTCTACGTGCGCGCTTTTTTCTTACCGCTCGGCTCGCCCGTCCGAACAGATGCGGCTTTTGTAACATTCTTGCAATGGACAAAATGGTTCAAGTGCTTCCTCGAATTTACTGAATACTTCCGCAGGTTTGCCGGAGACGTCCGCGCGTTACCAGGAAAAGGCTGAAAGGGGAACCGGGAGATGGTCGTTGGCCCAAGCTTGGCCGGCATCGCTGCCAAGCGCGGCGCCGCAGAAACGCGCAAGTGCCATTGACAGTTGCGAGAATCGGGGGGGGTGACCGCAGCGGTGGCAGTCGCTCTTCCGGTGACGTTGAAAACGGCTTCGACCTTTGGAGCGAGCAACCGACCAAAGTTCAAGCTGCAAGTTGAGTTTGCAGGTAGCCAGTGGCCGTAACCGATCGAGTCATCGGTAGTTTTTATGCGGCAACGGAAGTTTTTCTTGCAGCTGTTCCGAACCGATCGTTGATATATTTTTGCCAGGCATTTGGCATTATGCGTAGCTGACGAAACTGAAAGTCACAACTTATTATTTCAGGTGAAATTCAAATGCGAGACCAAATCAAACGTAATGGAAACTTGTCTTAAGATTTACTTGGAAATCTTGTGTCGTAATGTCGTAAGATTTGCTTGGAAATCTTAGATATAATTTATGTGTTTTGTTAACTTAAAAGCATTTCTTCAAAAACTGGCAGATTTTTGCAGTGCTGTGTTTGAAAACTTTATTCTTCTCCATCGATGGAAATCAAAACACCTTGAAGTCCTAACTATTGGCAGGTGGCCCCACGTTTCTGAAATTGTATTGAAGAAAATCGAAAACTGTCTTTGAAATACATGTAGGCTGGAAAACAATAAATGTAGTATATTCCGCCTTCTGTTTGACTTACCTTGAGTTGGATTTAAAAATAGGCGCTGTTATATTGACAAATGATCGAGACTCTATTAAAGCTTGGCTTCAGTTGAATCAGACAGTAATTAATAAAGATCTCCATAAAAAGTATTAAACTTTTTTACGGTTTATTGTGTCATCCCGCGTAAGGCTTATTTATACTTCATTCTGAACGTACGCGTACGACATGGGGGTGCAGGGGATGCGACTGCATCCCCAAAGCGTGAAAATTCGCGATTGTTCGGGCAAAAATTTATGGCATTGGATATTTATGTTTTGCTGCAAAAAGTAGCAAATTAAAACGGTTTCATTCAAATTTGGATAAAAATAGAACATCTCGATTCCTATTCGGGTAAAATTAGCAAGCGTCATAGTTTATAAAAAACGGTAGTATTTTGGTGAGGAGATGCAATATTTCAACTTATCCACGGACTAATCCCACCTATTCTGTATTCCGACTAATGCCACTTGTTTTTAAACATCAAATGTTGTATTTCAGACATTAATAAATAAAGGGTAAAAAATAGGAGGAAGGGGCAATTTTCGCAAAATCTTTAGCCTCCCCAAACACATGCACACCGGTACAGTCGTACACCTATGACACTGTCGGGCGGGAAGTTGCCACTTGAAGGTTCGTGAACCACAGCGCCCACTGCTACTGTCCTGTTGTGCGCGATGAGTGATTTGTGCGTTTTAACCAACAGCCATTGAGATTTGAAAGGATGTCACTGAAGGAGCACCGTCGGTTTGTCATCATTAACAACACTTCTTTGCAACACAACTGTTCAACGAAGCCATACGCGGCAGGATTGTATCTCTTGCTTAGAAGTTTACCCCCGAGCAATTAGCAGCTTACAACTCATCGTGGTTAATTTGTAAAAATCGATCATGTTTTGTGCTGAAAAACGAAGTTTTTTTGCAAATTTCAATGAAAACAAAAAAAATAGATGACTGAGGAGGACAGAATTTTCTCTCTATCCGCTATAATCGGCTTTTGAGAGAAATTCACGAACCCGGTGTAACTTTAAGCAAAATGTGTCGCGGGATGTATCAGTTCGGCAAACGCTAAGCCTCACCTGCGTGCAGTTGCCGAATGACTTACACAGCAGCTGGGTCGACGTCCGATCTGCGTCGAGTTGACAAAGCTGTGCAGGCGTTTTAAGTGGCTGCTGATATTTGTCCCATCAGAAGCGCTCAATTATAGACACAGCGCGTAATCTGCACGATGGAGTGCAAAGGTACGCGACGTCAAGTGGGGAATTTCCCGGAAAAATGTGCAGCAGCTGCATCGCCGGTTTGTGACGAAACACTTGATCGAAGCGCGAAACGTCATAACAGCTTCTTCAAAGCTTTCGAGCGAAGCCTGTCAGCTGCTCTTTAGCTGTTTGCTTCGGTGTCGAATACGAATCTCAGAATCGGAGGAAGTGAATGCGGTTTCAAAGCGAAATAGCAGATCAGGAATCTCTCCTGACGCTCAAAAATCGAATTGCCGTTTCAAAAACTTAAAGCGCTTATCAAGCGCACTCGGAAAAGCTAATTGCTGGATGCGCTTGAGAATTCTTGCAATTGGAGGCTATGCTAAGTTCAAGGGTATAAGCAGGTACATTTGGAAAGATGCAGTGTTGTTTATAAAATCAATTGTTCATGCTGGCATTCTTTTTTTGGACAAACCCAAAGGAGTTTGAAATTTCGTCTGAAGAGCACAATCGATTTAAATCCAATCACCAAACCAGCGATGTCGCCAAATATATATACTTACTTCCAAATCATTTCACGGACTTAGAAATCCGCGAACTTTGGCTTTGCTTTCAAACACCATGAGCTGTTGATTAAAGAGAAACTCTTGTTGACACACTCTACAAGAGCAATCGACCCGAGATCATGTAGAATAATTTTCTGCCATTTTATATCTTTTTAAAGGGTAAAATTTTCGTGCTAAATGTTTGCTTGATACTTACATTTCATGTTGATATGTATTTTCATGTACTTACTGTCTATAATGACTTAAACATTTTGCGAGAAATATAGAAATTCAGTGAATATATTTTGCTACCAGTTTTAATTTTTGCGTGAGTAAAGTCTGATGACAAGATGGAACTTAAAAGTAATCCTTGCCCGGTTATTAGTACATTGTTCACAGCATCCTTTACTTGCTGTTTTTTTTGCAACACCTCTCACCGGTATTTGTAGTTTGGTTTAGAGCGTTGTGGACATGAACGGCAGTATTAGTTCTACTTTCAACGACGTTTTTTTACGTCAGATTAACTTTTCTACATCACAAAGTTCTTGGTTTTGAATTGCCTGCATTGCCTTGACGTTACTTCATTTCTGATGAAAAATGGATTTATAGAATAATCCAAAATGTTTCGAAATACACCAGATTTATTTTTGAAGGCTTTGCTAGTTTTGATAAACTTGATAAGTGTATTCCGCGCTTGTGCTCCAAAGTGAAGTTTAATGCACCTCAACATCGCCACTGTAAAACGTATGAAGCACATTTCAGATTTAAACAAAATTAACTGGTAATAGATTCACTTATTTTGTAAGTGTGTAAGTGGATAACGTATCCTTAGGCACGCGGGGGGAAGTAACCCGGTTCGGAACCGTCCACCTTTATACATTTCTTCGAATCGTTCACTGGAATTATGTAGGTTGAAAGATTTAAGAAAGAAACGACGGAACTAACTTTTTAAAGATAGAGCAACACGCGGTGAGAATGCATAGTGCCACATGCTCTCGTAGCCGAAAGTTTGCCTGTGCTTCGTGGTGACAAGTTTGACCTAGTAAAAGTTAAAATCCGAATCTTGTTGTCAAAAGTAATTTTCGAGTTAGAAAATTAAACACTGCAAATCTTGTTGTCAAAAGTAATTTTCGAGTTAGAAAATTAAACACTGCAAAAAAAGCGTTTTGATTTCTTCGAAATTAAACGGCGAAATAGTCAACTCGTGAACTTATAACTTTCGAACTCTAAAACATTCAGCTTTTGTTTCGACCCCCCTAAACGCAGTTTTCGTTTAAAACTTGAAACGTGCAATCTGCCATTCGGTGGGCGCACCCCTCGTGTTTTGCACCCCTAATCATGGGATTGATATAACCGACTCCTAAACTAAATTTTTGCGCCCTGTTCACGACCAGTCTCGAACCTGGAGAAAAAGAAGAATGGCATCAGGCTTAATGCGTAATTGGGCTCTATCCCACAAAATGTTAACATTTAGAGCATTGCCAGAACACGTACCAGCTGATTGCCTCAACCAGGCAATTTTTATCAGTGTGTTGTTGAAAAAAAGGAGTTCTGAAACACTGTTGTTTGGCTGTTTTAAATTTTTAAACAGTTGCAAATTTTCCCCCAATTCAGGATCTTGTCTATGCGATTAGATTCAGTAGACATTTGATAAAATGTTGTGTCCCTATAAAGCTAAAATCTACTTCGACATTTGGTTGTCTCTTGTTTATTAAATGTTGTGGTAGTTCCAAATATTTGGTCCAATCTCACTGAGTATTGAACCGACTAAATGGGGAAAATCACCATGAAAACAGAAACATTTACAAGAGATTGAAATGCAAAAAGGTGTATTTGACCTGCAAGAATGCAAACGTTTGTAGAACCATAATCATAGGAGATGGGGGTGTGATTGCATCTTACACGTTTGCGTCAAAATTAAAAAAATTCTCTTATAAATCTTACAGACCATGCATTCATCACATTTTTGAAAAACATTTAAAACTAGAAATTGCCATTATTGTTTACTGTTCTTGAAATGTGCATGCACCAGTAATTCCCAACTTTTATTGTCTGGTTTGAAAAAAAGTTGGTCTGTGGTTGCGGATTTTACTTAATTTTTGCCTCGGAAAATAGTTAATCCAGCAAATCGGGCAAAAACGTTTCTAACCCCCGAACATTTTTGTTAACCTACGGCTTTATGTATGACCTCTATAGACAATTACAACGCCTCATTATTCTTATTTCAGCGAGGCTTGGCAAATTTGCATCAGGTGACTTGTACAATTTGTTTAGAATCAATTTTCTTAACTCGTTTGGCATCTCCTGCTGTTTAGATGATGCACAAAGTGAAAACGTTTTGGAAAATTGAATTCTACTCTGATTTTTTAACTTGTCACCTGCCGTCCGAAGCATCCTGACCTGACAGTCGCGTTTTTCATAGGTGAACTACATTGCATGTTATGGGGAAAGTTTAATTTTATAGTGGGATTTGTAGTTTATATTTATAGTTAAATTTTGTACATGGCCAGTGGGATTAAACGCATATTTTGAGCAAAATCCGGGTATTTCAGAGAGCACTTGTATTTGAAACGTCACCGCAGAAAAATAGCTTGTTCTACTTATTTTCTGTGTTGTTTTTTTCACAGAAGGAGATTGTGCCATTGACCGGACCGACTCACCATAAAAGTGGAAACTCCTTTCATATCATGGCGAAAGAATTACTTCAGTTCCTTCCTGTCAAGCTTTTAGGCGTTTTGAAAATTTTACAATTTGCAGATGCACAAGCGAAATAGTTGGAATGTCGTTGGTGGCTGAAAATAGTNAGGTCATCTTTCACGTGGTGGTTCGTAAGTGGATGAAAATCGGTATCACAACATACGACACCTGAAACTTTCCTTAAAAAAGTATGTTGAAGAAGGTTTGCGGTTTAAGTAGAAAAGCAAACGCAGGAAAACAAACGTCTTCACAGCTCTCGAGCTGTGAAGATCTCTCATAGTCTATTTTGGCGGTAATCTTTCAATTGTTAGCTCAACCTCTGATTAAACGATCGCGTGCTTTTTATTTATATTGTGCGTTGAACTGGTTGCGGAGGCAGTACTTTCGTTCGAATAAATATCGTCTCATTTTGACAAAAGTGCTGTCAATTCTTGCAAAAAAGATTAAATGAGCCAATCTCTTCGTTTGCAAACCCTTTGGGTACTACAGTCTTCACCTAAATGAATACATAAGGAATGCGCGCATTTAGAAATCATGTCATTCGGCTACTGGGTTCTTAAACTGGGAGGCGTTAAAGGTTCGCAAAAGGGGAGCGAGCATGGCAGTGGCATATTTTTGAAAAGCAGGACTGTGGCAAATACGTTGTTGTTCTGGCAATTGCGTTTGATTTTGAGGTTAGGTGAGGCGCGAGTATCAATGACTAACGTCGAAGGGGGCGCGACTGAAAAAGTATAAGAACTTCTGACTGTTCCTTGGAAATAATGGCATCAGAATCACTCCTTAGAATACGGAAGGCTAATACCACAAAAGTTCAGTGGTAAAACTCGAAAGCTAATAAGCATGAAAGCAAGTTGAAACGCCGCCAAGGACCAGTGGTAATGTTTGTACCTTTTGACAGGATAATGAAAACAAATCAGGGTTTGTAAGGCTCCCACGTACTGTTAGTTTGGTAAAGATTTAAGCGGTTGTAAAACACAACTGATAAGAAGGAGCAGAACTAAATACATACCATGTTAGGTTATGAAGGAGGCATTACAAGCCGAGGAGTGCGGTTGTAAGTCTTGGCGAAGCGAGCATGGAATGCGATAAGCAGAAGAGGAACAACAACTGTTCTCGCATGTTAACAAGAGAGCGCTACGCATTGGTTCTTCCTCTCCCACTGGCAACGAACCTTTACTGGCTGGCGACAAATAACCTTCTGGGTGTTTTCCAAATCTGTTGACAAAGAGAAGTTACGGAAAGTTTGGCCTAATGCAAAAACTTTTCTTGTATGATTTTTTGGCGGAGATCCCCTTGATCCCAGATAATTTTTTCCTGTGGCAAGGTCGTAGGATGCCATCTTTCTCATTTCAGTTGTACATATGAAGCTGCAAATCTGTTCATCCGTTTTTCTATGTGCTAAGGAACCACCTCAGCAATAAGTTTTGAAAGGCCTCAGTCCCACCCAAGATGCCTCAATACACTTACAGTTCATCTGCTTTCCACTAAATAAGCAATGTCAATTTGCTGTTTTGTTGATAAGCTAGAAAAGAAAAAAGTTTGGAGCGATTGGCACCACAAAATCTCAAGATCTTTTGTATTTTTTGCTCACCTTTGGTCGAGGTGAACTTAACGTCTAGTATGGGTAGTTTGGCAATTTGTATATCAATCATCACAGTCGCATTGTGACAAAGATGAATCAACCACGAAATTTTAAACAACTCAAGCCATTCATGCAAGATACTAACTTATGAGAAGCCACTCAAAGAAATCATAAGTGCCACGAAGGTTATTCAGATCACAGCATTGTTCATGACTAACAAGAGATCGTTACACGGTAAGTGCAAAAACGACACATTTCGTGAAACACCAACCTTCAGCCAGTGGAGATAGCATGCGTGCCTTCGCATTTTTCTAAAGTGGGTAGTTAGCGACAACTAGAGGCGGACATAGTGTGTCGACAGCAACCACTTTAGTTGAAAAGATGCAAGACAAACCTCACAACCGCCATGCCGGCATACCACTGTCCAAATTTGCTTTTCATAAAACTGAAAAGCCAACTTTCATGAATATAAAAAGCAAAATTAGTCTCATTCTATTTCTATCAGAAAAGTTTTAGAAAAATACTAACTTGAATAAGCCAGGCGTGGAGACTGTGCAAAAAATTTTTCCACCCAGTCTGTGACTGGCTAAGTACTTTTTGATTTGACAAGTTTGATGTAATAAACAAATCATCGTTTATGAAGTTCTGTTTGTTTCGTTCATGATTAGGGGTAACGTTCAACCCAGTAAAATTTTGGGTGACATGAAGGTATGGTTATGTTCTCTGTCCTAAACAATTCTTCAGAAATAAATACATTTGAAGTAATTTGAATACGTTTTGGTTGAGAGCGTTTACACCATCAGAGCTGCAAATTGTAGCGGCTCTCGAAATATAATTTTGTTGTTTTTAATGGTAAGCAATTGTTTGCTTCATGTTTGCTTATTGCATTTATTGTTAGCAAAAGTATGAGTACTTCGCACAACACGCTCGCGAAATACGGTTTAACGTGCAGCAGGAAACCCGCAGACTGATGGGGAGTTGGGGGACTGATGGGGAGTTTAACAGTTATGACGATATGTGTCGAACAAGCGAACACGATAAAGTCATAAGAAGACAAAGGCAGCAATCGCTGGATTTTTAGGAAGACAAACCGCTGATTTAAAACAAAATGCGAAGATGTTCGTTGCAACACCGTTAGGAAGTAATTGTTTCTCTTTGGTGGCGTAAACAGCATTTGATTTGTTGATTTTACTAAAATTGGCTACAGGCGTAGTAGATGTTTGTGCGCAATTTAAGGCTTCTTTGGGAGGACACGATGCTTTTCCATAATGTGAAAATGAAGGAAACGTCACTCCTGTAACGTTCATCAGATTGTATATTAACAATATTTAATTAGATATAATTTAAATTTAAACAATTAGAGCAAAGGCCAATTTCACCAAAAAGAACGTCTTTTCCCTTAGACCAGG
>JGI24158J21664_10000204_pt1 | contig 45329 bp, 25 predicted proteins | sample Ectturendosymbi3_FD_21664 | JGI IMG/M metagenome (IMG submission 21664) | reverse complement strand
CCCACCCCAAAAAAACGCTTGGGGTACGTGTAGAGACAAACATACCAAAAAACTCGAAAGCAATAGTTGTGCTGGCACTTCGCCCTGGAAGGTGTTTATTGCACCACAAGGACATTGGAAATGATCAGACAACCTTTCCACGTCACAGCGTGAAGTTTGCAGTGAGTCATAAACCAAATTATCATCCATTTAATTTTTTGTACGAAACGCGACTATACGGCTGTAATGAAATTTTAGAAATACTGTACAGTAGGTTGAAAAAAATTATCAGACAACAGAATGTTGGTTGATAAAAAGCATATGATTTCGTGCTAAGCTGAACTTTTGTCTAAAAACTGCTGCTAGTAGGCGGGGGTGTATTCCTAAAAAGAGGTGTGGGAACGCTGTTCCCACACCAAACATAAAAGAAGACTGATTCGCCGACAAGAATTTCCACACTGGATCTTCCTGTTTCACTTTAGTGCTACTGTGCTATACACGAGATAACTTGCCATTTATTCATTTATACTTCTCCAGGCGCTACACGTAGAAATTTAAATGAAAAATCTAAATATTCAAGTAACGTTACGAGTGAAAAAGGTGTGGGAACGCCATTCCCACGCGTCCCAGTCCACTACACCCCTGCTGGCAGATCTGGTGCTAATCGGTAGTCATCTTTAGTATAGCCTACAGCTAATCTAGCCCGCTTTGTTTTAAGCCTACTTGACATGTAGGCTATTTTTTACGGTTAGGTTTGCTGTTTTGCAATTTACGCTGTCACTGAGCGCTCTAACCTAGCCTATAGTTAACTGCGTGTAAGTTCATTGTAGCGTAAATTTAATGCCTTCGCTTAACATTAGCTGAACTGCACTCATTCGTAAAAGATTGTTGGAAAAAGTAGTATGATCTGCAGCCTATTCAACTTTTGTCCACAGTCTGCTCAGTCCCGTCGCCACGGGGGTGGGGTTTTGGTGGGCTTAGTCCACCCAAACAAAGCTCCAAGCCCCCCAAAATTGAAACATGAAACACTATAAACCACTGGAGTTTTTGTCAATTTTTGGAATGTCAAGCCCCCCTACTGAAAACTTTCTAGCCACCGTTCTGAGTCTGCTGCTTATTCACCTTTTGTCCACAAGAAGCCGAATCTTACCCAAATGAAACAAGAATTAAAACGCTAAATGCGCAGTGGCATGGCCAGCCCAAAATTGTGGATGGGTCAAAATGTTTGATTTTAGGCGAGCAACAGTATTTGTTTGAGATACTGCCTCTTAAAGCACAAAATGACCACATATTCTAAAAATTTGGAGGAGCCATGGCCCCTGCCCCCCGGCTGCACTTATGTACGTGCGGTTTATATAACGTATATGTAATGTAAATACTTTATCTAAACACTTACATATTTATATAACATATTTTTATGTATTTTTCATTTATAGTGAAATAAACACATTCGGACTGTCCAAATTCAGCAAAATAAGCTTTGCATTTAAGCTTCGTCCCTACCCCTGTGCAATAAATGATTTATTTAAAAGCTGTACAAAAAATCACCCCGATGGACGTTTCAGTGTCGGGTACCATCGATGAAAAAACGTATCTGAAAAACTTTAGGGGGGGGGTTCAGGCCCCTAGCTCCCTCCTGGATCCGCCTATGAAAACAGCTGCACCAAAGTGAATACAATTCACATGAAAACGAAATGGTTCCAACCATGAATTCCATTGACACAGAGACAAGTCTGTTGATAGCCAAATAGTTCCGTCAAAATATTACTACAAAACAAATTTAAAAAAATAAACCATCTGCCAACGGGTTGGTGATTACTGACTAATCCGTTTTTGTGGTTGCTTATGAACATTTTGTGATTGTGGTGTAACCACAAACTATGTTATGCAACGACTATTGCGAGGGTAATGCCCATTTGCAGCGCGTGGATAGGGTGAGGACTATTCAATGCAGTACGCAGTTAACAGCAGCGAGGTTTCGGCACCAACTGCACCTAAAGTAGCATAGCAGCGCCGCAGATAGGTGTGCATCGGCGTCTAGGGCGTGTGCCTGATAGCAAGATGCAACAGGAGGCGTGAAACTTATTTTGTGGAATATTCCAAACAAAGTCGTTCATTTTAATATTCACACTGAATTTTCTTCCTCTGTCTGATACTCAGAATCTGACTTTTCAACCCTGCGTTCATTTATGACTGTCTTGTCATAAGCGAAACACGCACCAACTCTAAACCTAGAAAGATTCAGACAAATAGACAATGAGCAATATAATTCTCAGACAGGATCCCTGCACAGTCTACGTTAGAATTTTAACTTATCCTTCGATTATAATGCCGACTGTCAAATTTATCAACGAAATCATCTGAATCTATTTATCAGCTCGTACCTTTCAACTGAAAGTAGATCAGNGTTACCAAATCTTTCCCTGGTCATGGAATTTCTCGGAAATGTTTTCGCTNATTTCATTTTTGAAAAACGTTTCTCGCATGAAGCGCTGGTGACGGGAAGAGTGACAGCTGCCATTAGCAATCAAANGCAGCTTTTTAAGTAGCTATAAANGAANAAAACTTGGAGCGACATANGCAGTTTCGACTCCTTCAGAAGCAAATTCTTTGCCAAAGTTATTTCATGTTTTGAATCATTTTCACTAAATGAATAAGATTTGCGAATTCTTCCAAGTGTTTTTCTGATAGAAATGTTTGACTTGAAATACGCGAAATATTGAAATACGCGAAAAGCGCTGAAATACGCGAAATACTGCCTCTCAATCATTACAGAAAATCCGTACAAAATTCTACGAGGTTGCAGGACATCTGTGGGTAGAGTTAAAACTGTAGTCACGAACCAATTATATGAAATGTTTCGAAGTTGTATACAAAAGGCAGAAGAACGCAAAACTGCAGCCAGGATAAATTCGGATAAATTAACTGAAACCAATTCTTAATGCTTTAACAAACCTTTTGCTGCTGTGACAAGAAACAATCTGCTGACAGTAATAAAATCCAGTTCCATCTTTCACTGAAATGCACGAAAGATCAATCATCCCATTTCTGCGACTGTTTCTTCGTTTGGAAATGAATCTTTCAACACCACGACCGCGGTCTGACTAAATTTTACCCAGGATGCAAGCCATCACTGGTGCGTGTTGTCACAAACAACTCTAGTTACCCGGCGGTCAAAAACAACAACACAGCTTACCATGCGTTTGGGAAATATTGAATGTAGGCTAGAGGGTTTCTATAAATTATCGTTTAAAATATTGCTGGCCGAAAGTTATCTACTGTAGCCTATATGCCAACCAAACAAACTCAAACGGAAAACTAAAAAAAAATGAGGGGGACAAACAGGGGTTCAACGAAAAACATGGGAGGGCCATAGCCTACCCAGCCCCCCCCTGGAATCGCCACTGTTTGGAGCCAATCTCGCTAGGTTGGCGTATTGATCTTTGTGAAGTAGTGTTTTGCTTGTGCATACGTCCTAAATATCACGAGCTAGTTACGTACATCTCAGAATCTTCCGATCAACTGAGCTCTCAGCGACTGTATTTGAGTGCCAAAACAAACCAACATAAGCACTCAACTCAGTATGGAACCACCATATTCCCTACTACAACAACTATTCTCAAACACTACAAAACACATGGGAAGCAGAACGTAACCGAGTCGTGGAAGTATTTTGGCCTTCCATCTTGTCAAAGTCAGGCACGGATTTACCATTAGACTAAAAAGGCTTAACCTAGGGCCCCCGAAATCGGCGGCCCCAAATTTTGGGAGTATTTGGTGACGCTTACTCAAATTTGTCAGTTTTTTATTACAACTGTTCCAATACAGTTTTTGATTGAGTTTTAGTGAAGTTTTTTGTGAATGAAAAGCAAGATCAGTTCACAGTGAAAAACGTTTTTGAGAATATGGTCCTACCATGACAGTCAGAGGCGACTGTTCATTTCTCTGTCAATATTTTTTGATAATGCTGTAATGGAATCCTTGCAAAATTCTTTTAATTACCTTTGACTCACTCTCTATAATGTTTTTATCTTTATCTTTTGAAAAATTGATTGAAGTGATGCATTTCGATGTGCTGATTTTCAGCCGTGTTCGATTGGTCAAACCAGTGTCTGCGGAGACTCGGCAACACCACGCTACCTGGTGGTCGACAGCGATGCCTACGATTCATGCAGTTGGAATACAGAATCTATTCGATCATCGCCGCGGACCTTACGGTGGAACAATGGCGAATTGGCAACCGGCAGGGGGCGGCGTGGAGCAGTGGTGGATGGTCACAAAGATATGCTGGTTGCCCATCGAAAACACAAGTTAGATGTTGTGTACTTGTGTAGCAACACGCTTTCGTTCATGTCAAATTGCCGGCTTGAGCGAATACGTAAAATGAGCTTGTTGTACTTCAAAACCATCTGTTCTGTTTAAAGCTTACTGTAGTGGTATTTGATACATCCTTGGTTGCATAGTTTCAACATGTCGGAAACAGTTGTCTACTCGTCCACGCAAGCCGTCTTTTTTACGGCCAAAGGTGGCATGATTAGTAAAAGTAACTCCATCTGCGATAACAACTGTGTGTTCTACGCAATGAACTCTATGTGACGAGTTAGCTATATTTATAAATACGTCCGGTTGTCAAATTTGCAGTTTATAACACAGTTTTAAAAAGTCCGCCGCCAACAAAAATAATATACGTTACAAGTGGAGGTTTATTATCGACAACCTTCGGCTTTGAAGTGACGTCATAAACCTAGTTTCCTTGCTTTCTTTGCTGCATTGTTCTATCTCAGACATATTGTTGATTTTCTTTAAACATTCTAAAAGAGATGTACAGATGACATCACGTTTCTTAGGTCGGGGTCAGACTCGCAATGCTTAGATGTTTTTCGACTTTTCAATGGCCTTGCAACGTTTAGTCGGAAGAATGAAAGTTTTGGTAGACACAACTTCTCAGTTTGAATAAAGTTGTTGGGAAAACCAAACAAAGGATTTTTTCCCAGAAATCGCAGTCCCCATTGCATACGCCCATTTCAAAACAAGAAGAACCAATGTAGCTGCTTTTCATTGCGATTAGTTTTGAGATAGTCGTGTATTTAGTTGCGTCGCTGAGTAACAGTCCCGCTTGGCCTTTGTATGCTGCTGTTCAATTATTGATAATCTAGAAAAACGTCAATTGTCGCACTTTGTCCAATTTCATTAATTTTTTACCAAAATTTCTCAAATTAAATATTTATCGCGAGCATTCCCTGCATGAAAACATATGCTTGAGGTGCTCTCAAGACCTTCCAATTCCTGCTGTTCTGAGCGATTGTGCTCTTCCGTCTATATACCGCTGTGTGGGATATGGATGCCAGGTATATGGCGATATACTCGAGGCCTTGTCACGTAAGTTTCCAATAAGCTCAGTGCAGGCGCTGTGCAGCTGGTGATAAAAAGCTTGGTGCTGAGTAAAAACATCAACAAAGGAAAAATATGCAAGACTTAAAACTTAAAGTACAGAGCATTTAAAGCTCCCTGCTTAAAGGTTCAATATTTTTAGATGTGAAATGACAACTTTGGGGATACAAATTATTAAGTTGTAGACATCTGTTTCATGTTTGTCTGCTATTTTGCTGCTCTAGGGCTACGAGTTAATCACCTGAAGAAAAATTCTCGCGCAGCAGTGGAATTGCCAAGTTTCACAACTTATTTTAAACTGGCCTAAGCAGCAGTACAGGTGGTGATCGTCTGTACTCATTACACCGTCAAACGGGGCAGTGAGGCAATTGCAGAGTGACGTTTAGACATTTACCATGATGTGTCAGATAGTGGTATCAGTGTAAGCTTGCGCAAGACCCTGGCCTGGTCTCGTTCTGCAAAAATAATCTGTACTGCGATCAATCGATGTGATTGTTTGCACATTTCCGGTGGCGCAGCTGTCAGGCTGTTCATTCAGCGGAGGTGAATGAGAATGGCAAATTTACTTTCGAAATACCGCGGAATATTTTTGCGACGCGCCGCGTGTGGTCAAGAGATGTTAACGTTGGCTGTATTGGAACAACTGAGCACGCAGACTCTGTATTCTGATATTCTTGTCTCATTCCGTAAATCTCGTCTAAGGCCCTCTTTGAACATGCAGTAAAGTTTGCTTAAAAATTCGAAAACTCCTACTTTGCTATTACAGCAAACTACTTCAAAAATATTTCACTGCCAGTCGTTTTTTGTTAAACTCTTAAAAGCTTTTTTGGAAATTTAGTAAACTATTTTTTTATTTCCTGTTCGCTTTCGTGCTTGTTGAGATTCTTCTTCCTTTTGTTTTCCCGCTTGTTTCGCAAACAGCAGTCGTATCTGCATGTAAGGGTACAGTCATCTTCAAGTCGACTTTGTCGTCCACTCCATGATTTACACCGGGGGTCACCAACATGGTGCCCGGGGGCACCAGGTCGCCCGCACGGACCAAGTGGATCGCTCGCGGGCCTGTTCATAAAATAGCGTTAACATTATCAGTGTTTCACATAGATGAATATTAATTTTATTAATGATACATGTATCAAACTGGTGGCCCTTCACATTATTCGGTACCCAAGAAGTAGCTCTCAGTTTCAAAAAGGTTGGCCACCACTGATTTAAACCATATACGCTATGCAGTACACAGAACGGATTAGTACGCAATCCAGGGGGTGTGGTGGAATTTGGTGCAGTTTACCTCCTCTCACCCAAACGACCACGTCGCCGTCCTGAAGTTACGTCCCTATGTGAGCAATTCTGCTTTATTTCTTGGCGTGTAGAGAGTATATCACATGCGAATAAGGGTAGTCTTTGTATTTTATAAAGCAAAAATCTGAAAATCGGGGCAAGTAGGGTAACGCTGAGGCTATTCGGTAAAATTCCAGTTAGAAAAGAAACATTTGACCTCTCCCCTTTTTTCATTTACTCTTCGCTTCTCTTTCTACGGAAAATGCTGCTTTCTACGGATGAGTATTCAAGTCATCAAAAGCTTTCGTGTGAACGTTGAGTAAGTTGTGTATGTAACATTTAGCTTCGGCGTTGTCATAAAAACGTTCAAATTCCCAGTGGATTTTGGTGACCCCTATTTGTGGCTTCTCACCCGAACGCCAAGTCTGAATCCGCCACTGTAGCGGCAGCACATTATTGTAGTTGCAATACAGTTTCCTCAAACATGTAAAAAGGCAGATAACATTAACTTTCAACATTTTTTGGTCTCGTTATCTGGGTGTGTCTACTTGCGCAGCCAGCCGGTCTCCGGCTAATTCCTCAAAATGAGATCAAACACTTAAAGGTTACCCTCATTCTGAAGCCAGTAAGAACTTAGGGTAGCGAGTGTTTCCCATACGGAATAACATCTCCTTTGAAATGCACAGTACACGCTGTTAACATAGCCTGAACGCCAATGGTTTAATGACGACATCAGTGCTTATATACACGATAGCGTCTTCTCGTTTTCGCTTTCCGATTCCTGCTGAGTTTTTTCGTATCGTAACATTATGCTTTCATATTTAACAACCCTGAAACCGCGTTGGCTGTTGCCACTCTTTTTTATTCCTTGTCTCTTCTTTTCTATCTCTCTTTCTCTTTGTTTATCTCTCATTTTTCCTACCTTTCGATCTCTTTTCTTTCGTTTTCTCTTCTACATCTTCAGCTTTTTTCAAGCTTTTTTTAAATGTTTTCGACAAGCACGGGATATCTTAAAGCAGGGGTGGCCGAGCATTTTCTAAGGAGAGCCACATTGAAAACTTTATTACTACCGCGGGGGCCGGCATGTGTTACATTTGTCTACTTCAGTTACAATTTACGTTTCAAAATATGAATTATTGATAATATTAATATTGTAACCATGAGTGGTTTTATTTCACGTTGACACTGTAGTACGCATAGACATTGTATTTTGCAAAACAATATGAAATGCTGAGAATAAGTTTTTCCAATTATTACAACAATATTCTTGTATCAACTATAAAAAATATATTTAATTTATTGTGAAATATGTACTATCTATGTGCGTGTGACTGCCCTACGGGCCGCACAAAATGCCCTCAGCCGCGAGCCGTAGTTTTCTCACCCCTGCCTGTAAAAGGAAGTGTCAATTTAAAGCTCTAGGTTTGTTGCAAGCTTTCGAGGAATCACCGACTGGGCTGCGCTTTCATAACTTCGCGATATTCTTGCGTGTGAGGGGAGGTTCAAACAAAACCCACAAGGTCCTCGATATATTTAGTGTTGTTGATGTTAGGAGCAGGGGCGTAACGAGGTTAGATGGCGCCCGGGGAAAGAAGCAAGTTTGGCGCCGACATGTTCGAAACTGAGGTCTTTCGGAAGCAAATGTACTGTATTGAAGACAGTATTGTAACATTGTTGGGAGTGTTTGGCGCCCCCGCAGCCATTCGGCGCCCCATAGTGAGTCGACGCCCGGAGAATTGCGCACCCCCTTGTCCGCCTCGTTATGCCCCTGGTTAGGGGACCACAGGTCTAACAGGCAGTTCGCAGAGCGGAGAATGTTACAGCCGAGGATAATATGATTGGCCGACTGCTCCTCAGCGCCACAGATGCATTTGGTTGTATCTAGCATGCTTTGCGATGATTCGGGCTTACGTGTGTCAGTCTATATTCAAGTAATTAGTCTCCGCGAAAGGTGTCACAGTCGAATCAATCAGTAATTTTTTAATAGGAAATCGATTTCACGTAACTATACGCATCCTCATTCCTGAATTCTGCAAGATGTTGCTTGTGGGAGGAATGCTGTAGGACTGAAGCACAAATAACCGTCTCTAGACTGATATGAATGAATCAAATCACAAGCTGCGACAGGCTATTGCTGGAAAATAGGCCGTTTTCATAAATTTGTTCATACTAAAGTTGGAAAATTATCTGACGCCAACTACGGAGCAACGTAAACACGAGCAACGCAGCGGTGACTAAATGATAACGGGCAGTTTCATGCACTAGCTGCTAGCAGAAAAGCAGTTTTAAGGCGTAAGGTTTGCTTACTATTAGACTACTTCAGGAAGGGCCTTTAAATGGTAAATGTTTCTCTAAATGGTAAAAGAGGATCATAAAGTTGGGAAAAACGGAATGGCAAACAAATATGAAATAAACATTGCAAATTGACAGAAAAAGGGTGACAGGAATTATTTCACACAAGGGAGGATCGTGCTTTGGATGTTCATTTGTGCGTTTGTGTTGTTTAGCCATTTATCTTCGCAGGTATCCAGAGAGTGAAAACTGGGTTGTTCAACAAAAGCAACAGTGTAAGAGTCATAAATAGGTGGAGTTAAAAAACGCCATGAAGCACTTTTAGTACCACGATAGGCCATTTGATCGCTGTCATCCCTCGTATCTGGTTTGTTCCAAATACCTCGGTGCGCTGACCATTTCTACGAAAATTTGTTTGATGTTTGCATATCACACAAATCGCTACGCAAATATCATAGTTTGCACACGTTACGTTTTGTTTCAATGGGAAAGTTTCTTTTTAATTTTTTCGTGGATATGTGAAACAGTTGAGACCGTGGATTTGTTGTGTTGTCCATGGCAATGACAAAGTGCACAGCGCTTGCAAGTCTCTGGCAAACCTTCGCTTTGTTATTGTGTCTTATTGAAAGCAAGGTTCTTGTAATTGGTTACTTTTTTGTCCATTTGCCGTAGGTATTTTACAGGTAAGTAATCATTGCCTTCGTATTTAAGTCTTTTTCTTTGGTACGTAGCCGAAACTTTTGGGTCACCTCTCTTGTCACATTTTGGCGGGCGTATGGTCTTTCTTCCCATTTTGATGTCGCTGGGAAGTTCGAGCGGGTCGCTTTTTCGGTTTAATTTAGGCTGTTTAGGTATTCTTCTTTACTTTGGTTGAGTCGCCTCAATCTTATTGCTTCTCCAAATAGGTGACAACATTGATAAGGCAAATTTTGTTCAGTTCATCACTGTGTTTGCGGACCCTGGTGTTGATGGAATGCTTCTCCAGGGAACATTCAAGCGCTTCAGTCACAGTGTCTCTGCACAAACTTGGATAAAGTGCTTTCACATCTGCCGCCCCAATGTATACCGGGGGTCTTTGCTTTCAGTTCCTAGGTTTTTAGTCTGGCGGTCTTTCCATTTGAGAAGATCTGCACTGTATTGACGAATATCTTGACATAACTCGTCTCAGGGGCTGTTGTTACAAACGTTTCCGCTAATAGGTTTCAGAATAAAATTTAAAAATGCAGTAATGGGTGAGGGTGCCGATGTTCTCAGCAGATTGCAACAGGTGTACCGGCATGTCTTTGACATCAAAGTTCAACAAACTCTCCAGGGTTAACTTGTGCGTCTTGAAAAGTGGGTAACCATAATCCAGTCTATTGCATCGAAACAAATTTTGCTGGTGCACCCAGGGGCGGATCCAGCCAGTACGTTTAGGGGGGGCGATTTCAGTAATATTGGTGGCCAAGTCTCAAAACAGCGAGATGAAGCATGCTTCACAAAACTGTTGCGACAAAACAATAGACGACAAAATTACCTTATACCGCGAATTTTGTTTTTTGAATTGTACAAAATTATGGTGTATAGGGTTACTTTTGTAGGTTTCAGAGGGGGCGATTACCCCTCTCCCCATGATGCACCTGGATGCACGATTCGCCCCTGGATGCACCGATGACGTGGGGTACGACTTGTCCTTTCATTTCAATCCAGCTGTGTGTAGCAGCAGATGATCACTCAACGCACCTGTAGTATAGTGTTCAATAACAAGATCGTCACAAAGTTTTCTGATTTTGTTGTGGTAAGCGTCGCATGTATCTAACGACACATCCATTTTTTCAAACTGATGCAGTTCTTTGATCAGTATAGCGGTACGACAAACAATTTTCTCGTACTTCCTATCTTATCTGTCTTGCAAATCAAAAATTTCCTCTTTTCGTTTGTTCAATTTGCTTACCATAAAACAGTCTTTGTTTTTTCGGTAAATACGAGGTAGTTCTTGGCTCGCTATGCGTCCAACGCCAAAGGTTTCAGGTTCTTTAATTTTGTAAAATCCATGTCCGCGGAGGCCAGAGCTTCTCAACCCCTGGGCCGCTGTTTGATTTTGGTGGATGGTCGCAATATCACTATTCATTTGCGCAGAAATGTCATTCAATCATTGATACGGAGTGCTCCATTGCATAACTTTGTTTTTAAAGCGAGATATCTTGTAGCTCCCAACTGCTAATATCACAATCTTTCCGCGTGTTATTCTTGGCCGGCAATGTAGTAGCAAGATATAGCAGTTCTAGCACTAGTGATCCCTGTTTTCGACTTTTTAAATAAAATTTGGACCTCAAATTTGAAAATTGATTTGGTAATGCAGGTCGGCGAAGGTATGTATTTGTTTTGGGCATAATATTTGGGTCGTTGCAATGAAACAGGGGTGGCCAAACTGCGCCTCTTCGAACCTTTGCCTGCGGCTCTTTGAGCTTTCCGAAAATTTAAATATTTGTTTTATATTTTTATTTCTATTGCAAAAAGTGCAGAAATATTGTGAAATGGTTCTGTTGTAGCTAGCGTACCATACAGTATTACTTTTGAAAGTCGTTCCAAAAAGAATTATGATATCACACAAGGTAGATTGCGAAAATTCGTGTTTTTAGATTTGTATGTTGCGGCTCTTTGTAACTTGGGTTTTACGATATGCAGCTCATACATAGAGCAGGTTTGGCCACCCCTGCAATTAAAGGTTGAGAAGCATTGACGTGGTCGGTCGTTGCGTCATACATTAAGTCGTTATCAGGTCTAGAGTGTTTGGTGATTTTCAGTTTATTTGGTAGCACATAGACCACAATCTACATCGTTTTTTTTTCTCCAAATAGTGTACCTCATTCTGCTTGTTTGACGTGCTGGTGAGCGCTAAGTCATTCTGTGTTTTCTGCAAACCCAATTCTTGCCCCCTTTTTTGTCAGTTTACGACATTCATATATTTTTTGCCGATCAGCTTTGCCCAATTGCATGATCCCCTTTGTTACCACAGATCTGGTTTTTATTTACAGAGCGTTGTTCCTCACTTTCAAACCTTTTCCATTTGAAGGCCCTACCTCAGAGGCCTCAAACGCGGGCATGTTGTGCGGCCCATGATTGTTTTTGGGAATTTTCAAATAATTGATATATGTTATTTGTTTCATTCACCGGTGTTTAAAAGTGCTCGGCCAGCGAGTGAACAAGCCCCTTTTAAGCGGACGTAGAGATGGCTAGAAATGATTTTCCTATGCAGGGACGTAACGAGGGGGTCAAGGGGGCGCGATTCTCCGGGTGCCGAATCATTATGGGGGCGCCAAATCACTGTGGAGGGCGCCGAAACGTCTCAACAATGTCGCAAGTGCTTTCTTCAACAGCATATTTGCTTCCGAAAGACCTTAGGTTCGAACATGGGGGCGCCAAACTTGTTTCTTGTTCTGGGCGCCATCTAACCTCGCTACGCCCCTGTGCCATAAATCACGATACCTTTTGCAGGAAAAAAGATGTAAAGTTGTTTCTAGCAAGCTTCAGGTACGGCCATTGCTGCGTCAGCGTCACAATGCGGCCCTCGGGTTACTTTAAGTGCTTATTTGGCCCTCAGAGCAATTTGAGTTTGATCCCCCTGCCCTACCTATTGTAGAGTAATGAACCTTATACCTCATGACCAACCTCCTGCTAGTGAATGCCACTGCCCGTTGCGGTTTATTCACCACCGCGTTGCTCGTTGTGTTTACGTTGTTGCGTAGTTGGCGTCAGATAGTTTTCAAGATTTGATATAAGCAGGTTTATGAAAACAGCCAGCTTGTGATTTCATTTATTTTGATCCAGAGTTTGCTTTTGTCCTTTATTACTTCAGAATTTCACCCGTAAGCTTGCGCTTACAGATTTCAGTAATGAGGATGCGTATAGTTACGTGAAATCGATTTCCTATTAAAAATCTACTGATTGATTCTATTGCGTCACCTTCTGCGGAAACTAATTACTTGAAGGAAGTGCGTACTAATTTTCTCAAGAGACGATTAATGGAAAGAACCCTGGCTGTTCTCACACCATTGCGTAATTACTCGTGATTCACTGGCATTCGAAGGCCACGACTGCTGAGTGGAAAGCAGATTCTGCGCAAGCTTGCCACTCCAGCTCCCAAGAAAGACTCGTAGTCGCGTGGTTGCTTCGTTATTGTCCGGAGTCTAATGTTACACCAGGCACAAAAGATACAGTAGGGACTGCACTTGGTCCATCTCTGCTCCCAGCAAAGCAACTGAGGAGTCTGTTATTCCAACTTGTATAGAAAAGTTTATGGAAACAGGAGCTTAGGTGAAGACTATTTTGGGAACCTTGGCACACGAGGCGTTGCGTGCAACTGATTGATATGTCAATGATATTTTAGTGTCGTAGTTACGGTTTTGCCTGAAAATAAATTATGTTGACAAACCCTGAGCTTTTCAAAAATGCTGAAGACATTGCATCTTACTTTTAGAGCAAGTAGCATTAGTCAGGCTTGGTTTAACTTGACATTACTGTAAGTAGGTTCGCCAAATGTTTGTAACACGAAATGTGTCTACTCTATCTCCAATCACTCACTTAACCCGAACTTACTCCTAATTTGAGATAGAGTTTTGATGGCGCTGTGTATCAACGGCGGTCTAGTAGTGCCATGGCTGGTTTCACAAGGCCTTTCGTCATGACGCGCTGGTGTCTTCAAGACTGTTGCCTTGAGATATAGTCCCCGCAGCTTCCTGGACACCGTGCGCTAGGCAATAAGGCTACAATTTACAAGGTATTGGTATGACCCGGCCGAGAGTCGAAGTCCAGACCTACCAGCACTGAAGCGGACGCACTTACTACCAAACGACGGGCTGGTGCACGTCACTCACTGACTCCAACAGACTGCAAGAACGCAAAACAAGAATCGGAAACCAATTTGACCTTCAACAGTTCAGAATATTTTTATACATTAAGAGTTGAAATGCGTCATTTTGACCCATTCTTTTTTATATCAATGTACATTATGTACAACATCCATTGTTGTTTTCATTGTCAAAATTGTTTATTTCCAACACCGAAAAGGAAAAAAGATTGACTGAAACACACTTGAAGATGAACTAAAACACACTTTTGCTCTGTAGAAAAATCTACACATTTTACAAAAAAATGAAACAAAAACATAAATAAGTTCTTTCTTCTGCTGTTTGCTTTTACACTCTCTCTTTATACCACACTAACTTTGCTGGTTAGAGGCACTTGTTACTCCTTGCAGATTGGTTTTGCACATTTTGACAGCAATACGATTAGGTTCTTCTATCTAAAATTTTAATTNCATTCAGAGTTCAAATGAGTCAAAATGACCTTACCAGTATATACAGTGAATCCCATCTCACCGGAGAATGACTGCTTGAACAAGCTTCGCCAACTTACCACATAGGTATCCTTCTAGGAAAGGCAGATATGCGAAAAATTAGACAATTTCAGCTAACAGAGAAAAAATTACAAAAAAAAATAAATCCTCATGGGTCAAAGTGACCCATTTCGACTTGTTAGAGGTGAAGCACCATGTGCTTAAGGCTGGAACCTCATTGCGCGGACCGCGCGAGATAATTTGAAATTAGGAGAAAACTGGCGTATCACTTACACATCGGTCAATTTGATATATTATCGACGTTTTTCGTCATGATTATGTTTGTAAGAATTCAGTATTCAATAAACCTATATCATTCTTAGTGATGTTTGTTCGACGTTGGATTGTAGGTTTTGCTTGCTTTCAGTAAGAGGCTGAATCTTTTCTCAAAGACTTACAAAATCATGTCCAGACAGTTTCACTCAACACAGGGTCACTCCACAGAGAGTTTTCGCTGATCTGAACAGGCAGATCACTGAGGCTTGAAACTGAGTCACTATCAGTTCGCAACTGTGACCATAATCGAATAAATTTCTGAAATTTATTGAACAATTGAAGGTACATGTCTTATAGTGTAGTGTTTAAACAATAGTCCGTTCATGCTTTGTTTACTGGGGCCAATTCGATTTGCAGTTAAAACAGTTATTGGAAAAATAATAAAACAGATCAACGTCGGCTTTAGCAAAAGAGGATGTGCTTTGAATCGTATTTGAAAGGCTGGTGCTATAGAATGATTTTGTTTGCAGTTAAACTCGTCAATATGCTCGCCGGCGTTCGTTGTGAATAGTAAGCGCACATGCTCACAGAACTAACGCGTTTATCACTTATTTACGAGAAACAAACTCTCCAGTTTTGTTTTGCTCGTCTCGAATTCCAACGTAAAATTAACGTGACACGCTAATCGTTAAATAGTGTTAGGTATATTGCAGCGTTCCTGAAAGTGCAGAGTTTCTAGTTTTGCTCTTCATTTACGAAACTGCACTGAAACGTGTGTTAAAGACGACTGCATTAGAAATACTTTAGTCACGTTTCTCTGCAGTAAGCTGACGAATATGACGTGGTTATGAAACTTATGAATAATGCATTTGTGCGCGACAAATGTATCAAGACCAGCCTGGTTGCCTAATGTGGAGCTAGACAAGGGTACTGAAGTTCGATGGCGATTATCGATTTGCACCGATGTCGTGCAGTGATAAGTCTTCCACGCCACGCCTTTCGTCCCAAAAAAGTCTCATACTCTCCAATACTTTCACTGTTAATAAGCCGGTGCGAGGAGACCCTTACGCTTACGTTGCGAGGCACTTTATTAGCGTTCTAGATCTATCATGGCGCGCGACGTTGCTGTACAAGATGCTCCTTTGGGGGTAAACTGCCATTGATTCAACGGTCGAAGTTAAACAAGGTATGGATGTCTTGTTTCAGCCTGGTGAAATCTTGGCGACTGTTTGTAAGTTGAGGTGTTGAACAACATAATGTACTCATTTTTATGCGCGCTAATTTGTCTGTAGATTTGGCGGTTTCATTTCGCCCTACGAATGAGGCTAGATGCCATTGAATCGTCATAAACTTCAGCGATCTTTCGTTGTTTTTGTTTAAAAATTCCTTTGAAATGTTGTTAAACTTGTGGCGCCAATGAAATATAATGATGTGCAAACCTACGACAAAGCGTGAATCGGATTTTTTGTTGCTACGTTTTAAGAAATTTTTCGCACAGCAGAGAACGCTTCGTGCCCAATGCACGATGCAAGTTTATTTCAACAAGGCTGGGTGCTAATTCATGCTTTTTATTCTGCTTTAGGCTACCTTCGGTATTGACATTTACAAGCCTACGAAACGTATGAAATATGGCTTGTGTTTGTTTTTTTCAGAAACTGTTAAGTGCACCTTTAGTTGTCGTACATGCAAAATTTTTCATCTACCCGACGTGGAAGCAACAAGATCTTTGGATTTTTATGCAAAAATCAAAAAGTACTTTAGATCTTTCAAACTACCTGTATATGCTGCACTGCAAAAGTTACCACGAGCAGTCGATAGGTTTCTTGACTCGAGGGGAGAGTAAGTGCTTTTGTTGGTTGACTGGAAACATCGTCCAGATCGCGTTATTTCAAACTGCTGTGACAACACTGCTCAAAAAGTTGGTGCCAGTTGCTTTGCTAAGGAGGCCAAGTTGACTTAGGAAAAATTGAGACGCGTCGGTGAAGAGAGTGACAGAGTATTGCTGGCGAAGTGGTGCAAGCTCGTGACAATGGCTTCAGACATGTGCAGTAACTCTTATATTGTTCAAACTGTTTTAACAGTGATGTGTTCTGATTGTTTGATTTACGCGTGTGTACGTTTTGAGACTCGTTTTGTTTTACTTGCATCCTGAAGTAAGATTATGGTGAGAAACGAACGAGGTCGTTGGATTGCTTTGTCGTTTCTTCGGCCTTTTTGAAAGCTCACCTGAGGCCGCGTGCCAAACCCTTTTGTTTCTACATGATTAGCATTGATTTCGCAGCAGCACTGAAAATTTGTGACGCTGCCTCCACAGTTCTTTTTCATACAGGGACATGAAACAGGCAGCGTGCCTTCGGTTGGAATGTCAACTGATTCGTGAAATCTCGATCGTTTTTAACTTTCACTTTGTTTTTTTTTTGTCTGACAACCTACAACCTATGAAGGTGAAACATAGTTTTTGCTTTATAGTGACGAGGGGTTTTACTAGTAGCGTTGTATTTTAGACATAGAGTACAATTTAAGTTGAGCTACAAGCATTACAAGCTCGAACTTCATAGTTTTGATGACAAAACAGACAGGATGAAAAGTCGTAGAAAGTACATGGAAAGCCACATTCAGGTATGTAAGAGGCTCACGCCGCAAAGTCATATGTTACTGAAAGGGCACAAACTCCTGCAGTGAAACGGCTGCCGACTTGTCTAACGTAATAGTCACTACTTGGCTGTGATGACTGCTTCTTATGCGTTCGTCTTATTGAGTCATTGGATCTGATTTTGTTGCTATCTTCGCAATTTCAAATGCTATCCAGATGACCTATGTCCAACAGAAAGCGCCTCGATGTTTCGTGCTAGCATGAGAAAAGTAGCTACAGCAGCGTGCGTATTTGCAGCAATATCACTATGCCTTCGAAGTTCGTCGTTAAAGTTCAAACGATGCAAAATCTCCTAGGCCCTGCAGGTCCACATTTGTTAACAATATTTTTGTGCATTTGGGCCTGTTGAAGCTAAGAGGTTGTGATGTTGTGAAGGATCTGCCGAAGCTTCTCGTAGGTATCGGCTCAATCACTCAAGTCAAATGAGATGCAAAAAAGAGAAATGAAATATAGAGAGTAGGTTAGACAGTGGTTGGACGAAAGAGGCATGGAACGGGCATCACTATTCCATTCTCTTAAATATTTTTCCGTTTATGCAAATGCGTTATCTGCCTCAGTTGTCGCTGTTAGGTGGCGGCTTTCCAATAAAAGACCATCCTTTCGTCGGTCAGTGTGTAGCAATCTCGTGTGAACGAGTAAATCGCCAACAGATTTGCTACATGGGACCACTATCATACGTAAAAGTGTTCAACAATCACATTGACCTAAATGCACTGCAATTGTATTGGGAATCCAAGCGTTTTACTGAGTTTATGTAGACGCACCGCAGACGTTGTTCTGTATCAACGGCGTTCATTTCGATATGCAACTTACAGAGTCCTTTCGCGCTAGCCGCACTGCCATGCATTATTGATGACCCACAAAAACTGGAAAACAAGACTCTAGCTTGGTCTTGTGTTGATCTCCACGCGGATGAGAATTTAAGCAAGCAGGCAACAAGAGACTACCTGCTAGACCTGCTTGTTCTGCGCAGGCTGGTGTTGTGCTTTTACGTTCACTTCATTCGTTTTCTCGTAAGATACTGCAAAGTTCGTGTGCGGTTTCAGTTAGTTGCAGCGAGTTGATGGAATACAAATGATGACGGTGATAAGACAATCTTCTCAGATCATCAGAAAGTCCGAACCAAGAGAATTTTTCTGTTCGTAAAAACGTAGGCCACTGCGAGTTGGACAAGAAGCAAAGTATGAAAAAATCTGCCTGCCAAGGTTAAAAATTACATCAGGACAAAACAGTATCGCAGATGTCTTACAGCAGCCTTATAGCGCTTTTGTGTTATGCAGTGCACCTTTGCATTTGCTTCTGAAACACTGACCCTTTGTCATCTGCAGATCGTTTTTCCGCTTTTCCCCCGTAGATTATGGCGTTTATATCGCCTCTGCTTATTCTGGAAATTTCTTCAATATAAATTACACTTCCTTACTGGTGTTAATGACACCCCACACCGCGTCAGAAAAAGGCTCATATTTGCGACGATGTTTTTCATGTTCCAGTTTCTATACATTGGAAGCACCAAGAAAACCAACTACAGTTCAGTTTTTTCTACGCATTGCAAACGTTGTTTGCGGTGTCGAAGTTAAAATTTTTTCCAGTGGTTCCCGTTTGTTTCTGGCTTGCTGCTCCGCTGCTGTGGAATTGTATGCTTGCGGCACCTTTGTCAATCCACGTACCCCTGACTAAAATCTGAGACAATCTGGTTGGAAATCACCGACATGTTAGGTGTCATATTTACATGCTGAAATGCCGCTTAAATGTTTCTAGACGATCTTCGAAATTTGTTGTGGTTTATATGCTCAATGAACTTTTTCCAAGGCTTAAGTGGTTTAGTATTGCAGGTTAAGATAGTCTCAAACTGCAATGTTAAGTGGTAGATTTTGATTGTAAGTGGAGCGGTGGGTTGTCCATGTGAGTACTGTTCATGTGACTTCTTTGCAATCAGACAAAACACAAACATATTATCATAAGGTAAGTTTTATCTGAAACTTATTTCATTTCTATGACTTTATATCCTGCGGTAGGCTGACAGATAGATGTAAAGGCATGGGGTTGTAATGCTTCGGTTGCTTGCCTTCAGATTCAAAGCTTTAGGAATTGCCCGTAAAAGTTTGCAAGCAGCTGAATTAGAAACATGGTTCTATTAGAGATATATATTATGAATTTTTGCATGCCTTTCTTTCAATTTGTTTACTTTCTAGTCAGTTTGGTAATTGAAAAGATGAGGCACGTCAACGAAACAAATGCTTTTTTGAAGGCTATGTTTTAAACTGTTAAATGACTGTCTTTACTTAGACTGACATTACCACTATTTGAAAGAAACGCACCTGCAGTTCCTTGAGTTTTGTTGTGTTTTCTGGAGATCATTTTGTTTTTGCGTATTTATCGCAAGGTTTAGGTTCTTGTTGCTTAACAAAAAGGCCTTTTGTGTTGAAGGCCTTTTGTGGTGTCTTTAGCTTACAGACATTTTTGTTGGTAAATATGTGTCACAGAACCGCGTTTATCAACTGTGAACACAAAAACAAAAAGCTCATTAATAATGGTATGAAGTTAGTATCGAGCAGGACATTTATTGGATGGCGTTTTGTCGTTTTTCTTGAAAAGCGAAAAGCGCCAGTTGTCATAAAGTGGCAAATTTTCATAGCGTTTAAAATTTAAAAACCAAATGTGCAGGCTTTTCTGTCCCATCCCATAGAAACGTGTGACTCTCACATCTATTCCCATGACACCAGCACGACGAAGTGCATTATATCATGTACAATGTACATACATCTAGCCTGTACATACATACATCTAATGTCTAACATCTAGCCTCTACAAAGCCGTGGTTAAAACGCCCCAAAGCTTTCAATTAGGGAAAGTGTTGAAAATTAGGCGATTCTTTGTTTAGTAGTCACCTACAAAAGGGCCAAAAACCTTAATTTTATGGGCCTCGCATCACTCCAACATGGCAACTAGTCTCTATGTGTAATACTTACTGTGCTGTGAGCATAACAATTAAAAGTTATAAGTTTTCTGAAAGCTTTCGAGGAATCCCCCGACTGGGTCTGCTTTTTCATTTTGCAATGATTCAAATTTGCACATGTCTGTATTCAAGCAATTGGTCTCCACATGCGTAACACAAGTGAATCTATTTGCAAAACTTTTAATAGGGAACCGATTTTACGCAACACTACGCATCCTCAGTCCTGAAATCTTATTCAAATAGGATCTTGTGAGCGTATATAATGGCATTCAACTTCAGAAAATTCCTACTATATGACGTACGTAAAATTTCCTACTATATGACGTACGTAAAAGACGTAAAATTATTAACGATGAGACGTGGACCGAATTTGAAGTCCACATCTCCGATCACATAGGACAAATTATTATTGCTTAGTGTTGCCATTATTATATGGTCATTCCCATTGCCAAACCCACGAATATGTTTATTGCAATCAAAATGTAAGTAATTTATCTTGGCAGTAAACTTCATCTACTTCAGTTCTGCAGTAGTCCCACTAGCTCTTTGCCATCAAAACTTTCGGCTGCAGTTTTATGCTGTTAATTTGAGGCTGTAGAAACAACCTTGCTGAGAAAAAGAAGTGGCAGTCATTCAACTTTCATGTCATTCAAGATGGGCTGTGCATTAGTTCAACCCAAAAATTTGTATCAACTTGCGCGTTTGAAAGCATGCAATATTGCTTGTGATGGTGGACGTGCCTATTACAACATCCATTGCTTGTTGTTACAGTCTATTGGAGTTAGTTGCACTTAAATTGATGGCGTGATTTTCTTTGTACACTCACATAGGGTGCACATTCTTGATCTGTCCTTTGCTGAGCTTCTAAACGCTTCAGATCATAAACAACGAAAACCAGCCACACACAGTGTTGCCAACTCTTCTTGCAACGGATATACCAAATCTTGTCTGAAAAATACCAAATATATAGCAAATTTATCTGTTAACAAAAGCTTAAAATGTAATGCTGCTTTTCCCATGCTTTTTACCACTTCACTGAGATGATCAATAGTTGCTGTTGTGCAGTGGCATCATAAAGAAGTTGCAACTCAATTTCTATTTTCTGAACTTGAACAGTGACAGATACATATTTAAGTTTCCATCACCTGCACTGCATTTTTATTACTTTTATGGTACACTTCATTATTCTGCTCTATAATAACCTAGCTGATTTGCAGTTTCTAATTTTCTTCTTGCACAGTTTGCAAAAGGGATACACAGCATCAGCAGAATCCTGCTTTGCAAGCCATGCAAACTCTATCACCCACTCTTTAAATCTTGTGACACTCCCATACGCAGCTTTCCAACATTAGGATGCATTGGCTAACTAAAAACGTACACCACGAACTACGTTCAGTTCAGAACCTTCCAGCTCTCTTCCAGTCTCGTTCTCCGCTTACCCAAACTGCTCGCTTGCTCGCATGCTATGCAAAATAACTTAACGTTTCTTGTATAGCTTTAACACACAATGTTTTCTCTGTTTATGCTTTGCAATATAACAAATAATTTAGTTTAGAAAGTCTTAACTAAGCCCTCCACCAAAAAATATACCAATATATATCGAATTTTTTATATATACCAAATCAAAAATTTATATACCAAGCACTTTGAAAATATACCAAATGTTCAAATTTGTATATATATATATATATATATATATATACCAGTTGGCAACAGTGGCCACACATTCTACTGTTGGAGAATGAAAGAAAACCAATTCTGCCTATACTGCAACGCACCCCAACATTAAGTAGACTCGCTTGGTCTGAAGTTGCCCATCGGCTCGTATGGTGCAATATTTGAAAAGGTGTTGGCAAATGCTTTCTACAAACATTTGTTCCACCACACGAATACACGGAGTTTCAAACTAGCACAGGGTTGTGCTAGCGATTTTCGAACATTAACGAGCGACAAAAGTTGCGTTATACGACACTACCACCACTTATAGGCTTTATTACTGCATTGGTACTTCGGAGGTAATATATTTCAAAAAAATAGACGCTACAATTTATGATGAAGTATGAAAGGATAGACAAACAGTAAGTGCCACTGGAATTTTGACAAGATTTTGTGCAATGAATTTGATCCATTTCGAAAACAGTAGAAATTCTCGATGAGAGTATCCATGGGTGGATATTAGAAGAGGCGAACGAGGCGATCACCTCGCCCCCCCCCTTTTTCATAGATGCAGTGGGGCCCCCTTTTGAGAGTTTCGCACTTAGTTTTTGCATCGTTTTGTTAAAAAGCTAATGAACCACTCTAGAGCCACATTTAATGAACTCTTAAGCAGTCAAATGTTTTTCAAAATAAAGCAAAATTATGAGCATATGTCCCAAAGGGGGCCTCTCAACAACTGTATGTATGGTTTTGCGAACTCTTTCTGGAAGTTTTTCTCGGACCCCTAAACTGTAATGTCCATTCCTGAGATTATCGCACGAGAGTAGTGGTCAACGAACATCTGCATCGTTAGAGACCGAATAATGCATTTGAAATCTTATTCTTTTGCTGCAGGCGTGCACTGTTCGGGTGAAAGGTGAGTTGTGGGTAAGAGCAACGTATTCCACAGTTATCAAGACCAATATACAGCACTTCCATTTAACATCTCGTTGATCTGCACCTTTAAAGACTGAATTAATATTTCCTCAGCAAAATCCAATGGTATACTAGCGAATCTGCATCGGTAGATCAGTGCGACAGTTTTATAGAGTCTTCTGCCAGCATCATTTCATCCAAACACAAAATGTAACCCCTTGCCTTTAATCTTGAAAGTGATTGTTGAATGTTTTTAGTTAACTCTAATTTAATAAAAGCACACTCTGTGAACGCCTTACGTTGCGCCATTTTTGTTTTTCTGAAAACCTGTGAAATCTTTTGTAGTTTTGCATCGCAGTTTGCACAGTTGCATCGCAGTTTGCACAGTTTGTTTACATGAGAATTTTTCAGAAATTTTTACATCACACGGTTTGCATTGTTAATAAATTCTGGTGAATAAGCCTATTTCAGAAACGAGATGATGCATCTCGTGGCAGACTATTGAAAAGCTTCAAGTAATGTTTGCGATGCTGTTTTTTGTGCGGAAATATGTGCAAATTTCATCACTTTTCAAATGTTGAGAACACTATAATACTCCTTTCGTAACATTCGCTTAACTTTTAAAAATTGGTACATGGCGGTTGTAGTCCCGTTAAACTGCTGGGATTACCTTTTCATGCTACAAAACGATGAAAAATGTACAACAAAAACTTTGCCAGACTGTTCTGAACTTCTCTTCCCCACAAAGCAGAGTTTCCGGATACGCGATTTTGCTGAGCGTGGGGATTTTGTCTGTGACAAACCTTATTAAATCCTTGCTCTTCAAGTGTTGTTTAATTAGATTGTGCGAATGAATATAACCAATAAAGCGAAGGTTCGTGGAACGATTCGAACTCAGTGGTAAAATTGTGATATTTGAGAAACTTGAGTGAACTATGAATGTGCAGTTGAGTTAATTGGTCGAGATGTTTTAGGTTTGTGCAGGTGCTGTAGGTCCTTTGTTTTTGCAACGAAATTAGGTAATTACAAGTGTTACTTGTAGCAGAAGAGTTTGCAAATGTTCTTGAAGGCAACAAATTATTATAATATAGCACCTTCTAAAATTCGTTTCAGATTTTGCCACAGGCTGGCAAAATTTGAAACGCGTCCAAAATATGGATGCGAACACGCCACTTGCGTATTTGGATCGTTATCAATATCGTAACTCAATGACATTAGTTCATTTTGTATAGATCTTACATAATTTATTTCAGCCATGATACGCAGATTCGCGAGGCCACGAACGCAATTACAATCCTGCCAAAAACCACATCACATAACGGAAATTTACAATGTGCTAGAATGAATAATCTCTTAGCCTTGCAGTTATCATCGATCTTATACAGTAGTGCACTTACTGTGAGAAATTTTGAAACTTGGTTTCTTTCTATAGTCAGTAATAGATGGATAGAATTCATTAAACATTTTTGTAGGTGATAAGATTAATGTTGAAGATTACTTACTGAGAATGCTTGATGACATGGTTTGACTGAGACGAAATTTATATTATCTCGTTTAACTTGTTGGTGAATTTTTGTTAAGTTGCAGTAAATCTGGGGCACCTTTTGAAGTTCTCAAATTTATTTCGAAACAATAAACCGGACACTTGTCACCCTGCTCTGTTTTTTATTGCGTAGGATGACGCGAGGTGGAAGCGACGCGGGATACTTGCGTGGGAGCGGCGACGGGCGTCAGAACGCGCCAGGACGTCCCAGGCCTAAACGGGGTCAATTCAAAATGACTCTGGCTCAGGAAGCCCGCACCATGTCTTACTACAACCCAACGCCTAAGCAGTATAATTTCATCACTGCTGATCGCTCTTTGTTCATACTTTCCCCACATAATCGGATCAGGAAGCTGGCAAAGAAAATTATTGAGTGGCCATATCCTTTTACCTTCTTCATTTGTCTTTTGCTTGATTGTCACCTATGCACAACTGCTGCGTTTATTCAACTTGGTGAATGTATATTAATCTAAAGCAGGTGTTCCCAACCTGGGGTGCATGTACCCCTAGGGGCACATTTGCCTATCTAAGGGGATGCATTTAAGATCCAATTTCATTTTAAACATTATATTTTTAGTAACTTCGAGAATAAGAAAGTCTTCCTATATATAGTTATAAAAATCTAAAAGTTCTGTTAAAAGTTTAGTGGATTTTTTAAATTTTACTCAGCATTTTTGTCATCAGAAATTTCAGGGGCACATTCTCATCTATCGAAATGCTGAAGGGGTACATGATCAGAAAAAGGTTGAGAACCCGTGATCTAAATTATCGCACTGTTGAGAAATGATAGCAAAATAAGTTTATGCGTTTGGCTGGTTTCCACAGAGAGCTTGTTGAGTTTTGCTTCATGTTCTTTTCGTTCTGTTGTTACGAATGATATAAGCTTTGTCTCGGTGAAAGATTGCATTTCCCGAAAAAAACTTTTAGCTTGCACCGCACAACATGCAATAAGGTGTTTTAAAGTTTTTCTCAATACCTCCAGAGTGTATTGAGATAGATGTTGGAATATTCAACAGTGTTGTGAAGTTAAGTCCAAATCCGAAATCAAGTCTTCATTCTAAGAAGCAAGACCAAGTCCTCATTCTAAGAATTTGGTCTTGCTTCTATCCAAATGTGACAATGTTTAATTGTTATGCAGTGTTGTTCCATTGAAATTTCTTAGTATTAACACTCCATCATTGCATTCGTTCTAGCAATCTCGCAACATTGTACCCACATGAAGAAAATATTGGTGCTGATGAATGTGATGCAGCTTTTGTATTGACCTTTGTCCTCACTACTCTAGTGGATATTTCTTTACCAGTTCTGCATTATTTCTTACAATTTTTTGTTATTAAACCTTGTTGAAAATGGGCATCCATGTTGACGAAAATTTGGCTTAGGGGTATTGAGGCGTTAAAACTTTAAGGACCACTGACCTATACTGTATGAACCCAACCAGATGCTTACAATTCTTAGTAATGTGCCAAGGCCACTGATCGCTGGATCAACGTTTTATTCGTTTATGACGTGAAAGACGTATTCACACGGATGAATCCGCACAGTGCTTCGCACTTGGACAGCGGCTGTTCCAGACGCTTTGAAGTTTCAACATCATCAATGGAGCATTCGATCACCAGCTCATCGCCAGTGGAAAACTCTTCTGCGGTTGGAATTTTTGTTCTCCTTTGTGCCCGGGTGCAATACGTAACCACCAACAACGCTACTTAGGTGGTTCCGGAAAACTTGTAAATAATTTACGAATCTGAGATCGGGGCATCCCACCCTGCGACATCAACCATCGATCTTTTTGCAAGATTCATTATATTAGCGACTGTTATTCAAGCCCCGATATTACTCGTATCGTCCTGCAGCAAAACTACTAAGTTTTTTCTCAGAATAAGTGCGGTGTCGCTGTGAGTTTTGCAGTTGTGATTTCCTCACAGCATCAGTAGAGCCCAGCTGAGCTGTTCAGTCCAGAAAATACATTTACGCGCCAACCAGAGTGTTGCACCGTTTGGTACGAATGGTAAACATCCCAGAACCAGACACCGTCCTAATTTGGGAAGAGCTTCAGATGTATGCTAGCACGCTAGTTTATTTTCTTCTGCATTGATGTACCCAACTATGTTTCACTTGCTCGTATCTTCTCACAATGCTCCTGTGGTGTTCAATCGATATATGTAAAGTCCCTGATGCACTTCACTGTTTATTTAATTGGACTACGTCGATTATGATTTGATTTATGTTACTGATGTATTTTAATTTGTATGGAGATTTCTTGTTGATCATTCTGCAGTTCCTTCAAGCAATGTGATGAGAGGATGTTGTTAACGCTTTGGCAACCGCCTTAACCCTGCTGTGTTTGTTTCATACTCGATGCGCAAAATGAAATCAAAGAAACAATTCCTGGCATCATGTTCGTTTCATGATAGACCTTTTACCTGCAAGTTTCCCGGTTTTAACGTCTCATACGCAGGACGATCGGATTGCGCTGTAATTCTGTCACGCTGTGAGTAAAAAGTCGTTGACTTTAATGAATGTTCCTCTCCCCTCGCCGATCTGTTTTTAATTTTACTGACACCTGCCCTGCGTGTGCAAGCAATCTTTTGCGTGGTTTCTTCAGGCGCTGGCTAATGTAGCTACTCGCTAATCGCACAAGAAATCCCATCCCACTCAAGCCCTGGTTAGTGCGTGCTGTGCCATGAAAATCAAATCTATGCCGAATTTTTCCTTTTATTATGCGAGCTATTTTTATGGGAAGCGTTTATTTGACTTTCGGGTTTTCAGTTGTATGAAGTGCTGTGGGTGATAAATACTTTTCTGGTGTAAGTTTCGTGTTGGATTTTACGCCGACGTAGGAAAATTTATGTATACCGCTGTGTTCAAAGACACTGCGATATAGGTGGGCGTGACCTTCCCTGGCGTTCTTTCGGCGAATCTCTGTTACTGGTAATCTCTCGATCCTACAGCTTAAATTACATTCCAGCAGCTGTACTGATTGGGTTTGCATAGAATGTGAAGCAGTACAAATGCAAGTGAGGCTCACAAGATCTTACAAAAACAGAAAACAAGGCGAATTGCACTGCTTAACGAAATCTCAGATTTGTTCACAGGCATTAGAGCGATGGCTTAATTGGGTAACGAAGATAATATGCAACTGTTTTTATACGATGACTCTATCCATTGCAAGAATGAAGATAGTTGGGCTTGTTCCAGTTCTCTACTGGTTCATTTTTTAGTAGTTTTATAGCTTACTGAGAAAACTACATCATAAGTCATTTATTTGAGAAAGATCGTGCAACCTATGTCAGCACTAAAAAATTTATATGCTGATTGGTTAGCTCATACCTCACCGTCAAACTGCTTACGAAAACGTACTGCTATATTTCCGACGAAGAAGTATGCAGTGGTGGATTATGTGGTTTTCGTGCACTTAATAGGGATAAGCGATATTTTTCCTTGCTCTATATATTTGACAGTTTGGAGCAATTTTAACGTTTCATAGTTTTTTGGAGTGCACTGCTGTGTTCCCTTTAAACCTATGGTTGGGTCAACGATATTGCTTTCGCATATTCAATGTTTGCGGTCGTGGAAGTGGTGCTTATCCTGCATTCAAACAGCGCTGTTAGCGCCTGCGGAGAATATCGTTTGTAAAATGCTGGTATGCTGTTTGTAAAATGTTGGTATGCTGTTTCCCTTAACTTTCTTCTCACTCCTTTCGAGTATTTTATTTTGCTGACTATCGTGGTCAACTGCTTCGTCCTTGCTTGCGAAGATCACCTCCCGAATGAGGACAAAACCCAGCGGACTCTCACGCTGGTTAGTCTTGCTCGCGAACCGTGATAATTGTGTAAAGCAGAAACCTGTCTTTTCGCGAGACCCCGTCGCTGAAAGAAATCTTTTTGTTTCAGTCCAGTCGAGTAACAGATGTTCAAATACTGCAGGGGCGGATCCAGCCAGTGAGTCTAGGGGAGACGATTTCAGTTATATTTGGAAGTAAGAGAGATGAAGTATACTTCACAACACTTCTGTGACAAAACAATGGACGAAAAAATNGCCTTACAGTATATCGCGAATGTTGTTTTGCGAATTGTACAAAATTATGGTGAAAAAAGTTACTTTCGTAGGTTTTAGGGGGGGCGATCGCCCCACTCTGGATCCGCCCCTGAAATAATGTATCGTTACGCAAAGTAGAAAAAATTTTGGCACTGCTTATTGCATTGTGGAAAAAATTATTTGTCGCATGGCGGAGAAAATCTTTAGTTTATTACGGTCGTTGGTGGTGACTCGCAATGCAAGCATAAGTTCAAATGAAAACAATGGGATCCGCGTTGTACACCTGCAAATGATTTTTACTATTATTCCTGTCTGAAACAAAATCTACAGACGAGTTAAATTTTCTGAACTGATTACGTGCAAAGGCGAGTAACATATTTTCAAATGCATGCGACTTTGCTATTTTGCTAGAGATTCTGTGACGTGTTTTGCAGGAAATGACGGAGCCTTTATTTCTGGGAATTTTCATCGTTGAAGCCGTCGTTAAAATTGTTGCCTTAGGTTTTGTACTTCACAAAGATTCTTACCTAAGATATGGTTGGAACATTATGGATTTTACGGTCGTTGTAACCGGGTGAGTGGGAGTTTCTTACTATGGAGAATGTATCAAAAATGCTACTGATATGGCAATGTTTCCTTACGTGTTATAGATGCATCAGCTACTACACTTCTGGCTCTGGCTTCCAAACTTTGAGAGCTGTTCGTGTATTACGTCCACTCAAACTTGTTTCTGGAATACCCAGTGAGTAACTAAGTTCAAGTGATAAAAGCAAATTGTTTTTAAGTTTTTATTAAGCCTTGGGTATTTTGTTGGTGTGTTTCATCAACTAATTGTGAGAGGCAAGTGCTCTGTTTTCAATCTGTGATAACTAGAGAGTGCATTGCAACATCACTTTTGTTTGCTGAGCCTCCTTTCATTTGGATGTACCAGAGCGAAATCTTGAAAGGTCTGTTTGCCTTCCTGTTATTAATGGCGGAAAGCTAAAGTGCTTGCGAGCTAAAGATGTGGTGCCTGTTTCGGCTTTTGGCGAACACGTACTGTAGTTGATTGCGGTGCTCGATAATTAAGATAAAATAACTTGTCGGTTGACGCATTACAACACGTGCTTCGCTTGATGTTTCGCAGCGGTGCATAAAAACAAGGCAACTTCATCTTCGTTCTAAATTTTTCAATATCTCCATGTTTTTTTGCAGGCTTGCAAGTTGTTCTCAAGTCGATTATGAAAGCCATGGTGCCTCTGCTTCAAATCGCTGTGCTTTTATTATTCTTCATTGTGGTTTGTTCAATCGTTGGGCTGGAGCTTTACATAGGAACTTTTCATCAAACTTGTTACGTGAACGGAACCGGTAAGTTTTTTTACAGGATTTTTAAGAAATTCCCGCAAAAAGCTTCAACTTTTAGTTCTGTAAATACTGTGATGGGTGTTCTGTAGTTCTGTAAATATTGTGAGGGGTGATTGTGTAGATGTAGAATTTTGGTAGAAACCTCTCAGGTCGTGGGCGTGAGCAAACATGCTCTGGTTGGAATCACTGTATGTTGGCTAAAATGGTGCGAAATCTGTTTATTTCGCAAGCGTCAGAGATGCTTTGTGGCGAATTTAAATATGGCAAAAACTTTTCGTTGCGTTTGTCACGGTCAGAAACCCATTTTTACTCGTAATCAAAGCCCTTCTGAGGTTTCATTCATGTGTGCGAAAGCTCGGCAGTATTTATAAAAGCCAGGCTTCGCAGCACAAAGCCTGAACAGAACTTTAACCGGAATGTTCATTTCAATCATTCGACAACCTTTTAGCATTCTTACCTCCAAACCCTGCGTTACAACAGATCAACATGATCATCTGGTTGATACATAAAATCGAAAACTTGTTCATTCGTGCTTGATCAGTTATCGCAGCTTGGCTTATACAGTAGGTTGAACGAAATTACCCTTGTGTGTTTTAACTTTGCGTATAGTATTCGCCAGTTTGTTTTTAGGCGTAATATTCTGTTTTTGTTTTACGAAAATTGTTTTAATTTTCTGCGCACCGCCTTTTGTAGATGAAATCACTGAGTAAAATTCGGAGATGTTAATTGAATTGTCTTTGTACTTTATACATATGGTGCTGGCAGGAAAAAGAACCGGATCAGGACGCTTCGTTGGCATGGGCGTTTATTAATTTGTTCTCCAGGGAGCCACAGTGCGTTATATAAAAACGAAACATGATTCAGGTCGGTGAAGCTGATGATTAAAGGGAAGAATCAATTTAATCTGGAATCGCGAGCATAGGCAGTGCCAAAATTTCCTTAAAACTAATTTCAAAGTATGCCTGATTGCATTCCTCTCAAACACAGATGATATACTTCATGAAAACCAGATTTGCAAGATTGCCGAAGGTGTCGGGTATGAGAACAGCACACCATACTTGTGTCCCGAAGGCAGCGTCTGTAAAACATGGAAACTTGGACCCAATTACGGAATAACAACGTTTGACAACATAATATTTTCTATGCTCACTGTCTTCCAGTGTATCACGATGGAGGGCTGGACAGAAATTCTTTACTTCGTGAGTGATGATCTTGTAAATTTCTTTATCGGTTCATCGTGATGCTTAGCTACTTCTAATTAAGACCGAAAAACTTTACTTTGACAACTTTATGTTCATACAATGTAAAACAAAATTTTACAACGTAAAAATGGTCTTTAAGTGAATAGAAATGTTAATGATTTACAACTCTTTACAATGTAAAATTGAAGTTTTTACGGTGATTTACAACGCAAAATCGACTTTGAGTGAGTAAAAATGTTGGTGCATTGTATACATTTGTCGGCATTGTGTTTTGGTAATTTTTTGAACGTTTGTCTCATTTTACAAGCAGTTGTGGTAGGACTTGTGTCTCGTGCCTGTGAAGTCTAGTGCCTATGTCTAGTGCCTGTGAATTTCCGATACATGCTGTGTCATAGCAGTTAGCTATCGTTGCAAATTTTGCGCAGCAGCTTTTAAAGACACTGCTGTGATTGTTGCTGAAATCTTCACTGAACCTGGTCATGAGCTACGAAATATATTCGCTGCAAGGGCAAAACGTGCGATCGAAGAGATCTAATGTTGTACCTTCACATCAAAGCTCTGCTCGGCAAAAAATACAGCTCTTGCTCAAGTAGAACGTTGCGTTCTCAACGTTATGTCGAAAAATTCTAGATTGAATTACAATTTTTTTGCAACAGGCTGATGACGCAATGGGAAGTTCGTTCAATTGGGCCTACTTCATGATGTTGATCATCGTGGGTTCCTTCTTCATGCTCAACCTCGTTCTTGGAGTTCTCAGTGGGTAAGTTCATTTATTAGACTCGTGGCTACCAATAACGCGCAATCGTTTCAAAAGGATAATTTGAAACCAATGCAGTTCTTATTTTTCTCTTTAAAATTCAGCATTGCGGTTAAGTCGCGCAGATAGCCAAAATTACAGTTACTAAATTGAAAAATGAAACTGGTTGAACTTCAAGTTACGTTCGCAGTGTAAAAAGTTGTTGCATTACTTAAAGTAAATTGTTCGTGCGAGCTAGCTAATCTTTACCTAGGGCACGGTGAAAAAAGACATGGTGTATTATTTGTACGTCTTTCTTCAGGTCACATGACTTGCTAGAATTATTCTTCTTTTTTGATGTTGATTAGCTATTAAACTGAACAAAATCAGCAATACTTACTTTTCAAAAAGTTTTAAATATTTTTGACTAGCCCTGCAATTGATTCGGCGCTTGTTTTCATCGCTCTTTGATGTTTTTCTAACATATTTTCTCATGATGCATTAATTTCAGTGTCTTCAGTTAGTTTGTAATAAAATACAACAAGAGCAACTAAAAACACACAAATGTAGTTTTTATGTTTGCTTTGCCTTTGACTAACGCAACATGAATTTTTGTGAAAATACTGTCCAAAACAACATGCTAGGTAGATTCTTAAAAGTTAGGTTTAAGTTGTTTAACTCGTTGTGTGCTCACTGTTCTATGAAACAAAAGCCAGACATAGAACAATAGGCGCTTAACAGAATCGAGATATCGCAAAATCGCAACAATCTCATGCATTTTTTCTCACTTGAAGCCTTTCTGACCGAATCCAGTCAAAAAACTTGGGGCCTCCCCACAAACAATTCGCAGTCACCAGAACTCACCATGCCTCTTTCGTTGGAGGTCAGGAATTGTTGAAGGTCTTCTAGAAAATTTAAATGGAATTCATGAACGTTTAAACGCTCGTAACTTCTACTTACGTTCGTCAACTGTATACTTTTACTTTTCTGTGGTTGATTTGGATCGTAGGATGATGGGTTTGGGAGGAAATTATGACTATTTCTACAGAGCTGAAGTTACTAAACACATCTTCATCCTGCCTCTGTTAACATGCACGCTGTTTAAACTAAACGTAGACAGGTATATAGCTTTAGAAAGTCTCGAAAACCGATAGTGTGGTGATAGTTTTAAAACTATTTTAGACTGGTTTCGTAAATATAATGGTTCGTTGTTTGTAAAGTAATAATTTCTATTTTTATGAAGCAAAGAAACATTTGTTAGATTTTTTGTATATAGAGAGGATTTTCATTACTTCTTTATCTTTTGCAATACTGTGAGGTTAAGCTAAAATCATGGTGCCAACACGGAACAAAGCACCGCTGGCAATCTTATCTTTACTATCATATCCGAACTGCTTTGGACATCTTGGACTTTACCCCCATCTTTTCAATCATGCCTACATACAAAAGTGCTTAAGTTCTGAATTTGTGATTTTGTGAGCATCCTATCACAATCAAACTTGCAGTTGTAGGAATGCGAAAATAGCAAACTAAAATCACAAAACACAAATGATTTTTGAGTGACACAATGAGCCTAAGGTTTTTACTTAATACTCTGTTTTTGACACTATCTTTCCTGCAGTGAGTTTGCTAAAGAACGTGAGAGAGTTGAAAACAGATTGAAGTTCCTTAAAGTTCGCAAGAAACAACAACTGGACCGTCAACTTGATGGGTACTTGGAATGGATGCAAAAAGCAGGTTAGTGTTGCTGTGAACAAGATACATATGTTTTCCGTGCTTTATTTGCAACTTTCTGAATCACCTGCAAATCAGTGAGGATGCAGCTAAAACTTCAGATGTGCTCCAGTTGCAAAAAAGGACATATGAAGGAAAAGTTAATGTGGAAAAAGTAGCATCTTGTTATTTAAAAACCTGGGTGTGCCCATTTTCAATCATTCTGTTGTTACTTGTGAATTTGCCAACAAGTTTACTGTGCTTGCGGGTGGTTTTCGAGTCGCATGGCAGCACAGTATGATTGCGACAAATGGCACCCGACGTGGGGCTGAGACAAGAAGTTCACAGCCTCTCCCAAGCAGCCCACTGTTGAAGGTCGTTTTGAGGAAAGAAGTCTTAAACTAACCATTGGGGGAAGAAATGTGACGGTCATGAATCCTTGCATATGCATTGTCACGAGCAAGCACCTACAAACAGGAAGCTCGTCGGACCTTGAACTTCATAAGCCGCATAGCAATAGCAATAGATTGATTTAGGCAAGTAGTCTCCATTGCTACTTGTGAACTTGGCAAACGGATTGAACGTGCTTGCTGATGGTTGTCAGGCCTCATGGCGACGAAAGCGATGTGGTCGTAAATTTTTGTCTCGGTTTAAGAAGATAGTCTTTGAAAAGCCATGAGGAGCGAAAATTAAGGATAAAATATTTGTTCCAATTGTAAAAAAGTTATGCTTTTTTTCTGAAGATTGAGGAAGGCATGCTGCTGGTTGTCAGCATCAAACTATGTCTGTCCTCTCAGATGTGTCAGGTAGTGCGGTTGAATTTAGGTTAGACAAGGTAACGTCTACCGCATGGGTCACGTTTGTGCGGCGTGCGGTGCTTTCAGGAATTTTCATGTAATTTACATTTAAGTTATTTAGTTTATCCACCGGTGTTTTAATAGTTCCCCGCCAGCGAGTAAACAAAGTCCTCTTAGACTTACGCCTCAAGTTTAACCAGGCAGGTAAGAATCGCAGCGCTCTAAGTTCACTCGCTGTAACTGTGCGCAAGTGAGTTTGGGATGTATATGAATCACCAAGTCTAATAACTCAGCAGTCAACACCTTGCAGGCCGCTCACACTAGCAGGAAAAATGCGCTGACGTGTTGAAACTGGGTCAACTTCACATAAAAATGCGTGGTGCAAATAGTGGTACTGTGGACACTCCAAAAGTACGTGACTTTCGGTTTCAAGAACTCCGTGAAGGATAGTGCGGTAATTATGGCTATCAATGTTAAGTGGTGTTTGCTTCGAACGAAATCTGGTCAATCGAGGAGGTACAGGACGACGATCATCCCCATAAAGCTGCAACAGATGGCCATTGAAAACGTGGACTTTAACAACCAGTGATGCTACTGTTTTAAAGAAAGTGGCAATTAGCTCCACAGTTTTGCAGAGTTTGCTCAAAATTTTGCTCGTGCGAAATTTCGCTGTTTGAAGTGCAGCTAAAGTCACTTTTGCTGTTACAGTAATTGCCTATTTCATGCATGTTTTGTTTTTGTGCAATTGCGTCTTCAGTTGCAGGCGTGATAGCTGCGATGAAAGACGTAAGGAAAGCGTGAAGTAAAGATTTGTTTGATATTCTCTCCTGATGCGAGGCTCCTCAGTTTTAAAATATCCTAGGTTTCAATGCATTTTCAGCGCGTCCCTACTTGTTGCAAGTCATTCGGTGGCGCTGGTTATCTTCAAACGCAGTGGTATCCAATCTTTTTTAGGCCACGGCAAACTTTGCAGCTCAGTTTCACCAAAGTTATTGACTGAAATATAAGCAATAGAAACGTCCTTGCCAATCATATTCCGAAAAAGCGTAGCTAGTTGTACAAAACAGATTCAACAAAGTTGTTCTCAGTTTTGAAAATTTCGCGACATTGCTGGGTCTGTCCCGCGGCACACCGGTGTATCAGGAGGCACTGTTCTAACATATTGGCCAAATGCTCTGGCTTCTTAATTGTAATCTTTTATATTATAATGCAAGAACAATGTTCGTTATCGTCCAATGAGATTGTGTTTTCATGTGATAAGTAAACGCGTAATTTTTCACGTCTAGTAAATCAACTGATTGAGTGCGCTAGTGGATAAGGCCGCGTGGGTCAAGAATGATCAAAACGTACATGGCTGTATCGCTTTGGCCGTGTAACCGATTTTTCAGAGACTCTGCGCAACGCTAGCATAAATTTGCTTACCCCCGCACCATTTGAATCTGTGTTCGATCCCACTGTTATAAAGCGTTGCATGTCACATTCCGTTTGAGGTTGTTTTAGATGAAACTGCTCTTTTGTGCTCTGATTTTTGAAGTTTCAGTTCAGTGGATGATTTGCATTTTCAGAGGAAGTCATTCTGGCTGAGGAAGACCAAGAGTATGACAAATCTGTTGTAGAAGGTGGGTGAGCTAGGAAATAGTCGTTACTAGGGCACCCAAAAGTCAATAAAGTCAAAATTTTTCTGCCATATTTAAAGTTTATGAAACGTCCACAAATCAAATTTCACGCTCATACCATGAGCGACTCCCAAGTTATTCGGTCAAAAAAGTCAAAATTTATCATTAGATCAAACTTGAAGCACCGTTTTTTATCTTCATCGATGTTTTATTGAAATTGTAACAAAAGATGTTGATATGCTTTTGCAAGTTTAGTTGCAGTTTTGTAATGATAGTGAGTTTGTTGCGATTTCTGCCGTAATAATGTTGTTTTGTTCACTACCGGGCGATTGAATATTATGTAGCTAGGGTCTCAAACACGCGGCCCGTGAGGGCGTTTTGTGCGGCCCGCGATACTTTTTGGGTTTATTCACCGGTGTTTAAAAGTGCTCGGGTAGCGTGTGAACAAGTTCCTTTAAAAGGAACGAAGAGACGGATAGAAAAGGTTTGCCTATAACTCATGCTACCTTTTGCCGGGAATAAGATGTAAAAGCTGTTTACAGTAAAGTTCAGGTACCGCCGTTGTTGCGTCAGCGTCATAATGCAGCCCTCGGGTTATTTTGTAAGTCCTCATTTGCCCTTCGAAGCAATTTTTGAGTTTGAGACCCCTGATGAAGGTTATGCTTGGTAATTCATGAAACGTGGTCTCACAGCACTTGGTGTGATAAATGCTCAATCCATTATTCATATACAGGGTAGTGTTTCAACTTTGTGTTTGACTCCACTGTAGTTATTAATGTACCTATTAGTATATCATCCCTAAAACCAAACAACCAAATTTTTTTAATTTCGCAGTGTAGTGCTTGAACATGCTTCTGAGTTAAACTCGACGTTTAAGCCTGAATTATTTTGCAGTTGGAAAAGCAGGAGATTTATAGGTCAAAATAAGGTCAAAATTTGTAAATTATGAAGTTAAAATTTTACGCTTTTAGGTCAAAAAATTGGTTGCCCTAGTTATTACTTAATAACGGCGTAACAACAGCAGATGACATTGTACAAGTCGGCAATGTATATCGGCTCTGTTGCATCAAAAATTTTTTTAGAAAATACTGTACTGCAAATAACAAACCATATATAAATGGAAAATTTGGAGTGTTTCTTGATGATGTCATTAGTCTGTCTTTTTAAAACACGTCGACATTATCTTTACACGAAGATATGTGGATTATCAATACCAGGCTTAAAATATTAGCTGCCGTAACTGTACACGTATTTTGGTGTCTTGACTGTGCCAGACCACTCGTTGTGCATGAGCACAGGTAGTGCAAACGGCCAAAGCATTGGCAGCAGGGCCGACCCTTCCACTACGCCAACTGGGCAGCCGTTTAGAACGCAGCCTTCCGGGAGCGCAGAATACGCGTTTCCTTGGTTTTCATGTTTCGTTTTAGTGTGACGTGTGACGGGGACGTGAATATTGAAGCTTGCCATGACCGAAGAACTTTCTCGGGTCGGCCCTGATTGGCAGTAATACTTTTTGAATACTTCAGCTGAAATGTTCAGGTTCCTGTTTTCAAAATTGCTTGCAGCACATCGTCGTCAAGCGGCGCACAAGAATCATACCGACCTCTTTGACTCGGATGACAATTACTCCGAAATAACAGACTCTGTTGGTAAGTTAACTAAAAACGTAACCGATGGATTTGATGGCTGCGCAGCTTTCTTGTTGAAAGAAGCAGCACTGCTTGATTCCCCTCCTGCTAACATTTTGATCTGCGTCACAGGTGAAAAATTTTCTTTTCGCTAGTTTTGTACATGATTGGTTACGTGTAATGCCAGGAAGTCATTTTCTGTTATTTTTGTTGCTTGCAAGACCTCTATCTTTTTTACAAAATCCGTAAATTATGAAGTTATTGAAGTGTGAACTGAAACCTACCGGCCAGTGGTAGAGCTGGTTGAACACACGTCACTACAGTTGGTAGGCTTGGTTTGATTCCCGGTCGGGTCACACCGAATAATTGAAAAAACGGTACTTGCGGTAAAAACGGCCTGTCCAGCCACATGCTCGGCGTTAATGGGTGGGCGCAAGGGAACAGTTCACGCGCGGTGCTGCCATTGACTCGCCGCCATATGCAGCGTTCACGACGAAAATAGCCGCGTGGTGCGCATGCGCACGCAAGCGGAGATTTTCTTCGCAGACCACTCCTGATTCTCCCGAAATGAGTACAAAAAGCAGGTATAACTAGACTGAATGAAGACCTGTTTTTGTGAAGATGAAGCTGGTCTTCCGTCACGTTTTGCGAAGTCACGTAGCAGCTTTTTTGAACAAGTTTGATCTTTCATGTTCCAAAATCTACAAACTTTTTTATAGGAGTGAATAACCCTTTCACGCGATCAAAACCCCGAAGGAAACCTGCGAAACCATGTCTAGCTTGGCTCATTCGCAAAGAAAAACGATTCAGGTAAGATACTTCTGCATTTTCCGTGATAGCTTGATTGCTTTATTGCTTCGCTATAAAGCGGTCATCACTGCGCACCAATAAAAATTTTATTTTTGTGGAGGTAGCTGATCACTTCATTTAACTTAGATTTTTGGAAAGATTGACTCAATAATCGCAGAAAAAATGTAACCATATGACCGAAAGTGTCAAAAATTGCATCTAATTTCTTTCTAATAAGAAAAGAACTGGGATGTAATTTGCTTGTTCTGCTTACTGTTCATTTAGTTATCTTTATTTTCGATGTCCATCACAACAAACAGCCTTGCCCGAAGTGATGTCCCAGAAAGTTTGGCGAAGGCATGTGAACGTGCACTTCAGCTGTTGCCATCCGCGTCTGGCAACGTCACTTTTGTTGGTATTTGATCACCAAAGATAACTGGCAATGACATAATTTCAACCTGAGAAACACCTCTCGATAATTTTCTACCGAAACACCTGCATTTTGGATGATTACCACGTAAAAATATATTCCTCGCGACATATGCAATGAGCTATAGTCAAGCTATTCCTAGGTAAGCTCTATTTTTAACTTATGCTGTAGGTAGTTAATCCCTTATAGCTTTTGATTCCAATCAGCCCTCGTCATTGGCCGAGTTAGGGTTAAGTTTACTAACTTTGTTAAGTTTAGACCATATAAACTAACGGTTCTGCCCTCTAACGTTTTTAAAAATGGTAATGGCCTCCTTAACAACGTCTCATGCATATTCAGTAGTTTTGAAGAATTTTTCAGTAGCGTGTGTTGGTTTTATTTACATTTGATACATTGATCATTTGCTGCCAAGAACGTCATGAACCCATAGCAAAAAGTCACAGTGGTGTTGACTGCTAATTTTCCACAGTTAAGTTAATAAAGAATGTTATCTCATTTCCCATGTTTACATTTTGTAGATTAAAGTATAACAAATAAAATTATTGAATAAACGTAGCAGTACACTTATACCACAATTACAAGCTGTAGCTTTGCTGCAAGCTGTTTGAGGAATCTCCTGCCTGGTCCTGCTTCCATCTTCTTGGGATGATTCAAGCTTGTTGTCATCATTTTGCAATAATAGTTAAGTCACAGTGGCGACCCGCACCAAGCGAATCAATCGCAATTTATTTGCACATGGAAGCTATTTTCGTGTGTAACACATCTTCAGTCCTGCGCCGCCAATGAAAAGGTTACTAGCGAATGTTGACACTGAAACAAAATTAGAAAAAAACTACGTATTGTTGCTAAAAGCAATCCGCAAGATAAAATTAATTAATCCAAATAAGAACCTCTCAACCAGACCGGCTACAGCAGGACTTCTCAAACTATGGGTCGTGACCCCAAACGGGGTCGCGTAATTTTGGGGTCACGAAACAAATGGCTTGACACATCGGATGTACACGTGTTTGTAAACTTAGCAAGAAAATTAGAAGTAGGCCTGCAGTGAATTTGTTTTTACTACATTTTTAGGGGCAATACAGTGTTTCATGCTGTCAGTTGTTACTAAGGTGTCTGCCTGAGCTATAAATTGATAATGAACAACCAAGCACAACAAGTTACTGTATGCCTTGTTACACCATGATGGTTTCAACGTAGCCTACTGACCAACATTGACCTTGTGGCATTCATTCCGACACGAAGACATGTTTGTGTTTAGAACTCTAGGTCTAGGCCAGGGGCTAGGCTAACTGCTTTAAGAGCACATTGAGTAGTTTTAGACTAAAGGTAGAAGTTTCATACATAGTTTCAGAAGTATTGTATTTCAGACTTTGATTCAGGAAAAGTTGAATCCGCAAACCATACACAATTGATATTACCGGAGGCGCCACACCCCCCATGCCCTGCGATCAATCTGCGAAGTTGTTAAACGACTAAAGCTTGCAACTGAAATTTTCAAAACAGAGTTTATGCCGCTTTTAAATAAGAATAGATGTCCAGTCATTTCTGATCTAGCCATTCATAACCTCTTAACCCAGGGGTTCCCAACCTTTCTCTTGCCATGCAGCCCTTCAGCATTTCAAAAGATTAGCATGTACCCCTTCAGCGATTTGACAGATGAACATCTACCCCTGAAATTTCTTATGACAAAATATTTTATCATGCTTGTTCATAGATATATTTAACAATAAACATATAAGGATTTTTGTAAATATTATTCAATGACATGTGTATAAGTATTTGGAAATAAATAATATGTATGTATATTTTTCTCTTCTATTGCTAACCGTAAATGTACCCCTTCGGATAGGCAAACGCACCCATGGAGGTACATGTACCCCAGGTTGGTAACCCACGTCTTAGCCTTTTGCACAACATATTTGTGTGAAGCCGCATTTTCAAAAGTGAGGATCATCAAGTCCAAAAACCAATCCTTGTGAAAAATATTGAGAATGTCCTTCATCCTACGTTGTCTTGTATCATTCTACGAATGGAGAATATGTGTAAAAATCATCAAGTGCATCTATCTCATTAGTTGTGCTTGATAACTTCTATGAACTGAATTGTGTTTTGTTGTTTTTTTGCCTTACTGTTTCTTTTTTTGCCTTATTACATGGTAGTTTTATTACCGTGTAGTATAGTTACTTTCGTGGATTGTGTGCATTTTTGCGATTTCACTATAGACGAAATGCCTCTTGAGATTTGTACGTATACACGAATCATTAACAGGTGGACGTTTACACGTATTTATTAACATCTAGGGTATCCATCAACGGGACGCATAAAAACCTGTTTTAAAATGGGTCGCAGAACAAAAAAGTTTGGAAGCCCTGGTCTGCAGTACTGTGAACTCCGATCGCGACGGCTATTCAGCACTTTTGATTGACAATGAATCTCTCCGCTTTCATGTGGTCTTGTCTCAGAAGAACATGTGGTTTTCATCAGACCGTAACGTGCAGTAAACTTATATATGCAAACACACTGAGTGTATCCGGAACGGAGTTCTGCTTTTCCATCTATCAGGTAGAAATGTCCACAAAGACTTTGTGCCTCAAGTGGCTAACCCATCATAAACATATACTTGGCGCGAAGAACGTAATTGTTTTACAAATTATATGGCGGTTTGTCAAAATACCGTCAGCACGATAGGAAAGAAAACAGGCACGAATGTAAAGACGTATGGAACCCTGAACCATCCGTCCAGGATATTTGACATTCTTTTCACAGGAAATCAATAAAATGATACTGTTAGCATTAAACATAACCGTTATTTCTAGTTTAATGCAATAATTTGACAAAAAAAGCCAGTCATTGTTTGGAAGCTGCAACGCAAGTCTTGTCTTGTTCGGCTTTCCAGTTTTCTGCCAAAGCTGTACAGTACAGTATATAATAGACTGCAGTTTTGCTCAAGACCTGACCTGAGTCGGCATCTGTACCTCACGCCTGCCCGTGCATGGCTTTACCATTGTTGGAGTTGGTAGTATAAGACTCGTCTAAATAAAACTACACCCCTGCACTCTTTGTTTCGCACGACTCCAGGCCCGTTGCCAGGTTTTAAGGTTTGAGAGGAAAAATACATTTTAGGGGGGAAGGATTTTTTTAATGATATGTTTAAAAGAAATTTTTCTGGGCACACAAAAATTGGAGGCCACTGCACCCGAATTCCCCGCCGTGGCTACGGGCCTGCACGACTCGATGAGACGTTGATGGTAGATAGAATGTCCGTAAAATTAAGAAAGTGTAATTCNAAGCTAACGATAGTGTTACGGCAGGGTGCGCTCATCGAGCTTCCCGTCAGCCCATGTCATGTTACGGTTGTCACAGCGGAACATGCGATACATTTATCAACGTTTTACTGTATTCTACCGGTATGTAAGGTCTGATAAATTGTCCTGTCTAGAATGCCAACAGCACGTGTGGCATCTGCTGAGATGATATTGTTTCGGTGTAACCTGATTATACGGGAGAGAGCAATTTTTCGAAATGGGCACTCCTTTAAGCATCATCATTTGATAAGCCAAGGGTGCCAGTTTCCATTGGGCAACTTTCGTTGAGACGTAGTTTTCCAGGTTGAATTTTTCCTGGAGCAAATGTCAAAGTACTTTTGAATGCTTGTCACGAACACCACGACTTAACTTGGGAATGCTCACTGAAATGGCATTCTGTCTTTCGGAAAACCGCCCGCCACGAAAAAGGATCTCGTTCGTTTCAGTTGGAGGTTTTGAACAAGTGACAACTGTCCGTACAAATCTTCCGCGTCACCACTCATGACTGTTCTTCGCCACGAGATTGCAAATTAGACCTTGCTTGGAATATATTGATTATATACAAATCACAATATCTTGAATATATACAATCACCAGCCGAGGTTGCGGCAATACCATCCACATTGAGATAAACTACATCTAAAACAAACGGCTTGTGCATCATCGTCATAATAGCATTTTTGTTAGTATTGCGGAAGCTTCGTCAACATTTATTGCAAACCTGCTCCGTTTACATGTTTTTGTAGCGTTTGCTTGATATCTCAAAGAGCTTAGCTAATTGTCCAGGACAAAAAGGAAATGAAATCAGTTCTAAGTAAACCACAACTGCGCTATAGCAGATCCGTTTTGTTCACTTGATTTTGTATCGATTCACTAGTTTAAGAAGTGTGTGAGATAATGAACACACTAACGTTTTTGTAGAGTGAAGTGCCGCCACTTGGTGAAGTCTCCGATATTTTACTGGGCAGTTCTGTGCTTAGTCCTGCTCAACACAGCCTTTCTGTCCAGTGTACATTATCAACAACCGAAGTGGTGGGAAGACTTCCTCTGTACGTATGCGCACAACTGTCGCAATGAGTGCGTTTCATGTTAGTGGCTCAAAAGAAGCACAAGCACATTTTAAGAAATAAATTTTGACATTTTTCTTCGTCTTAGAAGATGTTTATTGTGAGCAAACTTCGAAACACTTTTTGTAAAATCCAGGCGAAAATACCTGGAGCAACGAAGCTAACTTTATAATGGCGATAGAGCACTACTATAGCATGTGATAAAGTCCACGCCGCGTAAACTTTCTTCCCAAATGCTTTCATGTCTTGGAAAATTATGTCCCACAGTTTGGGAAATTCTTGCCACGAATCACGTCAGGCCACCTACTTTTAGTATCAAACTGAGTAACGATCACCCTAAAGGGACTTTCATTGATCCAAAAACGATCGAAATAACAAGTTTTCTGTTGATACTTTCGGAAAGTTCGCTTTTTATAGGTTTTGTGTTTATTCAAATGCTTTGGAGAAGTGAAGGTTATACCACGTAATCGTTTGCTTCGTAGAAACACCGCGTTGTAATCTGGTTTCACAATTGCTTGCTTTAATAACAACTTGTTAAATGTTGTGTAGCCATTTTTTCAATGCTTTTTATTATCAAGATTACGCTGAATTCGTGTTCCTTGGTCTCTTTTCTGCCGAGATACTTCTAAAAATGTATGGGTTGGGTCCTCGTACCTATTTCCGTTCGTCGTTCAACAAGTTCGACTTCATGGTAAGCGAAAGGTGTATTTTGCTTATCTTGCATGCGTTTATGACTTTTTTATTCAGCATCACGTAAGTAGACCGACTCGTGTAACGTCCCATAAATACAAAACAAAGTGTCTGCAACCCTGTCATGAGGTTTCGGCACCGCTAGGGAGAAACGTCCAAGTGAAAGACAAGACACTTTGGTTGAAACAAGCTCGGGCTCTGTTACTTGACGCTGTAAATCTAAACTGAGCAAGACACGCTTATTTCTCAACTTATAATAAAAACGTGATCATTTTGCAACATTTTGCGCTCTGCAGTTTCCGATAATTTGCACTCCGAGGTCTGCAGCATTTTTTACTTAAGTTGTTTGTAAAAATTCCGTGTTTTACGTGCCCTTTAAAGAGCATCAATCAACGTCTACTTCTGCTTGAAATTCGTGTTTTTTGCCTCTGTGATGCTGGTTAAATACAATTTGTACAATTTATTATGGTTCTGTACAGCTGAATCAAAGAAAAATTGTGCCTTTTGATTTCAGTTAAAAAATATTTCAGCCTACGATCTATTTCCAAATTTCTTTTGATAATCAAAAACATTCGTTGCATATGTTAACTAACATCCAGTGCATTTCTAATGCTTCTTGTGAACTGTTTAGGGCATTTTAATAAAAGTAAGCAGCTATTTCGTTCTTGCATATGCAAATGAAGAAATTGTAATTGATTTGTTTCAATAGTCACTTTTAAGTTCTATCAAGTTTTTGATCTTGACTAAACTTGTATTATTCCGATTAATTAGGCCTAGTGTAGTAAAAGAGTATTTGTATTGCAAAGTTTGCACAAGCAAACTGAAGATTTTTGCCCACAGTCATAGTCTCTTCTTTCCGTGTAATTGATTGCAAGGTATTTTTGAGGAGTTTGTTGCAAAGAAACTTTCAATAAAAGCAACGTTTTGTAATACAAAGTTAGTTTCAAGCTCTTTTTGGCACGAACATGTACAGTTCCAACCGTAGACTACCACGATTTTAAAAAGTTTTGTTTTCTAAGTTAACAACAAGCTGTTCGATAAACGATGGACTATGCATCAATGCGACCGAATTTAGTCCTGAAGGTGCATCAGTCAAAGTGCGTCTGTTGTGCTCGATCGATCGTCGCTCAGGCTTTGCAGCCTATGGAGAAACAAACGAGTAACACTATGAACGGATGTTCAGATCCTTGCAACACGCAAACCTGTTAGATGCCAAGAACTAGCAAGTTGCCAGATCACTCAACAGCGGTTCTTTTTCGAACTGGCACGCTAAATCTGTTCGTGTTTCTTAAGTGACTCTCTAAAGGGTATCACTGGCGATTGCTTTTGCCCATAGTCTTAGATAAATGGAGACACAAACGTATTTTAAATGTTCTGTAATACAGTATGCTTCTACCGGACTTTGAATCGAAGTTTAGCTGTGAAAGCTTTTCTTGTCTCTTGGGCAACGTTACTTCATATTACTAACTTAAGGTTCATCTACAGCATACAAAGAGCTACAAGAAAATGAAAAAATACTGACTTTTTGACACTTGCGCAGCAAAAGTTGTTCGCCCACATATTTTATGATATGAATAGATATTATGCCACGGGCTGCAGTAAGGTACGTCGCCAGCAAAGGAAAATTTGAATAAAGTAATGTTCAACACCCATGCAGTACGTGAGGAAATAGAGAAAAATTTTGTCTGTTCAAGTTCTGGACAGACTGTCCAAGTTTT
>JGI24158J21664_10000203_pt1 | contig 45348 bp, 24 predicted proteins | sample Ectturendosymbi3_FD_21664 | JGI IMG/M metagenome (IMG submission 21664) | reverse complement strand
GCAACTAGTATTTAAGAACACGTTGAACACTTGTCAGGTAAAGGTTCATTTCTAAACATGGGCGTCGGAAGAATTTTTTCCAGGGGGAGCCAATAGTGGATTTTTCCAGTGGGTTGCCAAGGATTTTTTCCAGAGGGGGCCAAACATGATGAAATGTAATTTTACCCACTCTAAACTAATAAAACAACCTTTCTTGCTAAAAATTTAGAAAATGTCAAATTTCAAAATTTAGGGTGGGCCAAGGCCCCCTGCCCTCCTACGCCCATATTTCTATTTATGCATTTGTACAAGATTTTAATTGGCTTTTGATGTGGCTGTCACATAAAAGGGCTCAAGATTTCTTTTCAAAAGGTGAAATAAGGGGGTAGGATTCAGAAAAATTGTGGATAGTCTTTATATGAACTGAACACATGTCTCATATTTGCTTACAGATTTTAGTTGACCGGTCAGTCGGCTCTGTTGCTGATTTAAAAGAAACCAATTTACATGAGATCAGCAAAATATTGGCAGCAATGTACATTTAACTCTTCGCAAATTTCAGCAACCCGACCTACTGTTATGTTCAGCACTTGCTACCCATGTGAATTTTGGGCTTGGCGTAGCACGAAGCACACTTGATTATGAAATCTTCACTACGCAGACGTGTAGAGCAAACCATCTGGTTAGGCAAGGATATGACAGCACAAAATCGAAATATGTTTGCCAGCATCAGAACCAACGCGAAAACGTTTTGAAATGCCCGAAAGCATAAAAAACAAGTCGTTGTAGTATCTTCGAAATACCTGCACTTTTACATGTGTCGACGTTAGATACCTACGAGTAACTACCTGACTTGATAAAACAAACGCAAGGAGAACCCACATTGTAGTCTCTGCATGTGTTCTTTTAAGGAAAGCAGAAGTTCAGACGACAGTATTGGCATAGAACATTAAAACCAACTGTATGAAAGCTGCAGTAGTTCAATTTTCTTTACATTGCATTAATTTAATTTAATTTAATCTATTTGATTGTGAACAGACACGAAGTCCAAAGCATGAACACACACACTCTGCAGAACGCAGGTCGATAAAAGCATACAAAACAGCACGTAGTACAAACCATTAAAGCCGGCGGAATCACAGGGTTGCAGACATTTTTTGCAACTGCATTCAAGACAGAATCATAGGGTTACAGACACATTCTTAACACTATTATTAGCCAACACGTAACGCTTGTTACAAGACTACTGCGTCAATTCCTAAATTGGTCGAGTCTAGGTAAAATGCGGAAGCATTGTGTCATGTGGCATGACACGCCCATCAATCAAACGGATACAGCAAAGTTCGATCACTCATTCACAGAGTAAAATGCGATTATAGTGTTCAAAGAATAGGGCAAATACAAACAATCTGACTGCATCAAAGCATATAACCATATGTTGTTAGATTTTCTGCATCTTTCGAGAAACAGGTACGTGTATTTTCGCAACAGAGCCTCAAAGGTAGGAATGTTACATCAAACCTGGTGGGTACTAACACTCGCTCTCCAGGGCAGGTTGTATAGAGCTCTGCATCCAAAATTATATGCCGCACGCAATCTCTGCATGCATGACTTCCTGAAATTACACCATAATTGTGATGCATACATGGGCGTAGAAAAGGAACGAAAAATTAATAATTAATATTATAATTATCAATATGCGCTTTAAATTTTTCTGGTATTTATCTTGTTGGAAGAAACCTGTTACGTTTAATGAACTCGACACTAATCAGCACAACTCCGTACACACAACTCGTAAAATCACGCTTTCAGTTGTAGTGCAACCGTGGTTTCGCACAATAGCAAGCTCAAATACACTACGAAAGTCTTGATAGATCAAGACACGAGTGACTAATGCAGTGGTTATCAAACTTTTTGTCACTGCGGACCCCTTCGACTGCACCCAAAACCACTGCGGACCCCTTCGTTTCGTCAACGTTTTTGGATTATTGAGAAACGAGATCTGGTAGTTTATTAGCAATGAGCGCCCCGACCGCACCGGCAAGAAGCAATTTTCAGGCATCGGCCTGCGTGTCGCCAATTCCGTCACCAAAATCAAATAAAAAAAGTCAGTCGACTCGCAACATGAGAATGTCAGACTACAGTTGTGGTGTAATTAAACTGAATAATGGCCCAAATAGGCACAATAGAAACATGGAAACGAGCGGATTTTCTTGATTCAATTTTGGTTTGCCGAACCCCTGAAACACATTCATGGACCCCTAAGGGATTGACGGACCCCAGGTTAAGAATTCCTGGACTATCCTGGACTTGTGCGTTCAAGGTACTCGCATTCTCAACGTATTTGTAGTTTGTCTCAGCCAAGTGAAGTACAGTTCATTCAGCATTGTCACAATGTACTGTAATGTTACGCGAACAAAAAGGCAGATTTTAACTCCTTATACTTTACAAAAGCCACGAGAAACGATATGAAAAATAATTCATGCTTGTAAAATCAGCTTGCTCAACGTCTCCATGAATCTAACCAGTAGCTTAACCCTGTTAAACAGGCAAAGAAACCTTTTGTTGAAACGACCGCAAACAAAAACGTAAAAACCAATGATCAAATGAAATCTTGTTAAACTTTCGTAAACAACTGTTTACATGTAGCTGTTGACTGAAAAAAACTGCTATTCATCATTCAGCGGTTCTTTTGTCCGGGTAAAGCTTTGGCGGCCCTAAGTAGGCTGCGTGACCGTAAGTAAAAGACTGCCGACATATTTGGTGCCGCCTGACAAGCAGAACGGTTTGTCTGCGATATACAAAATATTTATTCAACTGAAAAGGAATTTTCGCGGCGATTCGATTAGATGGCTGCATTCAAAGGAGTTGAAAAGTTTGTCAACTTATGAAATTAAGAGGTTAAATAAAACGCAAAAGTCATGGACCAATGGGAAAAAACAAATACAAGTACAACTATCTAACCGCTTTCAAAAGGTTTCTTTTCACCGCAAGTATCAAAAACAATTCCCAGATTTTTGGTTTAAAATTAATATGTGAGCAGGTTTTAAAGTGGGACACGTTGCGTGACTGAAGGAGTTATTTGGACTTTTTGGTTAATAACTCTCACGGTTTTGTGCCAGCGCATGCCTAGCACCCAAACAGTTAAAATGAAAAAAACTCTTTTTCGCATCCTGCAGTAACACTGATCATAATGACAACATGTCACACTGTTGGAGAGCAATCGCTTTTTGCGTCAAGTGTTTAAGAATCATGTCAACCACTCGTATACGACGTATGTATGAACGCGCCGCGTCTTATGAAACCATCCAAAAACGTATGTCTGTCTTCCGCAAAAGCATTGTACGAGAAGCTGGCGTTTTCTTTGCGGATTTAGTGTAGTTGAAACTTTTTACGCTACCGAACGTTGCTGTCTGACCACCGCGCTCTTGCTTTAACTTCTTTTTTTGGCGTCGCGTTTTGCAAAGCGAGGTCCTCGCGGCTTTCTCAAAAACATCGAAAATAGTTGTGCTTCATCGGTTATTTCTGGTCGAGAGCTCAGCGATTGTGACGTATCTGGGCACTTGTACTTGTCGTCTTGATGAATTCAAGTCGTATCGTTGTAGCGAGCATGTGCGCATAGTTTTGTCGGCCACGCTGACCTACGCAGAGAGGGTAAACGCGCTGGCAGTTGAGAAACCAGGACATTCAAACTGCTAAGGCGTCTGATCCATGCCGGTCCAGCAGAACGATTGAACTGGCATGAATCGCCAGCTTCGATTAATCTTTCGAATGATTTACGAACGAGGCCGGTGCCCAGCTGTTCTTTTGACTGGGTTTTGTTTCACCACTGCCGCTCTCACGTAGCCGGAACAGGTAAGCCGGCCGGTGATACGCTGCGTGGTGCTTTCCCAACGATGAAACCATACTGCATACGCTTGATTTCTTTACCATTAGATTGCGGAAGACAGCGTCGCCTGAAGTAGTTGGTTTGTTTCAGTTAGGGCAACATCTGACTATACGTCAAAAGAACTGTGTCCTGGATCAGAAATTCAAATGTTACTTCTGGTAAATACGCAAGGTTTTGCTGTTTATTTTTCGTTCTAAACAAGCATCCGGAGGAATTTTACCAACACCGTACAATCTGCAATGATGTCTTTCTGCATTTTATTAACATGCCTAAATTTTCATAGTTACGCTGTTAAAACGGGTTTTCAAAAAGCTATGAAAGTAGAAAAGCGCTTGCATGGGTTTTAAACAATGTTGTTGTCACTGATAAGAATATACGCTATTAGTCGCTACCTCACCAGGCTTGCGCATAACTGTGTACGCGCAACCAACGAGGTAATGTTCATAAACAAAATCAAATTTTAAAGCAACACGTTACAGCGAGGTGTTACCAATCTTTAAGTGACAATCCCAACACACTATTTTTAACCTGTTTAGCTCGCAAGAAATACATGGAGTAAGAAAAGCAATGTGCTTTGTTATTTTAAAGCCTAAAAGGCTCAAGTTTTCGAGCGGCACGCCGCCGCGCAGTGCCGATTTTTCTCGTGAAATGTGCCTTTAAAATCGTACACAAATGAAGTCGTTCGCGCTGCCGCTAGATCTGCTGCTGCTTGTGCTGCTGTTTGCTAACGCGTGTGAAAGTCTAACAGAGCAGGAGACCACGAAGGAACGAAAAGCGGTATTTTAGGAATTCGCCAGAGAGGTGCCACGAAACTGCAATTTACGATCGACAAAGTTCGCCGGCTCGAACGCACGCTCCCACCGCAAGTACGCAAATATCACGACGCCTGGACGTTTGCTCACCTGCGTCTATCCACTTACAAGTAGGTTTAATGCGCTGTAGAACATTTATCAACTGAGCTTTACTTTCAGTTCAGGGATGAATAGCATTCTGATGAAGTGTTCCATCATAGTTAGTCATAAATGAGCACAGGAAGCCAGACAAATAGATGAGGTTAATGCATGATGGCCCTGCCCTCGTCGCCTTTTATATGCTTACTAAAATGTGCTTAAATGCCTCGTAGGTGAACCATGCTTAATGATAGTGTTAGAACTACTTCCTATGGGCCGAATCCAGCCGTGAACACTCATGTCGTTTATAGTCGATATAAAACAAAATTTTTCTAATAACTTGCTCTAATACCACTGCAACTAGTCGCATCACAAAGAGTTGATCAAGACTTCAACAGCATGGCAAATGTTATTTGTCTATCAATATTTTTCACTTTCTACTGCGTATGTCAAGGAACGGGCTGCGAAAAATCGGTGGCAAATCGGAGAGATGAAAACACGCAACCCGTTTGCTGAAATGCATTGACATTAACAACGATCACAAATCAAGAATGCTACAACGCGGGCAGTCTTTTGGATTCTGTTGCACCAAGCTAAAAAGCTGTTGCAACAAATGACCACCAAGCTTTAGTGAAATCAATTGCGACAGCGGCAGTCGTACACAACCGCTATGGTCAAGACTGCTCCAAAAGCGGCAGATATCGACATGTCATACTCTGGTGAAGAAACACAGCTATACCTCTCGAACTCGATCCTTGCTTGGCTTGCAAAATTTGTGTTCCGATATATCGCGCGACGACCATGTCTTGCAGGGCTGCCACGCGAAACGCCTCAACCAAATGCCCTCCATAACGTTCCACTGCTGTGCTTTGTATCAGTAAAACACTACAGTACAACAAGTCAAGGGAGGAAAACAATGTGTTATGCGCGACAGATCTAAATAGACAAAAACCCTTCTATTTATTTAAAGATTTTTTGTTAAATTGTTTGGATATTGTTAGCAAACTGGTTGAAGTGATCAAAGAAAGGCAGAAATTTTTTCCGTCTCAGAACCTACAAAGTATTGAGACGGTCAAGTAGACAGCGAATCGTGAATTGTTTTCTGGATTACTGCCGCTTTTTCTGGATTTAGCCAATTTTCTTAGAAAGCGCCATAAGATGTACCTTTTGGAGAAATGCACGAGCCTTTTGTGGAAACTCACTTTTGCGCTTAAGTTCTATACATTGTGTTTCACGATCTTTTATTTCTTACAGTGTGGATGTGCATTTCATACGACCACGAGAACTTGTCTTTCTTTCTAGAGTTAGATAAGCCTTCAGTTAAATTATAATTACAAATACTTGTTCAAAATTTTTAATTACATCAGAATTACACAAAAACGAAAAGTCTCGTAAACCATCCAAATCACATGTACGCACAACACATCCGGGACCTTTCGCAGCTGACTCGGATAAATAGAAGCAAGGTACATGCCAAGTATTTCACTAATTTTGTTTCAGCATTTGTTAGAGCTCTGTGAACTTGTTAATAGTAAGGTGTAATTAGAATTGGCTAAAAATTTTAGCAAATTACAATTACACAAAATCAAAATTATCAATTACAAGTATAGGTATAAAGACAATTTCTGAAAATATGAAGTAAACCGCATCCAACTCAATTACAAACCGTAATTGATGTAACTCCCTTTCTAATCAAATTTTTGCTTATGCTGAATATGTAGCCCACAGTACATTGCTACTTGTCTCTCTTTGACGATTTTTAAAGAATCGTTAGCCATAAAGAGTCACTGATTATTGTTCAATGCATGTGAATAAAAAGGAAAAATTTGTTAACGTTCGTAAGACCGGTTGAGAGAGAACCACTCGGAGAAGAGTGCAGCTTCACCAAAAACAAAACTTGCAGTCACTGCTAAAATATCCAGTTTCTTATCTTGCAGGTACACCAATCAATTTCTCAAAACATAAACTGTCATTCTAAAAGTTTTGGGTAAAATACGTTTTTAGAAGTCGGATAAATCTTGGCAATATAATTTAACCGAGGGACTTCTTTTTTCTGATGAGCGTTGAAAACTCTCCAATAGGTTCTTTGCAAACCAGTTCTACTTTCGTGTTATATCCAGGTTGTAATGAAACAAATAAGATTATAATCATATGTTTCAACTTTTCCACCAAGGGCAATGCGCATTTGCAAGACAAAATTTCCATGACTACAAGAAAAACTTTTATTTCAACTATATGATGAAAGTGTTACCGCTGCAAACTACAGACGATATATACCGTAATAGTCAAAAGTTTCCTCTAAATTTTTGGTGGCAGCATGCAACCAAAGTTTTAGATTTTGAAAAATCCTGTTGAGCTGTCTTGCGCCAAGGCAGTTTTATCCTCACCACCAGTTTTAGTGTTGACTTCTGTCACAGGACCTTACGATGGCTCCATAAACGGGCGCAGAAAGTGTCGTTGACTCGAGGTGCGGGAAACCAAGGTCAGCACTATAAAGGCATTGGCGGCTTTTAAAATCTGAAGCTGTTCCGCTAGCTTGGAAATCGTAAACGTGGATTTTAAGTCAAAAACGACTTTAGCGAAAAGCATTGTTACTACCACAAAGCCGCTGAATCGACAGGATGAGGTCAGATGCAAAGACAAGTGCATGTACTCAGGAAAATCGATCAAAGAAGACAATTTTGTTTTCAAAGCGTTTGCATTGTGGATCAGAATCTTTGCTGCAGAAAAAAGTTTAGCAAAAAAGTGTTTTTTTTCGAAACGTTAAGATTTCCATTTGGAAAGTTTTTTTGCTGAAAATCATGCTGACGCTATGTTGCGAACTTTGCAGCGATATTGGTACTATAGGTGAAAGAGTAATCGCAATTTTTCGTTTAATTTTTTAAAGCAATGTCGAAGTGAAAAGGTCAAAGTTTAAACATTTTCCTAAAAATTAGCCCAGGTTTGAGAGGAATTTGTGGAAGCGTAAAAGTCAGAAAGTATTCTGCAGTAAAATGAAAATCACGGCCCAAGAAAAAGATACAAATGACATATTGCAAACGTTTCGATAACTCCTGTTATCATCATCAGTGTGCAGTACATAATTATTTTAACCTAAGATTTTTCGGAACCTTCATCGTTATTTAGAGCTACTTACTTCCAATGTGTTGAGAAGTGAAATTACGAAGTACGAAATTTTCATGTCAATTTCTTTTGAAAACTTTGCTTGGTATTGACTTGATAATGAGTTTAGGTCAAGAAGTTCACATTGCACTTGGAAGTGTTTCAATAAAGCTGAGTTAATTTATTTCCTTTAAACTGCATACTCCTTGTGGTTACAGAGTACACGGATCTAAATTACAAATGTTTATGCTTTATGCATACCGTAGGCCACATAAATCCACAACGTTAGAAAACGTTTGAACTTTTCCAACAAGAAGTCAGAGACCGAAATGTAGCTTTTAAGGGGGCGTGCAAAATGATCTGAGAGCAGCAAAAAGATATGAAATTTTACCGTTTCTTGCTTGAAACTATGTTTATTTTTTAGTCTACTGATGTCGCACGCGTTCAGAAACAATTACGAATATGTGTAAGTTATAGCAAACTATTACAGTCCTGTGTTAATTTGCCAACCACGTTTCCTGTGAGCCATGCTTACTACGTAAAAAATTTAATGCTATATCATAACATTTGAAGTGAGAATAGGAAAGTTTATTATATATACTTCTATTTGGACTGAATATATACTGCTATCTTCAGAAATCATAAATAAAACATTCCATTAGTAAACTTTCTGCTGATCCTTACCCAGCAGATTTTACTTGCGTAATAGAACAGATGGTTGATCAAATATCAAATAAGCCCAGGCATTTGTAATGTAACAGGTTACCCGGTCGTAAATTTCAAACATTTTTCGTATGGAACCACATTACATACATATCAGCTAAATTTAAAAGTGCATTTAAATGTTGATTCCATTGAACGCAATCTCTCTGTGCTAAAGGATTTCTCTTGCCCATAGCCTACTGCATGCGCAAAAGACGTGTTGATCGAGTTCTGAATTTAAAAAAGGGTACTGAGGAAATTTTTATTATGCATTCCATTAGCAAAACAACTGTTTTCTTTCTGCAAGATGCACATATTGTTAGCCTTAGGTATCAATGATCCTGAAGTATTTAAAAGTGATGCGTGCTCCCTTTTTGTTACGGTTTATCTGAGGTACGTAATAATAACAGCCAAAAAATTTTAGACATCCGCCTGGAAGGGAATATGGGGTGACATTCGCATTTCAAAAAAGGTATAAACTTCGAAATTCAATGATGATGAGACAAAGGCGATGCTTTCTGGGGTTGATCAAACTTGTTATAATGATCAGACTGCAAAGAGCAACCAATGCAGAAATGCGATGTACTTATGTCAAATGTATGTATACTCTCTCTGCTGAAGTCAAGCGACTGACAATAGCGCAAGTGCTATCATGCCTCGCTTCAAATTCAAAACGTAAGAAGTTTCTCGTTTAAGAAAGATTAAAATTTGCAGCAAAAAAGTATCATCTTTTCGGGTATGAATCAAGAAAGTGAAACTAGAATTTAAAAAGAGAACAAATAAAATCGTGCAACGGCGTATCTTCGCATATACTTTCTTGTTTGCAGTGCTTCAGAGGAAGTTTGCCCGTTCGCACGCAATAGGGGTAATTTCAGTCGGTGACAATCCAACAATCATCACGCCTTGCTGACAGTTTTCGTTCGCCAGCTCAAAATTTTGCTTCCGGAGACGAGGTTAGACTTTGAAATCGATCGCCAACAAGCTACCTCAGATGCTCCTGCGTTCGTCGATCCACGAAAGTTATTGAGTGTTAGTGGATGCTACAATGGCTGACTTGCCCTTGCCAAATAACTTAGATTTCATCGACGCAACCGATATTCCAAGTTAACCTTGCACTATAGGCGCCCTGCCGAGTAATGCTTGAGATCAGTGTGGCAATCCCACGCGAAAATGTGGGCGCGGGGAGAGGGCTTTTTGCGTAACCTGGTATGTTAAGGAAATGTTGTAGTGTCATTGTCTATTGGTGGCGACTGTCGAATTCCTACACGCTTTCTCAAAGACAAGGAGTCAATATTTGTCTTTTCCTTGTGATTTCGATGCAGTCTTTACCAGAGCTTCACGGACTTTCACCTTTGATCAAGATCAGTGTATCAGCAATTGTGCTACCACATAAAGTTTGCAGATCGCAAAAATAACGTTTACCAGTTCATTTTTCGCTGATTGGCTACCTGCTTGTGCAGTGATGCTAAATATATTGCATACAAATATAGGATAACCCGATTTTGAAGCGGTCTTTCTTCATGAAGTTAAAAAAAAAAACTTGGTAAAAGTTTTCCGCAAAAACACCCAAAATCCATAGTAAGCATACCAATGAGGCCCATGGATTTTCCATGCCTTCATTACTTCTACAAACTAAGCGCCAATCCGAATGTTTTTTTTTCAGCCAAACAACCAACCTTTTGCGTATTAAACCAACGATTGGTTTTGTTGCGATAAAGCAGGGGTCACCAATCTTTTTGAAACTGAGAGCTACTTCTTGGTACAAATTCATGCGAAGGGCTACCAGTTTGATACACACACTTCTGAAATAAAAATTTGCTAGTTTTGTTTTCAATCATGTTATCGTTAATAAAAATTAAAGATATATATCGATGTGAAGACACTGATCATTAGTGCAACCAAATTCTTGACCTAAAATTTCAACTTCTGACTTTGTAATTTACAAATTCTGACTTTATTTTGACCTATAAATTTTCTGCATTCGCAATTATAATTCAGCCTTAGGTGTTGAGCTAAAACTGAGAAACATATTCATGCACTTTATTCTTCAAAATTAAAAAAAATTGGTTGTTTAACTTTGGGGATGTTATATTGATAAGTACATTAATAACTAAAGTAAAGTCAGACGTGAGAACATCATGAAGTTGAAACACTATGTGCACACTGGATTGAGTTTTTACCAATTCACGTACTGTAAGACCACGTTTCCTGATTTACCACGCCAATCCTACATAATATTAAATCGTCCAGTAGTGGACAAAACAACATTATTATGTCCGAAATCACAACAAACCCATTATTATTACAGAATTGCAACTAAACTTGCAAAAGCATATCAATATTGGTTGTTGTAGTTTCAATAAAATATCAATAAAAAAAAAAACTGTGGTGCAAGAAAAGTTTGGCCCAACCACAAATTGTGACCTAATGATTAATTTTGACTTTTTTTGACCTAGTAACTTGGAATTCCCTCATGGTATGAGCGTGAAATTTGGTTTGTGGACATAACTTTTGAAAACGGCAGAAAAATTTTGACTTTATTGAATTTTGGTTGCCCTACTAATCATGTTTACGCTATTGTCGGAACAAGCCCGCGGGCGACCCGCGTGGTCCATGCGGGCGACCTGGTACCCGCGGTCACCAGGTTGGCGATCCCTGCGATAAAGCATGTGCCAGCAACTGCGTGCCACATATATCCATCAGTCAAACATTAAGAACGAGCACTCACCACCACTTCCAGATGAGTCCAAGATCAAGAAAGAGCTATCTTCGTGAGCCTCATAACGAGATAAGTTTTTGTCATGTCATCCATGTATGCCAACCAACGGCTCCCAGTATCGTCGCATTACAATGCCGCTTGGTCACGTGGTTTGTGCATGTAAGTTAGCAAAGCACATGTATTTAGGAGACTGTAAGTCTTGCTCCCTGCAAGCTGCAAGCAGGGGTGGATATAGGGGAGGCGAACAAAGCAGTCGCCTTGGCCATCCTTTTTTCGGAGATGCCGTTGGTCCCCGTTTGAGAGTTTCGCACTTAGTTTCTGCATTCTTTTGTTAAAACTAGAGCCACATTTTAATCAGCTCTGAAGCAAGTCATATGTTTTTCAAAATAAAGAAAAATTTATGTGTAAATGTGCCAAAGGGGTAAAGGTTCTCAACAACTTTAATGTGTAGACAAAGAACAATTTAAAATCAAATGACTTCAAACAATTCAGAGTGTGAAATGGACTTTCACGTGGAAGCAAATTCCCTTGCTAATTCTAATATCATCTCAGTTCTCTTAAATTCACACAGATTTAATTGTTTGTTTAGTTATATTGGTAACAATGTTAACACAACAGTGTATAACGAATTGTAAACTGTTTTCTGCTCTTTTTTGAAGAAATTAGCATCGTTGCAAAATGTGGGCTGCTTTCAAGTGTACAGCTTTAAAACTTTACACATTTTTGGTGCTTTTAATATATATATATATATATATATATGCTACCCTCTTGAATTTAGTTAATAAATTGAAATGTGAAACAAATTTAATTCTTTTATCCACCTAGTCCTGCATCTACCTTTCGCAGTGGCGATGTTTTGGAGCCCCTTTCTGAGAGTTTACCTCAGGCTTCCAAATTCTAATATCCACTCGTACCTGCAAAAGACGGTAGTTATGTATTTTTGAAGTTTTGTTCACCCTAGATTACGCACCACGTTCCGTGCGTAATAGGTGAGTTTACCGGCAGTTTCGCGTGAGGTAACTTCATTTGTTTAAGCACGCTTGCATTCAAAATTTTGTACAAACGGTTCTGTCAACGATCATTTGCCTTCCGGCTGGGCAGTACTCGTGCTGTGCTAACTTGTGCACAAATCACAAGGCCATTCAGCGTGGCAATTTGGCACTATCCGGAGCTGTACTGCATTACATAGCCGTCTTGTGGCACGTAGACGCCGTAGCAAGGACCTCATAAGACTCATGCAGAAAGCCGTTACATGAGCAGGGATGCATTTGGAGATAGCGATCACTGAGCATTCTGGAGGCTGGACCTGTAGGCTTGTGTGGTACGCCAGTGCTGGGTGCTGACCCACGGTGATTCTCAAGGAAGCAATGTAGCACCCGTGTTATGCACGGCGTGTCAAAAATGTGTGAAGTGAAGTGCTGGTAGTAGAATGCTTGAACATGCTGAGGAGCATCTCCATCATGCACCGCGATTTCCCCACATCCGCCAAGTGCGCAAGCAACGGGAACCCAGACAGATGTTGGAAAAGGTTCGCTTGAAGCAGAAGTGTTCGAAAATGAAAAGTAAACTCAACAAGAAACACGAGAAGTTAAGAGATTGCTGGGGCCGCAGCGCACGACTGCCCTGTAACTAGCGATTGTGAAACAAAATCACGCCCGCGTTTGAACGGAGCTCTGTCTCGGCTGTCACAAGAATTTCGAAAGCACAACAGGAAGCAATTAGAAGGATTAGACCGTCTCGCCATCTGTCGACAAACAATAGCTGGAACTTGAAATCTGTTTTTATTACTTTTTCACTCAAAGGTAGATATTTGCCACAATAACAGTTTTCCGGACTTAAAAAACACTTTAGCAAAAAGCAGACTTTTTCTGAATGGAACGAAACCTCACCACATAAATCTTTAACATGAAGTTTGTATGAAACGGATGTGCAGGAGCTTTAAATCATTTCGTAATGCCATAGAAAGTGTTTTGTTAAAAGCGCATTAATTTAAACGTAATTGCTTTAAATTGAGCATTTCGAATGTCAGTACAGTCGTCGGCGATGCCCGCAAGACTTATTGTGTTCGTAGCGATCAAGGGAATTTCATTTTTGAGACTAAAGTGATTACAGTCAATTTTGTTATTCCGCATATATAAATGTTAGCACAGGAAGTTTCAAGTGGAAAGTGGCCACGCTTTTTTTCACCTGTTAATTAGTTAGTGCTCCCGAAGCTACTGTTTGTTTTCCACTTGAGCATCGCCTTTGTTATTTGGTTGAAAAACGATTAGCCAAACGCACCTTTATTGTTTATTAATATATTTCAGATCAGATTTTTCAGCTCATTGTACTCCGAAAATGCAAATCATGTTTTGCAGTCGTGTTAGTAAGAACAGACTTAGTTAAACACCGACAGTGTGTCGCAAAAATAATCTTCTACATTGTTAATACTGGTCATTGTTACCCGTATCATTTGACTAAGCATGGGATTATCATCTTCGTAACTACCAACCCATCCCGCAGCACGGCCACACAACTGCTAACCAGAGACGTTCACAAGCGCGAGAAACACATCACTTTGCAGGTGATATACCGGAAATTACGGAAGCAAAAGTTTTTCTGTTATGAAAGCCGCGTTTTTGTTTTGCAACGCCAATGAGCGAAGAAAATCGCTCTGATTTCAACATGACACAAGACTTGAAGGCGTCAGCAAGATCTTGGCAATCAACTTCCCACTTCCATTAGCCCGACTAGCACAATGCAGGCCGCCGCCGTTCAGCTACATCTGGCATCGCCGTTCCACTTATTTGAGATCATGATGCAAGACCACACCGTTTAAGGCTGCCACAAATTAATCGCCACACTACGCTGGCTTTTGTCTGCCGTGACGCATCATAAAGAGCCTTTTTCGTTGGACGATTTCCAATTTTGAACTGTTCTAAAACCAGGGTACAAGCTGGAATGTCACGTCATTCGTTTGCTGCGCTCAATGAAAAACGTTTTCTTTGCACAGGTTTAAGACGTCAGCATTTAAAGTAAAACAGATCAGGGTTTAATAGGTCGACAGTAACGTTCAGGGTTCCAACCCAGGCAATATAGAACTGAGATATGTGGACTGAGATGCCCCGGCAGGTGGAACAGTACAGTGTCAACTTGCAACAACATAGAACGTTGCGCAAAAAAAAACTTAAAGGAAATATTTAGTTCGCATTCCGTGTAGCACCGTGGACACAGCTTCACTGCGCGACTCGGTGTATCACATGCGCAAGCACAAAGCGGTGGTGTTTGTTCAAACGAGTTGAAGCGAAAATCAGGGGAAAAGTTCCTAGCCGTAGGGTTATACCTGAACGAACATCTTGAAGCAAAGGCCATAGCGCAAACTGCACAGTGATCTGGTATAGTTGGTCGCACTTTCTCACGCTTTTATGCTGTTTGCCCTTTGACGCACGTGACCTAAAAAAGGTTGCAGAATGAGTGCTTTTTAAGCATATCAGCGATTATTTGTGCTTTGCCATGCAGCACGCTTTCTCATGCGTAAACTCCATACACTGATGAGCATTGTGCGACAGAGGAGACGATTATACACTACGGTGTGTTGTGCACCAACCTCCAGCCGATTATAAAAATTGCTGATTGATTTGAGCGCGACGTCACCTTTTGCGGAGACCAATTCCTTGAACACAGATATATGCAAGTCCGAATCATCGCAAAGTGATGAAAGCAGAGCTCAATAGGTTGATTCCTCGAAAGCTTGCAGCAAACCTAGAGCTTTTAATTGTTAACCTCCAGTTGCTAGCAACATTTTGTACAACGCGCGTTAGTGCAAAGATCAGTAGAAATCATAGGCGTATAGCAGGGTGAGGCTGGCGGTAAGAACCGTGATGCGCGTCAAAATGTGGGGCGGGTCAAACGTTTTGCCCTCGAAAAATTCTTCAGGCAAGCAACGTAACGGTTTCCGAAAGAAATTTAAACGAAGTTAGGCATTTGTCTAATACCTGGAAGAAATATTCGTGATGCGGAAAAGCTTAAAAACAGGCAGAAGACAGCGAGGTCGACTATATTCTCCACCGGCAATGCTCAGCGTATTTACTTTCACAGCGCTGAAGTGTCTGCAGCAGATCAAAGTTAATCAAACGAAATCTCAGGCGGAAGGTAAACTTTAAGCGATGTTTAAGTCGAGCTTAAGCGAAGAGCCATTATGCTCAAAGCACTCTCGCAACTGCACTTGGGGACACACTGTACGCTCACTACTGATTTGAGGGTTGATCGACAGTCAGTGTTTCCAGTTTTATTGGTATGACGCATAAAAATTAGATGCCCGACCGTATGCCTTACAGCGTGATCGTTCCACGCGTGCCTTCAAGTCTAATCCCTAATCTCAATTCAGTATCCTGGTGTATGCCAATGACGTACCGTGAGGTTTGAAACCGACGAGGCTCTTGTAACAAGTCACGGATTATTATCGAACAAAGGCGGTAACAAAGACTATTTTGAAGCCTGGGGAGAAACAGACAGCGGTTGCCTCTTCTGGCGCGTGTTCAATGTAGCGTTCTTTTCAACTGTTTTGAATAATATATTACGCACTCATGAGATAGAACTGTCGTACGTGGAAGTAACCACTTCAATATGGTAAAGACTGGAGCAAGTGTTTTTGAAAATTTTGTGTCTGTAACATAACGCACAGCTGGCCGAGACGCAATTTGCATACGCTGAACTTAGAGCTGTCAAAAAATTGCGTGATATAAATTGATGTTCTTTTTCTATGCTTCACCAGCCATATGTGCCCTAGATATCAAGTGAACGGAAAGTTTTAATAAAGCGTAACCAGATGGACGACCGTTCATCATATTTTGTGCGTTTTAAGCATACAAGTAAGTTCAGATGCGGACCGACAGATATGCTAACGATCACATGAGGCTCACTGAAATCTTCCTCAGCGCACAAAAAATTACCTGCTTGTATTACGAAAGTATACAAGTGGGTCGATGACGTGTTTTTTAGCAAAAAGCCACTGCATTGACTTGAAAATACGAGTTTTATTTTTCTCTGTTGCTATTTTTGGTAACAGGTAAGACTCTGTCTTCCTTGCTTACCTTGAACATCCAGTCTAGGTTCAAGTGGTCAGTAATAAAGTTTTCACTGGTTGGTCACCTACAGTATCTTTTTAACACCACTCCAAAGAAGTAAGTAAGCGACTTCGCGGAGAGAACAGTTTTATTTCCAGAAAAAAGTAGTTTACAGTATTAACTTAATAGTGGAGGCAGAGATTTCTGCTACGGACCAGCGCAGACATGTGCAAACAGCTAGTTGCATTTTGCTCCGCATGTTCCGTGATGGGTAAAAATTTGCATCGCTGATAACTGATAGTAGGCCACATAGACTACGTATGTCTTGCTTTGGTTAGTGCGATGTTAAAACCAATTTTTTACATAAGTTTTGACCATGTTCTTCAGTTTATGTAAGTTTCAGCGAATTCCAAAAACTTTTAGTACAAGCAGTCTGCGAAGAATGGTAAAATCAGTCAGTGCTTCTACCTATGTATTTTAATTTGTCAAAATGAAAATTTTAATTAAAAACCGGTTAGAATTCAAACGCTCTTGAACATACCTACTTCAAGTTAATATTCCTTTTCACTGTTCTTTTTTCAAACAACAAAAATGGAAAGACGTAGTTTTTAGACAAACAAGAAAGCATCTACTTTGAAATAAGATGAAAAGTATACATGTATCTTTAAAGAACTAACACGTAGGATAACCATCAACACCACATCATTGATAAATAGGTTTGCTTTTAAATATTTGTGTGCGCTATGTTGAAATGTGGAGTCTTTCTCAAGGTTGCAATGTCATGGAAATGCAAAAGTAACTGCTGGCCAGTCAGAAGTTTTGAAAAAGTTTACTTTCGTTAAGCTGCATTGCGTTGCTGGTTTTATGTACTAAAACTGATTTTGCTTACGTAAACACTGGCCCGCAACCAGGGAGGGCGCAAGCAGGCAATTGCCCCCCGAAATTTTCGAAAACATGTTTAGTTGTTAGGTACAATATCAGGTAACAATTATTCCCCTGCTCCGAAATATCGGCTGGTTATGTTGTGGAATATGCGTCTACACGGTCGTTTTCTGCCGAAACGCACATCACATTGGGCGATAAGACTGATAGAACATGGAAGACCTCTGACTCCGTCGCGTTCGCTTTCTGACTCTAACTTATCACCGTGCAAATTCACTCGTCCGGCATCTTGCCGGGTGTTGCAAACGAAAGTTTTGAAATTCACCGCGGTTTCTTCTTTCTTAGACAAAAGCACGGGACTTTTTCAAAAAGTTTTTTCAAGAAAAATGTTTTGCATTGTTTATCGAAAATGACACGAGTTTCAGCATGTTGTCAATTAAGATTTGTCCATAACAATTTATTTTTTTACTTGAGTTTTTCCATACACCTGACAAAGGCTTCAACAAATGGCATCTGCTAAAAACCCAACTACTGTAGATGAGGCACGAAACTGCGCTTAGGACGTTGTTGTTTTAACATGGATTTTCATCCTCATTCTGTTCAGCAATGGTACAAGCCCGCGGGTGATTGCTTTCACTGACATATGCGCAGAGCTATTCGTTATGTCTTCTCTGCGGTTGCTATCAGTGATTAGAGTCCAGCATTTTGGAGCATGTTACACCAATATCTCCACTATTGGAACGTAGCCGATGACCCATTTAGGCTGGAACGCGGCCAGACGCCCCTGTGTTTACCGACATCGATAACGCTGCCGGTTAGTCTTCTTGTCTTCAGGCAAAGTTATCAAGAGATTTAACTTTGGACCTCATCTTGGGGAGTACTGGTTGCACTTTAAACTTTGTTTTCTCCGAGACATCAGTTGTATCATTTCACGTGTACACAAGTTTATCTCAGGAACTTTTCAGGACAGGTGCTCCTAATTTTCAGTCGCATCTCCTCCTCAGTTAGGGTGAACTTATCGGTATGGCATTTCACTCGGTTGCGTTGTTGACATGAAATGAAAGAAGTTACCGTCCCCGACGTGAAATGATTGCAACTTTCGCAATTGCAAGGCTGAAGATCGATTGGGTATAAAATCCAAACGAAATGCGTCACAATTTGTTTCACGATTAATTTACATCTCTAAGCTAGGGATATGAAAATTGGTGGCTTGAGACGTATTTTTAAACTCGGCTGAAGTATATCCTTGTCAGAGCACTCGTTTGTGGTGAGAGGGCTCAAAAACAAAAGATGATCGTGCGTTTGAAACTACCGGTTAATATTACGCGCAATTTAGTAAATAAATGCCTGTTGTCAAAGCATTTCTGAAGTTCTTCCTAAGCTTTCGCGGCTCATTTCGTTTACTTCTGTTGTTATAACTGTCAGCGATAGGTTGATACACGTAAACAAGCTTTTTTCTGTGACTGAAACTATTGTCTTCTGAAGTCGTGACGTTAGGGATACGAAATAAGATACGGATGACTTTCAATCGCCGAACAGGGACAAACGTTTGCTCTCTGAATCCTTGCGGAAGATACGCTGAGGACGGAGATAATCTCAAACGCGACAAGTTCGCCATGCGGACGCTCCGTAGCAGTCGCTGCAGCTTGTGCAAAGCAACAGAGAAAAATTGTTTTCTTGGACGAAAAGTCAGGAGAAAATGTTTGCAATTGCTAGTTATCACTTTCATGGTGTTTCTGTTCACGCGTCCGGCAGATGCTGGAAACTCGAAGTTACCGAGGCGACAGTTTGGTGAGTTTGTTTTTTTCACTTTACTAATGTAATGATAACTAAAAAGTCTGATGATTCTTTAAAATTTGCGGTTTCGATGTTCACTCCATCTGTATAATTTTCAGGTTGAATAGCGACTCCAAGGGGAACCGTGCAAAGGATCACATTCTTAAAAATGTTAGTTGATAAAAAATACAGTGACATTTACTGCTTCTACATCTGGCTATTGCTGCAGGGAGCCTGAACAAACACACTGCATGATGTATGCCTAAAAATAGCGACATATTTTTCGCGCTTGTGTGTCATCGCCAGGGCTCGTTAGAAACACTTTGCCTCTTATAGGCAGGAATCCTGTGTTTTTTTGTTCGAAAGACCTTTAATCATGGCGCCAGAAGATCTAAATCTGAGACCCATGTAGTGTTACAGCGATCTAATTATAAAGAAAAGCAGTCATGGTGATTGGAAACGATGAAGAGTAGTTGTTCGTGAATGAAAGAAACTGACACATTTGTCCGCAAGCACCAGCATTTTTTTACATCTGTACTAAATAAAGCAGGTGATCCTACTCTCGTGGTGGTGCAGGCGCATACGATCAGGACTTTGGTTGATGGCGGTGGCTTTGTTGTTCACATTATGGCAGCACCTCGTCAATGCCTCGCCCGTCTTGTACGTAATTAAGTGATGGTAATCTAGGCGTTTTCCGTACTAGACCATTTTAACCATGGAAATATACGTGGTCCACTTCAAAACTGAAATGTCGGGAAGTCACAGAAACAACGGAACAATTGACTCGTTGCAGAGATTGGATTTTTTGGCTTAGTCAAAAAGTTGAAAGGTTTTTGATCACGATGCCTAGTGGTTACCAAAAGTAGGCAAAAATTGCCTGCAGTTAATGCATCCATTTCGTTTGATCTTCGTTGGCAGCAAGTAGCTTAACACTGGCTGTGACGTGTTTTTCTTTTTCTGCCGCAAAGCTCGGTATCATGCACGAAGCTCTCGGAAATGACTTCGATGCTGTGTTTAAAAAAAAGCTTATGCAGCATCTTTGTCACTTTGTGGTTCGAGGACCTGAAAGAATCAAGAACAAGGCACTGGGAGTTGCCTCACTTGATTCAAAAGTGGGACGAACTGCAGCCAGTAAAGCGAGTTTGTTGCAGCACGTGTCAAAACATCGCCATGTTTTCATAACTAGAGCTGAATTAGTGACTGCCTCGCGATATTTCTGATGTGATAAGTCAAACCCAGAGGCGGATCCAGCCAGTAAGGTTAGGGGAGGCGATTTCAGTAATGTTTGCTAGTCGAGTCTCGTTACGGTTTCACAACTGCAAGAGAGATGAAGTATACTTCACAGCACTGCTGTGCAAAAACAATAGACGATAAAATGGCCTTACATCGCAAATGCTGTTTTCCCAATTGTAAAAAATCGTTGTGAATATAGTTACTTTCGTAGGTTTTATAGGGTGAGGGCGATCGCCCCAAACGACACCCCCTTGGATTCGCCCAGGTCAAACCAGTGTCTTTGAAATGGATGAAAAAAAACATTTTTGTACGAGGTGCCGTGAACCATTGTGAAAAGAAAGATTTAATAATCTAACTTGGGACAATTTGCATTAGTTTTCACAAAGTGCAAAACTTTTACCGACCTGATGCAAACGTTGTGTAAACGTAAAAACGAAAACAAACGAAATGTGAAAACGAAACGTTGGACGGAATATGATCCATCTATATTGATCTAAAGATCACGTGAATTTGCAAATCAAGAAAAGTCAATCTGAAAAGCTTGTCAATATTTCGACGCAGAACATTACATTTTTGTGATTCGCCAGCGTCACGGCTTTGGCAACGACCTTACACTTAAAAATCTTGACCGAAGGATTGGAGAAAAAATCAGGCTTAAGGTGCTCACCACGGAACCAGTGAACCACGGCAGTGCATCATCCTATAATGGTTTCACTAATGTCATTCTAGGTTTCTAAGTGTGTTTCACTTCAACGCGTTACTCATCACGTTGATCTTCGCAAGCCTCGAGTGTTTTGTATTCATCCGCCGACATCCGGCAACAAGCAGACATCTGTTCGCTTTTTGCAACACTTGAGCTTGACGCTTTTTCTGCTATTTTCTAATCTGCTCAAACTTAGCCTGCGAAGCTCTTCTGGATACATTGCCTTGCGTTATTTTACTTTGCGTTTGCTTGTCGTGTTCTATGAAACAAAAAGCAAGACGCTGTTTTATTGACTTTGCTTCAAACTAGCGAGAAAATATGTTAAACATTCCTTAAAACAATTGAAAACAAAACGGCAGTTGGCGGTTAGTCCGAATTACGCATAAAACTTTGCCTGAAAACAACAACACTCGAAGCCAACAAGGCAAAGTATTTTTCACATTTGGTTGATGCTGGTTATTAAAAATGTTGCGTGTTTGTGTTGTAATGAAAAGTAGTCTAACGTGCGTGTCTTCCTACTTTTCAGTTTTTTGACTACTTTGCGATAGTGCTGCAAATTTTTTGCTTACGATCACTGGTCTCTTTGACCTTTATCGTATATTTTTAACTGTTCCGAGTGGGTTTGCTTTGGAGGATGCTCTCCGATGCAAGTGTTATTGCTCTTTACGCAAACTTTTCAGGGCAAAATTCATCATTTAATTTACATCTCACGAATGCGTAACTTACCCACAAACAAAAGTTACAGCAATATACATCTTAGTGATGACTAGTGTCTAAAGCTTTAAAAGAAAAGCTTGCACTGATTTTCAATGGCCTGCACAGCCAACCAAAGGTTAGATACACGCACAAACGTTACAAACTCTTCCTGCATTTAGTGCCTTCGCAGAACTCGAATTTGTGCTTGAGTTGAGACAGAGACAAACTTTAAATCGAAGTCTCGAGGGACAAGCTTATCCGTGAGCGTGCTCGTTTCTCTCTTGTCTTGGACTTAAGCAACGTAATGATGAAAGGTGGCGTCAACCTACAGACAGGTTTCAAAGGGTGTTGTGCTTGATTTAATGGGGTGGTGACTGACGAACCAGACCAGATTTTCGGCAAGTGTGTTTGTGCACTGTGCTTGCGGTAATCTCCACCTGTTGCGTTAAGCCAATGATTACCGATCTTTCGTAGTCCCGGAACTTTTTAAACAAATTTCATGCTCACAGACGCCGCAGCTAATGATTTCAAGGTAGTAAGTTAAAATTTTACAAATAGTAACGCAAAAAACAGTGATTTTTTAAATAATTGCCTCGTCTTTTATAACGCGTCTTTGCAAGGCTTCCGAGTTTTGCTCTGCTCCAAAATCAAAATTTCTGTAGAACTCAAGAAATTTGTTGATTCAGAAGAAACACATTACAATATAGAAGCTGAACTCCTTCAGATAAAATGTTGACATGAACATAACATTGCACATGCACATTACATATTTATGTTCCTCAATCTGTTAGATGTATCATCCATTAATGCCTTTAACGCATAGATATTCACTAACCCTAAACTGCAGTTTGTGAATCATTGAGCTAAACAGTTTTGATCCAGTGGCAAGGGCAAACCAGTCGTTTTGTCAATTTACTTTTATGCAAGTTTCATGGATGTAATTTTGAAAGCAAAGCCCTTCAGAATTCATGTTGACCTCTCGGCAAAGTAAAGTGAACTGGAGTTCAGCATTGTACGGACTGGACCATTATAAAGACGAAGTCTAACAGATCTGTAACTTTCTTGAAATTTCCGAGGCTCATTTAAGTTCGTTGATCAAGGCTTCTTACGCGAAGTAAACAAGGTAGCAAATTACGCTCGTATGTGCGTACTTACGCCTAACAGGTTTCACATGTTTGCCTGCTAGTTCATTCCGTGAAAGCAGAAGCTTCCCACGCTCGCCGCAACCAGCTTCGAGGGTTGGAACAACTCGAGGTCATATCCTGAATTCGCGCTACTTGTAGGTTGAAACTGACAGCAATGTCATTTACTCGTAGTACATCATGCCTCGAACAGGGTTGGGTCAGTTTACGAAATACTTTCACTGGATTGTTAGCGACATTCCTTGAACATGTAAACTACTTTTGTTGTGACATTAATCAGCAACCATCAACGAGTCATTAACAAAAATGAAATAATCTAGTGCTTTGCAAAATCCATAGATGTGGGTTAATTAAAGGTGGGGCTCAAGATACACATTTTTGTGGAACTTTTGAAGAATTTGCTATGTTGCGAAAATGAGATGATCTAATAAGGCCAAAGCTAAGGCACCTAGTCACATTTTCGATTATTAGCACTTCGTGCCACGGACGCATTTTTTCGCATTCATCGCGGACAAGGTGCCAGTTTATTGTCTGTTAACATTCATTAGACCATTTATTGTTCACTGCCTTTTTCCATTTCTTTTTACAATAAAGTTCCGTTTGCTTGCGGCATCAATATGTGACATAGTTTTCTGAATGGATTCACTATCATCAAACTTATTTTAGACAATCGTAAGTAATGACTATAAGCAGTTCTTCACATTGCTAACGTAACAGTAAAAATCCTGTTCTGTTTTCGATTGCTATTTTCGTTTCCGTCTTCCCTTCGAAGCACATGCTTAACATTGTAACGATTTTTCATCCTTTTACGCATCAAATCTGCACCGACATGGAAATACTTGCAATTCCTGTATGACCAAGACATTTTTAAAGAGTGCCAAGGGAGTGCATTGTTTATTGCTTTTCTGGAAAAATTTACCATCACTGAAAGGTTCAGTTTAGATTTAAATTTTTTGTATCGATTTTAATTTCAACCATTTTACGGATCCCTTGAAATCCGTCTCAATGGGGGTCTCAATAGGGGTATAGAAATCCATTTAAAAACCCGTGCTATAGACGAGCATCAAAAATTGTTTAAAAAATATAGTAAAAGAACGAGTAAAAGAGGGACTTGCGAATTGGGAGCAAAATCTTTTCCTAAAAAGTTTTTGACAAATTTAATTATGTCGGCCGAGTAAAGTTGCAACTTGCACGGGGTTTGTAACGTACAGAAAGAATTAAGTGAGACAGCTGGCTTACAAAGAGTTTGCCTTTATCGTTTTTTAGCTTGAGTTTGATATCTGGGTGAAAACCGAAAGCAACACACATATGTAAATTTATACCGCGACTGACTATTGAAGTTTTACCGTGCTGTTCAGACCTTTACTTTGCTGACTTTCCTTTTTGTACCTACCTCTGAATGTTTATGGAAAATGTACAATTTACTCCGGAAGGTTTGCTTCTGCAGTTTCCGTTAAACGGTGCTTGGCGAACAGCAATGAAGTGGGGTGCGATACATTTGAATGCGTGGAGAGAGCAGACCGCTGTCAGATTTTCGGCATGAAGTCTCTGTGCCTAAAATTTACACGCAAAGGTGGACTTTTTACTAAGCTGGTATGTTTTTCGTTTTTTTCTTATTGCTAGAATTTTTATACCTGAGATTAATAAAAGTAATGTGATGCTAATCTTTCGGATTTCACTACGAAAGAAACAACAAAAACTTGAACAAAAATGGACTCATAAACATTGGATGAATTCTCATCGCCACAAATCGTTTTCGATTGTTGTTCAAATGACTTGCCGTTGCTAGAAAGTCATCAGGTTTAGACCATCCTAAATTTCCATCAGCGTTAATCAACTTTTATACCAGTTCTCCAACATACTTGAAAAATCTCTTTCGCTCGAACCTCATTGAGTCAGTTCTAATTCGCCTTTTACTTAATAGCATTTAATCCTGTTGATAAATACCTGCTTATGACAAATCATATTTGAGAAGAGCAAACCAATCACAAGGCTTTCAAACATTGATTGCGAATGAAAAAGCTTCAGCACGAAACGGACTGACATCGAAGGCAGAATGAAGTGCGGTTATGGTAGAACCACCACGTTTGGTAGGTCGTCCGCAACTGTAAGCGTGCAAATCACAAATTATGCGATAAAATTCGTCCTATGCTCGAATGGACCTGCCACTGCCCGCAATATAGTTCTGTGAAGTGGTGGAGTTCTCGAAACCAATTTCTACATCAATACAGTTTTCGAGAACATGAACCGCTATGGTGGCTTTACAGCCTTAAAAAGATTACAGATCAGTGGTATCTCAAACAGCATTGCAATCTTTTCGAGTTCATCACGTTGCAAATTTTTTGCCACTATGACATTCTTATTAATATTTTCTTTCAATCAACACCGCGGGTTTTTTCGAACAAACGTTTCGTTGCCACCTGAAATAGGTGACACTTCTCAATGCTGAAATAAACGAGCAATGTATTGCTTCGATTCTTTATCAAATTATGCGTTACTTGAAACTGCTTCAAAGCCTTTGTGTAAAAAATCACTGATGAATATCATTCTTGTTATGCGTTGTGACAGGGTTGTACAGCGCTTGTGTTTTAAGTGGTTAACTTATGCCAGTGGTTCTCCCTTTTTGGAGCTGCTGAACGGACGCGAGTTTCATCCGCGCATTCACAGAGCCTTCGTAACTGAGTAAAATGAAACATGATATCTTCAAAGCCTGGGTGTATGTTTTATTAGAGCTGATAACACGCTATTTAAATCGAATCGATCTGAATGAGACTAGTAAGGAGTAGACCCGCTGCTCCTTGAATAAAATAGTTGCTCTAGAACAGTCGTTCTTAACCTTTCCAACTCGGGGACCCCTGTTCCTAAAGATATTGGCTTGGGGCCTCCCCTTTTGCACAATCTACAATGGAGGTGCATGATGAAAGAGCAAAGACTATTTTCATAAAATAGGTAAGTTGGTTACTAGTGGAAATTAATTAAAAGAAACCCTTATTTGTGAAAGCACAACGCAAGTGGTTTGTGTTTGTGGATCTTGATCAGTAGTGACGTACTGAATACACTTTTAAAAATCAAGGAGTTATAACTTTTTCTTACCGCCATGGTGCCAAACAAGCAAAGTGACCAAGAACAAAATACAATACAGAAAAACTGGTCGCGAATCTCGACAAAATTATCTTTATCGGTTGCTGTCATAAGTATTTATTTGCAGGGAAAGCGCTTCGTCAAGCGATCTCTGCGATGCATGACCAGCGGAATCAAAGCCGGGTTCTCTTCCTGGGGTCGACAGTGCAGAAATATAGAAAAAAATATCGCTCGTGTCCAAAGCGATTGCTACCTTTCCCACAACATCTGTGATATTGCGGCTTCAAATCACGAAACACTGACAGCCGTTCTGTCACCGAGTGACGTGCTCAACGAAAGGTGACTGGACAAGAATTTCGCATTTGGTTTTGCGTGGCTTTTCGGACACTGCTGTGGTTCGTTTTTTCATGATTTTCCATGAAAGCAATACATAATTGATGAGCACATGTAACGGTTGCTGCTCTCAATGATTTACAAATATTTGTGTAATTGCAAGTGTTTTCAGTAAATGTCTGATATGTGGTCTTCATCATGTAGTTTAAATTGTGCAGCATTTACTGTATGATTCGACACTCTTTCCAGTTATTGTAAAATTGCTGTTTCAACATACTTTTTGCAATATAGTGGAGTAAGTGATCTGAAACAATAAGTACAGTAAACCTCGATTAATCCGGATTCAATTTGACAGACAAATTAATCCGGATTAGGCGAAGATCCGGATTATCCGAAGACGTTTTGTTTCAAACCTGATGTTATCTAGATAGTAGGATATCGACAAAATCGCTTTAATTGAACACATTAGCGACCCAATGATGATAGAATTATTTTAAATAAAACAAATTTATTGATACAGTGTAACCGCGTGTATTTGCGCTGACTTTTCGGCAATACTTTTCTTTTTATCTTAGGATTTTCATCAACGTATTGCCAGATTTTCAACTTTTCTGTGGGTATTCTGTCCTGACGACATCGTTTGTTCGATTTAGACATCTCTGTAAAGTGCAGATACCAAAAAACACTGTAACACGTGTTTCTAACTTATACGCACTGATTACCCAAAAAGCATTGGGAAGCAAACATGACAAATACGTGCAGTAATACTGATGTTTAGTCAGCCGAGCGATTACGATCTTACAGTGTTGTAAATCACAGTGTAGTTAAGCAAGCATCCAGCAGTAAGCAGTTGTTATGAATAAACATGTAACTGCAACATGTATTAGTGTACGAACGCACCGTTATGAAGCAGGAAAATACGGATTACGAGATGTAAAAAAAGCAACTTTAATCCGGAATGGGCGAAGGCCCGGATTAAACGTTTTTTATTAAGAAAAACAGTAGAATCAGCCATACCTCCAATTTCATCCGAATTAGGCGAAGATCCGGATTAACCGAGGTTTACTGTAAATGAAACTTTAATGACGCAAGACCTTGCTTTTTGCTCCGTGACAAGCGGACAAGGAGCATACAACAAAAATATTTTTTGTTTTCAGACCATCTCTACGTCTTTTTCAAAGCATTCTGAGCTGCAGCGACAAAGTAGCTGCAAAATTTCGTGACGCTGTTATGTCAGTGATAGGGCAATCATTCTTGACTACTCTTCACTACATGCAAGAAGGAACAAGAACGTCACTGTTGAAGGTTTTCGGTGATCCATCCAAATGGGCGGAGCTAAAGCAACTAAACGACGAAGGTGCATCACGTAGGTGATGCTCGTCTGAAGACGGCAGTTGTAGCCATGAGGCTTTAAATGCTTTACTGTGCTGTATTTTCAGTTACGTGCTTGCTCACTCACTGAAAAGACCTTTTCGTTGCTGGCGTTAAAAACGCTGCAACATCGAAGACATGGTTAGCTTATGGTTTGTGCCACTTGAGCTCCTGAGCTTTTGACAAAATACTGTAGCATTATTTTGGTCTGATATTTCTGTTCTACACCCACAGATTCAACATGGCTAGTCGAATTGCCGCGAAGTTATTGCTGTTGTATAGAGTTGTGTGCTGTGCAGTTTGAGTTGACGATGGCTTTCGGTTTGCACTGTCTGCCTTGAGCTTGCAAAAACGATATTTTTTCTACTCCTGCACCAAGAAAAGGTGTGGCAGATATGTTACTTACGCGATTACTTTTTTAAGCTTGATTTGCATGTAAATTTTCTGAGAGTAGATTGGCCATCCTTGGATTAGCCATTCTGAAGCAGCTTACTGACCTTCGACTATTAATAATGAACTTGACGATTCTGCCGTTTTGGCTTCTTCCTGTCACAAGCACTGTCCATTTGAATTGTTGACTCTTACCCGCCCAGATCCGTGGCGATTGTCCCCAGAACATCCCGTTTGGTAGAGGGAAAGGAGTATAAATACTCTTCAAGATTAAAAAAATGAAAATTTGTTACCTAATAAAATGCACTAATGATATGACTTTCTATAGATGTAAGTCTTTAAACGTTTTGTCCGACATGAAGGCTCGATCACAGCAGTCTTGAGCCATTGCAAAATATGTTGATATCATGACACAATCTCTGCCATCGCGAGCTTGTCTGAAGAAGTTTAATGGGACAAGGATTAAAGTCTACCAGCATAAATCCAACATAAAGTACGACAGAAAATTAAAAAATTGCACTCAGACGGCTTCACGTTCAGTGACGTTCAGCCTATATATTTGCATTTACAACAGATTTTCTGGCTGCGTTATAAAATGCACTCATTACGGCCGAACAATGATGAAGTTGTCTTTTCAGAATCCGGAATATTACCTGATTTTTTAACATTGCGTAAATCCTACAGTACTTGGTGAAAGAGGCTGAATGGTTTGCTAAACATTTTTTGCAGCAGCTGCATTTACATCGCACGGAAGAAATAAAACTTGCTGTATGATTTCCACAACGTTAAGATCAACCCATGCGCTAGCAAGCCTGAGCTGTTTGCCATTAACCAGTTTAGTTTTTGCAACACCATTGTTTATATTCTCTTCACTACCAAGTAATTTTTATACAAGCTACAGCTTTGCAATTATACAATAAGTTAATTATTTAAGAGTAGAGTGCTTATCATTTGCCAAAGTGCTTCGCAAATGCTGCGGTTCATTCGGTTTGGAACCGAAGCGGTCTGCATTGAATCACGTCAAAACAACGTCGTTTTGTCGTTCGATATACTTTAGTGTATCTGTATCACATTTAAACTATGTTTTTGAAATTTCACTAAAAGATTTGAAAGTCTATTTTACGTTTGCAACCGAAAAACAATAAAAACAACCTTTGTCTCAAGCACAGTATATTTAAACCTGCAACTGCGATACTGTTCTTCTGAAGGTTTTTCGAAAATATTTGATAGACCTATTTCAAAGGTCTTTTGGGATTGCCAGATTGTTATTGAAAAGCAACAAATTAGTTGCTCCTGTTAGTCTTTTGCTGACAAAACTGAAACGCTCTTGCAGATGTCTCATCAATAACGAACTGTTCAGTTCTACACTGTGTCTTGCTGTGATTTGTTAACACGTCACAAAGGTCATGCAAATGTGTTTGAAAAGTAATACTTTTGTTTGTGATAGATGTTTGATTTCACGAATTGAAATACTCTTCTTAACCTGTTTCTAACCTTTTTAAAGGTATGCCTTAAAGCAACAAGTAGTTCTACCTTAAGTACTTTGTTAGTTTGAAAAAATTTAAAAACTCATCTTTGCTTCTAAACAGATATGAAGCTAGCGATAGGAAAAAAGCCAGACCTAGAAGTCCGCTTTATGGCTTCCTTGCAGGTTGAGCCAGGGAAAACGCAGCAGCGTGGTGCTGTGATGTTTTCAAATAATGCCTGATATAGACATTTGTAATAAACGCCCTTCTGTATTAACAGTACGAGAAGCGCAATGCAAAAACAAAACATGGCCTGAAAATTTGATCGTGCAGGAGTGTTATTTCCATTTGGAGCCACATTTCTTGCTTTCGCCTTTTTGCGTTTATGTAGTAATTGCGTAAATTGGTAGAAGTCTTTTTGCACTGATGCTGCCATGGAAGAATAGGTCGTGAAACAACGTTTTTTTGTAAAGAAAGGCACAAATGAACTTAGTTTTTTGACAAAAGTTGCAACGCAACGTAGGCGATGTAACAGCTTGCAAATTTTTTTACCTGTATATGAAATAAGTTTTGTTCCAAGAAACGAGCGTTGTAGTTGTTTGTGCCAACTTCATTTGATTATTCTGTCTCAACAACATCCGTTTGGTGTAACGCACCTAATGATACCTCCACCTCTAATTTCAAATTCAACCAAACGGACCAAGTTTCATCACGCCATGCTCGATGTAAAATATGCGTTCGAATGTTGTTGCAGAAATCAGCATATCTTATATTAAAAAATACGAAACCTTTATATCGTCTTGCTTTGCGTGTCGTTGCTTACAAGACCTTCTTATCTCAACCTTCGAAGTTGCAAATGGTTGCATCCTGCCGTTTTTTGTATGCTCGCTACATGACCGACTGTGTTCCTCTAAGTACTTTTATAAAACCGCTTACATTGATATCGGCTTGTGTTATTAGCTAAGGGCTGCAGATTAAGTTTCTGAACAACCCGGGGGACCAGCAGTTTGCCGAATTCAATTTGTGATAAGCTGGCTTAGTAAGCATGGTGCAGCTTCCCACGAAGACGTATAGGCGTGCTGCTGTGGCGCGAGGGACGTTTGAACCAGACTTTAAATGTGTCAATCAAGAGAGAACAGCTGCTTGTGAGCACTCCAACACTAAGGTAACATAAATGCCGCTGAATATTAAACAATCGATTGAAATATTGCAGCGCTCAACCACAGTATATCAGTTCGACTGTTTGCTTAAAACAGTTGCAAAAACTTTCATTAAACACTGTTTTACTTGGACCGAACATTTTTAGATCGTTATATTCACCCATAAGTTTTATGAAAGCAATCGCTGCTCTAAGACTTGGTCAGCAGTTACGCGACCTGTGAATCCACATGAACGTGAAATCATTCCGTCTGTTCCGTCTTCAACGAAGTTTTTCTTTTTTTCTGTAGATAAATTGTAACCCAGAATCAAAGGACAAAGCACATTTGTTGTATACAATGATTCAGAAAATTTACCTTTAGCGCTCTAGGTAAAATTTAACCTCATAAAGTAAATATAGTTCTGGTTAAGCATGACCATGGGCGCAATTTGGTGGGGGACACGAAGGACGTGTGTCCCCCACTTAATCAGACGGTGGGGATATAATATGCCATGTCCCCCCACTTTTTTCTCTTTAGGTTTTGTATTTGGAGAGGTTCTACAATAAAAGTGATGTTTGTCGCATTTTGTGTGAAGAGCTTTTCATGTTAGATGGTAGGCCACACATAGCCAAGTTGATGTTGAAACAGAGTTTGATGTGGTATCACTGATTCTGTTAGTTTATAAATTTTAGCTTCGATAAAATCCTTTTTAGCAGTTTTCAAGTTTCTAGAGACCGCGAAAGATGGTTAACTGTTTCTGTCCGACATTTTACCCTGTGTCGTATGCTGTTAGAAAGGTTATTTTTTTGAAACAGTGAGAGCTTTATAGTTGCACATGTCACAGTACAGCCATGATTTGTTCCGTGCAGAAATGCAACTGGCTTTGCTGTAACGTTGGTTGTCACGTATTCAGAAACAGACAGCGCAAAATTTAATGATGCTAGTTTATACAATGTTAGAAAGTTACGTTTTCAGGCAAATCTCTGCGAAACTTTTGCCGAAGGCAAAAAGCAGCATTATTGTGGAGACTTAGTTTTGGATGGGCACTTTTGCAAAAGACTGTCTTCAATGTTTAGTAAACAGGATTTCAATCAAAACGTTGGAAAGTATTGACGTAGCTATATATTGACCTATAGCTCAAAACGTAGGGACTTGACTACATAAAATATACATTTATCCTTACTTCTTGTAATGTCGCTACAATGGTGACCAACAAATCCAAAAGATATTTTTTCCGTGACTCTTACACTTTACGACTTTGTACTTGTGCTGAATGCATTCGTTCATAAGTCATCTGATTTACTTGAGTTCAACCAAACCCATACTGAAGCAATGTAACCAACACTTATACAGTAAAATGCATGAAAATTGATGTGTTCTACTATAAGAGTGATATGCACGTGCGACCGATGCGATTCAGCATTTTGTGCAAACGGACAGCTCTGATAAAAATCCAATTTATGAATTCTACTCTATTGCTGTGCTTGTTTGTATCCAGATACGATATTAATGCAAGCAGGCTGAACTACAGTACCGTGTCCAGCAACAAATTTAAGTATATTAACATGTAAATCATCTGCAACGATAAAGCAAAGCGTGATTAGTGTTGCTTTCAAAACACCTCTAAAAACAAGATTGGGAATCTGCATATTTATAAAACTTCACTTCTGCATCGACCCCATGAATATATTGGTTTCACACCAAGCTGTGCCCCCCACATTTTACAACAAAATTGTGCCCATGAGCATGACTGACAGATAACGCTTTCTTGGGATGTCAGATTGACGAAAAATCGCACAATCATTGCTTGTAGTGCTAGTGCTACTGTCAGGCGCGTAGCCAGATTTTTGATAGGGGGGGCAAACAGCAACCAGGTCTCAATATGTGAATATTTAATGCCCCTTGTTTTTAAAGCATCAAAGCATCGTCAATAAAAGGAGTCTTTTTCTGAATAATTATGTTCAGATTTAAGCTGGCAAATAGAAGTCAATCTTCATTGAATTGACAAGTTTTAAAAGTTTGTTTTTAGAAAAGTTCCAAGCTTCTACTTTGGATCAAAGTCACCAATCGGTCGTAAAACTTTTTTGCGAAAGCGCTTGTGAAAATCTCGTTGCTATAAGCGCAAGATCTGCAGTATGCCTTTTACAGCCAATATTGCAGTTGAGGAAGAAGTCATCATGGCCGCCATTATGATTGCGTTTTTTTATATTTACACACCTGCTGATGTATACAACACACGTCTAATTGAAGCCCGAGTAGCGACTTTGTTACACAACGACTTCGGAAGTAGGTCTACAAAACTTGCGCGCATATAAGACGTGGATCTCATACAACTCTTGAGCGACTAGTTGACGGAGGACGTAGTCGTAGGCCCTCAACACGTTTGAAAAATGTTTGGATTTTATGTAATTAAACGCTATGAAATGCGAAAGTTGCACATGTCCTCTAAACAAACTTGCATATGTTTGACGTTTGACCCACTCAGTCTACACAAAGTGTGAAAATGGTTGTGGTTTTGTGAAAAGGAAGCCACAATCAATTATCACCACGGCTCTGCAGCAAAGTTCAGAAATACTTGTCGCCGCAGCTTAACACAGCGGTTGGTTAGATGATCTAGCCCAGTGGTTCCCAAAGTACGGGTCGAAACCCGAACAAGGGTAGCGAAGGGTCAAAAACTGGGTCGCGCCCAGGTGATCCAAACCGGGGTTGTGTGCTTTCAACGTCACCACTGCTTGTCTGTGTGTAGCTTAGATACTTGAGAAAAGAGTAGATTGCTGACATTAAGAACGAACTTAGCAACTTACTGCCAAAATCACTCACACAACCATTATTTTTTCATACGCTGTTTGAGGCGTGTTCACCAAACTGAAAGAATCTTGGGAACCGTTGATCTAGCCATTCTAGCGTAAGCGGTTGAAGTCTTTTTTAAATCCATGTGTGTTTAAATAACAAAATGCAATCGACTGGCAAAAATTCATTTTTTTCATTTTAGTCACCTGCGCTTTATTGATAAAACAGATTGCAAGCTATCTGTAAGTAATGGCAGTGTCAATGCCCTCAGTACTTACAAAATAAAAAGCATCTTTCTGCGTGAGATTTTGCTGCTGAGTCTTCCCGTTGCAACTAAATGATTTCACATTTACTTAGGATGGGGTAGCAATCAAAATCAGATGAACGCTGTAACACTTTCAGACTATGCACAGGCTGGACTCTGATTACTTGACAAAACTGTTTTTTTACTCGCCGGCAAGATAATGGGAATTCATTGCTGAAAACGTTAGGGCTCCACGTGATTGTGGTTGGACCGTCACAGTACATGTTTAATCACAACAAAGAAATATCTGGAATGAATGCTATAGTTGCTAAACAGTGTCTATGGCCTGATTGCGTAACAAAAAAGACTTCGAAACTGGATTGCTTCTTAGCTAAAATTTGAGATCAAGGCATATAAAACATATATCACGGTGGAACAGGACTTTTCGGTCAGGCCGTTTCGGTCTGTGGACATTTCAGTCACGACATTTCTGTACATGAACAACTGATTGAATTTGTTTATTTAAATGATTATAGGCAGGCGAAATGTCACGCTAGCTGGTGTTAGGCCTATACCAACTCCTTTTGAGGAGTCATGATTGCGATGAAATCTGGATTGTAATTGTGAGTTTGAAGTAATTGTATTTAATTGAAAATGTCGATCATGATTTAATTTGCTTGCTGATGATAATGAAAACTATATGTTCATGCTGATTAACTGTTGGATCTTGGATCATGTTTTTAGTTTTTTTAAATAAAACCTTTCGTTGATTTAAGCACATTTGCATTAAAAAGTGAACATATAAGAATTCTGCAAGATTTCATAGCCTGACCGAAATGTCTCGAGACCGGAACGGCTCAGACCGAATCTGCCAGACCGAAACGGCAAGACCGAAAAGTCGCGTACCCATATCACCGCTATATTCACGCATTTAGTTTTAAAACTGTACAAAAACAACAATATACGATGATCATTTAAGGCTGCGGCTGATGCTGCAGACATGGGTAATTTATACAGTATTTGTAGCACGGCAGAGTTATCAAAGAGGAATTTTTGCGATGGTCTTGAAATGAAGTTTACATCACCATTAGGTTGGACTCAGCAAGCTGTGCGTCAGAAACAGCTGTGAAAAGCGTTATTCATTAATTTGACTTTCGGTTAGTGATTACAAGCGCTTAGGTACAAGTTTGTATTTCATTAGCACCACACGGAGCTTAACCTCAAGTAAATGTCAGCCATGATATGAATTCTCCAGCATTTACACTATACACAACCATGGGCGTCGGAAGGGGGGCAGAAAGGGTCCTTCGCTCCTCCCTAGATTTTGAAATTTGACATTTTCCTATTAATTTTTTTGCAAAGAAAGGTTGTTTTCTTAGTTTCGGGTGGTAAAAATGAAATTTCACCATTTTTGGCCTCCCCTAGTAAAGTCCTTGGCTTCCCCTGAAAAAATCCACTAATGCTCCCACCCTGGAAAAATCCTTCCGACACCCATGTACACAACGGTTGATTAATCATAGGCAATTGGTAAATCACACTGCTTTGATCAAGTTCGACTAAAGGCTGAAGTAGGAAAGGTTCCTTTAAGCAGTTTCGCTTATTTGCACTGAAGTATTTCTTTGGCTTACACATCAAAAGCTTGATTAACCTGAAAATTTTTGGTGCCACTTTCAGAATTGGGGTGGCAATTGCCCCCAGCGACCCCCCTCTGGCTACGCGCCTGGCTGCTATACAGATTTTTATCAAGCTGTCTGAAAAGAAATCCTTGACTACAGGCAAAACACTGCTGGCATAGTCATCGCGTTAAATTCATAACACCAGCTAGAAATCCACACACGCATATGGCATTAAAACACAAAACCGAACTTCAGTGAAAATCTGCACAAGTGGTAACGGCGACTAGTGAAAATACAACACAGTTCTCAGTCATACTTTGTGCCTGGAGGCAAAATAGGTTTGCATCACCCGAAGCGATGCGCTTGAGGTACGTTTGCTTAACTGCACCCTTAACACTTTTGGGTGAGATGCGTAAAGAATCACCATCTAGAAAAACTGAGTAACATTTCCTTAAAATAGTGTGAACCAAGGAAGCATTTTTTAGTTTACTAAAGACCACAAATGCGTGCCCAGTCAAAAACGCAAAAAAATTTGAGTCATATGCTCTTCTCAAGAATAACAAAGAATTGTTATTGAACGTTTTGTACCCGATGGTACAGTATTTTGCAAAATTTCAAAGTTTTGGTGGCAATTCCTTACAAAGCGAATACTGTAAAGAACTGTACAAAAGCAACGCCAAAACCGTATATGCGGTCCTAAACTCAACAACATTTTAAAATTAAAATACAACATAGTAAACGCACCCAGAAAGCAGCACAGAAACAAAGAAAAAAGCAATTGCAGCTTCCATTTTAATTCGCTTCACCAGCCATGTTTCTTCAATGACGCGTTCAGTGATGGAACTTTTGCTTCCTGCAGCATTTTCAACTGGAAAAGGTTCGTCTGGCTGTTTCTTGCCTAAGAAGCGGCACAGAGGTCCCCAACCCTGAATATAATATCCAGCGTATCTTGCATCAGAGTTGTCCAAGGATAACTCAACACTATGCACCAATGAGAAATACAGTTATTTACCCAATAGCAATGTATCTTACATGATAGTACAGTTATTTTAGCACAGCAGTGTTTAGAAGTTTTTATCACAAGATGGTGCTAATTTTATTCACATTGTGAAAATGAAGATTGTGCGTTTGTGTACAAACATTTCCTTGTTTTTCAATGATATTCCAGAGGTAAAATTTTTTACTTATATTCGAGTTAGTAATGTAGAAAAATATTTCATTCTTCATGTGGTATCGCCGTGTTTTTCTATGTGGTCTTGTAATAGACGTTTCACTGCTATTATACTCGTTTGGACGATCGTATAGCCTAACAGTTTGTTAGATCAATCAGATTTTTGCTATTCTGATGTGAATTTATGAAAATAGCCTAACATTAAATGATAAAGTTGTTCTTAAATGGTAAAGTTAAGCATTCCTCTTGAATAAAAAATTTAACGATCACTTTCCGCGCTTGTACAATGAAATTTTATTTGATTAAATGATTTCAATTATAAGTTTACGCTCTGGCAGTTTCTATCTGTCTTGGCTTTTTGATTTTAAATGACTACCTCTAAAATTTGCTTGACAGCACTGCTACCGACGTTGAACTCTTTTGTCTGGTCGTTGTTATTCAAAAACGCCTTTTTCATTTATGCGTAGCTTTTGCTGTCATTGCTGTTTCTTGCTAATTCGTACCTTATTTTGTTTTTCCTTTGAAAATGGGCCTGTCGTATGACAGGTCGAAACGGTAGGATGATTTCCTAATAAATTCACGCAAGAGCAAAACTATGATTGAAGAAATATGTTCGTTAGATCTTCCGATTTATCACTTCAGATATCAGGTAGTTATTCTTATGTCATCGGTGTACATATATATTGAAACATGCTTTTATAAACATTTGGTAAGTCTAGGCTTGGGGGGCGGCCCAAACCGCCTAGCACCGGCCCTCTTCTGAGAGTGCGAATTTCGCAGGCTGATTGTAGATGATTATGTAAAACAATGTGACTAAATTGTGCAAGGGGTCCGAAACTGATATTTCATACTGAAAGGGGTGTTCGCTTCAAAACGTATTGAGAACCGCTGTTCTAGAAGTTTCCTCAGCTCGTTCTATTACGCCAGGGCAGTATAATACTTTTTTCTGACGAAATCCACAGTGGAAGTTGAAAAGGCACTGAATTCGCAAGTAAAGGTAATCCAGTTAAGGAAAATTATGATATATGATCAGCTCAGTTAAAAATTCTTGTCAAATGCGTGCAACGCAGCCAAAGAAAAAGTTTCAATTAACGTCTTCACTGTTAAGGTTTTGCTATACCTCTTTGCAGTTGAAAACTAGCAGTTGCTGGGAAGGCACAGCACTCTTCACATAGACGTTGTGGCGGCGCAACCACATTTTCCATTTCAAAGGATTCGGTGAGTCGGAACCCTAAAATAGCAAGAAAATAAACCAGAAACATGCTCGGAAGGCTCTGCTTTTCTCAAGACGTGAGATCGACCACTTTTTAGAAAGGCCTGCTAACACAATTTTTAAGCACTTGCTATACGATGGATAAGTTAAGTGGTATGAAAAAGCTTGATATTTTTGAAAAACCTGTCAAGAGTACTCACGAATATGCTCCTAAACATGGATTTATGCCAGTCAATCATTTTCCTGCTGGTGGGTGAAATGTATGGCAACAGAAATAAAAAAGGATGATCGCGAGCACTTGCTTCTATCATATTCTTGAAACTGATGAACCACGAGTCTTCATCGCGCGTCATCAAAATCACCTGGATCAAAATTCAGAGAATTGGGAACACCTGAGATTATAAATGCGGAATGTTATATTTTCACTAATTTAGGTAAATCACAGTTATAGAGGGTGGAACGAACCTAAATAAGCTTTCTGTATTTACAAACGAAGTGTGTTATAAATTTTGTCACGTACGCTTCAGGTTTGATTTACTTTTTATGCTTTTCAGAAAGTGATTTGCGCAAATTTAAGGTTGAAGCTACTTACGTCTTTTGTTTTACACTAACAGTACAATATATTCTTCAGTGTTTGCCTAACCTGTGATTTGTTATATTAGCAATGGTTACTTAACTCGGTTAATCAGTATTTAACAACAACCTGATTAAATGGCAGGAATTAGAACACGTTTTGTTATTTCCCTGGAACTTATGATGCTTTGTGCATTTGATCAAAGTATCGCGCAGGCCAAGTTTTAGCTAATTTTTTGTAAAATTGCTATCGTGGCTCATAAATAAAACTGACTTTTATGACAGTTACGAAGTTCTCCTGTGTACTCAGTTGATGTACAATATGTCGCGTACGTACCTTTGCCTTGGGCCACCGTTGAAGAAATTCATTAAAAAAGTGCGAATGAGGGAAGTCAACTACGGCTTCGACGTTGTTGCCATATACTTTTTCGATAATATCAGTAACCTTGACATTTTTGTCCTTCCACACGTCATACCACTCACAGAAAGCATATTCCAAAGCTTCTTCATAGTCATAAACTGAAATAAGTAGAACCACATAAAATCTTGCCTTCGCGCTAATGCAAATACTAATTGCAAATAACAACTAATTTAACCAAAAGAAAATTTATTTTAATCACAGTCAAGAAGTTGCAATTCAAAATATGTGGTCAACTGCTTCGGCTCTCAAATTACACCTTCCAGCGTAATAAAGTCCAGAACTTATGAGATGACTGCAAGAAAGTAGATTTGTACAGCTTTCAGGGGAATCAAAGGGACCATTCCCCCAAATTTCCAGCATATTTTGTCATTTTGTGTTTTGAGAGGCGTTGTACCAAACAAAATACTGTGGCTCGCTTAATTTAAGTAAATGTTTTTTTCCAGTCCAAAGGTTGAAGAATGGTGAACTGTTACGCGGCACTCGGCTCGCATCTTGTGTTTTTTGGTGTCCCAGCGCTGGTCAATTGTACAGTAATAATAAATCGTGCCAATGAATTCAAAGGTGAACACTCAAAACAGCAGTGTAGCCAGCCCAAAATTTGGAAGGGCTAAATCTTTTGACTTTAATCGCCAACGGAGAATATTTTACTTTATGCATTATAATCCAGGAGTGGGAAATTATGACCTGCTGAACGTTTTTTGCGGCGCTCATATACACAATGCACACTTTTAGTATTTTTTGTTTTGATCGAGTATCAAAATATGGTGATGTAAATAAAGGAAACATATGACAAAATACCATGNTCTTGATCAAATTAAGTAAGTTCCAATAGTGAAAACATACATATATTAAAAATAAAAAATATTAAAATATAATATACATTTTATATAAAAAAGTATAATTTGCAGAAGCTGGACCTTCGTTGAGCACCTACAGAACAACGTGGCCCTCACTGACAAAAGTTTGCTTACCCCTGCCTTAGTCTGTTGTGTAGTGGAATGGGTTTATGTTTCCGGTCATAGACCGAATTTTTTGAAATTACCGAAAAAATGTAGTCATTTCGGCAGGCCCGTAACCAGTGGGCACAGACGGGGCGAAGCCCCTTGCAAATTTTTTTGCCCCCCTAAAAATGTGTTGGACATAGTTTAAAAATTTTTGGCCACTCTCAGAAAACTCTTCGCCCCTCCTGGTGCTCCAAGTTGGTTATGGACCTACAATTAGGTCATAATGTCTGAAAAGGTAAGCTAGTGCATACTGTTATGCCGAGTTTTAAGACTTACATGACAAATGACCGAAATATCTCAATGAAAAGAAACCCAGGTATAACTGGACATGTTTGTAGGCTATGCGCTCTTTAGTTCTACCAAGTTGTCTGTCTCTCCAAAATTTATAAACCATTTTATGCAATCTGTATTGTCATAGAATTCATCGACTGTAATTTTATACTTCAAATTCACAATGATGGTCGCACTGGTGTAGAATCCCCTTGTTCCATAAAAATAAGTTTTTTTTTTTTAATTTTGTGGACTATAAAAACGTTTAAAATTTCTGAATATTTTAAAGATTTCTGTGCATGCCAGATGCTGATGACTTTTTTTCGGTTTTCTGGCTCTCTCTACACCGGTTCTTAAACTTTTTCAGTCGCGCCTCCTTACGTGTTAGATACTCGCGCCTCACCTAACCCGAAAATCAAACACAAAAAACAGAACAACAATTAATTGCCATTATCCTGCTTTTCCAACATATGCCGCTGTAATGCTCACCCCCCTCTTGCGAACCTTTCACGCTCCCCAGTTTAAGAGCCCAGGCTAGGGCCTTTCCCATCTTGACGGACTATCAAAACGACGAGATTTGCAGTCAATAATGTATTCCTAAGTGGAATCAGCTTGCTTGATACGCATGAGAGAGCTCCACGAAACACGCTCTTTCGTCAGCTGTTCCCAGGTTTCCAGGCTTATTTCAAATTTTTTCAAATACATTTTCAGAAACATGTTTCATGTCTTAGTTATGGACGACCAATGAGTCAAGGGGCAGAGGGTATTTTTCCACATTATAAGGCAATACAAAGAGGATTTTATAATTGAAATGCCGACAATTCTATAGTCTGTAATGAAGTTGTGGCCACACAAGAAGCAAGAGAATTTTGTAAACTTTGCATCATATTTCATGCAAGGCATATAGTGTATGGTGATGGAAAGCATGTAACACATAAATTGATTGACTTGAAAGATATTTATAAATCTACACGAGTCGTTCTGCAACAATTTACCACAAAATGCAGTGAGTTCAACTTCTATGCAGTAATTCGACATTGTGATGTGAATACATGTTAACTTACATATTCAAATCGCAACAGCCCAAATGACCCCTAGTCCTTCGCAGCCTCCCACTTCCCCATGCATTTTATCAATCGGTCTACTTGAGACTTATCGCAGCACTATGCAACGGTGCTAAACAATATATAGCAACCGAGTGTTGGCGGCATCCGTGCGTGTGTCCTTTACTATAGTACCACATATCTGCAGTAGGCTTGTACAGCATTTCCTCAAACTGATAGTGTTAGCGCCATAAGCATAAGCTGCTGCGTTGTGTGTGGGAGTGAATGCATTTACAATGCAATCTAACAATCCACAATAGCATAAAATGCGAAACGTTGAGATGACTATGAACTTTTTTGAGGAAGAACTCTTGCTATTATTGACGTTGTATCTTGTGCACACTAACCAAAAGGCTAAAAATTTGATTGAAACTGATTTAAGTTGCTTAGTGTGGAACGAAACTAGTCAAATTATTTTCTTTTCTATTTAAGATGAAGAGCATGTTATAGCCTACATTACAGTTGGCTTTGTATCAATATAAAATTGCTCGTTTCTGCTTGTCAAGCAGGTACTTAGGGTGATTAATCTAGACTTTTGAGTGTCAGTAACCTATATGTGACTAACTTTAAATGCTTGCTTCAATTGCAAGTGGTGTTTTTTTGCAAATGTGCAGGGCAAAAGAAGAAAAGGTCACGGCAGACAGGGTAACGCCGATGTGTTTAGCAGAATTTGTTTCGGAAAAAATCAACGAACGTTTTTTTCGTATCTTCACTTTCTTTCTAATGAAAAGCGCATTGCGGCAAAAAAACAGTTATTCAGTGCTTATATCTGGGTCTGCTGATTCCGCAAAAGATTCAGTTTTGGCAATTTTCAGTTATTTTACAAGGTAGCGCACTTTCTCTTCAGGTTTTATGTTAGTGACACAAGCATAGTGTGAAGTCTTGCGAGCTTTACCAGATAAAACATAATTGCCTATTTATGTGGACATTTGCGTATACTTTCAAGTATTACATTGTTCTCAGATCGTTCACCTTTTTTCATCCATGGAGCAAGAAGTTCTTACCATCAATCTATTGAAAAGCACTGAAAAAACGTATTATTTTTAGGTTACCTTCGTTGTATCCCAATATGCGAAGTGCTTTAGCCATAGATTTTGTTCCAGTTTTGGGCGCGCCAGCACATATCACCTTCACCATCTTAACGAAAACGCAGAATGATTGTAATAGCTGTAACTCAAACAAAATTGTTTTCATCAGGTGCATAATATTAGCATAGCGCATGTTTTAAAAATGTAGGTTACTTGTTTCGGCTGGGTACTTCACTACCAGTTCAACGTAATGTGTCTCATCAGTTGGAAGCTTAATTCCACAACACTCTTTTCTACGCTGTTAACACATCGTTTCGGTAAGGCACGAGCCATAACTTTTGTTGAACTGTTTTCTCACAGTTTTGCGATATTTTGCAAAAACTTCACATCAGCTGGTTACCCGCGGGCTCTTAGGGTTCCCATTTGCAATTGGTTCATTTCATAGCAAATGCAATGACATCCTCACAAGATGGGAGGCCTGTGACAGAAAAAACTGAAAACGTTTCCAAGAGCTTAAATCGCAAAAACAGCAGGAAAGTTTGTTTTCGTTCAATTTTCGTTATACTTGCTTTCTGTACACCTTTCGGGAGTGTCACGTAAGGGACCGTCCGTAAATGACGTCACACTATTTTGGGCAAAAATCTACCCCCTCCCCCCTTGTCACATTTCGTCACAAGTATTTAACCCCTCCTTCAAATATGACGTCACAATTTGCAAACCCCCCCCTTACATTTGCAATTACAAATTTCTGCCTAGACAAAAATTTCATCTGTTTTATAGATTTGATTTGTGCACGTTGTGGCGAGACCAACATTCCATTCGTAAAACGTCGAAAATACTGCACACATTGCTAAGCAAAAATTAATCACGACAGTCGAACCAACCAATAACATAACGATTACGTATTTGACCAAACACATAATTTATGTAGTTTATAAGCTTCACATCTATTTTTTCTTGTCTGTGCTCGCTCAACAGTAGCATTCAAAATATAAAATTTCCTAAAGCAAAACACGCTGCACCTGCACATATGTGTGGCGGCATGAAGGCGGAAAAGCACAAGGGGGTGAGGACCACCTCCATGCGCTTCACTTACCACGGTTGTGAAAATCTCTCACACATGCCGTTATCATGAGCAAAAGTAGCTGCTCCTTGCAAAATACCTCAATTAAAACGCAACCGAATGGTTGCAATTGCTAGATTCACGATTCACGTGTTTGTGACTCTTTGAAATTGCAAAGAATCAAGTAAACCGTCGCGCGAAAGGATACAATATGAGGTTCAGAACTTTTCTTGTGCTGTCATTATTTAAATGCGCATTTGGAAATAAAAGTATAATCTACAAACATCTAATCTAGTAAGACTGAACATAGCACAGTAAACAATTAAAAAGGTTTTGTCCAGACTTTTCATAGCTAAATTATCTAGGGGAATACATCAAAATTTGCTTGCCACTTAATCACTCTCAATCCACAGAATGTGTGTACTACCTCTCCTGGGACACTGTTACCTTCAATTAATTTTTAATTATTTTGAACCTTGAAAAAGACCTTTCTCCTGAACAGTTACTGACCATCAAGCTAAGAAATACGGGTCTCCAGGGTTGGAAAAATTAAGAACCAGTGATTTATGGCATTAGGCCCAAACTTGCTTCTGTCATTTTCTTGCTGTTTCCTTACCACTTGTCTCCTTGTGGTAGCGTTTTGTAGTTACCATTTGGTAAGGTGACTTGTTGCTCTAGCTCATCAAAATCTTTTCTGATTTTGCTGGCTTTCCCGAAGGGAGCAGTATAAACTTGCACAAGTACTCAATAGCAATTCTGATTTCTGAATGACATTGAAAATTAAAAAGGAAAAATCACAACTAAAATACGAGGTTTTCGTCATAAAAACGCTAACAAAACTACTGCATTGCTCAGGCTCGAAAGATGCAGTGTGATAATATTAATTGCTACACCTTAACTTTCAATGATATCCTACTCTGGATCAAACTTCCCAAAATAAACCAGTCTCCAGTTTAGTTTCGGGGTCAGACATCGTTAATTTAGGTCGGTACAATTAAAAAAGGCAGAGGCCTACATAACGTGAGATTTTACTACGTTTCATTGTAGGACACTGCGAGCCCCACACATACCTCTTATCTGCAGTATAAGCTTAACCTTGTTCAGGTGCATGTAAGGTTGCCTAACATCCTTGAACGCCAAGGACTTTCCTTAAATTTGCTGTCAAAACTGGTTATGTCCTTGATCCTTGAGAAATATTTTGTTGTCTTTGAGTATTTTCAGGCGTCCTTGAAAGTTATTGAACGGTTGTGAAATTTTCATTATTGAACTACTGATTACATTAAACATTCAAGAATCAAGATAAACAATGTAATTGAACAGAATAACGTGCAGATTTGTTCCATTTTAATCCTTTCGCGACTACTGGGACACATGTATCCCACTACCGGTCTTAATAAGACTAATGGTAATGCAGTGTCCCGAAAGCAATGCAATTTTGCTTCTTTCCGTCTTCTTGCTACAACTGATGATTTGGGTGGTAAAATGGATCATGTATCATGTGTGATTGTTGCGCTTATTAGCAGTTTCATTCGACGTCTGCCGGAATGACTGCCATGCTGTGCTCAATTTGTGGCAGTTTTAGCCTTTTTTGTGGAAACCCTTAGCAGTAAGTCGACAGTGGCTGCGCAGCGCTGTTTGGAAAATCCATTTGCAGATAAGCATGCTGCTTTTATTCACTGCATTGGTAAGTTACCAAACGCATGCAGTTATTTTTTGTTATTGGGGCACATTTGTCCTACCAGGCTTTCTTGACGTGTGCTAATGGTACTCAGTGTCCCAACAGGCTGTTATGACCTCTACTGCATGAGAACAGAATATTTATTTTTCATGATTTTGAAGTTAGGTTGCATGCAGGCGCGTAGCCAGAAATTTTGATGGGGGGAGGGCAAACAGCATCCAAGTCTTAACATTGAAATATTTAATGCCCGTTGTCTTTGCAAGCATTATCCATAAGACGTGCATCTTTCTGGAGGTGTTCACCAAACTCAGATTTGGGTCGCGCTCAAAAAAGGTTGGGAACCGCTAATCTAGTCATTGCTTTTTTTCTGAATAATTATGTTTAGATTTGAGCTGGTAAATACAAAGCCTATTTTCATTTAATTGACAAGTTTTAAATTTTTTTAGTAAAGTTCCAAGGGTTCTACTTTGGATGAAAGCCACCATTTGCTCGTAATACTTTCTTGCAAAAATGCTTATGAAAATATCAATGCTATAAATGCAAGATGAGCAGTATTCTTTTAACAGCCAATATTACAGTTGAGCAAGAATCAGGGGCGGAGCCAGACATTTTCATTTGGGGGGGCCACTGGAGGAA
>JGI24158J21664_10000202_pt1 | contig 45360 bp, 23 predicted proteins | sample Ectturendosymbi3_FD_21664 | JGI IMG/M metagenome (IMG submission 21664) | reverse complement strand
GAAATTCATGACATCCGAACCGTTCTTTGAATTGCAATTGAGCTGCGTGGATAGACTTCTGCCGAAAATATGCCTCAACTATAAATATCTTTTTCTCAGTAGTGTATGGCATCTCGAAGGTCAAATTTGGTAGACTCTTAGAACATTAATTCTACTTGGCAAACCTGAAAAATCAAAAGAATTGATTAATTATTTCAAAAGTTATTCAAGTTTAGGTGATGACCTTTTTTTTGTGTCACCCTGTATATCAGTTGGTGCCAGTGCTTCTGGTTAAAATTATATTGGCCAATGATCTAAATCTTTAACTGAAATCCACGTTTGAACTACCAAATATTATTGCAAACTTTTTCAGTTTCTGTACAGAGCAAAATATTGTTGAAATTTAGAGAAAAGGTTTACCTGCTTCAGGCTTCACTAACGTCTTGTGAGCATCTGCACTTGCAGCTCACAAGTTCGTAAATTTGCATCTTCGAAATATTGCCGTGAATGATGGTTTGTTACAAATGGCTTTGCCAAAATCTTTTTCAGCAACTCAGCTGATTACCCTAGGGCCTACGGTGATACCAGTTGTGTTGCTTAAACCTAATTTTAAAAAATTCGAAATTTAAAAGCTGGGAGAGCTAGGTCCATGCGGCCCCCCTGGTTCCTCTACCCCTGGAGAAAGGTGACATGAGTTTGCTGCAGAGCTAATCGATTACACAGATCAAGTTTAGACAAAATCGGTAGCATGTGCAAGCTTTTCTTTCGAGCTCACATAATGGAAATGTTTTGGAGTTTAATTTCGTGATGTTCACGTATTGCACAATTTGTTTTTTTTCAACCACGTATGAATCGCACCGCATAGTAGATTGGTTTATTCTGAAGAAAATGAAAACATGTCTCACGAAGGCAACTAAGCGAATTCGAACAAACACTAGTTGAATACATCAGTCCGCTTTAAATTGTATTTGGCTTCCTTTTGCAAATTAAAAGTTCATTATTCGAAGTAAGTCAAAGTAAGGTTCCTTTAACAAACGATTAAGTTTGAAACACACTAAGTACGCTATAAGGTTATTTGATGATTATTGAAAAATGGTTAATCAATCATTAAATTTTTCGTGGCAGGTATACGATCGAAATAAAGATGACACCGGAAGTAGTAATCACAACAATGATACCGCTTTCTTTTTTTCTTCGTACAAATGCAGGCAATGCATCCTTTGTCTTGATTTCAGGAATCCTGGGAAAAGCAATTTGGAATAACGGGCTTTCCCAAACTACCATACAGCTTCTTGAAATGACGCCTGCATTCTTTATTTTCTCACTCTTTTTACACAATGTACTGTAAACCTTATAACCAATCCCATTTCTAACGCAACTCCCAAATGCCAGGGTTGGATTAGCCACTCTTCGTCATACCTTGTAATATGCAAGACTGTCGAGTCTATCGGTTTAGAAAATTTCTTGTAACTGTGTTACTCGTTGGCACTGGGAGAAGTTAACCATTGCGTTTCCAGCCTAAAGTTTTACATTTAGCCACAATAGCAACATCATTCTATACTGATATTAAAATCGTTCGTGGAGATATGCTAGAGCATTGCTACTAATAGTGGATATTCCAATAGTGCGTTGTCTGTAGAAAAATAGTAAACAATAGCAGCTATATAGCAAATAACACTATGCGGTAATGAAATTCAAAGTCAACTACAGTTAAAAAGCTCTAAAATTTTCTGTAAGTTTCCCAGGAATCAGCCGACTGTGCTCTATACCTTCCTCTTTTGCGACGATTTAAACTTGCACATATCTATATTCAAGTAAGTACTCTCCACAATAGAGTTAAGCAAGGAATCGATCGTCAAATTTTTAGAAAATCGATTTCACGTAAAATTACACATCCTCATTCCTGAAATGGTATTCAAATGGAATATTTTTAAAATAGGAAATTTGCCGATTGATTCCTTGCTTACCCCACTGTGGAGAGTACTTACTTCAAAGTCATCTATTACATTTTTGACAGTTTTTTCTTTTTCCGATTAAGATGAGACGTCACTGCGTGTGTTTGAACAGCTTATTTTGTTGCGTTGTGGGCGTTATTGTTTTCTGTTGAGAACTGCTTCGTTACTAGCTGGCAAATAGCTTTTTTAAAGCAGAATGGCCTCTTTTGCCAATACAACGTCGCGGCTTGATTGATTTTCAGAAAAACACTTCAAAATTTTTTGTAATACTTTTAAAAAAACCACCAATGTTTATTGGTGCACTGCATGCGTACTTTCAAATTATTGAAGACCCTAACTTTGAGAAGCTAAAGTTGTCACACGACAATCGATAACGCGTTCACAATGTCGAAAGTTTTCACAATTAAAGGGTCTCATCCAGTTTGACTGCGATGCGTCAATAATACAAGCACCACGAATAAGCAAAGGAAAGCACAGCGTTAATTTTTAGTTGTTATCTTAGAAATAGGCTAATAACAACTGTTTTTATCATTATATGCATTCTCCCCAAGTCAATCATTTCTCTGAAATCAACAAGACCTAGAGAATGGGAGGGACTAAAGTGTAACCTTCTAGATACGGTAGATTATGTTAATGGGTCACGTTGCTGCTGATAACTGCATTTGGTCTTGTGTAGTTCGTTGCACTTAGGCACATTATAGCATGTAAGGGTGCTTCCGAGATTTTGTGTTTGTTGTGCAACTGTTCGAAACTGCAGATTGAGGAGTAAATGAGAACATCTACTTTCATAGCAGTGCCACGACGGTGTATCAATGCTATCATATGGAATAAATATTATATATTTTTGACTTTTTACGACTGTTGACGTGCATGCATACGAAATCAACGAACTGGCACAATACTCGAATAAATAAAATGGTCAGAAGCACTTTTACAGTTCCTCAGTAAAAGACACTGCCACATAAAAGCTTAGCAAGAAGAAAATGCGACGCTCCGGTTGACATTGACGTAGAGTCAATGTTGAAGAACACCGGCACTGACCAATGACACTTTTTTCCGGAGCTCGTTTCGAAAGGTCATTAATCAGCTTTGCTTGTGGTTTTGGCGAAACCAATTTTATCAAAGGTGACGCACCGTTTTAGGTTGTAACAGCAAAACTTTAAATTAGACTAAACTGTAACCACGTATCCATCGTAAATATATCAAGCCATAGAAGGCATATTGCAGGCAGCCGCCTACGCTTTGCAAGTTCTTAAGCGGATGGGCGTAAATGTAACCAAACAATGCTCTAATCTTGGTCGAGGTGTACATGACCTGGATCAAGGTTTTCGGTCATTCGCTTGTGGCTGTTGCCTTTCAGCAGTGTCCTATGGAGATTTAAGCCTGAAGCATGTTACACGGCAGTCCTCAGTCGCTGAGAACTTGACACGAGGTCGTAGCACCGGGAGGCAGACAGAAAATGAGAAGTTCCTTCTCACCTTTTGTCGACCTAAACATTGATGTATTTTGGGAAACAGCACAGTGAGTTTTCGAGAATGTCATCTTTCGGACGTTGGCGAATCCGTTTTTTCATAGCACGTCTAACGTCTCCGCGGATGGAGTGATCCAGTTTTGTTTACGCGTGGGGGGGGTTGACGTTATCGCTGGACTTTCTCGCAAGACGTTTTTTGGTTGACTAATCATTCCTGTGTGGAAGTGAGATTTGGCGGTTAAACAAAAGTCATTGATGTTTTGTCTAGGCCTCCAAGCGTGACAAAAATGAGTTTAAATTTAAACACGCGTCAAAGGCAACGCCTGAACGTGTCTGCTACAGCAAACGTTTTAGTTTTTTTTTACTTTGGGTGAAATATACGATGTTCGATCTGCTCGCTTTCATCATCAACAGGACCATGTCGTTTGTCTCGTTTTCCGACGTCCTCATTTCGTTTTATCGCTTCGTCTGGGACGAAAACATAAGCCAGTTCACTTAACTTTTCAATCCTTCTCGACTTTTGCCTTTCACACAGTTTTCCAGCGACATAAAGCAGAAATAATTTTGAGTAATGATTTTGTCACAGTGGTTCTTGCCGCTTAACAGCTCCGTAAAGCTTAAGGATGAAGACACTGACTTCGAAGTATTAAAAAGTATTTTGAAAGTAGTTGTATGAGTTATAGATGATGGTTCGCCGACTCAGAGCTTACAAACTGACAGTGCTCTTCAAGACAACCATGCCGCTTTCCTTTCTGTGGCAAAGCAAAAAGCGCATCGTTTTCCTCCTGAAATCCAAACATTGCATACCAACATTCGCAACTGCAGGTGATGCAGAAGAATGAATTATGGAGTTAAGCAAATTGGATTTGAGCGTTACACGGCAGCTTTTTCGTATGCTGTGCATGAATGAAGCAAGAGGGAGATTAAGTGTAGTGCTTCTTGGTTTCCTAAAGTGCTTGATATTACGTATGGTTGCAGTTACTTGCCGTCAAATCATATCCCAAACTGACGTTTTGTGAAACTAATCAATGGCTCCAGACACGTGGAGGATTTGCAGCCGAAAGACTAACTTAGCAAAGGTGCTCCTGTTCAAATTGCAGAAAGAAATCAATTCATACAAAAGAAAGTATTTGAGCTGCAACTTTTTACTTAAATTCGGACAATGCTGAAGATCTCTTTCTTTTGTTTCAGAGACTGACCGCAGGGCGGTCAACTAAATGATGGCTCAACGTGATCTTATAACGCACATGTGGTGGAAGTAAGTTTCCCAAGGCAATGACCCAAATAAAAAAACTATACATTTTTGCCCAAATCTATACACAGACAATCTCTTTCAATAAATGTCGTGACAGGGGACTATCCGAAGCAGTAAGTGTTTGCTAATCTGTTAATTTCAGGTTAACAGCATGTTCAAATTTGTGTTGATGGATACTTGACTGAGGGAAGAACAGCCAAACCTTGGGAAGTCAAAAACTAGAGCAAAACAATCCTTCAAAAAATTTGAAGTCTTTGCCAATTAATTCCTCCCATACAACCAGAACCGTCGCCACAAAGTGGTTAGTAGGGGGGCTTTACGTTCGTGCAGGGGGGGCTTGACATTCAAATTTTACAAAAATTCCACTAATTTATAGTGTTTCGGATTTCAAATTGGGGGTCTTGGAGCTTTGTTTGCGGGGGGTAAGCCCATCAAAGCACCCCCGTGGCGACGGGACTGCATACAACCATCATGATATAACAATTTTACTTTATTCAGATTGGGCTTTGTGAAGGCCTCACAAAAAAAACTATTAAAAACTTAAATTATTACCTTTCAGTAAATGTACTTTATGCAAGGAGTAAGTCAATTCGCTTTGCCATAGCGCTGTGTGATTGAAATCCTTAAACTTAATTCACAAACATTCAAGTGTATGTCAATTAAAACTGGTACGATTTTGTCAGTCCTGAATCGTGAATGGTTGTGGAGCAAAATGGAACCCGCGGTGTTGCCCCAGTGCACAGTGCCAAATAACAGTCCTTGAAGAGCTTTGTTGACCATGCGCCACTTTTCAATTTAAACTAGAGTCTTATTTCGGCAGTTCAATTGTTTGCGTGTTTACCAACGTGACTTGCACAGACCCCTTTGCCAAACTATTCATAAAAAGCTAAGATTTCTCGCTACTCAGTTCATTTCATACGCTAGCGCAACAAGTACCTTTCAAACAAGCGCAAAACACAAATGGGAGTTCTCTCGTGACTACATGAACTGTCGGTTTTTCTAACTTTTGCTGCAAAAGGGTAACTAAATAATTCCTTCGCTATTTGCGAAACGCTGCACACTTTTTGTTGCGAATCGGTTGAAAGCTTACCCCCTGAATCAGGAAAACTTTGACACAAAGGACCAGCCACATTCAACAAAAATAAACTTACAAAGTTGAAATATATTTTAATTGAAAGATCTTAAGTATTCAGTTGAAACAAACTGGTAAAAGAAAACAAATTTGGTTTTGCTGGTGCCGTTCTAAGTAAATGTATGTTCTGTTTTTTAAAAGCTCAGTAGGTTTATTTTTTCTACTTTCGCTTGCGAATGAGAAACTGATAGAAGTTCTGCCCGTTGAGGTGTAACAATATCCTTTACCAATCACAAGTATGATGTAATAATGCAATTTTGTGCAGATAATTATCTGAACGACATACTGCTATCAATGCTGATAACTCTGCCAAAAAATGGTGGAATAATTTTTAAAGCAAAATAAAGAACTTGCGTGTTCAACGGAATTTCTGTATAAACATGTTGACTCCATGTACCTCAAAAAAATCAACAGTGAGAAAAATGCTGCTTGTTACTATTCCAAAAATACGACTTACCCGCAGTTGCAACAATGTCTTTTTTTACAGTAACCAAGTAAGCAATTCACAGCTCACGAGGTGATCCCTGTAGTTAAGATAAAATATAATTTCACGAAATTGCTTCCAATGCCTTCGCATTCAAAGTATGAAGTCATTTCTGTTTGAAAAAATGCCCCGAAGGTTGGCGATGTCAACTGGAAAGATGTTTCGATTTTAATTTGATGTCGGCTCGGTGTTCAAGACTGTGATCGTGAAAATGTACCTCCACCACATCCGAAATCTCTCATCATCCAGACCTCAGTTTCCGCTACATATCTTGTCATCGAACGGCGACAAATGGCTTGCACAAACATTCCCACACTGGGTCTCTTCGGGACTCATCGATATTAAGGTCGTTTGTACTTAGCTAAGTGCCAATTAAATCAAACTGCTTTAGGACTACAGAAATCTAAGTAAAATTTTTGTTACACAGCCCTGGAGACAATAAGTCTGGCGAGAACGCAAACAAAAGTTTGCATAATTATGATATGTCACTGTTTACTTTATCTGATGAAAAATTATCAACTTTTGGCTTTTATTCACGAAATGCCCTTTGCCTCAACGTGAGACAACAGTAGTGACCAAGCCATTTCACTCTGGCCTTTTAGGGAGTTAAGATTATCTGGTTGGCACTACAAGCAGTGTTGGGATAAAAGGTCGTTTTCAAACTCGAACACTACATCACAAAATCCATGGTTAATCAAAAAATGTAAAGCAGAAACGTGGATCATCTTCAAGCTGCAGAGCAGAAGCGGACGTATAAATGTAAACACATAACTTGTTTAACATGAATTTTTCACGTGAATATGTTCTTATTTCTTACCAGCTTCCATGCTTAGAAGTACTTCAGTCAAGTTATGTCTTTATTTTTTCAACGCCACTTGGCGTTTAAAAACTGGCCCTTTTCTACACTTGTGGGTACGTTTGAGACTGTTAAAAAGTCAACAGGTTTGTGCGACTAATCTGTATGGAATTGCTTAACCTCGTAATTAATCCGTCATGCTGTCAGACACGGCGAACCAGGCGAAGTATTTGTGTATTCGCAGCTAAATCATTAAAGAAGTATCTTTTTTATCCTAGATGATTTTTTGCTTACTCTAGTTTTTCATTCTACAAATGGTCGGTCAGTGGTTTGTGAGTGAGTGTCTTTCTTGTTTTGTAAAAATTTCAGAACGTTCCCTGATCATAACCTGAAAAATTTGAATAAAAACAATCACGAATATAGAACTTAAAAGGAGAAAGATCAGACGAAGAGCGTCTTCCGAATGCGTGGTAAAAAAACCCTGTGAATAACTGAATGTGTTAAGTTGGAAATGTCACAAAATTATCTGATTAAAAGTAGTAAATAATCGGTTTGGTAATGAAAACAATTGATAATAAAAAAAAACTTTGTTCTAGAGTATTCTTGGTTTATTTTACCTTAAAAAACGGTATATTGTGAGCATCAGTCGATAGTAGTAAGATCCTACTGATAGTCCAGAGATTTACTTTTTGAAGTTTTACTTTTCTAAAAGTGGTATTTCACCAATTCGATATTAACTTCCGTTTTGTGGCAATCAGATAAAACAAAAATAACATTATGTATGTTAAAAGGTGCTAAGGGTGAGCAAAAAATGGTCAAGCCGCAAAAGCAGTGCTGGGGAATGTTTCATTGTGCAAGTTCGCATTCGACGCCGGAAAGATTCTTCTGCACGTTGCGTCACGAAACGTGACACTGCCGGCAATTTATCGTTCTGTAAACTTGACCTCAGGGCTGCACGTGCCAATATCTTGACCGTGAATCTTCGGCGAATGCTCTATTGACCCAGTCGCATTGGTTTTGTGACGTACATCGGGACGTGGTGACCCGTTAGCAATGTTGCTTGCATAACAGCGCCGCTGTTTGGACGCCGCGGTTCGAAACAGTTCCTGAAGCTGCGGAGACGTTACAGAGCGGCGGCGATCAATCGCTGGACGTTTGCTGATGACCGTAGGATAACGTCGCGCTTGGTGCCTTGTCTCCCACGTGATCACGGCTTAGCAATCTGTATCGGCGCAAGAGCTCAGTATTATTGTAACGCATATCGTGTCGCGTGGTCATCAGTCACACAACTACGAGCAGGAGGTGATTCATGGCACTGGCTCTATTGGTGAGGTGGACTAGTGAAGTCCAAAAGACCGTAGAAGCCCGCGGGGTTTGAATTTTGAGCAAAATATTTTTTTCCCGGGGACTTATCGCTGCAAAACAATATGGCTCGTGCAAGGTGTGTAGAGCTGTAGATACTTGACGCGAAGTTTTGCGATTAACGTGATCATCGAGATTAAAGATCTTGGGTGCGTTGCTGTGATTGCAAACAAGTGAAATGTGATCAGGTGCATAGGAAGGTTTTTCAGCACAACAGAAAGTGTCTGCTGTGCGTGGCAAAATTGTCTGATCCTCCTTTCCGCGTGAAACAGTTTTGTATTCAAGTCCCGTGATCTTCGGAAATCTTTTGTCGTGATTTTGCTGAAGCACGGTAACCTTGTACGATCCATTTTAGTGTTTTGAATACGTTGAGCTTGACATGTATAGCAGAACCACTACGAGAGAGGATGATCTCTTTGAAAACTCCAAAGCGAGCCGGGGCATGGGGTTAGGGTCTCTCAGTTTCCCAGTCATCAGCAGACTACATTGCACGTCCCCTAGGGAGACCCACGAACAGGTGTGTCCAGCTCATGTCTGTCCTTAAAAGAGACTATTTCATCCATAGCTGGAGCCCTGCCAGGTGTTACCACACGAAGCTAGAGTGGATCTCAGAATAATGACGGCTAAAAGGTAATTCCACTTTCCCAAAAGCCGCAGAACTCCAAAACTGCGGCCTTATCATCGGTTGCAGTTTGGCGTCAAGCCCGCTGGTTGCTGATGTAAATCTAATATCGATTTCCGAAATGCTGAAACAACTTTACTTCATTTCAATCACCGATATTCTTGCTTCGTTTGCTTAAACTGCCAACAACAGTACACGTGCTTCCTATTTCGAAAGTAACGCGAATTGCTGGAACTGATAAACAGCAAAGGAACCCACATGTCATCCAAGGTCGCGATAATATTCATCGAACAAATGTTGGTTTTCCACATCGGAGCTTATCGTAATGGCAACCTGCTGTTCAACTCTGGTCTCAAAAATTGGTATTTGAACATTTTAGATTTTGAAGTGCCATTTGATCGAAGCCGACCTTTTCCTCTTTCCGAACGAAACATAATAGCTGGTCGCGTGATCCGCGCATTGATAGCAAAGACTTGCTAACGTATTTTTAACTTGGTTCCATCTCATCACAACACATGGCATAAAACAGTCATTGAACGCCGATTTGAGACGTTTGATAAAAACGCACTTCCCATGACAGAGCAGCATAAATTCTGATGAGAGGGTGAGGCATGAGGCTTAGACTGTTTGACAAATCGGGAATTTGACAGTGACCGGTTTACTTTGCTTTGCGTGTCCTTCCAAAACGTTTCTGCAAACGTCTTTGATATTCAGCATTGCTTCCTCGAACAGTTTTCTTTAGCAGTGTTTGAAATATTTGGGATACTGATAAAAAGTGGAGAACTTACCATTCTCACTTTCTAGATTTCAAATCGAAAAAATGTTGCAATATTTTGCGACGAGACTGGAGTTTCTGTGTTGCTTAAACCTCAAGTTCCTTACTTGAAAGAGGTTCATCACTCTGGAAATTGATGTGCAACTTTTGCATTTCAAAGTAAAGATAAAAAAAACTGGGTTTTCTACTTTGAGGAAAACTAAGGGCGCAAAGAAAAATTTGACGACGTCAGTTCAACCTTATGCGAGATCGGAAAGAAAAACTACTTTTAATTGTGTCGACGTAATTTGCAGCCATCGATTCCGTGACTAGTTTCTCAGATGAAAATTTGCTGCTGCATTTTATTTGAAAGTTTCTTTCCTGTTCACATATCTTGGCACGTGCAGATCTAATGTACAGACAAATTATGAGTCAAATGCATCTTTTTCTTCGTATAATCCAATTTTTCAGACGCTTTGCTGAAGCAGCTATAAAGCAAGCACGTTTTGAATTAATTCAGCGGTAAGAACATTTCCACTAGATGTTTAGGTAAGCAGATACCGTATGTCTGTTTCTCCGTTCAAAACTAACACCAAACTTCATACTCGATAAACATCAGACACCACGAGCTCTTGCTCCGTTCAAGTGCTAGCATTTATTAAATTATCGCTGTTTTCCGCATGTTTTGAGATTTCTAATGACCATACTGGACTAATGGACAAAGCAAATGATCTTTATAGGAAAAAAATGTTGTTGTGTATTTTAAGTAATATTGTCAAAACCACCAATCGCGGGTAATGATTAGGTTCGTTTCTAAACGGGCATTTTTTGTTTTTAAATGAATTGTTATCATTTATAAATATCGCCAAGGAAATCTTTAACCTCTCACTGGCCTATTGTTTTAAGCAAACCGTACATAAACCAGCCAAGTGAAAAAATAATCTCAAACGTTTTGAATACGTTTGCAAACACGCACCATCACAAAATCTGATGAACTTGTAGCACATTTGACCTAGGTTTCCGACATCCGCAATGCTTTCTTTTTTCGGTTGCAGAGCCACAGCAATTCATAGCCTTGAATATTGGTGATGTAGGAAATGCGAAATCAAAGCTGAACAAATTGGTGGAAGGAAATAATGTTTAAGTTGCGGAATTTAATGGAACTGTTGTACGCATGTTTCAAAGCTTTCCACGCCTTACAGTGATTACAGTCTATGTCGTCGACAAGACTTAGCTCAATGTTCTCGCGTAAACACTGAAGATCAATTGTGGTTTATTTAATGGAAGTGGTTAATTCATATTTGACATTCTTAGGTAAACGGTAAAATCATTGTGTTTAAAGTAAAACAGTCATTCTTAAGATGCGTAAAAATGCATCTTAGGAGATGCAGCAGTAACTAATGAGAATCACCAAAACATTACTTTGTTTGAAACACGTCAGAGAAAGACTCGCTTTTGTTGAATGAAATGGTGCAACAAGACTCTTAGGGACATTTTTTCCTTAAAATATATATTTTTATTATATTGCTTTTGAAATATTTAACAGAAAAGTTGCTGAAAGTTTTCATGCTTTGCGGTTTGTGCGAATTGTGACAAAGAGAAAACAACTAATCAAGTATTACTGTATACGAACGGTTTCATATACCAAGCGCTCATTTTGAAACACCTTTAGTAACTTTACATGCTATACCTCAGCATGACAGTCACTACACAAGGCTTTTGAACAGCCAGTAGACAGTGTGGTCTGTCGAACATCAAGTGAAATAACCGATTTCTTTATTCCTTACTCGTGCAATCAAAGCGATCTACCTCATCAGGCACTTCCAAAAAAGCGGCATTATAACATTTGCAAGCTGCAATGTTTCTATCTGAAAATTTTAACGGCATTAGAAATTTGGCTTAAAATTGATGTTGCACATGTACAACTGTAACTCTTTCCTTTTGGTGATCTTCAAAATGACATGAAATCTTGAAGTACGTCGAGGTCTTCCACAATTAAGTTGTATTATTGTAATACCTAAAAAAGACGCCACCTCATAAACCAAGCCGCGCACCTGGACGGAACATTGCAGGTCCGAATAAGGAAGAACTGAGCATCAAACGTTAGTTCAGTGCAATGTTAACTACTGTAAATCTTGCTTATTTCTGTCTTCACACATCAGATATCCACAAAATGGAAAGCAGGGCATTGGAGTGTGGTTCTACGGTTTGCACCAAACGCGTTGAATTAATCGGGAGATAAAACCAGCGATGAGTCACATCACGCGTAGCAATCGATAAGATCTTCCTAACAGCGTTTCCATTTTGCGCCACCCTCGGCACTGAAGTCGCATCCGCTTTGTACAAAAAATGAGTAGCAATTTGACAATCTTTTCCATCGGTTCATCAGCGTTCGGCTATGAGATTACAAAATTTGTCGTAACGAACACGTTGCTTGTCACTGGGGGAGGGACGATATTTGGTGACGATATTGTGGGTAAAGGCGAATGCCTGCTGCCGTCACTTTCAGATTAACTTTGACATTTTTCTGTACCTCTGCCTCTGTCGTACGTCTGCTTTAGCAAAATACACAGAGTCCGGCAAAGTTTGTAAACATAGTAAAAAAACACGCATGCGAATAGGTGAAAACGAACATTGTGTGCCCAAAACGTAACTGTGGTGCGTGCTGTAATGTCGCTAATACTGGAAAACAATAAATTCCTCGGTCGTTGCCAAGATCGACCCTCGCCGTCCGGACGGTATCGGGACGCACGGAAATCAAACAGCAATCCTTTTATGCGTGCGTTGCATGAGCGTTCGGGCACGAAAGTCGAGTAAACACGACGGATAACTTTTTACTATTGTTCGCTTGTCAGGGTTTGTTTATTTGAAGTAAACGGCGGAGCGACGAGTTTGTTCAATGTGTCGGAACTCTGCTCACGTACGCACTGCCCGCTGGTGCTTGTCCATAGCTGCTGAGGACAGCGCGTCCCTCGTGTTAAAGTGCTGGTAATCTCATTTCGCTATAAATAAATGCAAACGTAATGTGCTTGCAGTATAACCAGTGGAATCCAGTCACTTGGGCGTGCCGTCGCTGCTCGGCGTTCGGCGCAACAGCCAGAGTGTAAGTTACAGCGATTTGTTTGTACATGGTCGGCGACAACTATAAATAAAGAATTGATCCTTGAGATCAGTCTCCTTTTGGTTATGTGGCAACCAATATGAGGTACTGGTCGTCTTGCGACAGAACTTTCCTGCGCTCGCTCAAGTAGCGCCGGCGCTTCGACGCTCCGGAGCCAGTACATGGCAACAATCGCGTTTTACCAAACAACGGATTAAAGCCGAAATTATCGCCTGTAGCTTCCATTGGGCAACCAATGCTCATGCAGAGAGAATTTCTTCGGTTTAAACGCGTGACGCTCAACGCCCATTTACGTTGAGCGCTTAGTAAACATAAATGCACAAGTTTTTCTAAACTTTTCAGAGATGAGCTTACGAAAATTTATGAAAATTTAGCACTGCACGAAAGAAATTGAGAAGTTTTTTTTTTCCTTTTTTTTGGACTTTGGTGATGACATCTGTTCTAGCGGAATTTAGACATTTTTTTCCCAGCTAGTACCGGTTAATACAGTGAGCTGATTGTTCCGACAGTATTTCAAATGAGTTGCTCTTTCAGAAGCGCCTGGCGCAAACAACCACGCGTTGCGTCACTACTTCACCACCGATGACAAGTGAAAACCAACTGATGTAAATAGCAACACCATAGTAGGGTTTAGTAGTAAAGCATTCTCAAATAAGACTGAGATTTCTTTAAAATTATGCTACAGGACGTGCTTAAATTATGAAACATGATTTTATCACTAAAGAAAAATTTGGATCAACTTCAAACAATACAGATTTGTTCGATTTTTAGACATGAAGCAGTTCAAAACTTTGCAGGGGAAGAAGGGTTTTGTTTGATAAGAACTGATTTTTTGCCATCTGCTCGGACTTGCTTCTGCTGTTGCGCTTGATCTTTAACTATTACAACTGGGTCATTAATAAGCCAAGAGTTTCTTTAGCATAACAGAGGTAATGAATTCCAAAAACACGTCTAAGTCATCATCAGAAGCTTCTCATCTCAAAGGAACCAGCAAGTAATATTGTTGAACGATTCGTAACTGTCTTTCCTAGAGTTGCGCTAGCATCAACCAATGGTTGACAAGATCATCGCATGAAATCACGGTTACCGACTTGACAGATTTTTAGCTTTGCTGTAATTTTGCCGACTCGCGTTTAACACGAAGCAAAGGATTTTAAGCAGCACTTCTTGCATAAAATTCGTATGAATCAGTCGGATCCTTGCGGATAAAAGCAGACTTCTTTTAGAAGTTTTGAGATATTCGATACATTTTTTGTTGGCCAGATCGTTTCATTTTTTCATGAGAGGAACTTGACAAACAGCGATATAACTTTATTTTTTGTTCTTCTTTCTTAGCTTTTTCAGGGTACTCCTTGTTCATGTAATGGTTGAAGATCGTTATCGAAACCATCTGGTACTTCAGTTTGAAAATCATCGTCGTTGTAATACTCATCATCATCCTCGTCTTCTAGTGCCTGTATAAAAACACATTTTTAATCTCGTCTGTAAATGATCAAATTAACTTGGTCTGTAGACCAACTATTTTCGTGCGAGTGCCACTTTCAGAAATGTATAATTTCAAAAAACGTTAGAATTATCGAGAAGAAAACTTCACCTTTTTTAAATAGCCAGGGTAGAAGGTCTCTTTATAACGTTTCTTTGTAAAATTGCTTCTGGCGCATTCCTTTGTTAAGATCAAGTCTTTTCACATACAGGTTGTTGTGACTTTGAACTTTGTTCCAGATCAGTTGCGTTTATTTGCAGTTTTTGCTCTAATAAATTGTGCCCTTAGTTTTTGGTTTAAAAATGCCGTTTTAAATCGTGTTCCTTGAACACAGAAACTCTTACATGATAGATTATCAGATCATACGTAGGCTTTAACGTCTTTAGGGAAATACGTTTCAGTCCACTGACAAAAACGTGACATTCGACTCGAATTTTTCGATTTTACGAAAGCTTCGAACAACTCATTTTAGGTAAAATGTTGCGCCTAGTTTGAAACAAACGTTTGTCATTTGTATACTGTGGAGGGTCGCAACCACCTGATATTTTCGGGGGGATGATTACAACCTGTTTTACCTAACAATTAAACATGGTTTTGAAAATTTTAGGGTTCTCCCTGGTTTTGGGCCTGGTACTGTATATTGTCCACCGAAATCAAAACGGAAGGACGTAGAAACGACTGTAAAACAACATCTGCAATGTAGTCGCTTCAGCCTTGTTTACCGGGAATTTTATCCAGCATGACGGTGAAATGACGTCTATATTGTAGGCACAAAATACCAAGCCGCACCAATATTATTTCTCTAAATAAACCTAGAAGGGTGCATGACTTAACCTTTGGAGGGTAGTATAAAAACTTTCGACGGGCCGCAGTTTGTCTCCCGCAGGTGTTGACTGATTTCTACTTTTGTGGATGGACTTGGATTTTTCATCTATTCTGTCATCACATTCATTAATCTTAGCTTCTATCCGGCCTATGACTGTCTTCCAAGTTTGTACAGTGATCAGGCAGTTTTTCCAATTTTGTGCTTCCATGTTACATTCCAATGCCATGAGTTTGAAGGGTTGGTGAAATGAGGATGAACCTTTAACACGGTGGAGGGAAGCACATGAATAATAACGGAATTTATTCTTCCAAGAGTGAAGAAATTCAAGATGGCCTACTCTTTGTTAGCGGCAAAGCGCAATTTTTGAAGAGCGCTAAAAAAAGAAAACTAGACCCAAAGTGCCGTATGCCTTTTAGTGTTTGCACACCGAGGAAGGATTTGGTGCTCGCTGAACCGAGTGTTCCGGTCAAATAACAAATAATATGCTCCTTGCAGCAGCCTTCAAAATAAGCGACCCGTTGCATAAGCATCTGTGTGATTTCTATTAGGATTGCTGCGAAGTGCTTTAAGTGATACTCTGAAAATGTGGTACAAACACTGCTGACTGGCATGATGCCGCCTCCTGTTTGAAAGTGAACGGACGAGTTGAATTGCAAAATGCCACGAGCAAATGAAAGGAATGAAACGCGCGGCCATTTTGTTCCAGTACGAGTGCTGACTCACAAGAAAAAACAGCAGAAACGTTCCTTTCAGCTTCAGTTTCATGTGCGTTTCTTCGAACAGAATTTCCCCTGAAAGTAAAAATCGGTTGTTATACGTAGTTGCAACAAAGTTGCTCACAAAAAATATTTTTATATAAATTTTAGTATTTCTTGCAAAGTAGCTAATGAATTTTCTCCACTGGTCACCCACGTAATAAACTGGTTCCTACTGTCTGATCTGCATTGTTCACTTTTCGTTCTGCGGACAATAAGAAATATCTTTCAATTTGGTCGTTCTGGCCAAATCGGCTTGTGCTTTCAGGCCTAAAACCTAGAAGAGAAAAGTTGTTCTTAAAGATCAATGGTTTACAACCTTTTTCGTACCTCGACACATTGCAGCAACACATTGCAACACAACCACCCTACCCACGAATTTCGTTGTCCAATCGCAATGCACTTGTTAAGACTGTTTTTTAACAGGCATAACTCAAGCGTTAGCCCATCTCTGCTTGCAACCCTCCAAATAAGGCTTTGTTTTTACCTCGCCTAATAAGGCCGATCGAAAATTCCCTATGAAGCAACCTGGAAGATTTTACAGAGTTATTACACGTTTATCGGAATTTTATGAAACGTTCCAGATGCTGGCAGTCAAAAAACAGTGCAGGTCATTCCAGATATGTTGTTGCCTTCAGTGTCGTGAGTAAATAACACTATTTTTACTTATCTGCCACCACGGTGTCAGGAGAAAAATGAACAATACCTGCTGCGCTGGTACCATGTTCCACTGCTGTTATTGCTTGTTGTCACGTTGAGTAAATACGCACGAGCAAATGAAAACGTTGAGATGGATTTTCGCTGTAAATCGGTTTTGCTTGAAGCCCAGCAGGTGAAGAGCAAACACTGAAGCATTGCAGAGATTTTGCGGTCGTGACTTGACGTTATTTTGTTCACATACTGTCCCTTTTTCTCGAATTTTATACAACTTTGTGTTAAAATTCGAGAAAATTTTATACAACTTTGTGGTTCACAATATTCGCTCGCGCCGTTCAAGTTGTCTGAACAAAATAGCTTGTGCTGTAAACAAGTGAATGATGATGCAAATATTTGGCTCAGCTGCTTTTGTCTGTGTGCTCAGCTTGCACTGCAGTGCACGTGCCAAGTATCACGTTGCGTTGTCCCATCCGCTCGCTTCCAAGTAAAAAACCGAACATGTCATCGTAAGCATAAAAATGCTAATGATAAAGCCACCTGCTTTAGTCTGACTGCAAACTTATGCGGGTTTCTTAACTTTTATCACAGTGTAAGTAAAAACTTTTGCTTCCTTTCTTCGATGCAAGCGAGGAAAATGCAAGCGACCATCAAAACGCCTATAATCCAAGATTGCGAATAAGTGTCGCAGTTTAATGCAAAGCGTCGGTGTACCTCGCAGACTCGCGGACAAAAGACTTTTAAAAGCCAAATCCCGAAAAACAGAAATCCCCTGATAAAAGCTTGAGTATCACTGTTTTCTACATGTATTGTATAAAACCTCACCAAAATCCTCAGATTCTTTGCTTGATGTTCGCTTCCAGATGATAGGTGAGGTATGACGTGCAGTGTGTGTTCGAATCTTTTTATGCTGAAAATTGTAACATTGAACTGCCTCTGCATTAAATACCTCAATTAAACAAAACGAAGAAGGAATTTATAGACTACAAAAAGCAGCTTCGCTGCCATTAAAACACTTTTATCGGCTTTGTATGCCAGGGTTAGATTTGAGGAGCGAAAAAAACGTATGAAGCGTTTGTGGTTCCAGGGCATTCTACGCCAGACCCGTAACCAGCTTGGGACACTAGGGGGGCGAAAAGTTTTCTGAGAGGGTCCCAAATTTTTTAAACTAACTCCAATAGTTTTTAACTATGTCCAACACATTTCTCCAGGGAGGGCGAAAATTTTTTTCAGGATGGCTTCGCCTCCCTGCGCCCCCTAGTTACGGGCCTATTCTACACCACATTTTTTCCTAACTTATAAAATAGTGGCTGAAAAAAACTAAAGATAGAAACAGGAATGAAAAAGGTTCAATTATTAGAATGACTCGCTACGTTTACGGCACTTATTTTCTATGTGTTGTCTGTATTGTGTCTATCTCAACCGAATCCCTTCATCACCGCTGCTTCCACATTATTCAAAAACTGTCCTCACGTTCATCATGAACCAAGCCCATGTTTCTGTTTTCATTCAGAGAAACACTATACAATTTTATTCAGTTTGAGAAGTGTTCTTTCTACTTTTACGAAATTTATACAAAAACTGTCTTGGTGTCAAATTTCGAAAAAAATGCGTAAAAAACTATGCCTGGTGAGGGGGGGCTTTATGGTATGTGGATGCTGCCGGTCACGGTAGATAGACAAGCAATGACCGGCCTCAAATGTGCGCGTGGTGCGCTGCGAGTGAAACTTAATGCCAATGAGAGCAGAGACACGCAAGCAAAGCGTCGCCGACCAACAGCGTAAGTTACCTGAACGGAAATCTTTTTAATCTTTTGTCTTCGCCTACGCTGCGTCACCTATTTTTAAAACCACTCGACGTTCGGCTCACCCGCTTCACGTCGCTCTCTTGTTTTTCCGCATTGCGCAAACGTGAAGATGAATGTGAGACGGCCGAGTAATTGTTTGGCCGCGAGGACCTTGGATCCACGCGTAGGCGTCCAAGGCCGTGCGTGCGTGTAAGATGTCACCGCGTGTCCCTGCATGAAGCACTTTTCTGTTTGCGCGTGGCTCAGCGTGGTTTGGTCGTTGTCACGCTATGGCTGGTGACTCAGCTAAACCCCATTAACGAATTAATATTTGCTGAAGCACTTTCAAATAATGTTTGCTTTGCTCTTGGCCGCCGTTCTTTTTGTCAAGGTTTTGTCCGATTATCGCGGCTCACAAATACGCAAAATTCGAAAGCAATTATTTTGCCGCCTTGTGTTTGCCATTCTCTCTGTCTGCCCGTCATCAATAGAGATTTACCCGGTGCTTTGCTTTACTTTCGCTGCTCGCTTGCTTGGGGGTGAAGAGCTTATCGGAGTGTGGAAGACTTGCAGGTGGATGGCGGTCGTGTGGCTTTGTGCCTTGCAAATATTTGTTCTTAAATGACCCCCCAAACAAAGATATGGGAGAATCAACCCTTGCTAGTTCCCAATTTTGAATTTATCTGTTTGAAATGTTTGCGAAAGTTTTTGGGATGATAAATCAATTTGCCAACTTTCACATCATCAACGAAGTCGCGCCATTTGGTCTTGATCATACCAGCTTACAGTGCAGTCGTTTGCGAAAAAAGTACGTTTCGATAAAATAGTCATAGAAAACTGGTATACAGTCATTCCTTAAATAAATGTTTACCTTAAAGTTCTGTAGTATTTTTTTTGCAGTATTGACTAAGATGAAATTTGTCCTAATTATTGCAACTCCATACACGCTCTGGTCTATTAAATTGTAAAAGCAACTCATTGCAGAATGGTAAAACACTACTATTTTTGATGAAAATTGCTGAAGAACAAAAGGCAGCGCTCAGCTGAATTATAAAACTTTCCCCAGGTGAGCGATGTTGACTCACACACGACGGAATCAGCCTGGAATTACCCAAAACGTTGCTTCGAAGTGGTTATACCGTGACTGGGCATCTTCTTGTTGTAAACTTAAAGTTTATATTAAACAAGTATCAACATGAAGGGTTGTTCTGTAGTTGCAAACATATTCTTTGACATTTTAATCTTACAGAGAAAAATTGAAAAAGGGTCAAAACAAGGAAGCGGCCTGTCTCCACTAAGTTGCTTTATCGCCCGATTTACGTGCTGGGGTTTACGCTCTTAACTCAAGTGTTTTCCTTACAAATTTGCAACGGGATTACCAAAAAAGATTTTTAGTCAAGGGCAAGAAACTTGAGCAGGTAATGGTGCTGATTAGGAATGCATAGAAATATACTTATAGTGAACTTGCTTTCCGTTAATGATTGAACTGCCGCCACACTTCCTCACAATTGTTCTAACGATGCGGGATTTATCAAGCGTTCTTTGTTTTCATCAATTTGCCATTATGATGCAAAATGACTTACAGCAAGTAAAACTGTGATTTGCATGGGCTCGTGCAAACCGTGCACATTCACCGCACGCGAGCCAGATTTGTGGGATTATGAGCAGAGGCGTGTGTGGCTAATGAATTATTTTTCTCGATCGGGACCTTCATTTTACATTGTTTGATATGCGCTGCATCCAGTGGCGTGACTAGAGGTTTGAGCTAGGGAGAGGCAAAACTTGGCTGAAAGAGATCCACTGGCCACCGTATGGAGGCCACTATCCAACACTCAGAAAAAAATTAAGAAATTATTGTGAATCCGGATGTCGTGGATGTCTATACTACAGCCAAAAAACGAAAACACCCCGAAAAACGCAAAAAACAACAACGTACTAAAAACCAAAATAATACTAAATATCAAAATGTCAGTTAAAGGGGGCCCAGTTTTTACATTTGGCTTGCCAGGGCTGGGGGGCTCACCCCCCTGTCCCCATGTGAGTTACACCACTGACTACATCAACCCGTCATAGTAAAAAGTTGTGTCGGTTGTGTCGAGTTGATAGACGATGCATATGCCTTCATTTCGGCAGACCCAGATTTACATCAGACCTGCATTTCGTCAAACCAAGATTGTGGTATTTGCAACAAAAAGAATTTTTTGTCCTATACGTGTTTCTGGGTGTATACCAACCTTTCATCGTGAATAACATGTGATAGTCATGGTATTATGGCGCTGCATGCTGCGTACAAACTGATGTGACAATTATAGCTCTCAAAGAAAAAAAGCTGAGAAGATCTACAGATGAAAACTTGGTGTGATTTGTTTGCAAGCATGATTTTTATCATTCGCGTAAACGTAAAGGAAAGCTTCTGAAAGGTTAATCAAAATGTGTTTTAGGATCGAAGGCAGAGTCCAGGTTTCGCAATTCTGTCCTTTCACGGTATATCGCGGAGGTACAGGTGTCACCAAATTGCGTTACCACGTGAGCCTTCCAGTTGCAACCACACTTATCACTCAGTGCTAAACTATACAGGCGCTTAGTAGTTTTGTTCCATTTGACATAAAGACTTGTTTTTGGCTTACCCGTCTGAAAGTTGAAACAAAAAACGCTGACGCTAGCGTAAAATGTTTTGCTTTATGAGCGTGCAGTTGAATTCTCAGTGAGACCTTGGAGCTTCGAGTGCCACACAATGAAAACATTACAAAACAAGAATTCACCTTCGGAATAGAAAACGCTGAAGGAGATCAGTGGATGAGAGAGGATTGCTAAATTTGCCCGTGATATCGCCTGCTCTCCCGGAAAGAGAGGATCTGTTTTTTAACAGCAATCCACGCCACGGAATTCACAAAACGTTCGCACCACAGTGCCAAATAAAGGCGCTATGAAAGAAACGCAATATTCTTTGACCATTCGCTGCGCTCCGTGCGCGACAAACGTTCGTCACGCTGAGCAGCATATCACGCATTTTCAGTCACGTCGCTGTTCGTTCCGTGTGCTTGATGATTTGTCGGTCACTCGGGTTACACAGTGAAGAGAATCTTACCGGAGGTACAGTACATGAGAGCCAGGACGGAGACCACACAGGCGTGACAGTCGGGTTAATCCCAAGAAAGACGGTTATCACAGCCGTGACTTCGGACACTTTTATGAGATTGCGTGACTTGGCGTAAAAGCCAAGCTCTTTGTACCTACTTCGATTTCCCTGGAGTCAGGAAACTTTTCCCAAACTGAATTTACGCAATCGGTGAACTTCGGTCTCATAAGTCCAAAAACAGTTTACTTGCATGTCTAACATATCTCTCCAGGTAGCAGTTAAACCTTTCAAACAGCGATCTGTGCCCACTTATACTACGGTATTGAGAGCAGTTGATTTTCAAACACTGGGTTTTAATAACATGGAACTTCTCTGTGGTCACCAAAGACATGTTCCACTGGTTATTATTTAGGACTCGACTTTTACTGGTGAAAAAGTGAATTGAATCTGTTGATCTCAAAAGTGCTGCTACCAGTTGTACGGACATTTTGAGAGAGAAAAATTGCTGAGAAGGTGATAAATACTTGTAAAATTAACGTTGACTTTTACAGTTGGCAACAGTAAAAAACTTTGTTATAAATGTTATCACGGAGTCACAGTCGTGTGATAAAGCAGTAAAAACTAAAAACGGTCAATACTGCGAAATTTCGGNCCGTAAGCGACAGAGAATAAGGTGCTGTTTTCAGGCCCTTCAGCGAATGAACGTGTAAAGGATCTTACGGCCTGTTACCAGGCCCGTAACCAGGGGGCGCAGGGGGGCCCTGAAAATTTTTTCGCTCCCCCTGGAAAAATGTGTTGGATATATTTTAAAACTATTGGACATAGTTTTAAAACTTTGAGCTCCTCTCAGAAAACTCTTCGCCCCACCTGGTGTGCCAACCTGATTACTGGCCTGTCTGTTACAGGTTGAAAAAAATTAAGGGATCTCGTTGCAAACTCAGTTTTAAAATGTTTTATACAAAAGCAAAGATCAAGGCGTTTTGCTGTTAGCCTTGTATGAAAGAGTTTAAAATAGAATCATTCTCCTTAGGACGCTACGGCGCAAGTAAACTACGTTCTACACCGAGCTCCACCGAATTTTCAGATCAATTCTTCTTGCACTTCCCTCGTCATCTTCTACGAATATTTCAAACTACGTCTCACGCCCTGACATCACTGTGTCAATAATTAAAGCCCAGCTATTTGAAGGAACACGATGCAATCAGCACTTTCCGGCAAAAGTCCATTTCTCTTTACAGCTTGACAATGGGTGGTGAACCTCACCCCACATACTGCTGATTTGGATGAAGGGTTCATCGGCATGAATTGGCAGAACGATAACAGTGAGAAAAGCGTCTGACCAAAAATGTTGCGAAATCGAACACGAGTAACACCGCTTACAGCTGTCATTCACCCGACGAAAAGGTTTAAACGAAAGCGACGAAGATGGACCGGTACTTTTCGAAGGACTCTTGGGATGTATTGGCTGCAGAAGCAATGTTTCGAAGTCACTATGTTCCGCACTAAGTGCGCATTATCCTCACCATGTTGCGAGGAAAAGCTTGCCGGAGGTCAAAATAACAGAAAACCTACCGCTCAGTTTTTTACAAAACAGAAGTGAGTGTAAGTAGCTGGGGCGTGGGTGGTCTGAATGAGCATTGGAAAACTTTGCAAGGCGCAGCCAACTTGGTTCAACTGGATGTCAAAGCACATAGCTAATTGTAACAACGCATCGCAGATGCAGCAGAGACATTCTATATTCTACTTAAGGCCCGTTGCCACGGGGGGTATTCGGCGGCAGTGACCCCAAAAATTTTATGCCCCCAAATTTTGTTGTACCCAGAAAAGTTTGTTTTAAACATATAATAAAAACAAAATCTTGCCCTCCTAAACATGTATTTCGCCCCAAACCTTAAAACCTGGCTACGGACTCGTGACCAAGCAAAGCAACTCGATTTCCTACAGCTTTTGTGCGTTTTTACGCTAGCTGCTGAGGCACTACCGCCGCCATAGGAGCGGATCCAGGAGGGGCAATTTCATTCATTGGTTTCCCCAAACGACCACGGCCTCACTGTGAAATGGCACCGTTTGAATAGTTGCGACCCTTCCTTTCGCTACCGCTTGTACCTGTAGATAACTTGCAAGGTTTGTAAATTTGCAGCGCAAAGGGTAACACTGACGTTTTCACGGCAAAATTTCAGTTCGAAAAAATAGAAAATCAGATTTTTGCTCTTTAGCCTTATTTCTACAGAAAAATTGCATAAGGTGACTTTTTAAAATATTCATGTCATCGTGTAGTTTCGTCCGAAGACTGCGTAAGCAAATGTGCAACTACAGCAGTGTTGAATTCGCGTTCATCTTTGGTATTTTTCCCGCTTTTTGACTTCTTTCCCAAACACACGCAATTGGTTCAAAAACGTTGTTCTTGCTTACGCGGATCAGGTCACAAATGACTTGTTGCTTTAACCACCAAGACAGCAAACAACCTACCGCGAAGTAGAATCAAGCAAGGGTTACGCGTAACGGGTGGCGTAGTAAGGTTAAAGCTGCTGCCCCAAATCTCTCAAAGGGAGAACGGAGATCCCAAGTGGCACCGGCATGTTGATGGTTATGTCGTATGACGTCACAAACAACGTACACCAAATAAAAATGTCCACCATATGCCACTGAATGAACTCCCCCATGGAAATTTTTCTGCGTACGCCATTGCCTGCAAGTAAGCATAAATCTAGCATCTGTAGGCTACTTGTTTCAAATCCACTGCAAAGAACCTTATCAACCACCTAGTGGGGCAGATTGTTTCCAGGGAGTCAGGCTGGATGGCTTCTTTACCGTGTCATGTTGCGATGTGCACCTTTTTAAACTTGTCAGATTGTGTGTACAGTTTATCAAGTTCATGTATGTGGTTTTCACTTAACGTAAATGCACCACAGTCCACTACATAAATAACACAATGGCATACAGCATACCTGTACGGCAAAACATAACATCCCACTGCTGCTTAACTTGATAGGCAGAAAATACTTCAGTAAAGGGTTGAAAGTTTGTCATTTTTATTGTGAAAATTTGACCTTTTGGTTTGGTCGCAAATATTTTGTTTGACCTGGAGTATTTTTGGAAGTTTGACCTGATTTGCATTTGTCCCCACATTCCAGAATCTAAACAATATGAATGTTTCCATGTGCACTATCACAAATACGCTTCCCTTCCTGGCAGTTGAACATAGAGAAGTTTGCAGTTCATTTTGTGAACGCGCTAACGAAAGCTCACGCTGATTCCGCTGAGCAGTAGCCTATGGTAAATTGACGGAGGATTGATGGGCACGGTGACATCATTCGACTGAATGGTCTGCAGTATATTTAAATTAAACCACATATTGTCGATGGCTTCGTGGAATTGTTTCAGGGAAAATGTTTGTTTATAAAAATAAATAAAACAACAAAGCTTTGGACGTTTATGAGAGTTCGCTTGCCCATTGCATTGATGAAGTATCTACTAAACCTTCTTCAGCATATCCACCTTCATTCGTTCTTCTTGCACAAAAAACAGGGAACCAACCGATACGTCTACAAATTACTGCAGTCTCATAAATCACTAAACAATTTGAAGTAGGCTACTGCTACATCAATACGGTGGAGTGATAACTTTAACCTTGCACAAAAACTTCACACATCCGTCCTGTTATAAATATAATTGAATAATGCATGAAAAAAATGTACTGATACCATCAATATTTATTTTCTAAATCTCTGCAGGTATAGGGCAAAGGAAAACATTAATGGTTCAAGAAAGTAAGGAAAGCTTCCCCAAAACGATTTACAGCGTTTAGTTCCGACTCAAAAAGAAACTGAAAACAATTTCTGTAACATTGCATTAGCAGCTATTGAAGCATACAGCAGACTATGTAAGTACACATATATACATATAGAATTCTTTCAATCAAAACCATTTTCTCACATAACTGTTTGAACAATGGAGTTATCCTTGAGCTTTGTAAGAACTTATTGTTTTTAGATTTTCATTGTCCAAAAGTACAGGTCAACATGTCTTTTATGTGCAGTACACCTTGACAAAGAACAAACCAACCATAATGTTTATGATGAGACTGGAATGAATGAAATATGCAGTATTGACTCACACTTGTTAATCAGATTTCAATGTTGTCTTGACCTTTTAAAGGTTGCAAACACTACACTTCTGGCAGCAAAAATTTACCCAAGTTAATATCACAAAATATAAATCTTTGGTCGGGTATGTGCTTAAAAATATGTTTGTTGCAATGGTATTCTGTGCATTTTTTTTTGCTTAGTTAAGCCTTGCAACTAATAGCAAAATGATTCATGAAAGTAAGGGCTCTATTAAATTATTGATTTGAAACCTCTTAAATTGAGAAACCCATATCTTTTTGAAGAGTATTGGGCACCTTATCCATGATGAAAGAACAAAGGACCTGCTTATCTTTTGACTAGGATCCCTTAACATCTTGGTTGGTCGGGGTCATCTTATCATTTGTCTGGGTCCCTTGTCCTTTGAATGTACAGTAGGCAGGCTATTTATATTTAAACCAAGACTATAGGCCTCTTTATCCTTTCATTAGGGACCCTAATATCTTGGTAAAGGGTCTTTTACATTTTGACTGGAGCCCCCTGTCCTTTGATCATACAGAAAGCTATTTATGTTTCATCATTTCAGTTTGGCTTCTTATCTTCAGGTTGAAAATCCAAATGTGTTAAAAGATATTAACAACACATTGCAAACCAAATTAAGTTTTATTGTGTAAACATTATAATAAAAATACAACCATGAAGAATATCTCATAAATGTTTGAAAGTAAACGTAAACTAAAAATGGGGGCCCCTCAAAGCGCGCAAATTGAAAATGGGGACCCCCATTTTGCACACCCTTGCACACCCTGCATACTCACTAAGACCGCTACTGTGTATCGGTTGTGTGAAAAGTTGTCGGATCCGTAGGCAACGGTGTAAATCCGTTGTCGATTGCTTACGTCACACTCGCTTCATTCGAATTACGTCAGACGCTCACAGCTGAAACCTCATGTCGCAGTAAGCGTGTCCTAAGTTTTTTTTTTATATCTATAACAAATAGTAACTGCATCATGATATAGATGGAAAAGCGAGCAAATGTCGCTGGCACTTCGGGCAAACACTTCACTTCCTGACGTGTCAGCCGCGAGCGATCCTCGAGTAGGTTCAGGATGTTTGCTGATTGTTTTGGATAAATAATTGCTCAGGCATCATCAAAGCGTGATAATCTCGCTCGCAACGCAATCGCATCATATTTAATTGAGTGCCTCAGTGAGGATAGCAAGCGGGGAAGAGTTTGAAGTCCGAAGAGACGGCAGGCCGCTTCTCCATTCGTTCTGCCTGCTGCCGACGCTTCCACGCTGTGCTACCGGCCGTGGGAAGAATTTGTCTTGCATCGCCTGACACGCAGCAGGCTGCAATTTTCGTGCAGGTGCACAACCGCCTAAAAATTTCCGCCGAACTTTAAAGCTGGGAGATTACCTTGAGTTTCAAATGGCAGGCGATGCGCAATGCAAAGTGTGTAAAGTAAGAGATATCAACTAACATTTTGAGAGCCTAAGTTAAGAAACAAAAGTTGAAGAGTTCAACACCTTGCATTTTGTTATTTTTGAGATCTTGTTTCAGTTGATTTATTTAAGATCGATGGCTGTGCCATTTTTTGACACTGTAAACAGAATTTACTAAGACTTCAATTTCGAAAACTTCTTTGAAGAGGAGTTTAGGTGAAGAAAACACGTTTTAAAGCTTTTGAAGTATATCAGAACCATAACAATGTACATGTAACTTAACCCAACTTACTAATCAGTCTTTTCTTCCGGACCTTTAAAAATTGTTAAAAAAGACTAGAATGAAGGGAAAATTATTTTCTTGTAGGTTTGTGATAAATCCGTTAAATTTACCCCGCACTCTTTAAATTTGTCAGATGGTTATTTTGATCCTCACAAAAGATATTTTATTGAGTGGTTACCTCAAAAAAGCTAGTTGCCAACAGAGTTTTTTTTAAGGTGTTTCAGGATCACGATTCGGGTCCCTAGAATTGAAAATCGGGTCCCTAGAATCAGAGAAATCGGGTCCCTACAGGTCAAAACCGGGTGCCTAACATTTTCCTTAAAAAAATCCCTGGTTTCCAATGAAAAGTTTTTTCCTTCATTATGCTGAATTTTTTAGTTTTTTGAGGACAGTTTTCAAATGAGCCCCTGTTNTTGATAGGAATGAAATAAACTNAAAACCACAGGATCCCGTTGCTTTTTGTGTGTATCACAACAATAAATCATGTGAGATTTTTACAAAACTACCAAGTCGCTGCCATAATTTGTCGATTGGTCAAATGTACTTATTTTTGTAGTACGCTTTTGCAACTTCTTGCATTACTCAATAGGCGTTGAGATGAGGGAGCGGTTATGGTTTATGCAAGCAAACGTCGAACGGTGTTTCGGTGTTACAGGCAAACGCAGGGAAAATAAAAACCAAGTGCCACGGACCACAAATGCAATATGTCTGGTCATCATTTTCTTAAGTCGTCGAAATTTCACGTTGCCCAATCAGCTGTCCCTGCTGATAGAAAACTTACGACAAGGTAAATGTGCAGCCCAAAGCTTTTGTTAATCAGCGTGTGTTGTTCATTCGAGAATATTTTCCTAAATAGTCTATTCAAAATTTTAAACTGAAAGCGACATATAGAAAAACTGACAGCTACACAGCAGCTCCATGTTCTTATCAAACCAAAGACATTTATTTTTTCTTTTCATATTTTTTAAGATTGACTCCGCGCCAATACGTTGGTTTCGCTTAGAATAACAGACTTCAAGTCAAAGCTGGCCGAAGATTTTCTCCAGAACTCGCCACGGGCGAAATTTTTTCTGACTCCGAGATTATGAAACTCTTATCATTTTGTTTAAGCTCTTTGGACTTGTAATCAAATCCCAAGAGAGTTTGTATTTATTATTCATAATTACAGTGTAAACGCGACAACCATCTAAAAGACATGCTTTGTATATGACCTGACTCTGGGAGCATAAGATCGTCACTAGTAGATTTACTGAATTATGTTTCCCGATGATATGCGTTTATGTCTCGAACTTGTACTGCTCCTTGTCTGGGTTCAATCGTGTCCACGATCACGTAGCTGCCCATTTTCTTACCACTGCATGTGCAGCAGCAAGATGCGTGTATGCTTTTCTCCTTATCGAGGACCAGGTGAGACTGGAACGATTTTGTTCATTCCTTTTTCTTTGATACAAATTTTGAAATATGAAGTCGTTACCTATAGCTGTCTTTTACAACGTCTTTTTGGTGAGGAGTTTTCTCCATTCTGAAAGCGTTTTGTTGTTTTTTTTACAACCAGTCAGGCGCATAATAATGGTGCATTGTTGTTAACAAAAGCATTTCTTTGTTATTTGGAAAAATAAAGGACAACCTGACATTTCCATCAGCATCAACATTGACAGTTTGTTTGTTTGGGCTGTTCGCGTATCATTCAAAGATGTCAGAACTGACTCTTTCTCCAAATGCTGAACATTTGAGGAAACCGTTTCGGTCCCTGTTCTTTACGTCGATCAGCACTGTTTATAGCACAACAATGGCCACTTAAGAACTGCTCAGTGTTTCCAAATCAAATTCAACATGTTTGCTACTCCTGTAACCTGGATGTGTATTGCAAGAGTATAAATAAAGCAACTGTCAGCGTCATCTATCCGCTCCATTAAGCCCGGCGCCACCGCAATTAGATTCCAAGCGATTGATCTTTGCTGAGAAAGCAATTTTTTCTGTAAATCGAGATAAGTATGCGCTGCCAGAGCAGGGAATGGCATGAACCCTGCGAGGAGAATGTTCTCCACAAAATATTTCTCTCGCAAATTCGATTTAGCTTGCCGCAGGGTGTGCTGCGGCGATGGAAAAGCTTGTAAAACAAAAAACAGAACCACGCGTCAACAAGGTGATACTTGAATGTTTATTAAAAAGCACCCCACGTCATGAACTACCAGTGATGAATGCCCGATTTTGACCTCCCGACGTTCTCCCCAATCTACAAAGGCGCGCTTGCTGACAACAAACAGGTTAAGCGAGTTCGTTACTTAAACTAAGGAGTCGAGTATGACAGACAAAAGTATTCGCTCTCCCGGCAAGACTTCAAAGATAAATTCCTAAATGCCTGGACGGGCCAAATAAGGCAACTATTTAGTAGCGAAAGCTTAATTGAAGACTTTTTCGATGCAATACACATCGAAGTAAACATTTTGGAAAAAAGCGAAAGATGGGGTGGAGTTCTTTCAACCATATTAACCCTGAAACACCGTTACCACGTCAAAGGCAACCTGAGGACATCATGCTCAGTCTACCAGAACAAGAGACAATTAAAAATTGAACTCGATCCACTCCCTGTTTGAACAAAAACATCGGATGGCAACAAAGTCAGTAAAGTACAAGTTCAATGTCTCTTACTCTAAAATAAAAACAAATCATTACTGGTTTAAATCCACAGTTATTGCACAGAGTAGACAGAGAAAAACCGCAAGTAATGTTTTACGCACAACGAACTGTCTACTTCTGTTTGCAGTTTTTTAATACTTTTCACAAACCCACATTGTTCAGTGGCTGGCAAGCGATCGTGTTTTCAAGCAAAACTAAAACATATTCTTCAGAAAACTGTAAAATAAAAACTACTTTAAAACATATTTAGGCCAGATACAACCTGCGGCCCGCGCAATTGCATCAAAAAAATGAGTAGGAGAGAAAAGCGGGTAAGTTTGTTTCTAATTAAAAAAATTGCAAATGTGAAAATTTCGTGGCAGGAACAACTTTTCGTATGCAATGCATAAAAACGCTGGAATACTACACTTGGTCTCTTGACAGGTGCATATTCCAGATTTGCCCATATCCTTTCTTTCTGCCAGTATATTCACGTTGTGCTATTCTCAATGGGGTGGACGCAGAGTACTAAGAACTGAAGAACATCGGGGAGTATGAAACGGTATTCCGTACATTTTGTTTTGCACTGAGATATCGGCTCTCATGTAGTCATTTCTTGCAAAATTCGCCACAAAATCAATTCTTAGTTATTTTGCTTGCTGCAAGGCATGTTTTCTTGGAGTTTTGCCTACTTACTTTTTAGCAACTACGCCACTTGTACCGAACACCAGGGGTGTCTGAGTGAAAGAAAGCATTTCGCAAAAGGGCAGGAACGTGTAAAACTTCTGTTTTTTGTTTCGAAGCATTTTTTATTTAAAGTTGCAATACGAACAGAAAATTTTTAAAATGTAACAAGCAAATTAGATATTAAAGCAAGGTGGACACCAACAGCTGAGAAACTACAAGCCCCTAAGTTACTTAACAGCAGTTGGGGTTTCATTACCACACCTTTTCTCCATGTTTAGATTGTTTCCTGGAATTTGTTGGGATTCTGTGAGAACTGAATAATATTTGCGCAAAGTTGTCACATTGCAAACGCAAACAATGGCCTCAGAAAGATTGTGCAGAGCTCATAGGTCAGTTTATCATGCTGGACATAGACCAAAGAACAACGTTGGAAATACTCAACCATAAGCTTTTTCAACCCGAACAAATGCCACTTGGCGAAGTGGATATTGTGCTTTGTGTAGAAGAGAGATTTTGCCAGCAAAAGAGCTTGTGTGTAAGCACAGTCTGTTTGCCAGCATGAAAGCGTCAGCATAACAAACGTCCAGCTCAGACACGCTCTTGCCTGTCCGGAGCAATGAACGCATGCAGCAGTTCTGCAAAGTCACGTGCAGTCAGCTTCACTCAAAAAAACTGAAATTGACGCCAAGTGCCAATTTCGTTTTGTAGGTTCGAACAACGACCTGCGTTCCTCCACTATTCACCTTAACTAAAGGATGGATGAGCCGGTATCAGAAATACCGCACGTTAATTCGCGCTTTTATGCAATGTGCTTACATCCTGAGATCAGGTGAAGAGCTGTGGGTGAAAAACATTCAGGCGGCAAGACAGAGTATCAGCTGCGGTTAGGCACTGCTCTGCTCGTGACGGCGACTAGCGCCTTGCATCATCGGTCTCCTGCAAAGCTGCTGGCGAGCACTCCGCGCGGCCAACTTCTGGAAAGGTGTTTCTGTCAGACAGTAGGCCCACCACGTCGATCGGTGAAGCTGCAAGCACGATCCAAGCAATATGCGGCATATAGCAAAGCTTTGCTTTTGTTAGGTACTTGAGAGAGGTCAACGAATATTTCTCTGCACGCCTGATTTGTCTGAGATTCGTATCCATTTAAGCACTTGTCTCCAGGTTATGTGACGCAGCTGAATCAAGCAGCAGTGGATGTTCTAATTCCAATTGGTTTTAACATTGCGTCCACAAGCGTATTTTGAGTCCGAACATATCTTAATTTTTTCCACCTCACCCCGTCGTAATAATATATTCCTTTTGAAAATAAGTACGGGTTTGTTAGCGCGCTTGTAACTTCGATAAAATCAATCCCCGCTGAAATACCTTCAGCTGTTTGTTTCCATTTAATCACGTGGACAAGACGCATTAATCGGACGCCACTAAGTGGCGACAGGATAGCTCTAGTTTGTGCGTAAATCACTGGGTAGAAAAAAACGTGATTAAAGTTGGGCTAATGGGGTTCGTGGTGGCCATGTTGAGAATTTAATTTAACAACCATATATAATGATGTATCCTCCCCTCCAAACCTTAAAAAAACTGGCTACAGGCCTGCTTGTGTCTGTTCCCTCAAAACGATGCCATGCAGTGTTGTGTACTTGATCATGTTGTCTGTAGTGAAAAGATCAGCGCAGAGAAACATAGTGGAAGAAAGGTTTAGAGATTAATTTAAGCTTCCAATGGAAAGCCCACTTCAGTAAACCTGCTGTTACGTTGCTGTAATATTCACTTGCAGGCAGCCGTTTTTCATAAAGCGCGTTCAAAGTACGAGAAAATTAGTAGTTCTGCTGGCGTTTCATCACAGCACTTTTAAATAGTCCATTTATGGCTTAACTTTTCTTTGTGGGTTCCGAATAATCCATGCTATAAGACTTTACAAGTATCGTAGACTGCTTTTATTTCTAAATTAAATTTTCTTTGCTTCTGCGAAATCATCTTTCCGATGAAAATTGTTGCTTTAATTTATGTTTCATTTCATGCATAGCTTCAGTTCTTTAACATGTCTACTAGTTGCTGCCAGATAGCTTCGACCATTTTTTTCTACTCTGCAATTCGTCCGAACAAAAGCAAGACGGTCGATATACAAGTTGATCTGGTGATCGCCAGCTTCAAAGGACACAAAATTTTAAACACCATGGCTCGTCGGGAAAACTACATCGTAGCAATGCTGCGGTTCCTGAATTTGAATTATTCCTGCTACCTTCTTCCATTTAACTGAACAAGTGCTTCACCGAAATCGGAACACGTCTGACCCCGGGAAACAGTTCCTTCCAGCAAGGCCAGCATACCTTTTTATCACGAAACGCTGCTGTCTTTCATAACAGTCGTTCCCTATCTGGAGCCCCCTGATACCCCATAGACTCTTGGCGGCCTGTGAAAGGTGTTTTGTGAAACTACTGTTGCTTAATGGCCTTAATCATTGTGATAATGATCCCTTTAGGGAAAACAACGTTTCACACGTGTCTTCTTAAATTGGTAAGATGTTTTGTGTGCAATTGACATACAGTTTTATTATATGGCTGCACTATGCTTTAAATTCGGTAAAATCTCTTCGTTACATAGAACTTTCGACTAGAAATTTTAGATTACCACGTAGTAGCTACTTGGTCCAAAGGCTTCGAGTTTTTTAAGCAGCTCGTGATCAGAAAGGTCGGCAATTAACTCGAATCTATCGCATAGATTTATGTATCCTCAAATTTATAAAATGCTATCTTTGCAAACAGAAAATGACGGAATCCTTATTTGGCGACATGAAGCAGAAAATTATCAAACTTACAAACATTTACGTGGCTAAACAGCATGAAAGCAAAGGAAAAATGGTCGAGGCTTACTTTTAAGCACGTAAAAGGACAAGTCAGAGACTGTCCGGACAAGGCGTATAAAAATTATGGATTGCCTTGCTCAGTTCTGGATATTTGTGTACTATTTCCACGTTAGGGAGAGATCTATTTAGCAAAATTGCAGTTAAGTCAAATGCAGTCAGCTGTCTGGAATAATTACTTTGCAAAAACTCTTCAAAAGTCTGGATCTCAACTTTTTAAACAGATACTGCATAGTTTTACATCATTGTGATGTCGGTCTGCCGACTTTTAGTACTTGCACCACAGTATAAACAGCTGAAGGGTGTACACGTTGAAAAGCATACTTGTCCCACCAGTACATTTCATTAACTTCCATGCATGTTATTGGATAACAACTGACCTATTGGGATAAAGGAGCCTGCTATGATATAGTCAAACTTCCATGGGTATCACAGTTTTAAGTGTCCATTTGTGCGCAATGTGGTAGATTTTACTCTACCAGCAACAGCTTCTTTTGTACTAACTTCTTACATATATGTGCATGTCTTTCATCGGTGTAGGGACTTTTATTAATCAGAAGATATGGTACAAGTGCTGAGCAACATCTTATGACAGGGCACTTCATTATGCAAGCTAGGCGCTGTGAAAAGCTCAAACCATACTTTATAAACCCATGTGGCTTTGCAAATGCTTGTCTTAAAAGAGCAAGCCTAAAACCAGCTCTGAACAGCACGTTTTTTTATCATAGGGCCATCCATTCCTCACGCATTACGCATTGAAACATTCGTTTAACCTGTGAAATCCACAATCCAAACCTGGCCAAGTTTATTGTCTCCACACCGCTTGTCTTTCAGGCTTTGCAGGAAAATTCCCTGCGATTAAGTTGGGCATTCGTCGTTCTATATTGGCTTGTTCAGCCTATTGACAAAGGTCCGCTGTTCCATCAGTGCTTTGTGATTTTGTTTACCCGTATCACCCGAAGCATTACACTCGAATAGCAATCGAAGTCAATGACTTATCTATTGTCGTTGCCTCAAGATTATACACCTTCAAGATTTTTCCACGGACGATTGTGAAAAGATTTGAAAATCATAAAAGAGAATTGCGTGAGAACAACCGGCGTCTTCGTGATGTCCATAAAATCTGCAATGGATCAAAATAACTTGCACTTTTTGAAAACAGAAGCTTATGAAACAAGCCAAGGTGACATAAGCGAATTTTTTTAGAAAGAAAACGTCAAATATACCGCAGGAAGAAACTGGTAAGTAAATCTAGTTGATAACAAAATAAAGGTCATTTGCAAAACTTTTAACAAAGCGAATCGACAATGTTAGTTTACGTTAGCATGACGTTTCTCTACTGGTAACAAAGAAAAATGTGTGCTACAGTACTGAGTGGCTGCAAAGGTGCGTATTTAAAAAAGGTATTGAATTATCTACCGGAGTTCTGAAAAGCATACTTACACAAAAACTAACGGCAGCTGATTCATGCGCTGAATACTACAAGTACAAACAAACGACTTTGGCCTTCAGGTATAGCAGAGCGTTATGCATGTCTTTGTAAAAATGGACCCAACAGCGCATCAAATGCTTGAAACCAGCAAGTGGCTATGAAATAAGCACTGAGAGCTCGCAAGAAAAAGATTCGCGCAACTAGCAGACCTGGTTTAAAACGTAATCAAATACAACATGCTGCAAATCCATAAACTTGTTTCAAATGTAAGCATCCTGATGAAAATTAATTGCACATGTATACGTTAGATAAATCCTAGAATCCAGCACGAAGCAACAAAGTTCAGTAAACTGGTAAAAAATGTTTTATTCTCATTTTCGTTTTTCAAATATTGCGAAGTTGTCGTTATCTTGATTTCTTATTTAAAATAAAAGTTGTGTAATTCCCAATAAAGTAACTCTCCCCTTTCCTCAGTAAAATCTACGTTGCCTGCACTGAACTTGAACAGAGCCAAACAAAATGCAGCAGGTCAATTTTTTTCTTGATGCAAAAGCAGTCTCAAGACCGTGCCATTTGAACATAAGTGCTACGCGTAAATCACTTGTGAGCGATTTACAGTAAGGTACAAACAGAACATGCACACCGCGTGTAGACTGTACAGCCCCAAGAATGAGGTAAATGTTTCATGGTCTCTATTTTCAGGTAAACGTTTCTTATAAGTTTCTCTTAGTTTGATTTACGCATCACCATTGGTGAATTCAATAACAGTCGTAAATATAATAAAAGTTTTTTACAACATGGACAGCAGCTGTTGTCAAAAGTTTGTCTTAAATACATATACATTTTACGTTTTTCTAAGGACAGGATCATATAGAGCCTATCTCGTTCAAATCAAGTATCTTAGTGGAATTTCATATCAGCAGTGCATGATATTTGATTCCTTCCCTAAGAACTTTTGAATTTTGATGGTATTCTTTTTTCACTAAATATTGTTTTTTTGTCCGAAACTTTTATATTCATGCTGAGGGCGGGTTCTTGCTTACGGACTTTTCTCCGTGAAATTTATTGCTCTGGACTGTCTTTTATAAACTCCAGCCAGTTAACCTGAAGTGAGTGGTATGTGGCGCTAACATGAAACTGCAATAATATTACTACTCATATTTTGTTGAAAGCAATACAAATTATTTGCATGAAAAGAGAAAAACGGAAATCCAGTAGTTTGCTTCTAACACATGTCTTATTCCAGTAGCTCGGAGTAAATTGCTATAAGTAGAAAGAGCACGTTGAGAGATATAGTCATTTATGCGACTGTCAAAAACTCTCAAAGTGTGTTTTTTGACTCTGCTCCTTTCGGCTTTAAACAATTTTTTAATTTCTTTTGAATTTTTCGTGATTTTTTCTAAAACATCCTTTGGTCTAATGAAAGAGTTCGAAAAGCTATAAGGTCAGAAAATTAGTGTATGCCGGAGTCTCAGTTCCACAAGATCACGCTTGCAGCTTTTTGGATGTAAATTGGATCGGGTGTTTCAAAACTACACGTCAACACAATGAGCACACAACCTCAAAGATTGATTGCTTTTCCTAAGAAAGGTAATGACTAAAGTACAACCCAATTTCTTGTATCCAAAATGTTTTAAAGAGGTTTCGTCCCGTCAGCAGATCTACAACGGTTTCCCGTTTCCATTTTTCTCAAAAACCACATAATCCGAAAAAAGGAAGCTGCAGCATGATTGAAAAGACAACAGTGAAAGTCAAAATGTAGTATGATCAACAGGAAAACTTGTTTCATTCCATTTCATCACTTACCATGATAGAACAGATTGACGGAAAAGGATATTAAAATTTCGATCTTTGTAGATGCTGTTCCTTTAAATATTGTTATTTCCTAACTATTCCTATCTAAACTCATAAATTTTTAATGCTTCTTACTGAACGTATTTTAACGAGTCTTCTACCATCCAGAGCACAGGAATTTCTCACTTATTCCTAAATCTCTGTGCATTAAAAATGCAAATTGGTAGGTTGGAGGCTGATGAGGCCAGAGAAAAAATCAAGTTAATTCAGTTTTAAGGATGGGTAGCAATGGAAAAGGGTAAACACATTAATGAGCAGCATATCTCTGATCTCTTCGGAATATCAATAATTGTAGTACGTACGAAGTGAAGGAAGCTTTGGGGTGGCGACGTAACTGCATTCGCTCAATGTTTTCGAAGAATCTACTTCTTGCAGCAAGAAGAGCGTCTGTGGTGAATAATTAAGAAAACCCTAATTTGAAATGCAGAGCCAACCTTCTAAACTCGATATCAAGCAAAGCTGCATTCACTAAATAGTTCTGATGGTGGCTGTTTTAACGTTTGTAGTTTCTTCGTTTAATTAGTCAGAGAAAGTCAAAGTTTGCAGTTGCTTTTGCATAAACAGAACAATTCGTCATTAATTTCCTTGCCTCCATACAAAAAAATTCATTGTTGTGTCTACAACGGTAGAATGAGCACAAGTACGAAAAACTAAATGGTAATCGTGAGTGAAGAGGTTAAGCAGCTTATTTGTGGTTTATATGAACAATTACAAAGGAAGCGATAATCCACACTCTTTTTGAAAACGTGACTCGGTTGCCAGTGCTCTTGACATAACACTTGGCTAAAAAGTTGTATTTGTCTGGACTTGTATCATCAAGAAGCGCAGTCTTTTTTCGGAAGATCTTTTAAATTAACATTTTGAAAAAATGAATACGAAGAAATTCCACAGCAAAAATAGTCAAGCGAACTGACAATGCGCACAACCCTAACAGATCAATCTTCCCAATGAGTTTTACTTTTTAAGCATGGGTTGATATCTGGCTGCTACATTTTCAGAAAAATGCTTTGGACACTTCGCGTGAAAGTGCGTTGCGGGGATATTTGTTGACTGTTCGCCTGTGCCAGTGTTTCTCAGCCCTATTTTGCGACGACCCACAGCGTGAAGCAATATGCATGGCTACGGCGACCGATGCTGTCAAGCAACTTTTCGCACAACTACTTTTTACAAAGTGAAGTGTACATAAATAAGGTAATTTAACGCAAAAAATACGTTCAAAAATGGTCCAAATTTTTCAAACGTGCAAAACAGGGATCAAAACCGCTAGCTACTGTAGCTAGAACATTGCGGGTCAAGACCAACACGTGTAAGCGTTGTGATGTGAAAATGACAATATTTACAACATCAGAACAAAATTATGCACCAGGGTACTCAGTATCAACATGGTTTCATGAAATTTATGCGAAAATGAACAATAACATTACGGCGACCCACCAAAATCAAACGACAACCCACTTTTGGGTCGCGACTCAGGGTTTGAGAAGCACTGATGTGGCGAGTACGATGAGGGTGTTGGTTGTTGCTTGCCTTGTGGCAAGCCAGTACCTGGCAAAGCAGTAGGTCTTCGGGATAATTTCAGAACAAGCTTCGAGCAAACTTGTGTTACATGCATCATCGTGTATAACTTCTGGCTGGAGCGCCGATCGCCGCAAGAACGTGTAGCTATTCGCTGTCTTAATAGCGCCACTAACGTAGATGGCGTAAGTAGTAGCACCAGCGCAAGACAGGAATTGAGATATGTTTAAACATAAACGTGCGGAACATTACAGCCAAGTGTTTCTGGAAAGAGCGACGTCAAACCTTCCGCAGTCCGACATAATTGCCAAGCGATTATGAAATTAAAGCTTGCCGAGCTGTTTTACGAACCTAACTTTACGGCAAAACAGCTTTAACAATAAAAGCAGCAGCATTACGTCACTTGGGTTTTATGAGTGCTTCTGACTGCGCATTGCAGGGAAGAATTGCATGCAAAGTTTTATTGCTTTCTGTTGTGATGCGTTGCTTGCGCCAAACTGGAGTAGATCGTCACAGTGAGCTCGAAGGCGTCCCGAAACAAAACCAGCACACAGGTAAGCCGAATTTAATTGTGTTATAGTTACTCAACCTTTGCTTATGGTCAAAAGTGCGATTGTCCGGGAATATAGCGATATCTTCGCGCGATTGTGCTCACACGCTATTGCCACAAGCATATAAACTCCCGTTTAGATGTTGATGTTTACTCGCGAAGTCCGGTTTCGCGACGTTCCGCGATGAAGTATAGTCACGTCTCGGCAGCACAGACAAGAGTTCGAAGAAACTTCATCAGACCAGCTTTTGGGATAAATTAAACAAAATTTCATTATTTTATGCGACTTGACCTGAAGCGGAAAATTTTCGTTGAAATTTTTACGCGTTGTTAAGGTTTGCCCCGATTCATATTTTTCTCCTTGCTCGTTGGATCAACAGTTGTGACCCACAGTGAACAGAAATACCATCATGACTTGCTGTACAAGAGGCAATGGAGGGAAAACCCGGCTCTAGAGATTTTCCACTTTTTCTGCTTAGTTATTATCACAACTGCAATCTTTGTAAAAACTTTGGGAATTGCGATTCATTCAACTCACACCAAGTTGTGAGCTTACTAGTCTACTGTTTCAGAGAAGGTGGAATCCCCGTATGTTGTTCTGTCAAGGGTGATTGGCTGAAATCCCACACTTTCTGCCATGTCCTTTCTACTTAAAACCCCTCACAACAATACTGTCTTTTCGTACCCGTGGATTTTGGAAATAAAGGACAGTTAACGTAGTGCTGTAACGTGGTAATTTTGTCGGGGAAAATGACCGCAGCGCTCAAACTACTTGCGCCTCAGCTCAAAAGCAAAGGAGTGAAGGCAACTTCCTTCAACCACACAAACCACGAAAGTGCTACGCTAAATTGATGTCTCTGTACCCTAAACAAAGCTGTGGACTGCACTTTGTAGAAGAATCTGGGTCCTTAATTTCTTATCCTGCCTTTGGGTATACAGCACTGTAAATCATCAATCTAATACTGTAAACCATATTGTAACCGTGCATGGATTAATCAGCAGAAGTGCAAAATTAGTTTAATCAAGTATTTCATCTCATCCTTCAAAATAGTTGACAGAAGCACTTCAGATTTAAGGTATCAGTAACGTAATAAATACCAAGATGTCCAAACCGCAAAGCCAAAGACGTGGTGGCCCATACTGTAGTTTATAGTGCCAAAAATTAGCGACTTTTGTGTTATATCTTCTGTGCGATTAGAATTGTTAACAACAATTAATCTGAACTTGCCAGCGCATGATTTTTTTCCGATTGCTTTTTTAAAATTATGAACTCTGATCTAATTCACAAGAACCGCTTCAGTTCAGAATCTATGTGTCGAAAGTCACATAATTCAAGACAATGCAATGAATGGCTGACGCATAGCACGGCTTTGACGACTAAATTTCCTCAATGAACCAGTTTGTACATTTTCTCAGTGAACCAGTTTATGCAGTTCAATAATCTATCAATGTTTGACATTATTAGGGACGCAGCTTTACTGGAATAAAACGAGCATCTACGCAACATCAAAAAACGTTATTGTTCACAAAAAATTGAAAAAGGAAAAACGTTGAAAAAGACAACGTACAACAATTATCTAGTCGAATCAGCAGAAGGATATAAAACACATATTTAGGTCCTGGGTCACCAGAGGCTTCACATTCGTATTGCATAATTGCAGCATTTACGTATGCATTTTAAGAAATGCTTGTTGTCTTCAATAAGTCTTGATTTTTTGTTGAAATATGTTTCTGGTAGTAAAACCCACACGACATTTAATACTGTAGCGCATACCTTCCCTTGGAATGCTTACTTCAAAGCCTGCGTTCAATTTGCTGAACCCGTAGTTGTAACTATATACGTCGCTCTTGCATTTTTCGTGGGGAAACACTGCAAGCGGTTCTGCGTCGCCTGCGACTTTTAAGGCAGGAATGTTCTTTTACTGTGGGTTGTGAAAAGCTACGTTGCCTTCGATGTCTTTGAAACATTTTCAAAGGGTTTTTAAATGGTGGGTTTTGTTGAAGAACCAGCTTGAACACATTTCCCTTGCCTTGCTCTTTGTTCAAGGGGCAGTGTTTGCAAATAATTTCTACCGAGTGTTTTTGTCACATCAGTTTGCGGTCAATATAGTCCAGTAACAAACCATGGTGTCAGCTACAACAATATCAGTTGATTGATATAACTTACTCGGCATTCTTGTCATATTCTGCCATCAAAAGCTCTCGTCCAAATTTTTATCGAAATGAATGAAATATTTTCGTTATGTTATTTTTGTGAATTTGTTTTGAGTTTATGCGCGCAGTTTGAAAAACGATGCGAACATCTTTAGGTGCTGCAAACGCATTTTCGTATAGAATTACATACGTGTAAAAGAAAGCTGTTAGTAAATTGTGTCCAGATAACACTTTCTTGAGAATGTTTTACATACGAATAAAACATTAACTAATAATTTCGCTCCTTGGCGAAAATCCAACTAATTTTCGGATTGAAATTTAAAGATATTTGCTTCTTATGATTCATGAGGCAAAATTTGTACTTGATTATTTTCTGCACCAATTTTCTACGAGCAGAAGAGCAAGAGTAATTTAAGACTTAGAGGATAACAATAATAATTTCATGGCTCTCTTATTTAATTAACCCTGTAACTTACAAAGCGAAGGTAGAGTAGTCCAATTAGCATCTTTGTGCCTCAGTTTTTTTTTATTAGTTCTACAAAATTACAACGGTTCGTCTTCGGGTTGATCGTTCAACGCAGTACATCTGGTTTATTTAAACAAACGCATTTGTGCGGATGCGAAAGAGAGGTTTAATTGTGCTGTTGTTATTGAAATAAAGACTGCTCCTTTCTAGACTTGTAATTGCCCTTTTATCAAAGGTTGGCAACCGCAACTTTGAAACCAGCAGAGCTATACAGTTATCGTTATTCGCTGAAGATAGTAGCGGCGCTACATCTGCTGCTTCTTCCTCCAGTAATATAATTCCAAAGAGCAGGGCAAGTTTTTTTTTGCATCTGGGTGAATTTTCATAACGCTGCTAAATCTCCAATCTACACAATTTCGCTTTTATAGACTTCATCAAGTGATAGTATAAAACTGCTTTTCGAATAGTAAAGGTGGTATTGAATTTGTTCGCCTTAATCTTTGAAATATATATCAATAAATATCATACCAATGAATATTTTGAGCATTCATGATCCTGAGATTTATCAACTACTTTGGGAAGAACTTCTTTTGTGATTAACATGTTTCATTTGTTAGATGTTCTCAGACCAATTTTAAACACGTGCTAAGATAAAGCAGGCTGTGATTCATAAGTTATTAGACCTATCTTCATTTCGCAAAGTCGTGCGTGCTTCCCAACATAACTGGCATATGCTTTGAAATAGGCTTAGCTGATAATGATTCTACGAGATCAACAATTGTTAAACAAAACAGCAGTAAACACTCAAAAAAACAAACTCGAGGCGGCAGTAGCATGGCGTGAACTAACCACCAATTCCATAATGCGCAAATGTACCTGCATCAACCAACAGATAAGAAAATTTTTGTGAAAATGATGCAGCCAAAACGATTGTTGTTGCTTTTGAATACACGAGCATTTCAAAATGTTCGTCGATGGTCCCATCCCTCTTCAGCTCAAAAAAATACGCTTTTGTCAATTTCAGAAAGTGGGTTTGAAAGCAATGTGCAGTGACCGCAAAATAACATGACAATTTTGTTCCCTACAGCGGAAATATTATGTTAAAGCTGATTTTCTTGACTAATTCAGCGGAGCAAACGTTTGCCAGCTTATTACAATCAGATAATAATTTGTTTCGAAGAAGTGCATCGATTGCTTCGCTACGTTGTCATTTATCAAGGTTTAACGCTATAGAAAAATTTCATTGCAGATGCCATCACTTGCATCTGCGGCAGATAGACTATTTCAAAAACAAGTCGTTATCGGATTTTTTTTCTGCAAAGCAGCCATCATTTGTGAAATACCACCATTTAATTGTCTATCTAAAAATACAGACCAAACGCGTATACGGTATTTGTGCTTCGCGATAATCGTGCAACAGTATTTTTTCAGACTGTCTGTGAAGCAACAAAATATTTCTTTACGTTGTTTTAGCTTGCTCGCTTATTTACTTTTTTTTGGGTTACATTTTTATAAATAAAGTGCGATCACGACAGATAGCACGCCATTGAAAACGAAGAATCTCGTTATGTTTTGCTATAAAAAATGTAATCATCGCATTAATCAGTCGGTTATTCACTACTGACCCTTTAACGACAATGAACTTTTGAAAAATGGTTCTCCTTTTTGTCTATTTTGTTATGCGCACAGGCATCATTGTAATTGTTTTTTAGATACAGTTGTAATTTCTTTGAAGTTGTTTTTGCAGTTTTTTGTGCGCGTAAGTGTTTTAAATCAAAAGAAAGCACTTTTCAAAATAGAACACGTTTGGTGGTACTCTGTAAACAGAGTCTTTACAAAAAGCATGTTTAGAAATTTGGAGCTATTTTGTCTGGAGTATTAAGATTTAAAGCAGGAACGAGGAAACCCTTTAAGGTTTTGGTAAAAACTGAAAACAACAATTTAGCATGAAAGCGTTTGTCATACATGCCTTGCAGGGTGAATCATACAAAACAAACGATTACATTATGTGATGTGGCCATGCAATTCCAACATTGCAACACATAGCGGTGCATTGACTGCAAACTACATTTTGCAAAAAAAAACATGTGAATACCCACTTATCTCGTTGCTTGAAAAACGTGAAATATCACACCCAGCTCTTTCGTAGCTTAATGCAAGTTTGTCTTTTGCAACATTATTTTACTTTATTCTGTTTCGCTGTTATGCGCATAGCTGTTTACGAGAAATGCATTGTAGAGCCAAAGTCTAATTTAGCGTGGAAACACACATTTAGAAAACAAGGAGAGACTACAGCAACTCGTGTTGTTGCTTTCATGGGCGTCAGAAGAGGGGGCATTAGCTCCCTGGATTATGAAATTTGACATTTTTTATTATATTTTAGAAAAAAAGGTAGTCTTTTTAGTTCGAGTGGGACAACGGAATTTCACCACCTTTGACTCTCCTTGGAAAAATCTTTTTGTCTACTTCCGAAATAACCCACCATTGCCACCCCTGGAAAAATTCTTCCAACGCCCAAGGCTGCTTTACCTCGGCGTTTTAGCTTTTATTGTAGTTGAAACCTTCTGCTAGCAGCGGATCTAGTAAACCAAAGAGCTGGCAAATCAAAGCTACTGTCAATCAATCTGCTAATTATTGATTACAACATTGATTGTTTCACAAATTACCTCATGTCTCATGTGAACATCGTTTCAAAAAGGTGTAAGAAAGATGAGCAGCACAGGAGCTTGCGTAAAAAACATTTTACATGCCAGTGGATGAATTCCAGTTCTTAAATTTCTAACCGAAATTCAACTCTGACATTATTTGCTTTTGATTAAACGACAAAAAAGATTATTGCCAAAAATAGCTGTTGCTGCTACGTCTTGTGGAGGCAGCTTACCTTGTTTATGTGCGTAAAATATAAAACCTGATTCGTTATGTCTTAGACTCTGCAATAAACCTAATGTTGTCGCAGCATTAGTCAGGAGGAAAGCAAATAACGATATATAACAATCTGTTGAGAGGAAAAAATGTTAGTGTATTTCTCATTCATTCATTTCCATTCCCGCTTTGCGCGGGGGAATGCCCTAGGAGGACTTGAAATACTTCACGGTTTTCAGCAATTTCCGATATTTCTGCCGTCTCCACACCAAGACGGGACCGAACAAGGTCGAAGATGTAATCACGCCAATTAACTGGTCCCTAGACGACCTCTGGCCCACTTTCCCGTGAGTATAGCCATCAGGACTTGCCTTGCCAATCTTTCATGGGACATTCTGGACACATGGCCGAACCAATGTAGCTGGAATCTCTCTATTCGGAGTAAAAGTGGATTGACATTCAGGGATTTACGAATTGTACAACTGCGCATATTGTTGTAGAGTGTCACACCGTGAAATCTTCCAAAAACCCATCTCTGCCGCTTGTACTTGAGATAACACACTTTCAGTCGTTACCCAAGATTCATGGCCATAGCTGAAGATCGAAACAAAGACCGATTTATAAACTGACAGCTTTGCAGTGTTTGGAAGCTCCCGTTTTGTGACCACAGAGCAATAAAGCTCACACAGAACTGCCTGTGCTTACCAATCCGTTTATCAATGTCGCTCCGTCTACCGTCACTCCTGAATACCACCCCAAGGATTTTGATCTTCTCGATCAGCTGCAGTGTATTGCCGCTTAATTGCAGCGTACACTGAATTGGGTTTCTGGAGAGAGAGAGAGAGAGAGTTTATTGGCGCAANTAACAATTTCATACAAATTAAAGCTAAGGCGCTTGGACACCGAAAAAAACCTGTTAAACAGGTTGTCTCGTCGGGCGCCCCACGACAGTTTCATAAATTTTTATTGTGGTGTAAATTTGATGGCCGAATTATTGCAAATTTGTTGAGGTTATTGTTTTGAAGAGGTTGCAG